>Ga0209590_10000875_pt1 | contig 10694 bp, 8 predicted proteins | sample CZO8metaG_FD_188353 | JGI IMG/M metagenome (GOLD analysis project Ga0209590, IMG submission 188353) | Vadose zone soil microbial communities from the Eel River Critical Zone Observatory, Northern California, USA - CZOApr15con1.8 metaG... | ecosystem: Environmental > Terrestrial > Soil > Vadose...
TCTTCGCGATGTGCGCCGCACTGCTCGTCGCGGTCGTCTCGCTCGAGTGGGCGCTGTTCCAGCACGACTTCAACGTCGAGTACGTCGCCGCGTACACCAGCCGTAATCTGCCGGTCTTCTACACCTGGTCGGCCCTGTACGCTGGCCAAAAGGGAAGCCTGCTGTTTTGGGCTACCGTATTGTCGGTGTTCGGATCGCTCGCCCTGGTGCTCACGCCGCGCCATCATCGCGCCCTGCTTCCCCATGTCGCCGGCGTGGTGTCGCTCGTCGCCGCCTTCTTCATCTCGGTCATGCTGTTCGGGCAGGCGAACCCGTTCCAGCGACTGCCGTACACACCGCTGGATGGGAACGGCCTCAACCCGCAGCTCCAGAACCCCGGCATGGTGTTCCACCCGCCGATGCTGTACCTCGGCTACATCTCGATCACTATCCCGTTTGCCTTCGCGATCGCCGCGCTCTTGTCGAAGCGGCTCGACACCGACTGGCTCGTCGCGATTCGCAAGTGGACGTTGCTGTCGTGGCTGTTTCTCTCGATCGGGATCTGCCTCGGCATGTGGTGGGCCTACGTCGAGCTGGGGTGGGGCGGGTACTGGGCGTGGGATCCGGTGGAGAACGCGTCGCTCCTGCCGTGGCTCACGATGACCGCGTTCCTCCACTCGGTGATGATTCAGGAAAAGCGCGGGATGTTGAAGAAGTGGAACCTCGCCCTGATCATCGGGTCGTGGCTCTTGTCGATCTTCGGCACGTTCATCACGCGCTCCGGCGTGATCTCGAGCGTGCACTCGTTCACCCAATCGAGCGTCGGATACTTCTTTCTCGCGTTCCTGATCGTGATGGGGACTGCGAGCTTCGCGCTGTACGCCAACCGGCTGCCGCTGCTCTCCGCCGAGGCGCACCTCGAGTCGATGGTGAGCCGCGAGGCGAGCTTCCTGTTCAACAACCTGCTGTTCATCGGGATCGCGTTCTCCGTACTGTGGGGTACGTTGTTCCCGATTCTGTCCGAGCTGGTCCAGGGAACCAAGGTCACCGTCGGTCCGCCCTTCTTCAATCAGGTGAACATCCCGCTGGGACTCGCGCTGCTCGCGCTCACCGGCATCGGACCGCTCATCGCTTGGCGGCGGGCGTCGGTTCCCAACTTGCAGCGCCAGTTCGCGGTCCCGGGCACAGTCGGCGTGTTTACCGCGTTGATTCTGCTGGTCGCGGGCATGCGCGACTTCTACGCCCTCATGGCGATCGGGCTCGGCGGGTTCGTCGTGGGGACCGTGGTGCAGGAGTTCGCCCGCGGGGCGCGCGCCCGGCACCGCCAGTACGGGGAGGGCTATGCGCTGGCGCTCGGCCGGCTGATCGCCCGCAACCGCCGGCGCTACGGCGGCTACATCGTGCACACGGGCATTGTCATCCTATTCGTCGCCTTCGCCGGCATGGCGTTCAAGACCGAGACCGAGGCCAGCCTGCGACCGGGCGAGTCCGCCTCGATCCGCAGCCCGTACGGCTGGACGTACCGGCTCACCCATCTCGGGATCTCCCAGTATGACGCGCTCAACCGACAGGTGACCGCCGCCACGCTCGAGGTGAGCCGCGACGGCAAGCGGCTCGGCGTGCTCACCACGGAGAAACGCCAACACGTCGATGCCCTTGGCCGGCCGACGTTCCAGCCGTCCACCGAGGTCGGCATCCGGAGCGATTTACGCGAGGATCTCTACGTCGTCCTCGGCGGCGTGGTCAACGGCACCGAGCAAGCCGTGTTCCGATTCACCATCAATCCGCTCGTGTGGTGGGTGTGGTACGGTGGGATGATTGTCGCGCTCGGAGGGCTGATCGTCATGTGGCCGGGAGGCTCGCCGGCGGCGAAGCGGTCGCAAGCCGGGTATGCGGTGCGGCTGGTGGGGGAAAAACCGTGAACCGACGCCACGACGCCACGTTGCACGTTGATCGGCGCGAGTTCTTGGCGCTCGGTGCGGGGAGTTTTCTTGGCGTCGTGGCGTCGTGGCGTCCTGCAGCGCTTCAAGGGCCGGATTCCCTCCCGGGCACCGGACCCGCGGGCCGCCTCTTGGACCCGGCGCGTGCGGGGAGGCCCCTCGAGCCCGTCAACGCCGCCGACAATGACGCCGCCATCCAGGCGATCGAGAAGCAGCTCCACTGCACGTGCGGCTGCAATCTCGACGTGTACACCTGCCGGACCACGGACTTCACCTGCACGGTCAGCCCAGCGATGCACCAACACGTGGTCGGGCTCGCGGAGCGGGGAATGACCGGGCCGCAGATCATCGATCAGTTCGTGCGCGAGCACGGCGTCGCGATTCTCATGGCGCCGCCCAAGCGTGGGTTCAATTTGGCGGGCTACTTCGTGCCCTCCGTGCTCATTGTCGCAGCGGGACTGGTCCTGACGCTCGTCTTGCGCCGCTGGGCGCGGACCGCGGCGCCGGACCCGGTCCCCGCCCAGCCGGTCGCGCCTGCTGGCACGTCCGAAGAGCTCGAGCGGCTGCGCGGCGAGCTCGATCGGCTGTCGGTCTAACCGGCATGCTCGAGTTGATTACCGGGATCCTGCTCGCTGCAGGGGCCGTGTACTTCGTCCTGCGGCCGATCCTGCACCCAGAACTTCCGGAGTCGGGGAAGGAGGATGTGGGCGGGCTGGAGGAAGGGGAGGATCCCGAGGATGATCTGTCGCCCCGCGCCGTCGCGCTGCGTGCCCTGAAGGAGATCGAGTTCGATCGCGCGACGGGCAAGCTATCCGATGCCGACTACGACGCGCTGAAGGTCAAATACACCTCCGAAGCACTCGCTGCGCTCCGGGCCGATCCGACGGGAAGCGGGATGCGAGATGCGGGAGGCGTGCCGTCCGGTGCAGAGCCGCATCCCGCATCCCGCATCTCGCCTCCCGCCTCCCGCCTCCCGCATCCCGTTTGTCCCAACCATGGTCCCCGTCCCGAATCGGACGCACAGTTCTGTTCGGATTGCGGTCGCCGTCTCGCGACCGCGCCCGGCTATTGCGCTCGGTGCGGCACGGCGCTCGAGTCCGACGCCCATTACTGTCACTCCTGCGGAGCGCGCGTCGCCGCGTAAGCCAGTGCACTTGACGGCGGGGCGTCTGCCGTCCTAGACTGCGTACCAAGAAGCTGGGACTCTAGCCCCGTTGCGCCCGCATGCGGCTCGACGGGGCATTTCTGTGCGCAGCTTGGGGGTTCATGTCGTCCAACGCGCCGCTCCACCCTACGGCCTCCCGGATCAAGCTGCTGATCGCAGACGATCGCTGGGTCGTCCGCGAGGGCCTGAAGCGCATGATCGCACAGTGCCCCGACATGAAGGTCGTGGGCGAGGCGGCAACCTCGGACGAGGTGCTCGAGCATCTACAACGCAGCGACGTCGACGTGATACTGCTGGACGCGTGGCTCGACGGGCCAAAGACGCGGGGGCTCATCCGCGAGGTACGACGCCGCCAGGCCCGGTGCCGCGTGCTCGTGTTGAACGTACAGGGGCGAGATCCGGATGCCCTGCGCTTGCTGGGGACGGGCGCCGCCGGATACCTCGGCAAGGATCATTCGCGTGAGCAACTGATCGACGCGATTCGGCAGGTCGTGCGCGGCGCATCGTACGTGAGCCCGTCGCTCGCCAGCAGGCTCATCTCCGACTTGAGAGGCGGCGGGAAAAGGCCCCGGCATGCTGCGCTCTCAGACCGAGAATACCAGGTGCTGTGCCTGTTCGGCTTCGGAATCCCGTTCAAGCAGATCGCCGCCGAGCTCGGAGTGAGCCCCAAAACGGTGAGTACGTACCGGAGCCGGATCCTCGACAAGCTCAAGCTAAACACCAACGCGGCGATCATCCGCTACGCGATCGAGCACCGCCTCGTGCCCCCGTCAAGAGCTGCGCCCGCTCGGCGTCAGAAAAGTCCTACAGATCGCTCGGCCGGACTCTGACGAAGCCGTCGGACATGTTCCGGTGGCGACGCGCTGCGAATTGCGTCACGGTTCAGCACCCCCCGCCCCACATGGATGCGCGCGGGCATCGCTGCGTCCCTGCGGCGTGGCCACGCAGCCTCGGGGCACCTGCCTTGCCATCTACGCGGAGCGTCCTGGTTCGTTCGGGTCCATGACTCGAGGAAGGGAGGCTTACCGCAATGGCAATTCGACTGAATACGGCGCTCGGCCCCGGCCTGCTCGTGGCCGCAACGCTCACGCTCGGGTGCTCCGAGCGCCACACGCCGCTAGCGGGGGTGCTGGCAGATGTCAGCACTTCGTCCGCCAGTCAGGCGACAAGCTACAGTGGGCGCGCCACCGTGCTGCAGGCCACGGTGCTCGGTCTCCCCCCTGTGGTGCTGGCCGACGCTGGCCCCCTGCCGCCGTCCGGTGGCGCGGAGGAAGCGTCGCTTCTGAGCGCAAGCGTGCCTGGCCTGCTGACGGCGGAGGTGTTGCACGCGTCCACGGTGGGCCAGGGCAATGCGAGCCGCTCCGAGGCATCGGTGGCTGAGCTCTCGCTGACGGTCGCCGGCAATACGATTTCAGCCGGCTTGCTCCAGGCGCGCGCCGCAGCCGTCTGCGGCGACGGGGGGGCGACGGCGACCGGTTCCTCGAACATCACCGCGCTGTCCGTGAACGGCCAAACCGTCACGATCGCGGGTACGCCCAACCAGAGAGTGCCTTTGCCCGTTGGCGAAGTGATCATCAACGAGCAAACGAGCAACGGGGCTGGCGACATCACTGTCAACGCGCTCCATATCAAGGTGCCTGGGGTCGCGGACGTGATCGTATCCTCGGCGCATGCCGATATCACCTGCCAACCGGCTCCGCCTCCCCCCGTTTGCACCGGGGCGGATTTCGCCACCGGCGGCGGCTGGATCACAGGCACGCCCTCCGGCGCCAAGGCCAACTTTGGTGTCGCGGGCGGGATCAAGCAGGGGCAGTTCTGGGGCCATCTGACGTACATCGACCACGGCCCCAACGGGCCGCGGGTCAAAGGCACCGGCGTAACCGCCTACAAGGTGGTGAACCCGACCACGCGCCATATCGAGGGTACTGCTCAGGTGAATGGCCAGGACGGGTTCACGTATCAGGTGGACGTCGCAGACAACGGCGAGCCCGGACGCAGCGACACCTTCACGCTCCAGCTGTCTGGCGGCTACGGCGCCTCGGGCACCCTGGCGGGTGGCAACATCCAGTTGCACGTACCGAGTTGCCAGTAACGCGCACCACTCGCTGCGGGCGGGCGATCCCCTGTCGGGGTCGTCCCGCCCCAGCGAGGGTTGTCGGTCCTGCTAGTTGGGCCTGGCCACGTTCAGGATCGCCGTCGCCCGGTCGAATTGCCTCGCCGCCGTCTCCACGGCCGGATCGGACGCCGCCGCGATCCGGTAGAGTCCCTCCTCGCCCCACTTGGCCAGCGCCACCGAGCGCACCAGGAGCCGTTGCAGCTGGTCGCCCGCGTCCGCCGGGATGGCAACGCCCTGGGCGGCGGCGAACGTACGGAAGGTCTCCTGTGCCGCGGCCGGTAGCATGGGGTGCGCGGCCAAGGAATCGAGGGCCGGGAGCGATGCGCCGGCCGCGGCGACGTAGCCGCCGACCCACTTGAGGGGGAGGTCGTCCTCGCGCGCGCGCGCGAGCCACAGGGGCGCCGGGTCGGGCTCCGGCAAGACGACGTCCGGATAGATCCCGCCACCGCCGTACACCGTTCGCCCGCCGTCCGTCTTGCACGACGGACGACCCGCCGTGTCGCGCTCCGCGCGCGCGAGACGGAAGTAGTCGCGACGCGTGATGCCGCGGTACTGCCGCTGGACCACTCGCCCGCACGGCGTGGTAACGTGCCCGACGACCAGCATGATCATCGAACCGTCCGCCAGGGGAAAGCCGCGCATCAACAGGGCCTTGCCGAAGCTCGGGCGTCCCACGATGACGGCCCGGTCGTGATCCTGCAGCGCGCCGGCCACGAGCTCCGACGCGCTCGCGGTGCCGGCGTTGATCAACACGACGAGGGGATACCGCTTCTCGTGGCTCCAGAACGACCGACCCACGCGCACCGTGTCCTTATCACCCTCGGCCTTCTTGCGGGTCTGTGAGGTGTACACGATCGCGCCCTTCGGCAGGAACTCGCCCGCCACCCTGGCCGCTTCGTCGACGCTGCCGCCGCCGTTGTCGCGGAGGTCGAGCACCAGTCGCTTCATGTCGCGCCCTTCCAGGCGGCCGAGCGCCGCATGCAGGTCGTCGGCGGCTTTCTGGTTCTCGAAGGTCGTGAGGCGGATGTAGCCGACCTGCGGATGCAGCATGAACGCGGCGGGGACCGCGGTCGCCTCCTCCGTGCGCTCCCGCGCCACGCTGCGCTCGACCGTGACGATCGAGCCGTCCAGGCGGCGGCGCTGCAGGCTGAGCTTGGTGGTGGAGCCTTTCGGCCCCGCCAGGCTGATGTCGAGCTCCTCGGCGCTCTCGGCCTGGACGGGCTGCGAATCGACGGCCACCAGCTCGTCGCCGGGCAGGATATCGAGGGTCGCTGCCTCCGAGCCAGGCGCCACGCTCACCACCACCGGTGAGCCACCGTAGAAGGCGAACGTGATCGGCACCGGGTAGAGCTTCCCCGCACGCATGGCCGTCTCCTTCTCGGGGGCGAGGCGCGTCGCCGGCAGCACGTAGGAGTGGGGGTCGGCAGCGTGCACCATCCCCGTGACCGCGGCCATGAACAGGTCATGTGTATCGATCGAGTCGGGATGGTTCACGCGAATCTGGTTCAGGACCTGACTGAACATCTGCAGGTCCTCGTACGCGGTCCGTTTGCGGATCGGACTCGCCGGGCCCTCCTGTGCCTGCGCCACGACCGCGATCAGCGCCAGCCCAAGCCATGCCCCTCTCATGGACGCTCCCCGGCTACCGGGCCCAGCGCCGCGAGGCGTTGCTTCACGTCGGCCACGCGAACGTCCCGGCTGCTCGCGTGCGTGAGGTAGCCGCGATAATCCTCCGCAGCCTCGGCGGGCTTTCCCAGCATTTCCGCAACGCGACCGAGGAGGTAATACGGGCCGGGGTAGAACGGCTCGAGGTCGACCGCCTTTCGAAGCTGCACGGCGGCGTCGGCTGTCCGCCCGGTTTGTGCCAGCGTCTGGCCGTAAGTGGCGCGCACCCAGGGATCCTCGGGCTTGACCTGGACGGCGAGGTCCATCTCACTGAGCGCGCTGGTCGTGTCGCCCACGGCCAGGGCCACGGAGCCGAGCCGGATGTGGGCTGGGTAATAGCTGAGATCCTCCTGCAGGGCTCGCCCGTAGGCTTCACGCGCCGGCTCGAACTGGGCCTTGAGCTCGTAGGTGAGACCGATGCACTGCTCGAGCAGCGCCTTGGACTCGTACACAAAGACGAACGCCTTCTGGTCTCTCTTGCGCAGCTTTTCCAGGCCCTGGGCCAGCTCCGCGCGGGTGCTGTCCTCGTTGCCCAGCATGTGAAACGCCCGCGCTCGCTCCACGTGGATCCAGGCCTCCTCGTCGCGCTCTTGCGGAATGGCCTTCCGGTACAGCTCGAGCGCGTCGGGCACGCGGCCCTCGCTCATCGCCATCGACGCCCGGACGCGCTCTGTAGCGTCGTTACGCAGGTAGTGCTCCATGTAATACTCGAACCCTACGGATGCAGCCGCGTCGAGCTGCGGTCCGTTCTGCTGCAGCATCTCCTGAAACAGGGCCCGCAGGTACAGCACGATCAGCGGTTTGTCGAGATCGCGGTTCAAGAACGGGTCGAGCGTCAGCGCCCGTAGCTCGAGGGAGTCGATGCGGCGGGCCTCCTTGGACTCGAGGAAGCGGCGGTTGCCTCTCATGTAACCCACGAGGAGGCGCGGGTCCGCCATCAGCAGGGCGATCCGTCGGGCGTAGACCGGCTGCGCCCACGCGGGGTCGAGCCGCGTCGCCCAGTAGAACGCGTCGGCGGCCTTCTGTGGATCCTGCTCGATCTTGCGCATGCCGAACTCGTAGTAGGCCGGCGCGAAGTTCGTATCCGCTCCCTCTGCCAGACTGGGACGCTTGGGCACCTTGCCGCCCTGTGCCTGCAGGGCTGCCGGTGGGAGAGTGACCAGGATTGACGCGACGAGAGAAGACAGGAGGACGGCACCCATGGTTTGCTCCTGTGCGAATGTCCAGTGCGAACATATCGCGTGTGCGGGACTGTTACAACGTGCTCTCGTCTTAACAATGTCGCCGCCCCGCCGTCCCTACCGCTCGGAGTCGAGGTCAACCGTCAAGACTTCTGAGGAGAGGTGGCATATGCGGAAGGCGATCCATCTCATGATAACGGCGGCCGTGGCTGGGCTCGCCGCCGCCTGCGGCGAGGGCACGGCGCCCGCGTCCGGGCAGGCTGACGTGCTCGCCGCCGAGGCGGACCAGCTCGGCGCCATGGTGGACACCGATTTCGGGGCCGCGGGCGCGGCGGCGACGGCGGCGCCCACCACCAGTAGCTCCGGCGTCCTCGCTGAGCCGACCGCCACGCCCGGCGATACGGCCCCCACGTTTTGGGGTCGGCTGCGCGTCGTGCCCGGTGGCCCGCGGCCCGTGTATCATCGCGACGTGACGATTCAAGGCGACACGGCCCGCGTGGAGCACGACGTCACATTCCAAGGCGTGTTCCTGGTTGATACGTCCGCCGACGGCGTCTTCACCCCGACCGCCAAGCCGCTGGCCGACCGCATGACGCAGCGCGCCGTGCTGGTGCGCGACCGGTCGGAAAGCCGCGGATGGCGTACCGTCGAGCTCTCGCCGCAGAATTGGACCGTGGTGGATGCGAGCCGGCAGACGGTCACGGTCACCGACGTAAAGGTTTATCGCAACGACACGCTGCTCATCGAGGTCACCGATCCCAGCGCCCTGTTCGACGTAGCCCACCGCATCCCCCGGTTCCATCTGGATGATACGGTGAAAGTCGTGGCGGCCGTGACGAACACGACGGGCTCGGGGTTCACGCCCGCGAGCTTCGTGTTCCTGCACGTGCGCCATGCCGACAGGCTGGGGACGAGCTGGCGCCGCATACCCATGACCGACAACGGTGACGGCACCTACCAGCGCACCTGGATCGCGCGCCGCACCGGTATCGATCGGTTCGTGGTGGACGCCCTCGACTCGGCCACGCTGTTGCTCGGCACGGGGGACAACTACCGGACGAACGAGGTGGGGATTCCATACCGAATCGAGTAGTCGGCCCTTGCTTTTCGCGACGCGCCTCCGTATCAGTGTGCGACCTTCAACCGGGGAGCGCCGGTGTGAGTGGATTCACAGTGCGGGTCGCGGTCGTCGTCGCGGGCCTGGTGGTGGTGGCGACGATGGCCCAGGGGCAGCGGCGCATTCGGGGTGGGCGCGCCGTGATGGTCGACCGGCCCGCGGTGGGCCCGCGGATTGGCTACGACTTCGACTTCGACCACGTCTTCGTCGGCGGCCAGCTCAACCTGCCGGTGGGGCGTCGCTGGGGGCTCGTGCCGTCGGCGGAGTTTTTTCCGGGCCAAAACGGCTCGCCGTTCCGGTTGAACGCCGACTTGAAGTACCATCCCCCGACGGTGTACGGACTGTTCTATTTCGGCGCGGGATTCGCCTACCTGCACGCGAGCGGCGCGAGCGACGCGGGGGCCAACCTGTTCGCAGGGTGGGAAGGCCGGCGCGCGCGGCCGTTCAAGCCGTTCCTCGAAGCGAAGTTCGTGTTTGCCGACAATTCGGCGTTCAACGTCCTGGCGGGGCTGAATTTCCCGCTCTAGCTAGAACTCGAAGCGCTCCATCCGCCGGAGGCCGATCCAGAGCGGGACCGCCGTGGCCCCCGCGCACAGCGCGGCGGCCACGGCGAACCACGCGATCATCCCCGCGTCCACCACCACCGGCTGTCCCAGGAAGACGGATCGGACGTACTGGTACACGGCCTGCCACAGCACGAAGATCACAGCGCCGAGCAGCACGATCGTCGCCATCATGAAGATCAGGCCGCCGAACGACGTGGGGATCTGGGCCGCATTCTCCGTCTCGAACTGCGGGTACAGGGCGCCGAACCCGAGCGCCAGCGCGCCGATCGCGAACGTCAGCCCGCAGATGGTCACGAGCTCCATCACCATCATGAACGGCCGCACCTGCAGCAGCACGTTGGTCAGGCCGGTGAGCAATAGCGCCAGGACCAGCAGCGGGATCGTCCCCACCCAATACTTGGACCACAGCAGCGCCCGCAGGTCGAGCGGGCTCGAGCGCAGGAGCCACATATGCCGGCCCTCGAGCGATACCGCCGGAAAAATGAAACGGGCGGCGATGGCAGCCAGCACGAACCCCGCCAGCCCGAGGTTGAGGAACGAGACGAGCGTGATGTAGAAGAACCCCACCGCCTCACCGCGATGCAGCGGCAGGGTCTTGATGTTGAACAGGTACACCAGCACGAGCGCCGCCAGCAAGATGAGCTGGCTCCACTGCGTGGTGTCGCGGAAGAACAGCTTGATGTCCTTGATCACGAACTCGCGCTTGGCGACCGGGAGGAAGCGCAGCAGCGTTCCGACCGTGCGGCGCCAGAACTCGCCCCGCACGAACCGTTCAGCCCCCTCCTGCGCTTTCGTGAACCCCGACGCAAACAGGTTGCGGTGGAGCATCGCGCCGAGCGCGACGAAGGCCGCCGCGGTGGTCCAGAGGAGCGCGACGGGCAGCAGGTCGGGCTGCCCGCGCAGGAAGCTCATGATCGCCTGGGTCACCCATTCGCTCGGCAGGAACGGCGACGTCGGAGTGCGGA
>Ga0209590_10000876_pt1 | contig 10692 bp, 13 predicted proteins | sample CZO8metaG_FD_188353 | JGI IMG/M metagenome (GOLD analysis project Ga0209590, IMG submission 188353) | Vadose zone soil microbial communities from the Eel River Critical Zone Observatory, Northern California, USA - CZOApr15con1.8 metaG... | ecosystem: Environmental > Terrestrial > Soil > Vadose...
GAAGAGGACTTGCGCGAGCTTCGATTGACCGTACGCGCCGAAGCCGCCGTATCGCTGCTCGCCCTGAAGGTCGTCGAAATGGATTGTGCCACCCGAGTGTGCGCTCGAGGAGACGTTGACGATGCGCGAAGGCGCGGACTTCTTCAAGAGGTCGAGGAGCAGGTGTGTCAACAGAAACCCGGAGAGGTAGTTGACCTCGAACGTCCTCTCGAGCCCGTCCGGCGTTACTTCGCGGTGCGCTGTGTACACCCCGGCGTTATTGATGAGAACGTCGAGCCGCGGATACTTCCTCTTGAATTCCTCAGCGAAAGATCGCGTCGAGTCTTCGCTCGCCAGATCGACAATCTCGAGGTAGACTCTCGAGTTCCCCGAGTCCCGGACGACGTCTTGTCGCGCGGCCTCGCCGCGCGTCGCACTCCGACACGCCATGACGACCGTCCCGCCCAGGCGGGCCAGACCGAATGCCGTTGCCTTGCCGATGCCGGAGTTCGCACCGGTCACCAGGAACACTCGGTTCTCCAGGTTCGCCGACATCATCCACCTCACACGCCCTCGACATTCACGACCGGCACGCCGCTCCCGACGAGGATGTTGACGATGACCAGCTCGTGGGCGCGGTCCGGGTTCACGTCCCGGTGCACGAGGCCGGGAGGGACATGGAAGAAGTCCCCGGGACCCACGACCGCCGCGTCCGCGCCCCTCGGCCCGTACTCGAGTCGGAGCTGACCCGAGACCAGGAAGCCGTAGAGTTCGTGGGTTCCGTGATGATGCCAACCCGATACCGCTCCGCGCTCGAGCCGCGTCCGCGAGACGAGGACATTGGTCGACTCGAACGCCTTCTCCCGAAAGATCCCGGGCGTCGATTCGCCCTTCTTCAGGTCCGTCCCGTGAACGACGTCGATCCGCGGCATAGGCCCGCTGACGAGAGGGTGATACTAAAAGTTCTGGTGAGTTCCCATCTTCGGAGACCCCATAGAAAAACACACGAGGATGGCTTCCACAGGAGGGGATTGACTCAAATCCGAGACTTGGGGGAAAGGGCTTTTTAACGCCCGCTCAGTACGTCGCGGGGGCTGATGGTCGAAGCCTCCCAGTGGTACTCCCTCATCTCGATTGGGAGCAGCTCGCTGGCCCTCCTCGCCGCCGCCTACGTCGTACGGAAGATCCCGAACCGTCGCGCGGGAGACACGTTCGTGTTGGCGATGGTGTTCTTCGTCCTCGCGGGGGTCTTCGCCTATCTCTTGCGGACTTCGACGCTGGACTACTACGGCGTGAATTCGGGGCCGCTCGCGATTGCGCGGCTCTTCTACTTCTTCCACATGCTCGCGGTCGGCTTCACGGCCTCGTTCATCGGCCAGTACTTCCTCGGATTCGAAATCATGCGACGCCGTCTCGTGAACCTTTTCCTCCAGGTCTCGCTGCTCGTGGTCGCGATCGGCGTGACGACTCAGGTGACGGAGGTGTACTACACCGCTCCGTTCGGCGTGGTCGTGAAGGATCGGTCCGCGATCGTGAGCCTCGCCGTGTTCGCGACGATCTTCATGGCGACGGCTCTCGCGGTCCTCGTCCGAACGCTGCGTCGCAGCACGGATTCGATCGTCCGGAAGCAAGCCCTCCTCATGACGGCCGGGGTCGTGATCCACGGCGTTGGTGCGGAATCGTACGCCGTCTCCCGGACCACCTTGAACCTGTACCCGCCGCCGTTCCTGACGATTACCGCGTTCGCGATGGCCGCTCTCTTCGCGGTCGCGGTCTTGCGCTACCGGATGTTCGTCGTCACGCCCCAAAAAGAACAACCGGTGGGCGTCCCCCGGCACTTCGACCTGAAAGGGGGTCGCGCGTACGCGATTCGCGAGCGACGGCCACGGCTCGCGTTCCTCGCCATCGCAGAGGCCGTGCGACTCGGATCCTTGGGCCTCGTGATCACACGCCGGACGCCGACCGAGGTCCGCGATGACTACGACCTTCAGGCCACTCCGATCCTCTGGCTCACGTCGGCCGTGGGCCAGAACTGCGTCCCCCCGACGAATCCAGAGTTGCTCGAGCGGCTCGTGCGCGAGTTCGTCGCCTTGCAGCCCAAATCCGTCGTGGTGCTCGAGGGGATCGAGTACCTATCGACCTACCAGAAGGCGGCGCGCGTCGTGCGTCTCGTACACACATTGCGGGATCTCGTGACCGCGGGCGATGGGGTCCTCCTCGCGAGCGCCGACCCCACGGCGCTCGACGAAGCGACCGCCGGAGTCCTCGACCGGGAGTTCGAGCCGCTCGCGGTGCCGGAGAAAGTCGGCTACGAGGTCGAGGACGTCTTCGTTATCGACGGGGGCGGTCTCCTCCTGACGCACGCGAGCCGCTCGGACGGCGCGTACGTCGACCCCGACGTCATGGCCGGGATGCTCACGGCGATCATGAATTTCGCGCGGGTGTCGTTCGCCGGCGGCGCGGACGAACTGCGTCGGCTCGAGCTCGGCGACCAGACCGTGGTCATCGAGCGGAGTCCCAAGTTCATCGTCGCGGTCGCGATCACGGGGAAGCCGCCCGCCGAGGTCCAGGAGGAAATGCGGATCTTCCTGGAACGCGCGGAGCGACGCTACGGCCCGATGATGGCCGGGTGGACCGGGGATCCGCAAGAGTTCCCCGGCTTGCAGGCGATGACGAGCCGACTCTTCCTATGAGGGCCCCGGATTCTCGTAACTCGTCGCGTGCCACCGATTCGAGTCCTCTCACACGGCTTGGTGTCCCGGTCGCTGCTCGGTCAGTCGAATGCCCCGCGAGAAGCGAAGCGCCTCCCGCAGTACGTCGCAAGCTTTGAGCGCTTACGTCCATGCTGTACCGTGGCGGTCAGCGGTCGAGAATGTCGCACCTGTGGGGCGTTGCCCGAAGGATCCGAGACGCGATGCCGTATGTGCGGTTCGAAACTGCATCGACCTAAGGGCTGGTGGACTGCCAGATCCCTGAGAAATCCCAGGATTCATTTGTTCATGATGGTCCTCGGTATTTTCTCGGTCATCGCCATCGTCTTGGCCCGGGACGACCTCCAACTGCTCGTTGCGCTGGTTTCCCTCGGATCGGTGATCATCATCCGCGTCTACATCTGGCGTCACCGACAAGGGCATCCGGAAGAGAAGCTCGATGTGCGCTGGCTCCTGCAGACACGGGTTCGGGTCTCCTTGCAGGAGCGGAACGGCGAGCCAGGATTGGCTCCGCGAAGCCTCACCGGAACGATTATCTCCGTCGGGGAGAAGGGAAGGAGCAGCGAGGTCATCGTCCGCCTTGACAGTTCGCTCTGGGTATCCCAAGCGCGGTGGGACTTCATCGCGTTGATACCGCTCAATGATCGCTTGCGGATTGCGTATCTTTTGCGTGACCCAGAGATGGATGTGCACGTGCTGCTCGTTACCCAGCGCCACCTCGATCAACTCCGTGGAAAGCTGACTGCAGTCCTGCGATTGAAAAATCTGCCACTCGTTTCGCTTGCTCGCGGACGCGTCGTTCTTCTCGGGCCGAATGGGTAAGCGCCATAGCCGAGGCGGCGGGCAGTCTACGACGGTCCGAGGTCGGCTTTCATCGCGAGGCGCACATCGATCCACGTCATCTCCGGCGGCTCGACGTCGATTTGCCAGAGGAGAGCAATGAGCTCGCCGGTGTGGTGGGCCTGTTCGAACGTCACCTGCAGGAGGGCGTCGCGGAGGGGATGCGGTCGGGTCTTCCATTCCGGCTGCACGCCCCGGTCCAGATCCTTGTCGGTCAGTTTGGCGAGGAACCGCTTCTCCTTCGCAATGATTTTCTCCAGGTATCCTCGAAGACGCTCCATCGATCGGACCTCGTCGAAATCCTTCTCGCGCATGGCGGGGTCGGCGGATGCGCCCTGCGCGGCCACGTTCAGCCATCCGTCGTGCACGGAGAGGATGTGGTGGAAGATGTTCTTCAGCGATTCGTGCGTCGCCTCGCGGTTCTTGAGGAGTTCGTCCTCTGGGAGTTTCGCGAGGGCCTCGCCATAGTCGCGGAGGACTCGCCAGTTGTACTCGTAGATGTCGCGGAAGTCGACGATGCTTGGCATGCCGTTCGGGAGGCGGGCCCCCCGGATAAAGGATACGATGGGCAAAGCGAAGTGGCCGATGTAATCTCCAAGCGTATGGTTCTCACACCCCATCCGAATCTTGATATAGATGAAATTCATTACATAAGATAGTGAAGCACTTTGCTCCCGTTCGACATCGACAGAGTCCACATCTACGTGAGCAAACACTTCCGGAACACCTGGATGAGAAAGTGGGACTGGGATCAGACCGACCTGAGGGAAGCGTTGCATGACGCCCTCCGGGTCTTGCGCGTCGGAAAGGGAAAGTGGGAGATCTTCGTTCAAAAGAAAGGACACAAGAAGCTGGTGATCGTCTACGACGCCGAATACGATGAGGTCTTCGTTATCACGGGATCCGAGGGATAGTCGAGCCACGCGATGTCCCAATTGCGGGAAGCGGAGGCTCGTCCCTGCGGACGATATCACTTCCGAGATCGAAGGCTACACATTCGTGGAGCAGGGGCTTCGGTGCGGAGCCTGCGGGGAGGAATTCATCCCCGAAGAGGAGAGTCAGCGGATGATTCGGGTCGCACGCAGACTCGGCATCTGGGGCGAGCCGCTCAAGTTACGGCGCAAGCTCTCGCGGAGCGGGCGCGGGACGGTACTGCGGATTCCGACGGACATCGAGCGCAGCCTCCATCTACGGGGAGACGAGGAGGTCCTCGTCTCGAAGGCGGGGAAGAAGATCATCATCGAGCTGAGCCGCTAGCGGAGACCAGATCGGTCTCATGGACCAGCCCCGTACAGCCAGATCAAGAACATCGCCGCAATCGGGTTCAGCCGCTCGATTGGCGGCGAGGAGTCGGAGAGCATCTCCGCGATCACCGGCGAGGGGAGGACGAGCGCGAGGAGGGGACGTCGGTTCGGATGGGCCGCCGCCATGGTGACGACGTGCGGTGCCAGAGTCTTGAAGGCCACCGAAACAAAGTTGCCGCGGCGGCCCTCGTTAACCTTGTTTAAGGTTGACTTCACGCCCCGCCTACGGGAGAACGCCATGGACCACGAATTCGCGTAACGTCTTCCAAGAGCGGATCCCGTGGACCCAGGCGAACGCGGTCAAGATGACAAACCCGACGATCTCGCCGGCTTGGACGTACGGGTCGTGGCGCAACGTGTCGAACCACGCACCCACATTGAATGGAGCCGTCGGAAACGACCATCCGTATCTCGGGTACAACACGATGGCCGGCTGGTTCCAAATCAGATCGAGCAGCAGGTGCGTGGCCACTCCGAACCCGACGAGCCGAAGTCCTCGTAACATCGGGACGAAGCTGAGCGCGAGGATCGCGAACAGGAAGAGAAACGTGTGGGCCCACAGGCGCGAGTCCAGTCCGGTGACATAGGCGAGCGGTTTGTCGATGAGATCCGGGAGAATCGCCCCGAAGAGCACGAAGCGACAATCGATTCGGGTCGGCGATTTCCAGGAGAGGAGCCACGCGAGGCCGAGTCCGATGCCGAGATGGCCGAGGAGGAACATGGCCGCTCATCCCGACGAGGGCTCGGAACGCACATGCCGGACCTGGGGACCGGCGGCCCTTAGCACCGATTTGTTCGCGGTGCGCACGACCGGGTCAAGACGCTCGGGCCGCGAGATGCGGCTCGGATTATTGACGTATGGGCTGATTGGGGAGGCCGAGCGGATCGCCGCAATCATCAAGGCCTCCGACGTCTACGGCGGCCGTCGCAGGTCGCGCCATCGTCGAATCTCCTTCGTGCTGTCGTATTCGATCGGGCCGATCGCACTCCGGAGTTCGTCCATGCGGCGCGCTGCCTCACGGGCGCGCTGACGATCGATCGTTGCTCGGGGCCGTTCTTCGAGTTCGAGCCTTCGTCGGATCGCATCCCTAAGAACCTCGGACCAGTTGACGTCCCGGATTCGGGCCATCCGCTGCCTCGTGGACGCGTCGACCGTGAAGCTCACGACCTCCATGCGGGCGTGATATTCTTTTGTAGTACTCAAGGATTACCAAACGATTCGGCGGGTCGCCGTCCCCTTTGGACAATGGAGTCGGCGACCGAGCGACCCGACGCGTGGAGAACGTTCATATTGTCGCGGGCCATGCGAACCGCCCATGGAGCCGCGAGGCCACGCATGGTCCGACTTCAGCTTCGTGGTCTCGAGCGGCTATCGCGAGCGAGTGTTGACATCCCTCGCTCCAAAGCCGAAGGTCCCTCGACAACTCGCCGAGGAGACGGACCTCCGCATCGTCCATGTGAGCCGTGCCCTTAGGGAGTTGTCGGACCGCGGCCTCGTCGAATGCCTCACCCCGGAGGTGAAGGCTCGCGGGCGCCTCTACGGCCTCACGCCCGACGGAGCGGCCCTCCTCGCCGAACTAAACGGCTCCCGCCGCTACGTTACCCCGACCGTCCGGGCGGCGCCGGCGGAAGTGTTCGTCCCGAAGATCCGGGGCTCGAGTGTCTTGCGGTTCCTCGAGTACCTCCGGAAAACGCGCGGTCGCCAGCCCGTGGCCGAAGCGATCGCGTCGTGGACGGTCGACGCGGACGAACTCACCGAAGATACATGGCTCTCCGTCGATGCGTGTGCCAATCTCCTTGAAATCGTCGAACGGGAGTTCGGGGACGGCAGCTACGGATCCATTCGGAAACTCTTCTCCGAGGCGATGAGCACCTTCCCGACCGTGCGCGAGCAACTCACGAAGGCGATTCCCCTGACCGCGTTGGCCGAGCGCGCGCCAATCGTGTACGCGAAAGAGTGGAACTACGGTCGGCTCGAGGTCACGACCGAGCGCCGCAAGATCGTGTTCCGGCACTACGACTGGATGCCGACGCCGGCGATGTGCGCGATGTTCCATGGGATCTACGAAGGAGGGCTCATCTATCGAGGCGTGAAGGGCAAGGTCACGAAGACGCAGTGCGTGCGGACTGGCTCCGACCACTGCGAGTACCGCGTGGAATGGTAATCGCGGCCCCCGCGGATCCCGCGCGGGCCTGCCGCATCGCGGGGTCGAGGCATCGCAGATACGCATGTAGCAGGTCTTCGCGAACCCCATGCTCGTCGGAGAACATGACGACCGGAAACATGAGGGCGATGAACGGATAGAAATCATCCGGACCGTCGTGGCTCGCCGCGGCGTGGACCAGACCCCGCCGGCAGAACTCCGCTGTCCGCTCGAGGAACGATTCGTAATCGGCGACCGCCAGCTTCGGGCGCAACCCTCGGACGCGACGCAGGTCGAGGATTGCGTCGCCACCCCGGGCGATGAGGAAGAGGTTCGCGATCCCGTCGTCGATATCCCGCGACAGGTCCGCGATGTTGTCCAGGTAACTCGGGACCGCGTCCAAGTAGAACCAGGCCGCCAGGTGTTCGTCCATTTTCTCCGGAGAGAGGAGATGGTCGACGAAGCACAGGTCTAGGAGTGTGACCGCGGCGGTGTGGGAAAGCCAGCCCGACACGCGCTCCACGCCGCGAACGTCCGCAGCCGGCGCCGGGAACCGACTCGCCGCGGTGACGAACGCTCGGATATCGATGGTCGGCTCCTTCTGATACATCGTGCACGCCTGACCCAGGGTCCAGTTTTCGTGGATTCGCTCGAATTCCCCGGCGAGTTCCACCCCGTGAGGAGACGTTCGGATCGCGCGATGCGTCGCCGAGACGACCGCGGTCAGGAAATCCGTCAGGTGCCGGTCCTCCGGTGCGAGGCGCCCGCGGAGCTCGTCCTGGAATATCTCTTCCTCGAAGGTCCGCGCCGTGAGGGGAGCCAGCGCATAGCGCATGAGGTCGAGCGCATCCGCGAAGCCGTAGGACCCGCGGTCGATCAGGTCGTCCAGCGTGTCGAGGAGGAGCTCGTACGCGATCTTCGCGGAGATGGCCCGGTTGCGGTTTTCCGGGGTCAGATCGTCGCGGAAACGTTCCGTCATCATGATTGCCCCGGCGACGTAGCGCAGGTTCTTCTTCGAGTTACAAGCCTGCATGATCTCCGGTCGAAAGATCTCTCGAGGAAGGCCCGTGAACAGGGCATCCCCGAGTCCCTCGAGATGCGCGAGCTCCGCATCGATGTTCGCGATGTGGCTGCGGACGGTCTGGGGTCCGATCCCCAGATCGTGGTAGTTGAGCAGTTCCGCCGCGAGCCGCCCGAAGGTTCCGACGTATTCTCGAATTCGGAGAATAGGACTCGCGATCTGATCGCATGCGTTCTTGCATTCCTGCCCTTCCCTCGCAATCCTCAGTTGCATCGTTGCCACCGGGACTCGGAGACTCGCGGGATGTCTTAGGGAAAGTCACCGAGTACACGCCGAACCTGTACCATATCTATACCACCTCGTGGGCGACCCGCTCGCCGAACGTTTATCCGCGAAGGTCGATTGCCGAGGGGGAACGCATGGCGCGCCCGATCTTGCGGCTCGCGACGCGCTTCACGCGACGCACGCGGGCGACCGCGTGGGCGATCGCGTTCGCGTGCATGGTCCTCGTCGGCGCGATGAGCCTCGCGGACGGCCTGGCGAACGGCGTCGGGTCCGTCGCGAATCGGATCGGTTCGGGCCCGGCTGTCTACATCCAGGGGAACGAGCTGCTCGTGAGTGCGATCGATTCGGCGGCGTTGTCGAACGTGCCGGGCGACTTCGTCGCGATGCGGGCCCATTCCGCGAGCCTCGAGATCAATCGTCTCACACTCCCCGTGTTCATCGTCGCCCTCGAATCGTACCACGACGGGGTCGGCACGATCGCGTTCCCCGCGGGTCCGCGCAACGTGTCCCTCGATGTCGGATTACGGCATCAGATCGAAGCGGAGAGCGGGATGCCGGTCGCGACGTCGGGGAACGTCAGCCTGTTCGGATTGCACCTCACGGACCTCCCGATCGTCGCCCCGCCGCCGACGCGCTCGGAGCTCTTCCCGGACAATTGGGCGTACGTCCGAGCGGATCTCCTCATCGCGATGAACGCGACGCAAGGCGGGCCGGTTCAGGCGATCCTCGCCACCGCGCCGCTGGACCCCGCGGTCGTCGCATCCCTCCGGCTCACGCGGCTCGAGACGCTCGGCGCGATCGGATTTGTCCGCGGAAGCATCGCGGAAGTCCAGTCCTCGCTCAGGCTGCTCGCCCTGGTCATCGCGGCGGTCATCGGCTTGCTCGTGTACGCGGCGATGAGCCTCGAAGTCCACGCGCGGGCCCGGGAGATTGCGACCCTCCGGAGTCTCGGCGCGTCCCCCGCCACCGTGGCCGGGGTCTACGAGGCGCAGGCGGTGGTCCTCGCCCTCGCGGGGGCGATCCTCGGTTCGGCGCTGGGGATTGTCGCCGCGCATGCGGTCGTCTCGTTTGCTCCTGTCCTCGGTCTTCCGAACCTGGTGATCTTGTCGCCTCCGGCCGCCGCGGTCGTCCTCGCTCTGCTTATCTCCGTCGTGGCCGCGGTCCTAGCGGGCCTCGTCCCGTCCCGCCGCGCCGCCGTCCTCGTGCGCACGAAGGGGGCCGTCCCATCCTGATCGGGCCGCGGGCCTTCGCAGGCCTGCTCCTCTGCGCGCTCCTGCTCGGAGCCACGTGGCCGATCCTCGCGGCGCTCCCGGGCGTGCCGGCTCGCATCCTCGCAGGCGACGCATACCTGGTGACGCAAGGAGGCGGGGCCTACTCGATCAACGCGAGCCTCGCGGAGAATCTCACCAGGCAGCCGGGGGTGCAGATCGTGAGCCCGGAGATCCTGAGCCTCGGGACCGTCCGCGGCGAGCCGGTCGTCGTGCGGGCCGCCGAGCCGGGGACGTTCCTCTCCTTGGAGGGGGGCGAATGGGTCCAGCCTGCAACGATTGGAAATCGAACCGCATATGCGGGCGAGGGCCTCGTGCGCCGACTCGGGCTGGCGGTGGGAGACGACGCGACCGTAGTCGGCTCTTCGGTCCCCCGGATTGCGTTCGTCCACGTCGCGGGAATCTATCGCACGGCGACGCCAGCGAATGATGAGTTGCTCATCGACTTCCCTCTGGGACGATTCCTCTCCGGCTTGGGCTCGACCGCGTTTCACTCGATTCGCTTGAGGACGTCGGATCCGGCCGCACTCCTCTCGTTCCTCCGGGGATTCGGCGCGAGCGTGCACGTGAGCGGCCCGAACCTCCCGCGGGCGGATATCGCGAGCGATCCGCCGACGGACGAGCGGATTTCGAATCTCATCCTCCGGTCCGGAATCGGCGGTGCGCCCCGGGACTACCTGTCGACCGCCGTCGCCGAGGCGACGAGCTCCGTGAGTGTCGTGGCGTACGGGATCGCCGGCCTCCTTGGGGTGCTCGTGGCATTCGGGATTCATGCCGCTCAGGCCCGGGCTTTCGCGGACCGCGCTCCCGCGGTCGGTGTGCTCCGAGCGATTGGCGCGGGCAACCGCTGGATGCGACGTCGGCTCCTCTTGGAATCGTTCCCGCTCGCATTGGGCGCTGCGGTCCTAGGGGCGGGAATCGGCTTCCTCGCGGAGAGTTGGTTGCAGCCAAAGGCCAGTCTCGTCCTCTTCGGCCATGAGGTCTTGGTCTCCTTCGATCTGTCGACGTTTGGATTCGTCGTCCTCGCGGTCGTCGCGATCTCGATGCTCTCCGGTTTGGTGCTGCTCCGGGGCGCCATGGCCACGCGACCCATGGAGTCGATTCGAGAAACGCCGGCCGTCGAATCGCCGCAATCCTTGG
>Ga0209590_10000878_pt1 | contig 10685 bp, 9 predicted proteins | sample CZO8metaG_FD_188353 | JGI IMG/M metagenome (GOLD analysis project Ga0209590, IMG submission 188353) | Vadose zone soil microbial communities from the Eel River Critical Zone Observatory, Northern California, USA - CZOApr15con1.8 metaG... | ecosystem: Environmental > Terrestrial > Soil > Vadose...
TAGTCGGTTGGCGCGCGGGTTCGAACCCGGACGTTCATGGTTCCGGTCGCCGAGCCGACATAGACCCCGCGAGTCGGAGCCGCGTCGCTGTAATCGCGGCCGACCGCGATGCGGACGTGGTGCTCGCCGATCCGCACCGGGTGGGTCGCGTCGTAGCCGACCCATCCCTTTTGCGGCACCCAGGCTTCACCCCACGCGTGTGACGCACCCGTGACGCCGCGCCCTCGCGGATCGTGGATGTAGCCGCTGACATAGCGGGCGGGCACGCCCATGGCGCGCGCGACGGCGATGAACAGGTGCGCGAAGTCCTGGCATACACCCGCGCGCAGCGACAGGACCTCATCCACCGAGCTGTACACATTGGTCACCGCGCGGTCGTAGGCGAACTCGCGGCTGATCGCCAGCGTCAGGTTGTCGAGCGCCAGCTCCACGTCTGAGGCCGATTCCGGGTCGGCGATCGGTTGCCTGCTCGCGAGCTCTTGCACGCCCGGCACGTCTTTCACCGGCGAGCGAAAGCGGAGGAAGTCCTGGACCAGCTCTTCCCCAGGTTCAGTGTCCATCTGCAGTCCGGTTTCGACCACCGATGTGCTGGTCACGTTCAAGCGGGTGTGAGGGCGAACCAGGTTGAAGTAGTGGACGTCGTTGCCGTATCCGTCGCGATAGGTTCTCGGCTCGATGCCCGCGCTCACATCGAGATCGAACTTCAGGCAGCGCTGCCCATTTCCGTCCATCGGTCGCAGCCGGAGCTCCATGGCCGTCTCCGCGATCGGCCCGGTGTACCGATATTTGGTTTGGTGCAGGATCTGCAGCTTCATGGCCGGCCTTGCTGCTGCTGCTGGGGCATCGCCTGGCCCTCCTCACCCAGAACGCCAGCCGGCACCTTGCTCGGATGGAAGTAGGTCTCGCGCATGGCCAGCTCGAGCTGGCGCAGCAGTGCCCGGCACTGCGCCTCGAAATCGCTCGCGTTGTCGGCGATCCCCTTCGTGTCCGCGCGCTCGAACAGGGACCGGAACCGTGACAGCAGGAGCCGCGGACGCGAACGCCGGCCGGCCCCATCGATGCGCGAGACGGACTCCAGCGCCTGACCCGCCGAAAATCGCGCGGAGCGCGGAAGGGTGGCATCGAGGAGCAGGCACTCGATCACGTGCTCGGGTGTCACGCCGCCTGAGTAGCGCGCCTGGTACGACTCGAACGCGAAGCAGGACTTCAGCACCGCCGTCCACTCGAGCGCATCCTCAGGGGCATCGGCGAGCTCTGCCGACTTGCGCGTCACGAGCCCAGTCACGTTTGCCGCCCGCTCCAGGAATTTGCCGAGGCGCACGAAATCGCGGGCCTCGTCGTGGGACATCGTGTCCTCCAGCAGGCCGTCCACCAGCCGGACGCTCAGTTGGACGTTCATGAGGAACGGGTACAGGTCAGGCTGCCAGCTGCCTTCCTGTACCCGCCAGTGCAGGGCGTTGACCTGCTCGTACAGCTCCGTCGGCAGCGAGGGGCGAACCGCCTGCGCCGCCAGGCGAGCTGCGGCGACGCTCGACTGCACCGATGGCCCGAGCGTACCCGTGACCACCATCTCGACCGCCTGGTCGCGACGGCCTGTGTTGCTGCCCCGCCAGCCGGCGAGCTCCATGAACCTGCTCCAGAAGTCCGGGCCCGGTTCGTCCGTGCGATCGAGCGAGAGCGCGACGTGCACGCCGAGGATCCGGGCCAGGTGGTCCGCGCGCTCGAGGTGCCGGCCCAGCAGGGTCAGCGAGGTGGCGCCTCGGCTAAGCATCGCCATCCACCACGTCGTAAGCGCCGCCGTCCTCGGCCATCACCCACGTGTCGCGGCTGCCGCCGCCCTGGGAGCTGTTGACGACAAGCGAGCCTGGCCTCAGCGCCACGCGTGTGAGCCCGCCCGGGGTGACGCTGACCTCGGGTCCGGTCAGCACGAACGGGCGCAGGTCCTGATGAGCACGGCGAAGCTTGCCTCCATCGAGGATGGGTTGGACGGACAGCGCGACGACCGGCTGCCCGATGAATGCGCGCGGCTGGGCTTCGATGCGGAGCCGAAAGCGCTCGCGCTCATCGCGGGTCGATGCGGGGCCGATCAGCATGCCGTAGCCGCCCGACGCGTCGACCGTCTTCACCACCAGCTCCTCGAGGTGATCGAGCACGTAGCGCCGGTCTTCCGGAATGGCGCACAGGTACGTGGGTACGTTGGGCAGGATGGGCTCCTCGCCGAGGTAGTACCGAATGATCTTCGGGATCAGCGTGTACACGGCCTTGTCGTCGGCGACGCCGTTGCCCAAACCGTTGGCGATGGCGACGTTGCCGGCTCGATACGCGTTCACCAGGCCGGCCACGCCCACGAGCGACTCCTGGCGCCCGAAGATGGGATCCAGCCATTCGTCGTCCAGCCGCCTGTAAATGACGTGGACCGGGCGAAGACCGCGCGTCGTGCGCATGAAGACGTGGTCGACGTCGACGGCGAGGTCGGTCCCCTCCACCAGCTCGATGCCCATCTGCTTGGCCAGGTACAGGTGCTCGTAGTACGCGGCGTTGTTGATCCCAGGCGTCAGCAGGACGACCGTCGGGTCTTCGATGCCCGGCGGCGCCAGCCAGCGGAGATGACGCAGGAGCTCATGGACGTAGCCTTCGACCGGCCGCACGGGATAGCCCGCGAACAGGTCGGGCAGCACGCGTTTCATCACCTGCCGGTTGGCGAGCACGTACGAAACGCCCGATGGCGTCCGGAGGTTGTCCTCGAGCACGAAGAACTCGCCCTTGTCGTCACGAACGAGGTCGATCCCGGCGATGTGGCAGTGGATGCCGTGCGGCACCGCGAGGCCCTCGACCTCCCTCAGGTACTGGGAGCTGCTGAGCACGATCTCGGGGGGCACGGCGCGCTGCTTGAGGATCAGCTTGCGGTCGTAAACGTCGTCCAGGAACAGGTTCAGCGCCGTCAGCCGCTGCTTGAGGCCGGCTTCGAGACGCTTCCAGGTCCCGGCCGGGATGACTCTCGGGATGATGTCGAACGGAAAGACTTTCTCATTGCCCTGGGCGTCGGGATACACCGCGAAGGTGATCCCGTGGTTGCGGAACATCTGCATGGCCAGCTCGTGGCGGCGCTCGAGCTCGGCCGGGCCGAGACGGTTCAGCTGCTCGAAGAGCCGGCGATAGCCGGGCCTTGGCTCATCGGCAGCCGCAAGCATTTCGTCGTAGAAGCCGTTGGTCTGGTAGTTGGCACCCAGAGATTTCATCGATGGCACCGCTATAGTGTCTGCGCCATTCCGAATCCAGGAAAGACGCTCAACTTACGGGTTGGCTGCGAGTTCAAGTACGACGTCAGCGCACCAGCGACGATGACAATCCAGGTGCGCCCGAGATCGGACGCCCGGCACCAGCTCGTCACCGAGACGTGGACGACGGAGCCCCCGCTCCCGGTTGACGAGTATGTGGACCTCTACGGGAACCCGGTCAAACGGCTGGTCGCGCCTCGGGGCACTCTGACTCTTCGCTACGACGCGCGGTGCCTGGTCCCGGACGAGGCCGACCCCAATGGTTCAGGCGTGGGCCAGACCCGGGTGGAGGAGATCCCCGGCGAGCTCCTCCACTACACGCTGCCAAGCCGATACTGCCTCTCAGACGAGCTGACGGCCACCGCTTGGGAGCTCTTCGGCCAGACCGAGCCGGGGTGGGCCCGTGTGCAGGCGATCTGCGACTGGGTCCATGACAACCTCAAGTTCCAGTACGGCGCCAGCAACCCGCTGACGACTGCCGTGGACGTTTACAAGAATCGCAAGGGAGTCTGCAGAGACTTCGCGCACCTCGCGGTAACCTTCTGCCGAGCGATGAGCATCCCTGCCCGCTACGTATTCGGATACCTGCCCGACATCTATGTTCCGGCGGTAGCGGAACCGATGGATTTCGCCGCCTGGATGGAGGTCTGGCTGGGGGATCGCTGGTGGACGTTCGATCCCCGTAACAACACCAGGCGGGTCGGTCGGGTGCTGATCGGGCGGGGCCGCGATGCGCTCGACGTCGCCATGGTGACGACGTTCGGTCCGGCCGAGTTTCGCTCCATGACCGTCTGGGCCGACAAGGAAGAGGCGGCCTGATGGCGATCGAGATCGCATCCGTGAACTGGCCGGCGGCACGCAGGGCCAGGTACAGCGTCAGGCAGAGCTTCCGGTACGAATATCCCGAGCCGGTGCGCGACCTGAAGCACCGCCTCGTGGTCATCCCGCCGGAGAGGTTTGGCGATCAGCGCCGGCTCCGGCACCAGGTTTCGGTCGGCCTGGATGGGGTCAGGCTCGACGACCGGGAAGACCGGTTCGGCAACAACGTGGTCGAAGTCTTCGCTCCACAGGTCACGTCTGCGATCGAGTTCGACGTGGACATCTCGGTCGAGCGCCGGGCCGCCCATCCCAACCGGCTGCCGGACGGCTGGCTCGCCGACGGCTACCTCCTGCAGCCTTCCGCGCTTACAACCCCCGATGCGCGCCTTCGCAGCATTGCGGACGAGCTGTGCGCATCTGCACACTCGGGTTTGGAGCTGGCTGGCCGCATCAACAGCTGGGTGCACGAATCCATGACCTACGAATACGGCGTCACGGGGGTGCGGACCACCGCCGCCGAAGCCCTGGCCCAGGGCGCCGGAGTGTGCCAGGACTACGCGCACATCATGCTCACGGTCTGCCGCGCATGCGGCCTGCCCGCGCGGTACGTGTCGGGGCACCTGCTCGGTCAAGGCGGAACACATGCGTGGGTCGAGGTCGTGCTGCCAACCGATGACGGCACGGGCGATGCGATTGCGTGGCCGTTCGATCCGACGCAGGCGAGCAGGGCCGGGCTCGGCCACGTGACGATCGCTGTCGGCGCGGATTATTCGGATGTGGCGCCGACCTCCGGGACCTACGTCTCGCCTCGGCTTGGGCGGCTGGAAACCAGCAAGACTGTGACGCTCACCGAGCTGGAGTACGCGGCAGGTTAGGCTGCGCCGATCTCGGTCAAGTGCGCTGAAATCCCTCGCAGCTGCGCAGGCCGAAGCCGAGACTCCGGTCGAAGGCGATGTGGGCGATCCAGGCCAGGCCGCCGGCGAGCCAGGCGGGTGACATGAGTGCCAACGCGACCGCAGCCAGCACTCCCGGCGCCCAGAATCGATGGACGGCGTTGTAGACCGGGACCGCGCGCGGATTGATCTGACCGCGCTCGAGGCCGGCGCCGGCGCCCGCGAGGAGAGTGAGGTCGGGCGCGATCGCGAACACGACCAGCTGCCACCACGCTGCGTGCTGCGTGAGGACGACCCCGATGCCGAGGCCGCCCGACAGCAGGCCCAGGCCGAGATACCCGAGTCTTTTCAAGCTCTTATGGAATCCTCACCGCAGTCTTATATATCCCTGAGCATGACCAATTCCCTGATCCTGGTCGTCGAAGACGACGCGAGGCTGGCCGCGACGCTGGAGCGCATGCTGGTCGCCGAAGGCCACGAGGTCGCGAGGGCCGGTGACGGGATGGAAGCCCTACGGCGCGCAAAGGAGCGGCCGCCCGACCTCGTGATCCTGGATGTGATGCTGCCCGGCCTCGACGGCATCGGCGTGTGCCGGCGTTTGCGCGCGACGGCCCAGTTTCCGATCCTCATGCTCACCGCGCTGGACGGAACCGACGACCGGGTCCGTGGCCTGGATTCGGGCGCTGACGACTATCTCGTCAAGCCATTTGCGTACCAAGAGCTGCTCGCCCGCGTGCGCGCCCTTCTTCGGCGAGTGGGTCCCATCGACCACCTGCGGTTCGCGGACCTCGTGCTCGAGCCGGCCAGCCAGGGTGCGTGGCGCGGCACGCGGCCTTTGTCGCTGACCCACACCGAGTACACGCTCCTGGAGCATTTCCTTCGTCACCCGCGCCAGGTGCTCACACGGGAGCAGCTGCTGGACGCGGTGTGGGCGGGCGAGCCCGAGAGCGACAACGTGGTCGCGGTGTACGTCGGCTACGTGCGCCAGAAGCTCGAGGAGGGTGGCGAGCCGCGGCTGCTCCACACCATTCGCGGCGCCGGCTACGCCCTCAGAGAAACGTAGATGCCTCTTCGGCTGCGCCTGGCCCTCTTCGGGGTGGCGGTGGTTGCCCTGACACTGCTCCTGTTCGGAAGCCTGCTCTATGCGCTGGTCGCGCGCAGCGTCAACACGAACCAGGACGACGCGCTGCGCACGAGAGCGCACGAGGCGGTGGCGACACTGACATCGGCGCAGGACCTCACGCCGCGGTCGCCAATCGCTCCGGCCGACCTGCGCAGCAGCACCGACGTCTTCGTCGAGGTCTTCGATCCGAGCTGGACGGTCATCTACACGACGGCGCAGATGAACGGCGCGCCACCCATGCCGTCTGCCCGGCTGCAGCTGGGGGCGCCTGAACGAGCCGGAGGCGCTTTCGACACCGACCGCGGTTTTCGATATTTCGGCCTGCCGTTCGCGCGTGGCTACGTCGTAACGGGGCAATCGACCAGGGTCCCCCAGTCCAACCTGTCCGGCATCGTCGGCTTTCTGGTCATCTCGGGCGTGCCGACGTTGCTGGCCGCGCTGGCGGCATCGTGGCTGGTCGCCGGCAGGGCGCTGAGGCCTCTGAAGTCCGTCGCCGGCGCTGCCGAAGACGTAGGAAGGACGCGAGACTTCGGCCGGCGCCTGCCTGTGCCGCGCAGCCGGGACGAGGTGGCGGTGCTCGCTGCGAGCTTCAACGGCATGCTCAGCCGGCTGCAGGAGGCCTACGAGTCGCAGCGGCGCTTCGTCACGGATGCGTCGCATGAGCTGCGCACACCGCTGGCGACGATCCAGGGCAACGCCGGGCTGCTGGCGCACGGGCCGCCGATCGCGGAACCGGTGCGGCGTGCGGCGGCAACCGACATCGTAGAGGAGAGTGAAAGGATGAGCAGGCTGGTCGAGCGCCTGCTCACGCTGGCGCGCGCTGACTCGGGGCTCCGCCTCGAGCTCGCGCCGGTCGACCTGCGGGCGGTTGTGCTCGACGTGACCCGTCAAGCCGCGGCCGTCCACCCGGAGCGAATCTTCGATGTGCATGTGGTCGACGCCGGAGTGGACGCTGACGAGGACGCGCTGCGACAGCTCTTGTGGATCCTTCTCGACAACGCGCTCCGGTACTCGCGGTCGAAGATCTCGGTCGACCTCGAGGTCGACTCGGCATGGGCGAGGCTGATGGTCGGCGACGACGGCCCCGGCATCGCCATCGACGAGCGCGACCGAATCTTTCAACGCTTTTACCGAACCGACGCATCGCGAGCAGGGCAGGGCGCCGGCCTCGGACTATCGATCGCCCGCTGGATCACCGAGCAGCACCGCGGCCGCATCATCGCCGGTCAAGGCAAGGCCGGCGGCGCCGGACTGTACGTCGACCTGCCGCTCTTACGACGCTCTTAGCAGCAGCGCCAATCCTTGGTGCATGTACTCGGTCAACCCGGAACATGCAATTGGTCTGATCGGCGCCCTTCTTGCGCCGCCCATCGCGCTCATGGCTTTGCGCTTCCACCCGCGATGGCGGTCCGTGCCTGGCACCGTCCGTGCCGCCGCGGTGCTGATGGCGGTCAGCGGCGGCGTGCACCTTGCGCTCATCCCGGACCACCTGACGACGGAAGCGGTTACTTCGGTGCTCTTCCTGCTAAATGGCCTCGCGTTTATCGGACTGGCGGCCACGTTCACGTGGAGGTACTGGCGCCTGGCGTCGGCCGGACTCCTGATCTCGACGGTGCTCGCCTACCTTCTATACGTTGGGGTTGGCTTCGAAGGGCCGGACCAGGTTGGCCTTGCCACCAAGCTGGTCGAGGTGACCGCGCTCGGTTTGGCCCTCGTGCCAATCAGGGGCGAAGCGGGGCGCACGCACCGGTCATGGCGTTGGGCCACGCTCGGCGTCGCGATTCCGATGCTGCTCGTCATCACCGGCGCGACCGTCTGGATCGTCGATCTCGCTCGTCCTGACCCGCGCCACGTACACGCCGGGGCGCTGCTTCAGGCCACCAACTCGGTCGCGACGCCCGCGCAGGTCGACGCCGCCAACCGCCTGTACGCCGCGACGAAGGCGGCCATCACTCCTTATGAGGACTGGCATCAGGCGTGGGCCGCCGGCTATCGTCCCGGCGGCTCGACCACGCTTCCCTCGACGCACTGGATGAACCAGCGGTATGTCGACGCCGGCTACGTCATGGATCCCCAGCGACCTCAGGGCCTCGTCTACGCAAACACCCACCACGGTCCTGTGCTTCTCGGTGCGATGTTCCAGATGAAGGGCTTGAACCGGTTCGGTCCTGACCCAGGCGGTCCGATGACCGCGTGGCATCAGCACGAAAACATCTGCTTCACACCCTTCGGCTTCGAGTTCAGCCTGATGACCCCGTACGCGACGTGCCCGATCGGGGCCATCGACATCAGCGCGCCGCCCATGCTGCACGTATGGGTCGTCGACAACCCTCACGGCGGCCCGTTCGCGGTCGACATCGACCCGAAGGTCGTGGCCGCTCTGGATCGGTCGTGATGGAACGGACCAGCGCCGAAACCAGCCGTCCCGAGATGGTTTTCGTCCTGCTGCTCATCCAGTCCATCTTCTGGATGGTGGCCGGCATCTCGGCGCTTCCGTTTGCGCTCGGCGGCGAGCTACACATGATCGGGCTCGGCCTGGCGACCCTGCTGTTCGCTTTGTTCGCGTGCCTGGTTGCGATCGGAGCGTTGTGGCGGCGCCGGTGGGCACGGCGCACCGCGTTGGGCCTCGAGGTCGCCTGTCTTGCCGGGTTGGCTCTTCAGCTCCTACTGCCGATCGGCGCCAACCACGCACCGGTTGCGCTCCTCACCAACATCGTCGTGCCTGCCGCGGTGGTCTGGCTGCTGTGGGGCCGGACGGCTCGGGCTGTTTTCAGCTAGACGAGCGCCGCTTCTGCTCGAGGGCTAAGTGGGCCCTCGCGAGCTCAACGTAGAGCTCGCGATTCCGAAGGAGGTTGCGAACGCGCAGGACGACCTCTTCGCGATCGACCGGCTTGGTCAGAAAATCATCCGCGCCGAGGATCAGGGCGCTGTTGCGCGCAACGTTGCGAGTATCGCCGGTGAGCATGATCACCGGCAGGTAGCCGAGGGCGTTGCGCGCGCTGCGGAGCCGCCGCAAGACCTCGAGCCCGTCCGGCTCCGGCATGTGCAGGTCGAGCAGCACGATGTCGGGCTCGAACTCCGCGAAAACCTGCTCCACCTCGCGTGAGTTGTCGAGGGTGCGGATCTCAGCGGCGGTCCCTTCGAGGATCGCCTCGAACAGTGCCAGGTTGGCCGGTTCGTCGTCGACGATCAGGACCCTGCCGAACGCCACTATGCGGCCGCCACGGGTGCCGCAACAGGCACCGTGAAGTGAAACTGCGATCCCAGGCCCACGGTGCTATCGACCCAGATCTTGCCGCCGTGCATGTCGACGATCTGGCGCGTGATCGCAAGGCCGAGACCCGTGCCGACGATCTTTGCCTTGCTCTTGTCCTCGAATCGTTCGTACCGCACGAACAGCTTCTTCACGAAGTCCGCCGGGATGCCAAGACCGTGATCTGTGACGCTCACCTCCACCATGCCGTCCCGAGCCTGGGTCGTCACGAGCACCTCACCCCCGCCTGGCGAATACTTCACCGCGTTGCTGAGCAGGTTGGAGACGACCTGGAACAGGCGGTCGGAGTCGCCGCGGACCGCGGGCAGCGTGGGATCCAGGTTGGCGGCGATCGTATGCCTTGGGCTCGACGCCCGCGCCCGCTCGGAAGCCTCGGTGATGATGGCGTTGAGGTCGAGGGGCACGATGTTGAGGGTCATGCGCCCGGCCTCGATACGATCGAGGTCCAGCATCTCCGTGATCATCCTGTTCAAGCGCTGCGCATCGTTGTTGATGTCGCCCGCAAAGGCCTTGGTTTCGTCTGGCGACAGCTCCTGGTCGCGGATCATCTCGCTGAAGCCCTGGATGCCGACCAGGGCGGTTCGAAATTCGTGACTTACCAGTGAGACGAACTCGCTCTTCAGCTGGCTCAGCCGCTCGAGCCCGGCGAGGTTTGCCATCGCCGCCTCCTGTGCGGTGTGCTCGGCGGTCGCGTCCTCGAACATCGCGAGGAAGAAGTCCGTGTTCCCCCCACGTCTTTTGATCGACGTGGCGCTCCAGTGCAGCCAGACGTTGCTCCCGTCGGCACACAGCGCATGGCTGTCTGACTCGACGGTGTCCGCGGCTCCGGTCCACAGCGGTTGGAGCGCGTTCACGACCCGCTCCATCTCCTCCGGCGGCATGAAATGGGCAATCGAGTCGCCGATCATATCGGCCGGTTTGGCGTGTAGCAGAATCCCCAGCCGCGGATTGGCGTCGAGGATGGTCATGTCGGTGCCGACGCGAGCGATGCCCAGCGGCGCCTGGACGATGACCTGGTTGAGCAGCGCCGTTCGAACCTGAACCTGTGTCTCCGCACGACGGCTCTTGACGAGCAGGTTCAGCGAGTCGCGGTGGGTGAGGACCTGGTTGAACACGAAGAGCACGCCGATGCTGCCGGCCAGGACGGTTTCGAACTGGTCCATGGACTGATTGACAAAAGCGATTCGGATCGCCATCAAGGCGGCCGCCAGCGTGGCGACCCAGGGCAGAGCCATCTGCCAGAGCTCGATCGGTCCCTCTTCGGTCTCGGGTTCCAGCGCCGGAACGGGCCACAAGGG
>Ga0209590_10000880_pt1 | contig 10669 bp, 9 predicted proteins | sample CZO8metaG_FD_188353 | JGI IMG/M metagenome (GOLD analysis project Ga0209590, IMG submission 188353) | Vadose zone soil microbial communities from the Eel River Critical Zone Observatory, Northern California, USA - CZOApr15con1.8 metaG... | ecosystem: Environmental > Terrestrial > Soil > Vadose...
TCACCGACGTTGGGAGCGAGCCAACTGGCAACAGGAGGAGCTCCAATTCTCGACGGAAGGCGGCAGCCTTCGTGCGGTGGCACGAGCCGGATGACGCGAGAGTGTCAAGTCCGGATCTGTGAGAGGCTCGGGGTGAAATTCCCCGGGCCTACTCGGCAATCACGTCGGATACGATTGGGGCGGGTTGCCAGCCAATGTCCGGACTGCCTCAAAACCTGCCGTAAATCCAAGGCCTTGGTGCACCGCCGTAGACCGACGAGACGTGCCAAGAGCCGGCATCAGGAGGGGCGCTGCAATCTGACGATCGATAAGACCCTCTGGCGATCGAGCGCATGATCCATGGGCATTTGAGGCGGCTCCTGGGTCGCGATCTGCTGGGTTGGTTCACCGGCACTGCCGGCTGCTGCGCGCGTGCGGCGAGCGGTCACGCAGCAGCGGCGCCGCCGATGAGCGTGATGAACTCCCGCCGTTTCATTCGTGCTCGTGCGAGCGGTCAAGAACGATTGGGTGCATTGAATCCTAAGAGAGAAGTGGCGCCAGTTATGTGATCATCTCCACATTGTGATGTGTTCACAAGATGCGACCGCGAAATACGCCTGTCGCCTGATCGCCGAGGAAGGCTTACCAGGGGTGCCGTTGACCCCCTTTAGCGGCGATGCTACGTGTTTCGCCAATATCATAGAAAAATGCGGCAACGCAAAACCGATTAGCGAACCGTTTCGCCGGGCAGATTCAACGGCGAGGCCGCCGATCGGCGCCGACGGCCTTGCTTCGGCAGCGGTCGCAATCAGCAGGGAGGAAATCATGGCAGGCAAATACGAGTTGAATCGAAGGCGGCTCTTGCAGGCGACGGCCGCCGGGGGCGCAGTGCTTGCAGCGCCGTTCATCCGGCCGGCGCAGGCGCAGGACCCCATCAAGATCGGCGCCCAAGGCGTTTCTTCGGGCTCGCATGCCGATTACGGCCGGCAGATTCAGATGGGCGCCCGGTTCGCCGCTGAGGAAATCAACACCAAGGGCGGCATCATGGGCCGAAAGATCGAGATCCTCTATCGGGACGACGAGCTCAACAACGAAGTCGCGTTGAAGAACGCCCGCTACTTCAAGGCGCAGGGCGTCAACTTCATGGTCGGCACGGATTCCAGCGGCATCTGCCTCGCGCTCGGCCCGGTGCTGCCCGAACTCGACCTAATCCAAGTCTTCACCCACGCGGCGACCGAGAAACTGACCGAGGACCTGGTCTTCAAGAAAGGAATCAAGCACATCTTCCGCGGCAGCGTGCCGGTCTACCAAGACGCCATCCTGCCGGCGCTGGTTTTCAAGGACAACAAGGACATCAAGCGCATCGCCAACCTGGGCGCTGACTACGAGTACGGGCGCACGTCGTGGGCCATGTTCCACACCACGCTGAAGGAGTACCGGCCCGACGTCGAGATCGTTGGCGAGACCTGGGCGCCGTTCTTCACCGCCGATTTCACGCCCCATCTCAGCGCGCTCGCGGCCCGGAAACCGGATCTGATCTTCGCCACCCCGTGGGCGGGCGAAGCGGTGCTGATGCTGCGCCAGGCGACGACGCTCGGCGTATTCAACGACATCAAGGCGTGGTGGCAGTGCATGGGCGGCTCCGTCGACGTGATGGAGGGCATCTCCCGCGACGTTGCGACGGGCAAGTTCAAAGACAAGCTGTGGGCGACGGCGCGTTACATCTGGAACTGGCCGGACACCGCGGAGAACAAGGCCTTCGTTGGCGCCTTCTCCGAGCGCTGGGGCCGGCTGCCGAACTACTCGGCCGAATGCACCTACTCGGCGATCTTCGCGCTGAAGGCGGCGGTCGAGAAGGCCGGCTCGGTCAGGACGGCGGACGTGATCAAGGCACTCGAAGGGCTCGAACTGTCCACTCCCGCCGGCAAGCGCGTCTACCGACCGGAGGATCACCAGGCGATCTACAATGTGCCGGCCGGGCGGGTGACCTATAACAAGGAGGTCGCCCCGATCGCGCACCTGACTGACCTCAAGGTGTTCCCGGCGGCCGATTACTACCGCAAGCCGCCGTTTGCCTGAGGCGGCCGAAGCCGAATTAGCAAAGGGAATGTGCTCCGGCCTCCGGAGAGCATTCTCTTTGCTGTTGCTCGCCGAGTGGACGACATTCCATGAGCTTCGACGCGCTGGTCTACCAGGGGCTGATCGGTGTCAGCCTGGCGATGTATCTGTGGCTGCTCGCCGCCGGCCTGACCATCGCCTTCGGCGTCCTCGGCGTCGTCAATTTCGCCCATGGCAGCCTGTATATGCTGGGCGGCTATTTCGCCTTCACCTTCTATCTCACGCTGCAAATGAATTTCTGGCTGTCGCTGGTGTTCGCGGCGCTCGGCGGCGCGGCCATCGGCTCGATCATGGAGCGCTTCTTCCTGCGCTACATCTATCACCTCGATCTCGCCTATCAGATTCTCCTGACTTTCGGGTTCGTGCTCGTCTTTGCCGATGCCGCGCGGATCTTCTGGGGCGGGATTCCTTTGATCCCGCCGATGCCGGAAATATTCGATTCGACGGTGCCGATCGTCGGTCGGCCGTTTCCGGTCTACAACCTGTTCGTGATCTTCTTCGGCATTGCGGCCAGCGTGTTGCTCTGGCTGCTGCTCGACAAGACGAGCTGGGGGGAAACGGTTCGCGCCTCCGCCTCCGACCGCGAGATGGCTGGCGCGCTCGGCGTCAATATCCCCCGCCTGTTCACCGTCGTGTTCTCCTTCGCGGCCATGCTGGCGGCGCTGAGCGGGGCGCTTGGCACGCCGGTGCGCGCAATGACACCCGGCATCGGCACCTCGGTCATCATCGACGTGTTCATCGTCACCGTCATCGGCGGGCTCGGCAACCTGCCGGGCGCGTTCGTGGCCGCGCTCATCATCGGCCTGATGAAGGCCTATGGCGTGCTGCTGTTTCCCGACGCGGATCTGTTCATGAGCTATCTCATCATGGCTCTGGTCCTGCTGTTCAGGCCGAAGGGACTCTTGGGAGGGCGCTGAGCGATGGGCCGCGGGAACACGCTGGTGATGACGATAGCCGGGCGGCAAAACCGGCTCGCCGCCGCCGCCGCGGCGGCTCTCGCCGTCGCCTTGCTGGCGATTCCTCTATTCGGCGACTACGTCATCTGGCTGACCGCCAACATGCTGATCCTGGCGCTGTTTGCGGTCGGCTTCAATCTTCTGTTCTCGTTCACCGGGCTCCTGTCGTTCGGGCAGGCCGCGTTCTTCGCCGTCGGCGGCTACGTGTGCGCCTTGATCCTGCTGGCGGTCCCCTCCCTGCTGCTGGGGGTCGTCGGCGGGGTAGTCGCCGCCGGTGTGGCGGCGCTGATCATCGGCTTCCTGTGCGTCCGCCACACGGAGATCTACTTTGCCATGCTGACGCTCGCCTTCGGCATGATGATCCACTCGATCATCTGGAAATGGCGCTCGGTCACCGGCGGCGACGACGGGTTGGTCGGGGTGCCGCGGGCGCCGCTGGAGATTCCGGGACTGCTCTCCGTCGATATGGCCGGTCTCGAGCGCTACTATTATTTTGTCTTGGTGCTTGTGGCGCTCGGCATCTTCATCATCTGGAGGGTGGTGCGGTCGTCCCTCGGCCTGACGCTGCAGAGCATCCGCGACAGCGAAAGCCGGGCCACGTTCATCGGCCTTTCGGTCACGAAATACCGGCTGATCGCGTTCACCATCGCCGGCCTCGCCTCCGGTCTCGCAGGCGCCCTCATGGTTCCACTCGGCCGCTCGGCCTCGCCGGCGATCGCCAACTGGACATTCTCGGCCGAGCCGGTGATCGCCACCCTGCTCGGCGGCGCCTTCACCTTCGCCGGTCCCATCGTCGGCTCGTTCCTGTTCTACATCATCAAGGAGATCGTGGTGATCTTTACCGGCTACTGGATGATGACGCTCGGCATCATCGTGCTCGCCCTGGTGCTCGGGTTCCGGGGCGGCGTGGTTAGCGTGGTCGAGTATCACCTGCTGCCGCTGTTGGCGCGACGGCGCAACGACCAGGGAGGGGACCGATAGACGCCCTGTTTCGCTCGCAAGGCCTGCGCAAGACGTTCGGCGAGTTCGTCGCCATCAAGGGCGTCGAGCTGACGCTGGAAAAGGGCGTGCTGACGTCGATCATCGGACCCAATGGCGCCGGCAAGACCACGCTGATCAACCTGTTCACCGGTATGCTCGCTTGCGATTCCGGCCGCCTCATCTTCGACAGGACCGAGATCACCGGCCTTTCGCCGCACCAGCGGGTGCACATGGGCATCAGCCGCTCGTTTCAGATCACCAACGTGTTTCAGCAGATGACCGTGGCGCAGAACCTACAACTGCCGGTGCTGGCGCGGCTGGGACGGGCTAGCCGCCCGTTCGTGCGGCCGGATCGCGATCCGGACGTGCGCGTCGAGGTGGAAGGCCTGCTCGCCGACATCGGCCTCGCCAAGGCGCGCGACGTGCGCGCCAAGGCGCTGCCGCACGGCGACCAGCGACTGTTGGAGATCGGCATGGCGATCGCCTGCCGGCCGCGCCTCTGCTTCCTCGACGAGCCATGCTCGGGAATGAACCCGGGCGAGCGCGCGCAGGTGCAGGAGCTGATCCGCAAGCTGACCAAGACGCGCGAGGTGACCTTCGTCATCATCGAGCACGACATGGACGTAGTATTCGCCCTTTCCGAGCGGGTGATCGTCATGCACCAGGGAAAAGTGCTCACCGAAGGCAGGCCCGAGGCCATCCGCAACCATGCTGGGGTCAGGGAAATCTACCTGGGGGAGGACGTTGGTGCCTGACACGATCCTGGCGCTGGACCGGGTGGTCGCCGTCTACGGGTTGAGCCGGGTGCTGCAGGGCGTGTCGCTGGCGGTCGGGCGCGGCCGGGTGGTCGCGCTGTTGGGCCGCAACGGCGCCGGCAAGACAACCACGCTGCGCAGCGTCATGGGGCTGGTCGTCGTGCCATCCGGCCGCATCGGCTTCGACGGCGTCGAGCTGCGCGGCAAGCCGACGTTCGAGATCGCGCGGCTCGGCATCGGCTACGTGCCCGACGACCGGCGCATCTTCCCCGACCTCAGCGTCGACCGAAACCTGGCGCTGGGGGCGCGGCACAGCCCGCGCGGAGGCACCGGCTACTGGAACCTGGACACCGTCTACCAGCTATTCCCGCCGCTGCGCGAGTTCCGCAGCCGCAAGGGCGCCGTGCTCAGCGGCGGCGAGCAGAAGATGCTGGCCCTCGGCAGAGCGCTGATGGGCAACCCGAAACTGTTGATGCTGGACGAGCCGTCGGAGGGGCTGAGCCCGGTGATCCTGCGCGGCCTAGTGGAGGCGATCCAAAAGGTCGCCGCCGCCGGCATGACCATCCTGATCGCCGACCAGAACCTCAAGTTCGCGCGCCGGCTGGCCGATTACGCCTACATCGTCGAGAACGGAATCATCCGCCACGAGGGCGCCATGGAGGAGCTATTGGCTGACGGCGAAACCGTCCGCAAATATCTCGCGGTGTGACCGATCTGAGCGATGGCCCGTCGAACGATACAACCTCTTCGAGATAGACTGGCGGAGCTACAAAGACTGGCGGAGCCATAAGGCCGCCGCCCCGCGGCGGAGGCCGCCCTGCCGCCGTGGTTGATCATCGCCCGCCGGCCGACGCACGCGGAGCTTGAGGATTCCCGGCGACGTGCGCGCGAATTGGGCCTCCGATTCGAGACCACCACGTTCGAGCGCCTCAATGCTTTCGGCATGACGATGCTTGAGCTATGACGCTCCGGCGGGGCGGTCAGCTGTGCGGGGGCTGTGCTCACTGCTGCTTCCTTACTGAGATGGCCTCGGGCGCGGACATTGTGACTCCGGTATGGCACTCGGGCGCTGCGACGCCTTCTGGAGTCTGGCGTGTTCCGCGGCGGCGCTAGCGAACCGTCTGGTCGAACTGGTCAACGCGGCGGAGCTGTAGCGCGGTCGCCGCGTGAACGTCGATCAATCCTTCCACTTGATCGAGCAGCCCATCGACGCCACCTGCTCGGCCGGGCCACGGCCCGTCTCGGCCACTTGTTTCATTGCCTCGTAGAGTTCGCGGCGCACGCCCTCCAACAGCTTCGTGCGCGACGCATCCAGCCGGCCTCGGTACTGCAGCTCGTCGTGCGCATTGAAGCCGAAGAAGTCGGGCGTACACTGCGCGCCGTACGCGCGCGCCACCTCCTGCGTTTCGTCGATAACGTACGGGAACGGGAAGCCGTGTCGGCGCGCGAATACTTTCATGTTGTCGAAGGAGTCGTCCGGATAGCTCTCGGTGTCGTTCGGCATGACCGCGATCGTGCCGATACCGATGTCACGCAGGGCCTTGGCCTCTTCCACGAGGCGTCCGATGACCGCCCTCACATAGGGGCAGTGGTTGCAGATGACGGCGACGAGCGTGCCCCTTGGCCCGCGCACATCGGCGAGCGAATAGGTTTTCCCGTCCACGCCTCTGAGCGCAAAGTCTCGCGCCTTCCAGCCGAAATCACAGATCTTGGCATTGGCGAGCACCATCATCGGTCCTCCATGATAGGGCCCCCGTACCGAACGATGTAATTTGTGGCATGGTCACCGCAAGTCGAGACTGCTGGATACGTGCCGTCTTGCTCCATGGGCCATGAGGCCAGGCGGCAGGGCTGGGATTCTTGCTGTTCTCGCCTTCAGCTTCCCAATGTCCGCTTTGCTCCGATTGCTGCGTCGCAGCGAAGTGTCGCGAAGTGCCAACTGCGGACTCATGCACCGCAGCAAACGATGTGCACCGGTTGCAATGGTTTACTCGATCACCTCGTCGGCGCGCACGAGCAGCGATGGCGGCACGTCGAGCCCGAGCGCCTTCGCGGTGTTGAGGTTGAGAACCGTTTCGTACTTGATTGGCGCCTGCACCGGCAGATCGGCCGGCTTTTCGCCGCGCAGGATGCGGTCGACATAGGACGCCGCCTGCCGAAAGCTGTCGACGAAGTCGACACCGTAGGACATTAGACCGCCGGCCGCGACGAAGAAACGGGCGTAGTAGACGGACGGCAAGCGATGTCGAGCTGCCAAGGCGATGATGAGATCGCGATGGGCTGTGGTTGTGAAATCGGGCAGCACGACCAGGCCGCCGCTCGGCACGCTGGCGAAGGACTCAATTGAGCGCTCGATGTCGGCGGCGGTCTCGATGGGATTAGGTACAGGGTCGATCGCGAGCGACGGTGCCGCAGCCTCGGCTGCGCGCAGGAAATAGTTATAGGGACTCGTTTTGGGATTGGCCACGAGCGCGGCGCGCGCAAGGCGCGGCTCAATCTCCTTGAGCATCGCCAGCCACTTGCCGGTGATAGTCTCCTCGTACAGCAGCAGCCCCGTGAGATTGCCGCCCGGCCGCGCCAAGCTCGCGACGAATCCCGATCCGATCGGGTCGGAGACGTTGAGGAACACAATCGGGATCCCACCGCTCTCCCGATGCACTGCGGCGGCGATCACAGTCCCAGGCGCGAGGATCACTTCGGGTTGCAGGGCGACCAGAGCTTTCGCAGGCACCTGCGCTTGTTCTATGCTGCTGACTGGCGCAAGGTGAACATCGATGCGAACATTACGGCCCTCCGACCATCCGAGCCTTTCGAGCTCCTGCCGGAATCCTCCAAGCCGCGCCTTGATTTCCGGATCGTTCTCGGGAAAGCCCGCCAGCACGCCGATCCGCCGCATGCGCTGCGGCTGCTGTGTGCGCGCGCGCCGAACGGCCGCGCCACCGCCGCGCCGCCGATGAGCGTGATGAACTCACGCCGTCTTAATTGGTCAAATTGCATTCGGTCCCCTGCCGGCCAGGGCCAGGTTCCAGGATATCGAAATGGCAAGGATCAGTCAGCAGGTATCGGGGCGACTGTACAACCTCTCAGCCGTCGGCAGACCTTTGCGACTTCTGAGTTGGGTCAAAGGCGTCGGAGGCGTCGCGATTTCACCGCCCTTCTCGGCGGTGCGGCGGCCGTGCCTTCCATTCTTCGGTCGCTCGCCGCGCGCGCAGCAAGCGATGCTGGTGGTGGGGATTCTCAGTCCGCAGTCGGCCGGACCGGCTGCGCACCTCCTGGATGCATTCCGCCAGGGATTGAGCGAAACCGGCTACGTCGAGGGCCAGAACGTGGCGATCGAGTATCGCTTGGCGGAAGCCACCGACTGTGAGCAGGGCTCATCAGCCCGAGGCCGCTTCCGAGCTGAAACGGGCGAACGCACTCTCAAGGGAGGAAACAATGCAAAGGATAATTATCGTCGCGTGCGCGGCAATCGTCGCGCTGCTGCCCGCCGATGCGTGGTCGCAGGCCTTTCCGAGCCAACCCATCCGCATCATCGTGCCATTCTCGGCAGGCGGCAATGTAGACGTGACCGCACGTGCCGTCGCTCCGATCATGAGCGAGATTCTCAGCCAGCCCGTGGTGGTGGAGAATCGTCCCGGTGCCGGCGGGATGACCGCTGCAGGCTTCGTCATGAGCTCCAAGCCGGACGGCCATACTCTCATGATGGGCTCCAACAGCACGCTCAGTGTCGGACCCAATATCCAGAAAAACTGGCCATATCATCCGATCAAGGGCATCACGCCGATCACCAACATTCAGTTCGTGCCCTTCGCGCTGGTGGTCAGGGCCGATTCCGAAATGCGATCGCTCAAAGATCTTATCGAGCGGGCAAAAGCTAAACCGGGTGGGATCACCCAAGCCCATGCCGGAGTCGGCAGCTCCAATCATCTGGTCTCCGAGTTTTTCCAGATGCTGACCGGGGCCAAGTTCCTGCTCGTGCCCTATAAGGGCGCAGCGCCGGCTATGGCTGATCTTATCGGTGGACAGGTGGAGAGCCTGTTTGACCAGGCGAGTACGACTGTCCCGCAAGTCCTGGGAGGCAAAATCAGGGCGCTTGCAGTCACCGCGGCAGAACGCATGGCCGCTTTGTCGGACGTGCCGACCTTCAAGGAGTTGGGCATCAATGGGTTCGAGATCATGAATGTGACCGGGCTGGTCGGGCCGGCCGCCATGGACCCCGCCGTCGTCGCCAAAATCTGGGAGGCAACGGTCAAGGCGCTGGAAAACCCGGCAGTGAGGCAGGTTTTCGCGAAACTTGGTGTGCTGATGGAGGGAAGCACGCCGCAGGCGTTCGCCGATTTCATCCGGCAGGACCTCGAGCTCTGGGCGCGGGTGGTCAAGGAGGCCGACGTCCAGGTGAACTGACAAGCGGCGCATCATCCGGCCTTATCGGGGTCGCCAAGGTCCGCGATGAGTCTGCTTGACCCGCAACTCCCGTCGTATTGCTGCACTACAGTGAACTGACGCGTTGTGCCAGTTCCGGACTCACGTATTGCAGCAAACAGCGTCTCTATTCGATGACCTCGTCGGCGCCTGCGAGCAGCGTCGGCGGCACGTCGAGGCCCAGCACCCTGGCGGTCTTGAGGTTGATCACCAGCTCGAATTTCGTAGGCTGTTGGACCGGCAAATCCGCGGGTTTCGCGCCTTTCAGAATTTTGGCGACAAACGTCGTGGCAATGGCAGTCATTTCCGAGATACTCGGACCGTACGACATCAGTCCGCCGGCATCGACGGGTTCGCGAAAGGAATGCATGCTCGGCAGGCCGTGCCTGCGCGTGAGTTCGATAACGCGCTTGGCGTTGAGTATCGTGAAGGCTTCGTCGAGCACGGCGACACCATCGGGCTTGCTCGCTGCGAAACCCGCGAAAATACGGTCGATGTCTTCCGGTTCACGTGCCTCGAAGCCGTCAACGCTGATGCCCAGCGAATTTGCCGCCTCGCGCGTCTGCGCGAAGTCCATCGGCTTGCTCTTGTTCTCTGGATTGTAGAGCGCGGCAAGCCGCTTCAGGTGTGGGAGCATTTCGTGAAAGACGGCGACGCGCTTGCCGGAAAGCTCGGTGGTGATGCAGGTGACGCCGGTCGTGTTGCCGCCGGGCCGGGCAAGGCTCGCCACGAAACCGTGGTGACGGCATCGCAGGCGGAACATCACAATGGGGACGGTTCTCGTCGCGATCTGCGCGGCCGCGATCGCCTCGTCGCCAAAAGCAAAGAGTACGTCAACCTGGGCTTCCGACAGCTCCCGTGCAAGCGGCAATAGCCGTTCGTGCCGGCCTTCCGCGAAGCCATACTGGAATCCGACAGTTTGTCCATCAACGTAGCCTTGCTCGCGCATTTTCTGCACGAAAAGAGCCGGTGGCGCGACGCCACCCAGCGCCAGATAGCCAACGCGCGGCGCGCGCGACCTCTCTTGCGCGTATGTGGACGGGGGCTTGCCAAACACGGCGACGAGGCAGACAAGAATGACGACCAGCGTTTTCATTCGATCAGCTCGGCGGCGGCGACGGACAGCGTGCAGGCAACACCACTTGCTGCGCGCGCGCCGCGAGCGGCCACGCAGCCGCCGCGCCGCCGATGAGGATGATGAACTCGCGCCGCCTCATCTAGCCCTTTCGCAAGGCTCAGGACCAAGCCAAACTCAGTTAAGATTATCACGCCTGTGATGGCGCTGTGGGTCATTTTGCGGCGCGGTCATAGGACCTGGACAATGACCGCTCTGGGTCTTGTGTCACGAGTACCGTCTGTACGACGGTGCGCAACTGTACGAGAGATGAAGGAAGGTCCTTCGAGGCCGGCAGTCAGGTGCAGGCCTCAAACCACTGCAAGCTGCTGTCGTCAAAAGCG
>Ga0209590_10000886_pt1 | contig 10632 bp, 6 predicted proteins | sample CZO8metaG_FD_188353 | JGI IMG/M metagenome (GOLD analysis project Ga0209590, IMG submission 188353) | Vadose zone soil microbial communities from the Eel River Critical Zone Observatory, Northern California, USA - CZOApr15con1.8 metaG... | ecosystem: Environmental > Terrestrial > Soil > Vadose...
GAAAACCTAGATGCCCACAGTGCCCGGTACGACCGGTGTGCAGGACAGGCAAGGCTAGACGCACAGACGCACAGCGGTGAACAGTTAGAGGGAACAGGTACGTGATGCAGATCCGCTCGCTGTCACTAACAGTCCTGCTCGCCATTGTCGGCACGGCCTGCAACCGCCAACCGGCGCCGGAGGAGCAGGCTCCCGCACCGCCCTCGCCGTCCCCTCAAGCCGTCGCTTCTGCGACGCCGAAGGCCGACACCGTCGGGTTAGGGTGGGACTCCCCGGAAGCCGCTCGGCTGTCGGGCGTGCGTTATGCCCCACCGAGGCAACTGTTCGGCACGCTCGGGATCCCCTCCGGCGAATACTTCGACAGCCTGGGACCGGGTTATGTGATTGGCAGCTTCGTCGATGGCCCCTATCGCGGCGCCGAGTTCGTCTCGGCCGTGCGGCAAACGGACGACCCTTGCAAGGGCCCGGGATGCGATGATCCCACGTACCTGAGATTCGCGCGGACCGGTGCCCAGCTGATCTACCTGCGTCGCAACTCGGATCTCGGGAGCTATTTCGAGCGCGAAAACTGGCCAGCCTGGACAGAAGCGTTTGCGGCAGCCGGCCTCACTCTCGTCTCCGATTCGACGTTCGCGGTGCGGCCGTTCTTGCCGTCCGACACGATCTCGTACGCTGCGAATACCTTCCGCCGGGTGTCCCGCAGCTGCGGGGATTCTTCGCGGAGAGTCGCGTTCCGTCACCCGGTACTTCAGAATGTCCGTTTCGATGGGCAGTTGTTTCACTCGACGCGTCCCGACGGTAGCTGCCTGACGTTCGAGTACCTCCCGTACTTCTCCGACAAGGAGATCGTGTGGGATAGCCCGCCGCAGGCGCCGAGCCGCAGCGGGTATTCATGGAAGGAGAACGACGAGTTCGGGACCCTCGAATTGCGCTATGGCCAGTTCGTCTCCCCCGATACCGTACAGCTCGATCGGGATACCAGGATCGTCGGCCGTACACAGCGCAGTGAGCCCGTGTACGAGTTGAAGAATCCCGATCATCCACTGCTCAGGCAGTTCTATAAGGATTACGAGGCCGATGTCGCGCACGCCGCACAGCGCGCCGCACAAGGTAATGAAGATCCGGTGGGCGTCAGACCGCCGAAGCATTCGTACGAGCAGTTCCTGGCTGCGAGACCGATCTTCTTCTGGCGCGATCCGTTCGGTCGCCTGATGCGGTTCACGAACAACGATTTTCTCCCGGTCTCCATGACCGAGCCCATCATTTACCTCTACCCGCTGGCCGTTCAGCGCGTCCACGTCGAAGCCAAGCCGCTGCATGCCATCCGTGCTTCCACTCCACCCTACCGCGGCGGCTGGGATGTGCTGGCGCAGCCGTCCGGAAGGTTGACCGGTGTCACCGACCGGAAGACATACTCGTATCTCTTCTGGGAAGGCCTCTCGGCCATCTCTCCGATGAGACAGGAAGGATTCGTGATACCGCAGGAGGAGGTGGCGGGCTTCTTCGAGCGGATGCTGCCGCAGCTTGGACTCAGCGAGCGTGAGAGCGAGGATTTTCGAGCGGCGTGGCTGCCACGATTCCACGATGCGCCCTACTACTTCGTCACGTTCCTGTCTCGAGAGACGATCGATCGCCTCGCGCCGTTGGTGGTAACCCCGAAACCGGACGTCGTGATTCGAGTGCTCATGGATTTCCGGCCCTTGTGGACGAGAGAGACCGTCAAGACACCGGACCTTCCCAAGCCTCCCGAGCGACGTGGGTTCACCGTGGTGGAGTGGGGAGGCTTGTTGCGGCATTAGCTTTGCCTATCCTCCTCTTGTCGGTCTATCATTGAGCGTGGCTGAGCTTCGAGAACGCCTGCAGACGGCGCTAGGAGACTCCTACCGCATCGAGCGCGAGCTCGGCGGTGGCGGCATGAGCCGCGTATTCCTCGCCCAGGAAGTGCGGCTCGGCCGGCAGGTGGTGGTGAAGGTGCTGCCACCCGAGCTGGCGGCCGGCGTGAGCGCCGAGCGGTTCGAGCGCGAGATCCGCCTCGCCGCCGCGCTGCAGCACCCTCATATCGTCCCGCTGCTCACCGCCGGATCGCAGGGCGACCTGCTCTACTACGTCATGCCGCACATCGCGGGCGAGTCGCTGCGCGCTCGCATCGCTCACGAGCGCGAGCTGCCCGTGGGCGACACGGTGCGGATCCTGCGCGATGTGAGCGACGCCCTCGCCTATGCCCACGGCCACGGCATCGTGCACCGCGACGTAAAGCCCGACAACGTGCTGCTCTCGGGGAAGCACGCGCTGGTGACCGACTTCGGCGTCGCCAAGGCGGTCTCGAACTCGAGCGGCGCCGCCACGCTCACTTCCCTCGGCATGGCGCTCGGCACGCCGGCCTATATGGCGCCGGAACAGGCGGCGGGCGATCCCAACGTGGACCACCGCGCCGACCTGTACGCCGTCGGCGCGCTTGGTTACGAGCTGCTCGCGGGGAGGCCCCCGTTCAGCGGAATGTCGCCCCAGGGTATGCTCGCGGCGCAAGTGACGGCCACGCCGGACCCCGTGACCCAGCACCGCGCCACCGTGCCGCCCGCGCTCGCGGCGCTGATCATGCGATGCCTCGCGAAGCACCCGGCGGACCGGCCGCAGAGCGCGGAGGAGGTAGTCGGCCAGCTCGAGGCGATGGCGACGCCGACGGGGGGCATCACGCCCCAGCAGGCCGAGATCTCCTCGGGCACCGCGGCCGCCATCCGCCGGGCGGACCCCGTCCGGGTCGCCACCCTGTTCGGCTTCGCCGCGCTCGGGGTGCTCACCCTCGCCTATCTGCTGGTACACGCGTTGGGGCTTCCCGACTGGGCGTTCGCCGGAGCGGTAGGGCTCGCCGCCGCGGGCCTGCCGATCATGCTGTGGACGGGAGTGATCGAGCGGCGCCGGGCGCTCGCGGGGAGCACCGGGCGGGCGGCGGTGCCCGCGGGGGTGCAGCGCTGGTTCACGTGGCGCCGGGCGCTGTTCGGCGGGGCGGCCGCCTTCGGGCTGCTCGGCCTCTGCACCGGCGTCTACATGGCCATGCGGCTGCTCGGCATCGGACCGGTCGGCACCCTGGTCGCGAGCGGCGTGCTCGCACAGCGGGATCGCCTGGTGCTGGCGGATTTCGAGAACCGCACGGCGGACTCGACGCTGGGACCCTCTCTCACCGAGGCCCTGCGGGTCGACCTCGCGCAATCGGGCGCGATCCGGCTGCTCGACGCCGCGGCCGTGGGCCAGGCGCTCGGACGCATGGGGCGCCGGCCGGGAGGACCGCTCGATCTCGCCCTGGCCCGCGAGCTGGCCCAGCGCGAGGGCGCGAAGGCGGTGGTGCACGGACAGATCGATCCGCTGGGCCGCGGTTACGTCGTCTCGGCCGAGCTGGTCTCCGCCGCGGACGGCGCGGCGCTCGTCTCCGTGCGCGAGAATGCCCAGGACGATGGCGCTATCATCGCGGCGGTGGACCGTCTGTCCCACCGGCTGCGCGAGCGGATCGGCGAGTCGCTCAAGACGATCCGTGCGAGTGACCCGCTCGAGCAGGTGACCACCCGCTCGCTCGAGGCGCTGCGAAAGTACTCGCAGGGCGTGCGGGCAAGCGACGCGGTCGATATGACGCGCGCCGTGACGCTGCTGGAAGAAGCGATCGCGTTGGACACGACGTTTGCGATGGCGTACCGCAAGCTCGCCGTGGTACTCAGCAACGCGGGCGGGGCCCAGTCGCGCATCGCCGCGGCCGCGACGCAGGCATTTCGCCACCGCGACCGGCTCACCCCGTTCGAGCGCGATTTGGCCGACGCCTACTACTACACGCGGGTCGAGTACGATCCGGCCAAGACCGAAGCGGCGTACCGCGCGGCGCTCGAGCAGCAGCCGGAGAACGGCGTCGCCTTGAACAATCTGGCGCTCCTGTTCAATGGGCGGAGACGATTCGCGGAAGCCGAATCGCTCACCACGCTCGGGCTCGCTGTCGCTCCCACGCAGTGGGCGCTGTACGTCAACGCGATGCAGGCCCAGATCGGGCAGGGCAAGTTCGCCGACGCGGCGCGGACGGCGGCGCTGCTGGGACGGCGGGCGCCGGGGAACCCGATGAGTCGCTTCAACCGCGGCTTCCTGGCGTTGGCGCGGCGCGAGTACGACAGCGCGGAGGTCGAGGCCCGGGGCCTGACACAGGCCACTCGGGACCCCACCTGGCAGGCGAGTGCCGCCGAAGGGCTGGCCGCGCTCTACCTGGTGCGTGGCAGACTGGCCGCCGCGGAGGCCCAGTTGCGCCGGGCGATGGCGGTGGAGGAGCAACGCGGCGTCCCGGGAAAGTACGTCGAGGACGCGATCGGGATCGCGATCATGAACGTGCACTATCGCCACGCACCCGATGCCGCCCGGCGCGAGGTGGAGGAAGCGCTGCGGCGCCACCCCTTGGCCTCCATTCCCGCCGAGGATCGGCCGTACCTGGCGCTCGCGTTTCTGTATGCGGACGCGGGCCAGCCCGATCGTGCCCGGCAGCTCCTGGCCGAGTTCGAAGCCGCGGTCCCCGAGGGTGCGCGGCGCGGCCAGCCGTTCCGACATGGCGCGGCGGCGCAGATCGCCTTTGCCGGTGGCCGGATTGAGGATGCGATTCGGGACTACCGCAGATGGTACGACGAGGATGGCTGTGCAGTCTGCGGTCTGTTCCTGCTGGGCCGCGCCTACGAGCGGGCGGGTCAGCGCGACTCGGCCGTAGCCGTGTACGAACGTGCCGTCACCACACCCGGCTACTTCCGCGCGTTCGAGGAGGAAGCCACCTTGGGGCCGACATACCGGCGCCTCGGCGAGCTGTACGAGCAACGGGGCGATACGGCACGCGCGCGCGAATACTACGGCCGGTTCGTGGAACTATGGAAAGATGCGGATGCAGAGCTGCAACCGGAGGTCAAGGAGGTAAGGCAGAGCCTGGTGAGACTCGGCGCGCAGAACAAACAAGGCTAGACGCACAGACGCGCAGCGGTGAACAGTTTGAGTGAACAGGTCATCCCGTTTGCTATCACCTGTTTTCCGCGGTGCGTCTGTGCGTCTAGTAGTGCAGTTCGCCGTCTTTGGGTCTACCACTTTCCCAGTGTTGCGGCAAACATCGCAATCAGCCCGAACCCCCCCGCGATCGTGGCGGCGAAGATCTGGCGCTTACGCAGTACCTGAAACGCCTCAGGCAGCCCGCCCCGCGGGTCAACCTCGAGCCGCGCCAGCTTGGCCGCCGTCGGCACGCTGATCGTCACGGCGCCGAGCGCGCCCAGGATGCCCGCAATCATCATCACGCCCATCCAGGTCGGCACGGCGCCTTGCTTCATGTAGGGCATGGAGAGGACGAGCCCCGAGAGCAGCACGGCCACCGCGCCCGGGCCGACGAGGATGCGCTGAATGGCCCCGATGAGTTTGTACGCGCTCAGCCGCTCGGCGGGCGCGAAGCTTTTGGCGGAAACGCCGGCGACCATAGTCGCTATGCCGCCGCCCAACCAAAGGGTAAAACCCAGGACGTGCACTAGCATCCAAAAGCCACGCATCGCCGGTCTCCAGGTATTAGGACGCAGAACCTGCAACGACTAGACGCACAGACGCACCGCGGTCAACAGTTTAAGTGAACAGGTTGTCCCGTTGACTCCTACTGTCTACCGCTGAGCGTCTGTGCGTCTACTGACTGTTCACTACTTCGGGTATCGGTTGGCGTCCTGCGTATCCCGTTTCCAAATCGTGCCAGAACTCAATCCGCTCTTCCCCTTGTTTCCAACACCAAAAGATCTCCTTCCCGTCGAGCTTACCGTAGAAGTCGACGAGCCCCGGTTCGAATCCCTTGAACACGCAGCCGATTTGCTCGAGCTCGAGCAGGAACTCGTTGATCTGGCGCGCGATGTCGTCGATGCGGCCGCGCAGCGCGAGCTGGTCGGTCGATTCGCCCCATTCGGGTCGAGCCTCAGCCGCCACGAGCTCGTACTGCGCCTCGAGATCACGCCATGCAGGGTGGAGCGCGAGCAAATCGGCGATGACGCGCTTGACGAGAGGGAGAGTACGATTGGCTTCGGCGAGGGTGAAGTATTTTCGCGGCACGGGACTAATATACGCGGAAATGCAAAGACTAGACGCACATGTTCTATTCCCTGACGATCACAATGCCCTGAATGAATTCTGGATGGGGGATGAACCCCACCACTCGTTTATTCCCGTCCACCACCACGATGGTCGATCGAATGTGCGTGTCTTTTTCATCGAGCCTTTCGATCCTGTATCCCTCCAGCTCCGTATCCAGCGTCACCACTTCCGTATCCTGCCGCGCGTGTGTCTGCGCCTTGCACGTCTTCGGGTCGTGTCCCGCCGCCACGCATCCCGTCACGATGTCGCGGTCGGAGATCGTGCCCAGATAGCGCCGGTCTTTGGGATTATCCACCACCGGCACGACCGAGATGTCCTTGGCGCGCATCAACAGCGCCACCTCCGAGCTCGTGGCGCCGGCGGCGGCGACGAACGGCTCGGGGATCATGATCTCGCGAGCGAGCATGGCGCGTAATGTATCAGCCCGGCCGCGACTCCTCCACGATCTTCTGGAAGCGAGCATCCGACCGCACGGGGTCGAACCCCGCGAACCGCAGCCAGAACCACAGGGCCGCCCCGCGCGGCTGCACGCGCTCGAGCAGGTCGATCCCCCGCTGCTGGTCCCCGACCGTGATGAGCGCCAGCGCCACCAGCGGGCCTTGCAAGGGGCTGGGGTGGGTCTGGCTGAGCCCTTCGAGCATTCCCTGCAGACTCTGTCGCGCGGCCGCGACGCGACCGGCGCGCGTGTCCACGAGCACCAGCACGATGCGGTCGAACAGGTGACTGCCGGAGGGGAGCCGCGAGGCCACGAGCGCATCCGCACGGGCTCCGGCCGTGTCACCCAGCACCAACCGGTAGAAGCCGCGGGATACCCAAGCGTCGTAGAAGCCCTGGTCCACCGCGAGCGCGCTGTCCGCCCAGCCGAGCGCTTCGTCGTAGCGGCGCTCGAGCGAGGCCTGGACGCCGAGCAGCGTGAGTGTGGTGGCGCGATCAGGATCGAGGCTCAAGGCCTGGTGAAACGCCGCCACCGCGCCGGAATCATCACCTAGCTCGCGCAGCGACGCACCGAGCATGTTGAAGACCTCGGGGTCGCGCGGATCGAGCGCGGCGGCCCGGCGGTACGAGGCAATGGCGCCCTCGTAGGTGCGCGGGTGCAGCACCTCGAGTATTCGGCCGCGCGCGAGCCATGCCTCGGCCACGTTCGAGTCCGCGCGCAGCGCCCGATTCGCGCTCGCCTGCCCGCGCGCCAGCAAGCTCTCTGCGGGGAGGTCGCGATACGCCCACCCGTAGTACAGAAACAGCGCGTAGCCGTACGCCCGACGGGCCAGCGCGTCGACAAACCGGGGATCCCGGCCGATCGCCGCGTCGTATTCGTCGAGCGCGCGTGCGACGGTGCGCGCGGTGCGCTGGGCGAGATAATGATTCCCTCGGAGGTAGTGATCGTAGGCCGCCGCGTCGCGCGTCGCGACTGACCGCAGGGACGCCCGCTCGACCCGGTTCAAACGCCCGGCCACCGCCGCCGCGACGGCGGTCGCGATGTCGGCCTCGACATCCATCAAGCCCGTGTCCGGCCGCTCGAACTCCGCGCCCCAGATGCGGACCCCGTTCGCCGCCCGCACGAGCTCGACCGTGACGCGCAGGCGACGCTGCTCCCGCCGCACCGTCCCGTTCACCAGGTTGGCGACGCCCAACGTGCGGCCCAGTTTCGCCGGGTCATCGATCGGCTTGCCGCGGAAGCGCTCCACCGCCGTGCGGGACTTGACCGCCAACCGGCCGACTTCTCCCAACCGGGCGATGATCTCCTCGGTGAGTCCTTCGGCGATGTATGCCTCGCTCGAATCGCTCGGGATGTTCTCGAAGTACAGCACCGCCAGCGTACTCGGCGGCCGCGGCCAGAAGATGCGCCCCAGCGCCGCGATTCCCACGACGGCGATCGCCACGGCGGCGCGTCCCCGCCAGCGGCCCTGCCATGCGCGGGAGATCGGAGCGGCTCCCGTGAGTGCCGCCAAGAAATCCGTCCCGCTGTCCCAACGGTCGGCTGGCGTCTTGGCGAGGGCCTTGCACACCGCCGCTTCGATCGTGTCGGGGACCTCCGCTCGAAAGTCGGACAGCGGGCGGGGACTCTCGATCAGCTTCTGGCGCAGCACGCCCTCGGCGGTGTCTCCCTGGAACGGCGGGACGCCGGTGATCATCTCGTACAGCACGCACCCCAGCGCGTAGGTGTCGGCTCGCCCGTCGATGTCGCGCTCCCCCACGGCCTGCTCCGGGCTCATGTAATGCACCGTCCCGATCGCTAATCCCGCGTCGGTCAGCGACTCGCCCGGCGCCGCCGCCGCGATGGCCCGCGCCACCCCGAAATCCGCCACCACGGCGTGGCCTTCCTCGAGCAGCATGTTCTCGGGCTTGATGTCGCGATGCACCACCCCGTGGCGGTGGGCGTAATCGAGCGCGTCGGCCACTTCGCGGGCGATGCCGAGCGCATCGGGGAGCGGCAGCTGTCGCTCGCGCTCCAGACGTTGCCGCAGCGACTCACCGTGCACGTAGGGCATGACGTAGTACAGGAACCCGTCCGCCTTGCCCGAGTCGAACACCGGCACGATGTGGGGATGGGTCAGGCGGGCCGCGATCGCGATTTCCCGGAGGAACCGCTCGGCGGTGAGGGTCGAGGCGACGTCGGGACGGAGCACCTTGATCGCCACCGCGCGCTCGTGCTTCAGATCGCGGGCGAGCCACACCGTGGCCATCCCGCCGCGACCGATCTCCCGCTCGAGAGTGTATCGGCTGCGCAGCGCGGAGCGCAGTTCCGCCAGGTCGTCGGCCATGGACTGTCTTAAATTGCCACTGGGGCCTGCAAAGCATACGCCCGTTGCTCATGGGCGGCCAGCATCGCGTCGTCTAGCCGCCCTCGACGCCACGCTCTATGCTTACGGCCGACCGGGTATGCAGACTCTGCCGCGCCTCGAACTCCAGTGCTTCGGCGCTCCGACGGCGCGCGTCGATGGGCACGACGCGCCTCCGCAGGTGCTGTGGCACAAGCACTTGGCGTTGCTCGTGTACCTCGCCCTCTCGCCCAACCGCACCCGCACGCGCAGCCATCTCCTGGGCCTCCTCTGGCCCGAGAAGCCGGAATCCCAGGCGCGGCATTCCCTGAACGAGGCCCTCAGCCGGCTGCGCGTCGACCTGGGCTCAGGTCGCTTCACGTCGGCGGCGGATGCGCTGACGCTTGCCGACGGTGCGCTCGAGGTCGACGCGCTGCGATTCGACGCCCTGGCGGATCGCGACCCCGCGGGCGCCGTCGGCATGGTGCACGGGGACTTCCTGGAAGGGTTCGACGTCGATGGAGCTCCCACCTTCGAGCAATGGGCGACGGAGCGACGCGCCTACTACCACGCGCGCGTGGCGGCCGGCGTATTGTCCGGCGGGGAGGAGGCGCTGGCGAAGGCGCGCTACTCGGACGCCTGCGCTGGCGGCCGCAAGGCGTTGTCGCTCGAGCCGTTTTCCGAGCGGGCGATCAAGCTCTTGATGCAGGCGACGGCCTTGAGCGGTGACACGGCCAGTGCGCTCGCGGCGTTCCATGAATTCAGCGCGCGCATCGCGGCCGAGATCCACGAGCGACCGGGCCGCGCACTCACCGACCTCGCCGAGCGCATTCGCGCCGGCCGCGGGCCGACCCGGCGGCCCAGGACGAGGCGGGAACGCTCGGCTCTCGTCGGTCGTGAATCGCTGCATCGCGCCGTCTTCGGCTTGGTCGCCGAAGGCACGCGGCAGGGTCCCCGCACCCTGCTCATCGTCGGGGACCCGGGGACGGGGAAGACGCGGCTGCTGACGGAATGCATGGACCGGCTGACGCTCGACGGTGCCACCGTCGCAGTTACGCGACCCCTCGACAACGATCAGGACGTCTCGTGGAGCACGCTCGGCGCGCTGTTGCGCACCGGACTCCTCAAGACATCGGGCAGCGCCGGAACCGATCCCGCCGCGTTGGCGCTACTCGGGCGTCTCCTGCCCGAGGGCGTCGCGGGAACGCGTGGCCTGGAGCGGGCCGATGTGGCTCAGGTCGCCGCAGCCCTGGCGTCCCTGCTGCGTGCCCTGGCGGAAGAGCACCCCGTGGGCCTCGGCGTGTGCGATGCGCAATACAGCGATGGCCCCAGTCTCGACGCCCTCGGCGCCGGGATCGCACAGCTGCCGGGCACGTCGGTCGTGGCGGTCCTCACGACCAGCCCCACGTGGGATGAGGTGCCCGCGGAGCTGTTGCGCTTGCGGGCGGAGATCGGCAGGAGTCTTCCCGGCCTCGAAGTCCGGCTCCAGCCGCTGTCCCAGGCCGAGACCCGGCAGCTCGTGTTCCAAGGCAGCGGCTGGTGCAGCAACGATGAGGAGCGCGAGCGCCTGACACGACGTGTGTACTTCGAGACGAGCGGCAATCCCTTTCTTGTGACCACATTGCTGCGCGCGCTCGCGGACGCCTCGCCGTTTCGCGCGGAGGTGCTCTCGTGGCCACCGCCCGGCGGGACCGACGAGAGCCCACTGCCCATCTCCGTTCCTCAGCTGGCGCGTCGCGCGATTACCGCG
>Ga0209590_10000887_pt1 | contig 10629 bp, 10 predicted proteins | sample CZO8metaG_FD_188353 | JGI IMG/M metagenome (GOLD analysis project Ga0209590, IMG submission 188353) | Vadose zone soil microbial communities from the Eel River Critical Zone Observatory, Northern California, USA - CZOApr15con1.8 metaG... | ecosystem: Environmental > Terrestrial > Soil > Vadose...
GGGCAACGGCGTGCTCGAAGCGTCCGAGCAGCTCTTGCAGCGCGGCCGGCAGCCGCGCTGCGGGCGCCGCCGGCGAGAGGCGGTCGCGCGAGAAGTAGAAGTACGGTGCGAGGTCGACATCGGCGAGCGCCGGTTCGAGCCGAAGCCAGGGGCCGATGTGAGGCTGTGCCGCCCACGTCGCCGCCTCGTCGCTCATGCCCTTTGGCTTCTTGTCGGTTGCGGCGAGCGACTCGGCCTGCTTCAGCTCGACGGGCTTTCCATGCTGGTCGATCTGCCACGCGAACAGCTGTGCGAAGTCCTTCAGGTGCAGCTGCTCGAGGATCATCAGCTTGGACAAGACCGCGGGGTCGAGCTCGATCCCTCGGCCGCCTGCGGCGCGACGACGGACGCTCAAGATGTTCAGGAACCGCTTCAGCTGGCGCGGGTTCCCGCGCAGGCCGCGTGCGAGGACCGGCGAGATCTGGTTCGCGAGCGCGAACGCCCCCTCGAGGCCGTCGGGTGGTGAGTCGAGGATCTCGCGCGCGATGCCCCAGTTCATGACCACCGTCAACTGCTCGCTCTTCCGGCGCTCCTGTGCCGCGGCTTGCAGCTGCTCGAGCGGTCCGTCCTCGAGATAGAGCTCGGCCAGGAGCAGGTTGATGTAGGTCTCGGCCTCCGGCTCCGAAAGCGGCGGGATGTTGACCGAGATCTGGATGATCTTCTCCAGGTAGTCGACGCCGAGCCTCTCGTCGCCTTCGCGGTTGGCCGGGTAGCGGGCCTCGATCGCCGCCTGGACGATGCGTTGGTCGGCCGCGATCACGTAGGCGGTCTTCGGCACGTGCAGGAAGAGGCGGATCGCCTCGAAGGTGTCGACGATCGAGTCGGGCAGGCAGCGGTCGAGGTCGTCGATAAACACGACCAGCGCCTGCAGGTCGTCGAGGTCGGCCATCAAGGCCCCGAACTCGGTGCGGAACTCGGCGATCGAGTGGAGGCGGTCGGGCGCCTCTGTCTCGTCCTCCTCCTCCACCGGCGCGGGCTTCAGCAGCTGCGCGTCCGACAAGGCCGCCATCTCCGGCGGCACGTCCGCGCCGTGAGCGAGCAACGCCATCCGCCCGAGGAGTTTCGCCGCCCCGAGCATGTTCACTCGCCGCACCATGCCGCTGAGCCGCTTGCCGGCCTTGTCGGCGAAGGTCGCGTCGCTCTGGGCCCGCTCCTGCACCGCTCCGATGACCGACGCCATGAGCGCCGTCTTCACGTCCTCGTAGTCTTCAAAGCGCCAGGGGCTGAACGAGACGGTGAGGAACTTCTCGTCCGCGGCCAAGGCCTCCTCGGCCATGCCGATCAAGCTGCTCTTGCCGGAGCCCCAGTCACCGGCTACGCCAACAGTTACCGGCAGGAGGCGCGGGTCGCGCAGGATCAGCAGCAGCTCGTCGACGAGGAACTCGAATCCGAGCAGGTCGATCCGGGTCTCGTTGTCAGCCCACATGTGGCGATTGTCGACCGTACCGATCAGCTGGTCGAAGGACACTCTGACGGCCGCGCAGGAACCGTTATGGGCGACTCAAGTCGCCTTTCCGAAGCTGAAGGCTCCAAAAAGGGCTCCATACCTGGCGCACGCTGGAATTCCGGCAAGCGCAGCCGAAAAGAAAAGCCCCATGTGCGGGGCTTTTGCAGAGCCCTCTGACGGACTCGAACCGTCGACCCCCTCCTTACCATGGAGGTGCTCTACCAACTGAGCTAAGAGGGCAGCGGCACCAGTCTAGCCCGGCTCTTCGTCGGCCAGGGCGAGCAGATTCGTCACCGTTGTCCAGTTCCGCGACGTGGCCGTCACGCCGAGGCCGGCGCCGGCGAGCGCGGCCCACAGTTTCGAGCGCGCGACGCCGGCTGGGTGCCACGCGTACACCTCGCGGCCGTCGACAACGAGGCGCTCCCGCGCGTCGCGCAGCGACTCCAGCTTCGCGACGGCGTCCTTCGACAGCGCGCGGTCGAGGAAGCTCACCTGATAGCGCCTCGGATCCTTCGCGACCTTCGCGAGTGGATTGCGCGCTACGACCGCCGCGAGCTCGTCGCGCGTGCGCGTGACGACGGCGACGTCGACGCCGAACTCCTCCTTGATCAGCGCGCGCACGTCGTTCGCGACGCGCGTTGCTGAGCGTCGCGTCGAGAGCACGACATTGCCGCTCTGCACGTACGTCCGCACGTGGTCGAAGCCGGAGTCCTCGAGCGCCTCGCGCAACGCGGGCATCGCGATCTTGTTGTGCGCCCCGAGGTTGATCCCGCGCAGGAGGACGATCAGCGTCGCCGCTCGATCTCTTTGGCGAGGTTGTCGAGCTCGTTCGTGCGCCCCGCGACGAGCCGCTGCGTCCACTCCTCGTCGTGCATCGGCTCCATCGTCATCGTCACGTGCGTGCCGTCGCCTTCCGGCTCGATGTCGACCGTCGTCAGCTCCTCGTACGGCTCCATCCCGGGAACGAAGTCGACGAGCGAGCGATACGCGATCCGGTTCGGCGGCGAGACCTCGGTGAACGTCTTGCGCGACTCGATCGTCAGCGGCATGCCCGCCTGTTGCATGAACTCGATCTGCGCCGGCTCCGTCGCCGTGAAGGAGTAGACGAGTTGCCCGCCGGGCTCGAGCTCGAGCATCTGCACCTCCGCCGTGAATCCGTCCGGCGGCCACCACGACTCGATGCCGGCCGCTGTCGTCCAGAGCTCCCACACCTCTTCCGGCGAGGCGTCGTACGTGCGCTCGAGCCTAGTCATCCCCGCAATCTAAACAGTCCGCCTCCCGATGAGTTTTCGGACGCGCGTGGATCTCACGTGCAGTGAGCGTTCCCGACAGAAAGGCGGCTGCCATGATCGACGCGACGATCGCGCGGATGGACGAGATGGAGTCCTTCTACGACGGGCTCGTCCTCCGGGCGCGCGCGACGCTGGGCGTGACCTCGTGGGGCATGCAGGTCTTCAACCTGCCGCCGCACTTCGACCACTACCCGAACCACCACCACGGCGACGGCGCGGTCGATCCCGGACAGGAAGAGGTGTACATCCCGCTCGCCGGGTCGGCGACGCTCGTCCTCGACGACGAGCGGCACGAGCTCGAGCCCGGCGTCTGGGCTCGGGTCGGCATCTCGCAGCTCCGCCGGCTGCTGCCCGGGCCGGACGGATTCCGCTACCTCGCGCTCGGCGGGACGCCGCGGAAGGCGTTCGTGCCGCCGGATTGGACCGAGCTCGGCGCCGCGCCGCCGCAGGCGTAGGCTCCGAGGATGTCCGCCGTCGCCGAGCAGTCTTTGCTTCGGTCGGCACTCGCCGGCGACGAGGACGCCTTCCGGGCTCTGACGTCGCCGCACACGCGGGAGCTGCACGTGCACTGCTACCGGATGCTCGGCTCGCTGCACGACGCGGAGGACGCGTTGCAGGAAACACTCTTCCGCGCGTGGCGTCACATCGCGACCTTCGAGAGCCGCAGCTCGTTCCGCGCGTGGCTCTACCGCATCGCCACCAACGTCTGCCTGCGGGCGGCCGCGGAGCGCGAGCCGCCGGTGGCGGACGCGCATTCGTATCCGTCGACGCCGGAGACGATCGAGCAGCTCGCGCTGACTCCGTATCCGGACGCCTGGCTCGATGAGCTTCCTGCGCGCGAAGCCGCCCCGGCGGCGCGCTACGAGCTTGAGGAGAGCGTGCAGCTCGCGTTCCTCACCGCGATCCAGCTGCTGCCGCCGCGACAGCGCGCGGTGCTCTTGCTGCGCGACGTGCTTGGCTGGTCGGCGCGCGAGGTCGCGGACCTGCTCGACGCCACGACGGCGTCGGTCAACAGCGCCCTGCAGCGTGCACGCGCGACGCTCGGCGAACGCCGTCCTCTTCGGAGCGCGCCGTCGGACGAGGTCGAACGGTCGCTGCTGAGCCGGTACGTCGACGCGTGGCAAGCGGTCGATATCGACGGGCTCGTCGCGCTCCTGCGCGAGGACGCGTTCATGACGATGCCTCCGCAGCCGATGCTCTTCCGCGGCCGGCGGGCCATCGGCGACTTCTTCGCCACCGTCCCGGCCGGCGGAAGGCTCGATCTCATCCGGCTCGTCCCCACGCGCGCGAACCGCCGCCCGGCGCTCGCCGCGTACGGGCCGGATCCGGAAGACGGCGTCTACCGGCCGTACGGGATCATGGTGTTCGCAATCGACGGCGACGCGATCACCGAGATCACCGGCTTCGCCGACCCGTCGCTCTTCGCCGCCTTCGGACTTCCGGACGAGCTCGAGTCATAGGAGGAAACGGTCGAGGCCTAGCCCGCATCGACACGCGCCGGTTTTAGGCCGTGTCCCGGAGCCTCTCGAGGCCGTCGAGGACGAGATCGAGCCCGAACTCGAACCCGCCCTCGTCACCGTGGCGGGGCTCCAGGTGCTGCATGACGTGCTCGACGAAGTCGGGGTACTCGTCAACGGGGAGCTGCTGGAGGAACGTCGCAGCCATGCCCGCGAGCTCCTCCTCCCGATACGGGAAGCTCAGCTGCTGGAACGTGAACCCGAGGATGTGGCTCTCCACGATGTGAAACGCGTGATAGATCAGTTCCTTCGAGAGGCCGGCTTCCCGAAGCGTTCTCAGCATCCAGTCCCCGCGTCGCAGGCGCGCGGAACCACCGCCCTGGCGCGACATCCACAGGCTGCAAGCCCACGGGTGACGCAAGAGGACGTCGCGGGTCGAGATCGCGCTCTGACGCATTGCGGTCTTCCAGTCGGTTCCGTCGGAGGGCAGATCGATCTCGCTCGCGACGACGTCGATGATGCCGTCGAGGATCTCGTCCTTGTTGGCGACGTGGTTGTACAGCGACATCGCCTCGACCCCGAGCTTCTTGGCGAGCTTGCGCATGCTGAGCGCCTCGATCCCGCCTTCGTCGGCAAGCGTGACGGCCGCGCGCAGAACACGCTCCCTGCTCAGGGGGATACGGGACTCTGCCCTCGCGCCGGTTTTCCTAGCCATCAGCGTCCACCTCCCACACCGTAACGTACACAGTAAGTCTTGACATGCTTACAGCGTACGTGTAGCTTACGCCGTACGCTTACACCGTAGTAATCCGACATCCCTCGAACCGGAGGTCACCATGCTCACCATCGATCCTCGCGACGCGCTCGTCCTGGCCCACGAGCATGCCCGCCAACTCCGGGAGGAGATCGCGGCTGAGCGGCTGCGCCCCGCATCGGCGAGGCGCCACGCACTCGCCGGGTCCCTGCGCAGCGTGGCCGATCGCCTCGCCCCGTGCGCCGCTCGCGCGCCGGCCCGCGTGACGACCTGCTCCCCGCCGCAGCTCGGCGGTGCACGATGAAGGCGATCGTCCACGAGCGGTACGGCCGGCCTGACGTGCTCGAGCTCCGCGACGTCGACAAGCCGGTCATCGAGGAAGATCAGGTGCTGGTACGCGTGCACGCGTCTTCCGTCAATCCAGTCGAGTGGTACGGAGTGACGGGGCCCTACTTCGCACGAATTGGGAACGGGCTGCGGAAACCCAAGAGCACGGCCGTGGGAGCCGATTTGGCGGGGCGGGTCGAAGCCGTCGGCAGAGGCGTCAAGGACTTTCAGCCGGGTGACGAGGTGTTCGGCAGCTCGGGCTGGTCCTGGGCCGAATACGCGCCCGCCCGCGAGGCTCGGCTCGGGCCGAAGCCGGCCAACCTGTCGTTCGAGGAAGCCGCTGCCGTACCTGTGGCGGCGATCACCGCCCTCCAGGCTCTGCGCGACAAAGCGCGGGTCCAGCCTGGGCAAAAGGTTCTGATCAACGGCGCGTCCGGAGGCGTCGGCACCTTCGCGGTGCAGCTCGCAAAGTCGTTCGGAGCAGACGTGACCGGCGTGTGCAGCACGAGGAACGTGGAGCTGGTCCGATCGCTCGGAGCAGACCGCGTCGTCGACTACACGCGGGAGGACTTCACGCGGCGCGGCGAGCGGCACGACCTGATGCTCGACATCGCCGGAAGCCGCTCGTTCTCGGATTTCAGACGGGCATTGAGTCCCGAGGCGACCGTCGTGTTGATCGGAGGACCCATGACGTATCGAGGGCTCGGGCCGCTGCCGCACATCGCGGGAACGATCTTGAAGTCGAAGGGCCGGAGTCAGACGGTCAAGTTCTTGGTCGCGAAGATCACGAAAGAGGACCTCGGCTTCCTCGCGGAGCTTCTCGAGGCCGGAAAGGTGACACCGGTGATCGACAGAAGCTACGAGCTGAGCGAGGCCCCCGAAGCTCTCAGGTATCTCGGAGAAGGACACGCAAGGGGGAAAGTCGTCATCACCGTTCGAGGTACTGACAACGGGAATGGGGGCGGGAGGATTCGAACCTCCGTAGGCTGAGCCGACGGTTTTACAGACCGCTCCCTTTGGCCGCTCGGGCACACCCCCGGGGAGAGCGGGAATTGTAGCCTCCTCTTCGTGCAGCGATTCGACGCACTCGTCGTCGGCGCGGGGCCTGCCGGCTCGACCGCGGCCTACCGGCTCGCCGCCGCCGGCGCGTCCGTCCTGCTCGTCGACAAGGCGCGCTTTCCTCGCGACAAGCCCTGCGGCGGGGGGCTCACGACCCGCGCAGTGCGCATGCTGCCGTTCTCCGTCGAGCCCGTCGTCGAGGACATCGTGCACACGTTCGAGCTCCGGCTCGGCTATGGAAAGTCGTTCGAGCGCACCAGCGAGCAGCCGCTCTGCCTGATGACGCAGCGGCGACGGCTCGACCATTTCCTCGCGCGCAAGGCGCAGGAAGCGGGCGCCGACTTCCGCGACGGCGTGCGCGTCGAGCTCGGCGAAGAACTTCGCGTCGACGGCGAGCCGGTGCTTGCAGACGTGATCGTCGGCGCCGACGGAGCGAACGGAATCACATCGCGCGTCGCGGGTGCGGAGCTGGGATACGGCGTCGCGCTCGAAGGGAACGCGCCGCTCGACCGCCGTTACCGCGGCAAGCTCGTGCTCGAGCTGGGGGTCGTCCCCGGCGGCTACGGCTGGGTGTTCCCGAAGGGCGACCATGCGAACTTCGGCGTCGGCGGCTGGGAGAGCGAAGGGCCGCGGCTGCGCGAGCATCTGCGGCGCTTGTGCGAGCAGCACGGTGTCGACGCGGCGGAGTTGACCGACCTGCGCGGCTACCGGCTCCCATTCAGGCGCGCCTCCTCCACCGTCGCAAGTACCAAACTCTTACTCGTGGGAGACGCCGCGGGGCTCGTCGACCCGCTCTCCGGCGACGGGATGTACGAGGCGTTCGTCAGTGCGAAGCTTGCCGCCGAGGCCGTGCTCTCCGGCGACCTCGACGCCTACGCGCAGCGCGTCCTCGCTGAGCTCGGGCCGCTCCACGCCGCTTCGTGGACGGCGAAATACGCCCTCGACCGCTTCCCGCGCCTGGCCTTCGCGATCGCCCGCGCGCCCCTCGCGTGGAGCGTGATCGCGCGGCTCGTGCGAGGCGAGCTCAAGGATCCAAGCGCAGCGCGCGGCCTGTCCCGGGCTCCGCTAAGGGCCCTGGACGCGCTGGGGAGGCTCGCAGCCGCCTAAAGCACCGTCCCTCGTATGCCGAAACGAGGGATGTCATGAACCTGGACGTCCTCCTTTCGCGCGCCGTCGATCTCGGCGCCAGCGACATCCACCTCAAGCTCGGCCGGCCGCCGATGCTGCGGCGGGACGGCTCGCTCGGCCCGATCGAGGGCCCCGACCTGACCGAGTCCGACCTCGAGGTCGTGCTCCAGCGCGTCACGGAGACGGCGCCGCAGCGGCTGAAGGACTTCGCAGCAAGCGGTGACCTCGACATCGCCTACCAGTCGGGCGAGCTGCCGCGTTTCCGCGTCAACGGCTTCCGCCAGCGCGGCGCGATCTCGTTCGCGTTCCGCGTCATCCCCAAGCGCGTGCCGAACTTCGAGGCGTTGCGCCTGCCGCCGGGTGTGCAGCGGCTCGCCGACGAGCACCGCGGCCTCGTGCTCGTCACGGGCGCGACCGGCTCCGGTAAGACGACGACGCTCGCGGCGATGATCGACTACATCAACCGCAGTCGTCACCAGCACATCGTGACGATCGAGGACCCGATCGAGATCATGCACACCGACGTCGACTGCATCGTCAACCAGCGCGAGGTCGGGCTCGACACCGAGTCGTTCCAGCAGGCGCTGCGTCGCGCGCTTCGTCAGGACCCCGACGTGATCCTGATCGGCGAGCTGCGCGACGCCGAGACAGCGCAGACCGCGCTGCAGGCGGCCGAGTCCGGCCACCTTGTCTTCTCGACGATGCACACCGTCGACGCGGCCGAGACCGTCGGCCGCATGGTCGAGTTCTTCCCGGGCCCGAAGCAGCCGATGATCCGCTCCGTGATGGCGGGCGTGCTGCGCGGCGTGGTCTCGCAGCGCCTCCTGCCGAAGAACGACGGCGGCCGCGTCGCCGCGGTCGAGGTGATGGTGATGAACACACGAATCGCCGACCTGATCCGCGAGAACCGCGCGGAGGAGATCCACGACGCGATCGAGGACGGCGAGTTCTTCCAGATGCAGACCTTCACGCAGGCGCTGATCGACCTCGTCCTCGCGGGCGGCGTCGACCAGGAGGTTGCTGCCAACGCCGCTACCAACCGCCACGACTTCCTCGTCAAGCTCGAGCGCGCGCTGAAGCAGCAGGGCCACGAGGAGCGCGTTGCGGAGGAAGCCGCGAAGCAGCCGGAGGACGACATGCCCGAGCTGCGGATCGTCCGCCCGGCGGGCTAGGCGTGCGCCGCTTTCTGCTCCTTCCCGCGCTCATCCTCGCCGCGGCCGCCGGAACGGCGCGTGCCGACGGCACCTGGGTCGTCGTCCCGGACGCCCCGCAGGTCACGCTGCCGAGCGCGTCCGCACCGGCTCTGTCCGGCGCTCTGCCGCTCGGCTGGACGAGCCCACCGGCCACGCCGCAGCAGCTGTCCTATCCAGAGTTGCTCTCGCTGTGGCAACGCGCGGGTGCTGCCTACGGTGTGCGCTGGCAGGTGCTCGCGGCGATCAACAAGGTCGAGTCGAACTTCGGCCGCAACATGGGGCCGAGCTCCGCCGGCGCGATCGGCTGGATGCAGTTCATGCCCGACACGTGGCTGCGGTGGGGGACGGATGCGAACGGCGACGGGGTCGCCGATCCATGGAATCCCGAGGACGCGGTCTTCTCGGCCGCGCGCTACCTCGCTGCGTCGGGCGGGCAGCAGGACATCGCGCGCGCGATCTTCTCCTATAACCACGCGGACTGGTACGTGAACGAGGTGCTGCAGCTCGCGAACCTCTTCGGCTCCGCGGGCGCCGGCGAGACCTTCACGATCGACCGGATGCAGACGACTCTCGACAACGCGCAGTCCGCCGTCGCGAGCGCAAGCGAGACGGTCGTGGCCGCGCAGCAGGACGAGCGCCGGTACTCGCGGCTGCGCGACAAGCTGCTCGCGCAGGCGAACGGCCTGAAGCTGCTCTCCGCGAAGATCGATCTCGAGCGGCGCGCGACGCTGAACGACCTCGCGGCAAGTGCGGCGCGTGCGCGCGGTGAGCGGGCACGACAACAGCTCGCGTCGGCGCGCAGCGAGCTCGACCGCGCACGCACGCAGTCGCGCACCGCGTCGTTCGCGCAGGGCGCGACGAATCTCTTGGGCGCACCGACGTACGACGGCGGCTACGTCTTCCCCGTGGGCGGCGGTCCGAGCGTCGTCTCCGCGGCGCATTCGCACCACGACTATCCCGCGGTCGACATCGCCGCACCTGCCGGCTCGCCGGAGTACGCCCTCGCCGACGCCGTGGTCGAGCGCGCTTGGCGCGTGCCGGATCCGGCCTGCGGGCTCGGCATGACGATCCGCACGGGAGACGGTCTCGTCTGGACCTACTGCCACATGGCCTACGTCGACCCGGCCGTCCAGCCCGGGGCGATGCTCTCGGCGGGACAGTCGGTCGGCCTCGTCGGCTCCACCGGGGACGCGAGCGGGCCGCACCTCCACCTGCAACTGCAGCCCCCGACCATGTGGCCCCAGCAGATGGCTTGGTTCCAGGGCTTTGCGGGCACGGCCTTCCGCTGGCAGGACGCGCCGACGGCGGTTCCCGCTCAGGGAGGCGTTTTCGCGGTTGTAAGCGATACGCAGCCCGCCGTCGCCTTTACCCGATAGGGCCTCAACCTCCAGGCTCGGAATGCCGATTGGGAGCCTATGGGTATGTGGCCCCCTGCTCTGCTGTCCCGTGTGGCGGTAATCGTCGCGCTCGGCGTCTTGACGACGGCGACGCTGACCTGGGCTGCCGAGAAGAAGCTGACAGCGACGAAGCCCGTCAAAGCGCCGACAACGCCGGTGCAGGCCGACGTGATCATCGTCCCCGAGGTGCAGGGGCAGGCCTACGTCTTTGCCAAGGGGATTCTCGAGGACAACGGCTTCGCCTGGCGTGTCGGCGCCGGCGCCGCCGGCTACGCCGCGAACACCGTGATAGGCCAGTCGCCCGCGGCCGGCACACGCGTGATCGACACAGGCGCGCCGCTCGTCACCCTGACGCTGAAGCGGAACGCCCGTTACGCCGAGAAGGGAACGCCCGACAACGCGTCGCCGTACCCCGCCACCGAGGTTCGGCTCCCCGCCGCAACTCCCGCTCCCGCCGCAACTCCCGCTCCCGCCGCAACTCCCGCTCCCGCTGCAACTCCCGCTCCCGCCGCGAAGCCGAAGCCGGCCGCGACGCC
>Ga0209590_10000891_pt1 | contig 10607 bp, 9 predicted proteins | sample CZO8metaG_FD_188353 | JGI IMG/M metagenome (GOLD analysis project Ga0209590, IMG submission 188353) | Vadose zone soil microbial communities from the Eel River Critical Zone Observatory, Northern California, USA - CZOApr15con1.8 metaG... | ecosystem: Environmental > Terrestrial > Soil > Vadose...
GCATCCGGCTCATCACCGGCGCGGTGATCCCGGCCTTCCATCACCCGGCGCACCTCGGCGGCGACCTCGCGATGCTCGACAACATGAGCAAGGGGCGCCTGGACGCGGGCTTCGGGCGCGCCTTCCTGCCCAAGGAATTCGAGGCCTACGGCGTGCCGATGTCGGAGAGCCGCGAGCGCTTCGACGAATCGATCGCCATGATCCGGCGCATGTGGACCGAAGAGCGCGTCACGATGAAGGGCAAGTATTGGAACCTCGAGGACGTGCGCCTGATGCCGCGCGTGGTGCAGAAGCCGCATCCGCCGATCTGGGTGGCCGCGATCGCCACCGAGGAGTCCTTTGTCAATGCCGCGAAGAACGGCTTTCACCTGATGATCGTTCCCTACGCCGGCAAGCCCGGACAGCTCCAGGAGTTCGTCAAGATGTACCGCCGCCTGTGGGCCGAGTCGGGGCACAGGCCGGGCGCCGAGCAGGTGCAGGTGGCGCAATTCTGCTACCTCGCCGAAAAGCGGGACGAGGCCCTGTCCGGCTTCCGGCGGATCTGCACCCGCTATCTCGAGACCTTCGCCGATGCGGTCAAGTCCTGGCAGGGAAAGTCCTCCGACCAGTACCCCGGCTACGACAAGATGGTGGCGAGCATCCTCGCCACCACGCCCGAGAAGATCATCGAGCAGGGCGGTGCCTTCGTCGGCACGCCCGAGGACGTGGTGGAGCAGGTCAAGCGCTGCCGGGACGCGTTTGCCGGAGACATCGAGCCCTCGATGCAGATCAACTTCGGCGGCTCGAAGGACGCCGAGGCGTTTCGCACGCTGGAGCTGGTCGCCGCGCGCGTGATGCCGCATTTCAAGAGCTGAAGGAGGAAGGATGGACGCACGCCGCGAATGGCCGGCACAAGGCACTTGCCGCATTCCTTACTGGATTTATTCCGATCCCGAGATCTACGAGCGCGAGCAGGAGCGCATCTTCCGCGGCCCGAGCTGGAACTACGTCGCGCTCGAGGCCGAGATCCCCAAGCCCGGCGATTTCAAGCGCACTTTCATCGGCGAGAAGCCCGTGGTCGTGGTTCGCGACCGGGACGGCGGGATCAACGCGGTCGAGAACCGCTGCGCCCATCGCGGCGTGCAGTTCTGCCAGCAGCATCTCGGCAACGCAACCGAGTTCATGTGCCCCTATCACCAGTGGACCTATGACCTCAAGGGCAACCTGATCCGGGCGCCGCTGCGCCGCGGCGTGAAGAACCAGGGCGGCATGCCGGCCGATTTCGATCTCAGGGAGCACGACCTGAGGAAGCTCAAGGTCGCCTGCCGCCACGGCGTGGTGTTCGCCTCGTTCGCCGACGAGCTCGAGCCGCTCGAGGCGTACCTCGGCCCGGCGATGCTCGCGCTCTTCGACCGCGTGTTCGACGGCCGCGGCCTCAGCGTGCTCGGCTACTCGCGCCAGCTCATTCCGGCCAACTGGAAGCTGATGTTCGAGAACATCAAGGACTCCTACCACGCGACGCTGCTGCACGTGTTCCTGGTGTCGTTCGGCCTTTACCGGGTCGACAACCCGTCCAGGATTGCGATCGACTCCACCGGGCGGCACTGCGCCGCCATGTCGTGGCGCGGCGAGCAGAAGAGGACCGCGGACAACGCCGAAATGAAGTCGCTGATCGAGAACCTCAAGCTTCACGACCCGACGATGCTCGAGCCGGTGCGGGAGTTCGAGCAATACACGCTCGTGATGATGACGCTGTGGCCCAACCTGATCGTCCAGCAGCAGTCGAATACGCTGGCGATGCGCCAGATCGCCACCCGCGGCGCGGGCGCCTTCGAGCTCGCCTGGACCTTCTTCGGCTACCAGACCGACGACGAGGCGATGACCCGCAGGCGCTTGCGGCAGGCGAACCTGATGGGCCCCTCGGGATTCGTTTCCATGGACGACAGCGAGGTCATGAAGTTCGCGCAGCAGGGCGTTGCGCCGTACCCGGGCGCAGCCGGCGTGATGGAGATGGGCGGGCGCGACTGGCGGCAGGAGGAGTCTCACGCGGTCACCGAATCTCCGATCCGCGCCTTTTACGACTACTACCGGAACGTGATGGAGCTGTAGTCGTGGGCGCCGACAAGCGCTTCACGCGCATGGACCCCCGGGAGCTGCGCCTCGAGCTCGAGGCCCTGTACGCCGACTACGCCGCCTGTCTCGACGAAGAGCGCTTCGAGGAGTGGCCGGATTTTTTCACCGAGCGCTGCCTTTACAAGATCGTGCCGCGGGAGAACTTCGAACGCGGGCTGCCGCTCGCGACCTGGTGGTGCGAAAGCAAAGGCTACCTTCTCGATCGCGTCACGGCGATCCGCAAGACCGCCGTCTACGCGCCGCGCTACGTCCGCCGCATGGTGAGCGGCATCCGCGCCCTCGGCTGGAAGGACGACCTGCTCGAGGCGCGCGCCAGCTACGCGGCCTTCGAGACGCTGGCCGATGGCGAGGCGCGCGTGTTCAACGTCGGCAGCTCCCGCGACAAGCTCGCCGTCGAGGACGGCCGTCTCAGGTTCCAGGAAAGGATCTGCGTCTTCGACTCGCTGCTCGTCCCGAACAGCCTGATTTTCCCCCTATGATTTTTAGTCGAGCCCCTCGAAGCGGTAGTAGCGCGACCAGCGCATGAGGTTCTCGTCGCTCATGCTGAAGATGACGCTGTCCTCGGCCGAGTGATGCTCGATGCGGCACCAGGCGGGGGCCGCCAGGGTATCGCCGAAGCTCCAGTCGAAGACCTGCCCCCCGATCATCGAGCGGCCGCTGCCCTGCATGACGACATGCGCCGTGTTGGCGGCGTGACGGTACGGCGGGTTGCTCCAGCCTCCGGGCCAGGCGTGGACCTTCAGCGCGATCGTCGGCATTTGCGGGGCGGCCAGCTCGATGGTCTTGCCGAAGAACGCGTTCGATGCCGCCGCTTTCAGCGATTTTTGCGTTTCACTCCAGGTGAAGCGCATCGGCGAGGTTTCGGTGACCTGGGTAACGCGCTCGAAGCCCTCCGGATGCTCCTCGAAGAACATCGGCTCGAGCAGATGCGTGAGCGGCACGTCCAGACCGTCGAACCAGTAGGCCTGCTCGCTCCCGTCGTGTCCGTGGCCGTGCCAGCACCAGCCGGGCGTCAGCACGATGTCGCCCGACTCCATCGGGTGCTTGTGCCCGTCGACGATGGAATAGGAGCCGCGCGACTCCAGGATCACGCGCAAGGCATGCGGCGCGTGCCGGTGGCTGCGCGCCTTCTCCCCCGGAAGGATCGACTGGTAGGCGCAGACGAGGGTGCGCAGCGTCGCGATGTCGTTGCCGGGGACGGGATTGCGCATCACGAAATTGCGCCGCTCGGCGAGATCGGTGCCGATCAGGCGTCCGGCCGCCCGCATGGCCGCCTTCGCCTCCGCGTAGCGCCAATGCGCGGGCACGAATTCGGAACGCATCTCCCTGTAAAGGATGGGCTTCTCGCGCTTGATCCATCCCGGCGTGAGGTTGCGCTCGCCGATCGCCTGCTGCAGCGCCTCCAGCGACGCGAGATTGCGCAGGCCTTCGAGCACCGGCTGTTCGATTTTCATGGCAGTTCCTTCCGGACGTACGACCGGGTTTGACGGCATTTTGCTCTTGCGACCGCGCGACAGGCAACGTGCCCAGGTGGGTCCAGGTGCGGCCGAATCAAAGCCTGTCGACCCTCGCTACGCTGCAATTCACGTGGCAGACGGGTTTTCAAATTATAATCCTTGCCCTGCGGCAAGGAACCAAGGGCCGGCGTCAATCCGAGCAGGAGCACGAGTGAGAGGCAATGGAAAGAAAGCGGCCTCGTCCGCCGTCGTGAAGAAGATCGTCGCCATTCGCGAGAAGTGGCACACCAAGCGGCACCCCTTTTTCAAGGAATTCGCGCAGGGGCGCTTGCCGCTGCGCGCGATGGGCGTCTACATGGCCCAGCACTACCGGTTCGTGGAGCTCGTCCTTCCGGCGTTCGGCCACCTGCTTGCCCGCGCCCCGGCCGACGTGCGCTGTTCGCTGATCGAGAACCTCGCCGAGGAGGCGGGGCTCGCGGCGCTGCAGCGCGAAGGGCATGTGCCGCGCGATCACATGGAGGACATCTTTGCCTTCACGCGTGCGGCGGGGCTGAAGGACGGCGAGGTGCGCAACCTCGAGCGCACTCCGGCATGGTGGGCGCGCACGCTCCACTACGTCCGTACGCTGCAGGAGGAGCCGATCGGCGTGGCGCTCGCGATGCAGTCCACTCAGGAAGGACAGCAGGTTGCGCTCAACGTGGAGGTGACGCTCCCTGCTTTCGCCAAGCACTACCGTTACCAGCGCGGCGACCGCGCCATCGCCTTCTTCGAGGAGCATGCCGAGGCCGACGAAGAGCATTCCATGCGCCAGCTCGCGCTCGCCGCCAAGTACGTCGATACACCGGCCCTTGCGGCGCGCGCCTGCCAGGTCGCTGAAGAAGCCTGCATGCTGCGCTGGGCGTCGATCGGCGATCTCTACCGGACGCACGTGCTGAAACAAAAGCCGGTTCTTCCCCTGCGAGTCAAGGCCGCATGAAAAATCAGCTTCTCGGCGCAGCGCTCGCCGCCGCTGCCGGCCTCGCGCTCGCGCAAGGCTACCCTTCGCGTCAAGTCATGCTGGTCATACCGACCACCGTCGGCACGGCGGCCGACATCACCGCGCGCAATTTCGCGCCCAAGCTGCAGCAGAAGTTCGGCCAGCCGTTCATCGTGGAAAACCGCACCGGGGCGAGCGGCAACATCGCGGTCGCCTCGGTGGTGAAAGCGCCGCCCGACGGCCATACCATCCTCGTCACGGCGAGCACGCTTGCGGTGACGCCTTTCATGACCAAGGACCTGGGCTGGAATCCGGTGAACGACCTGCAGCCGGTGGCGCTGCTCTCCTACATCACCTTTGTGCTGCTCGTGCATCCTTCGCAGCCGGTGCACTCGGTGAAGGACCTCGTCGCGCTCGCGAAGCAGAACCCCGGCAAGCTCAATTTCAGCTCGCCCGGCACCGGCACGCCGCACCACCTCATCATGGAGATGTTCAAGCAGGCGACCGGGACCGATATCACGCACATTCCCTACAAGGGCACGGCGAGCGCCCTGACGGACCTCGTCGGCGGGCGCGTCGAGACCGCTTTCTTTCCGCTGCATGCGGTGATCGAGCTTTCCAAGGCCGGCAAGCTGCGCATGATCGGCAGCTTCGGCGACCAGCGCACCCCGTGGACCCCCGACCTGCCGACGCTGCCCGAGCAGGGGGTGAAGGGCATCGACGTCGATACGTGGGTCGGCGTGTTCGCGCCGGCCGGCACGCCGCGCGAGATCGTCAATGCGCTGAGCACCGAGTTCATCGCGCTCATGAACACCCCGGAGCACCGCGATGCGCTGTTCCGGCAGGGCATCGTCGCGCGCTCCGGCGGTCCGGAGGAGCTTGCCAGGACGCTCAAGGCCGACATGGAGCGCTACCGCGAGGTGATCGAGCAGGCCAACATCAAGGCGGACTAACCCGCTCACATGGTGGGGCGTGCTCGCCCCAGCCGGCACCCGCAGCCCGTCCTCGACAAGCTGTATCGCGAAATCCTGAAAGCGCTGGACTGCCCGGAGGTCAAGGCGAAGCTCGCCGACATGGGATCAGCGCCCGGTGCGAGCCAGCGAGTGCACCCAGCCTTGCATGCGTTTCCCGGCGTTTTCGATGTCCGCCCGGGTAAAGAAGTCCTCCGGCCTGACCCGGTCCACCGGGTATACCGGCCGCAGGAAGTCGCTCTCGTAGCCGAACGGCACGGTGGCGTCGATCCCCATGCCGCCTTCGAACTGGGTGTTCGACGCGGTCCACTGCTTGTCGCCCGCGGTCATGCGCTCCGCCGGCATGAAGGTCTGCCCGCGACCGCCCGGGATCGGATTGAGGATGTCGGTCCTCGGGTTGACGCGCGTCGTCAGGCACCACATCACGTCGTCCATCGAATAAGGGTCGACGTCCTCGCTCACCGCGATGGCGAGACGCATGCCCTGCGAGCACGACAGGATCGCCGACAGGAAGTTGCGCTGCCAGCCCTCGTCGATCTGGTGGCGCTTCTTCACCTGGATGACGCAGCCGCCCCAGTCGGTCATGCAGTACGGGATGACGACGTTCTGGATGATGCCGGGCTGCAGCCGGTGGCACAGCTCGAAGATCGCCGCCTCGCGCACCGTGGTGTCGATGTTGTGGTCGTCGAGCGTGTGCACGCCGAGCGCGAAAATGATCGGCTTGCTCGCCGGCTTGCGCATCGTGACCGCGGTGACGTGGAAGGTCGGCGCCTTGTACGCCTTGCCCATGTAGCCGGCCCACTCCGGGTGGAAATGGAACCGGCCCTGCACGCCGGCGTCCTCGCTCTCCTTCGTCTCGAAACGCCGGTCGCGCGGGTCGACGTAGCCTTCGAGCACCACTTCGGCATCGGCGAGCGCCAGCGCGTCCACCGTGCGCGCCTTCACCATCCGGATCGGCGCGCCCTGCACCGCTCCCGCCACGCCGATCTCGTCGCAGCCCGCGGGCAGGATGACGTAGTCGAATCCCGCCCCCGCGAGCAGCGTGCACGCGGGCGGGACGCCGAAGCACATCGTGATCGGAACCTTCGCGTTCGATTTGTAGTACTTGTTGACCACCTGCCACATGTGCGAGCCGGGCGAGATCTGGAATGTGCCGACGTTGCCCCAGCGGAAATTCATCCGGTTGTAGCCCAAGTCCGAGCCGCCCTCGAAGTGCTCTCCGGTGACGCAGCGGATGCCCGAACCCACCGTCAGCTCCGGCTCGTAGGTGGTGTGCCGGATCGGCACCATGTATTCGTTGACCTCCTTGGGATTCTCGACGACGTGCTCCTGGCACGGCGCCTCCCCCTGCGGAATGACGACCGGCTTCAGCGGGTGCGACAGCGCGTAGGCGAGCTTGCGCACGCGGTCCGGATCGTCTTTCCAGCCGAACATCTTGTTGATGACGTTCATGTCGCCGAAAAGGTTGGTGACGACGCGGTGGTTCGGCTTGCCCTTCACCTTGTTGAACAGCACCGGGCAGCCGCCGTCCATGTGCTTCTGCAGGCCGGTGACCTGGAGGTCCGGATCGACCTCCTTGCCGGTCTCGATGAGATCGCCCTGCGACTTCAGCCATTCCAGCGTGCCGCGCAGGTCGCGCACCTGCTCGGTGAACTGCGCTTCCGCCTTGACCATCACGTTCATTTGGAATCCCCTCTATCCTCGTTGGCCCGCTACCGAGTATACTGGAAAAGACGCAATACATAGAAGCCTAAGCAATCTTCCATGGAGCACCGTGTGGTGCGGCGAAAACGCCGAGGTCGACCCCAAAGCCCCATGGAGTTTTCCCCGGCCCGGAGCTCCGGCTATCTGGTGCGGGACGCCCACCGCGCATTCCAGCATGTGCTCGAGCAGCGCATTGCCCCGTCCGGCGTCACGCGCGGGCAGTGGTATTTCCTGCGCGTGCTGTGGATCGAGGACGGGCTGTCGCAGCGCGAGCTGAGCGCGCGCGCCGGCATGATGGAACCCACGACGGTGATCGCGTTGAGGACCATGGAAAAAGCCGGTCTCGTCCGGCGCGTGCGCAGCCGCTACGACAAGCGCAGGGTGCACGTCTGGCTCACCGCCGCGGGCAGGCGAATGCAGAACCGGCTGTTGCCGATCGCGCGGCACATCGTCGAACAGGCCGAGAAGGGCATCGACCGGCGCAGCCTCGAGGTATTCCGTGCGGCGATTTCCCGCATGACGAAGAACCTCGATCGACTCAGACGTTGAAGCGGCCGGCCCGTGAACACGGGGATGCTGATGTCGGGCATTGCGCTGTCCTTGTTGGGGTCCTAGACGACGCCGTCTTCCCGCAACCGCGCCAGGCGCTCCTGGGAGTAGCCGAGCTCGCCGCAGTAGACCTCCTCGTTGTGCGCGCCCATCGCCGGGCCGAGGAACTCCACCGAGCCGGGGGTCCTGGAGAACCGCGGCACGACGTTGGACACCACGGCCTCGCCGATCTCCGGATCGGGCACCCGCACCATCGCCTCGCGCGCCCGGAACTGAATGTCGCGAAACGCGTCCTCCATGTCGAAGACCGCCGAATAGGCCACTTCGCACTCGTCGAAGCGCCGGTTGACCTCATCGCGGGTGTGCCGCTCGATCCACTCGCCGACGACGCCGTTGACCTCGATGGAATTGAGCACGCGCGCGTGGTTGTCGGCGAATTTCGGGTTCGTCACGAGGTCCTCGCGGCCGATCGCCTTCGCCAGCCGGACCCAGACGTTCTGCGTGCTGGCCGCGAGCGTCAGGTACTTGCCGTCCCGCGTCTTGAACGTCGAGCTCGGCGCGACGTACGCGACGCGGTTGCCGGTGCGCTGGTGCACCACCTTCAACTGGTCGTACTGGATGGGGTCGTAGTCGAGCAGGCGGAACACGGCCTCGTAGAGGGCAAGGTCGATCACCTGCCCGTCGCCGCCGCGCACATCGCGATGATGCAGCGCCATCATGATCGACAGGGCCCCGAATACTCCCGCGACCAGATCGCCGAGCGGATAGCCGGGCGACATGGGCGGACCGTCCGGCTCCCCGATCAGATTCACGAGCCCGCTCATCGCCTCGGCGACGCGACCGAATCCGGCTCGTCCCTTGTACGGGCCGGTCTGGCCGAATCCCGAGATGCGCAGCATGACGATGCGCGGCTCGACGGCCCGGAGCGCGTCGTACCCGATGCCCCACTTCTCGAACGTCCCCGGACGGTAGTTTTCGACCACCACATCGCGCCCGCGAATGAGATCCTTGAAGACCTCGGCGCTCTGCGGCTTGCCCAGGTCGAGGGTGATGCAGCGCTTGTTGCGCGCGATCGACTTCCACCACAGGGCAACGCCGTTCTTGGCGGGGTCCAGTTTCCTCTGCCCGTCCCCGTGCTTCGGGTGCTCGATCTTGATCACGTCGGCGCCGAAATCCGCCAGCAGCACGGTTGCGAAGGGCGCCGCGACCATGTTGCCCGCGTCGATGACCCGCAGCCCTTGCAGCGGCTTGTTCGCGCTCTTCTGCGCGACGGGAAAGTCGTAGTGTTCCTTGGCGTAGTCGCTCATGAATGTCGTGGGAGCGCGGGCAACGGAGCCGTAATATGCCACGAAATGCCGTCCGGCTTGAAATACTTTGAAGTCTCAGCATTCCGCGGTCCGCAGCACGGTCGCCTCACTTCTTGCGGTTCGGCTCCTTGCAGGGATTCGACATGCGCGTGCTCGCGGACTACGATACCAACATAAGCGGTTCGGGCGCGAGCCGGACGCTCCAGGCGACTCGTTTCACGAGCAAAGGAGAAGGCCATGCTGAACAGGCGAACGTGCGCCTTGGTTGCGCTGGCGGCCGTGCTTGGGGCGCAGGCGGGCGCCGGCCTCGCGCAGGAAACCTGGCCGAGCCGGCCGATTCGCTTCATCGTACCGTTTCCGCCCGGCGGCTCCAACGACGTCTTGGCGCGCCTGTTCGCCGAGCGCCTGCCGGCGAGTCTCGGCCAGCCGGTGGTGGTCGAAAACAAGCTCGGCGCCGGAGGCAACATCGCCACCGAGTTCGTCGCCAAGCAGCCGGCCGACGGCCATACCCTGCTGCTGTCCTCCAATACTCACTTGGTCAATGCGATCTTCTTTGCGAACCTCCCTTACGATCCGATCGGGGACTTCCAGCCCGTCTCGCTGGTGGCCACCATTCCGTTCGTGCTGACGGTGAACTCGAACCTGCCGGTGGCCACGCTGAAGGAATTCCTCGCTTACGTGCGCGCGAAACCGGGGGCCACCTTTGCCACCGCCGGCATCGGCACGCCGCATCACCTCGCGGCGGAACTGCTGAGAACCATGACCGGCATCGAGATCGTGCACGTGCCATACAAAGGCGCCGCGTTTCTCGTTCCGGCGCTGCTCTCGGGCGAGGTCACTTTCTCCATCGCGGCGATCAACTCGCTGCTGCCGCATTACAAGTCGGGCAGGCTGCGCGCGATCGCCGTGGCCGGCGAGCGGCGCACGCCCCTGCTGCCGGAGGTCCCGACCATCGCCGAGGCGGGGCCGCTGCCGGGCTACGCGATCGACGTCTGGCTGGGGGTGCTCGTGCGCTCCGGCACCCCGAGGCCGATCGTCGACCGGCTGAACGCCGAGATCAACCGCATCATCCGGGACCCGCAAATCGTCAAGGAAAGGCTCGACCCGGTAGGTCTTTCGCCGGCGGGCACCACCCCGGAGCGCTACATGGAGATCATGAAGGAAGACCTGGTGAAGTACGCCAAGATCGCCAGGAAGGCCGGGATCAAGCCGGAATAGCCCGTCCCCGTGGCGCGAACCGCGGCCCGGTCGAACAAAGCCCCGGCGCGCGCCGGCACCGGGGTCGAGCGCGACCGGATGCGGCGCACCGGTCAGGCGTCGCCGCAAGCTTTCAGCCGCAGGGAACGCCTGCGACGGGCGGATTGAATTCCCTGTCACCCGGAGGAAAAACGATGAAAGCGAACCCCTGGTCTTACGGCATCCTCCTGGTCGCGGCGGGGCTCGCCGCGGCGACGACTGCGCTCGCGCAGACGTTCCCGTCGAAGACGGTGAAGATCACCATGCCGCACTCGAGCGGCACCGCGCCCGCGAT
>Ga0209590_10000893_pt1 | contig 10592 bp, 6 predicted proteins | sample CZO8metaG_FD_188353 | JGI IMG/M metagenome (GOLD analysis project Ga0209590, IMG submission 188353) | Vadose zone soil microbial communities from the Eel River Critical Zone Observatory, Northern California, USA - CZOApr15con1.8 metaG... | ecosystem: Environmental > Terrestrial > Soil > Vadose...
CGAGCTTGCCTGGCAGGACCGGTGGGAGGCCCAGGGCACGTTCTACGCGCCGAACCCGGTGGGGCCGCTGGCGGACGGCTCCGGCCGGGCGGCTGGCCGGCCGAAGTTCTACGCGCTCGACATGTTCGCCTATCCCAGCGGCAGCGGCCTGCACGTGGGCCACCCGCTCGGCTACATCGCCACCGACGTGTACGCCCGGTTCCTGCGGATGACCGGGCACACGGTGCTGCATGCCTACGGCTATGACGCGTTCGGGCTGCCTGCCGAGCAGTACGCGATCAGCACCGGCCAGCATCCGGCGGTCACTACCCGGCGCAACATCGAGATAATGCGCGGGCAGCTGCGCAGGCTGGGGCTCGGGCACGACACTCGCCGCGAGATCGCCACCACCGATCCGGGTTTCTACCGGTGGACCCAGTGGATGTTCCTGCGGATCTTCGGCAGCTGGTTCGACCAGGAACAGGGCCGGGCGCGGCCGGTCGCCGAGCTGATCGCCGAGTTCGAGGCCGGGAGACTGGCGCCGGACGGCCCGGCCAACCCCGGCGGCCTGCCCTGGGCGGAGCTTGATCAGCTGACCCGGCGCCGCCTGGTGGACGCCCGCAGGCTGGCCTACCTCTCCGAGGAACTGGTCAACTGGAGTCCCGGCCTCGGCACCGTGCTCGCGAACGAGGAAGTCACCGCCGACGGGCGCAGTGCCGTGGGGAACTATCCCGTATACCGGCGGCCGCTGCGGCAGTGGATGCTGCGGATCACCGCGTACGCGGAGCGGCTGCTTGCCGACCTGGAGCCGCTTGACTGGCCCGAGCCGATCAAGCAGATGCAGCGGAACTGGATCGGGCCAGGCGACAGCCATCCGGGACGGCAGCGGACTTACCGGCTGCGGGACTGGCTGTTCTCCCGGCAGCGGTACTGGGGCGAGCCGTTCCCGATCGTCTATGACTCCGCTGGCCTGCCGGTCGCGCTGCCGGACGAGATGCTGCCGGTCACGCTGCCCGAGCTGACCGACTTTCGCACCGGGCGGCCGGACGACGAGGCCGGCGACCCGGTGCCGGCGCTGGCCAGGGCCGCCGGGTGGGCGGACGTCGAGCTTGACCTCGGCGGCGGCCGCCAGGTGTACCGCCGTGAGCTGAACACGATGCCGCAGTGGGCCGGTTCCTCCTGGTACTACCTGCGCTACCTGGATCCGCAGAACGACGAGGCGTTCGCCGACCCGGCCGTCGAGCGGTACTGGATGGTGCCAGACGGCGCTTCGCCTGGCGACGGCGGCGTCGACCTGTACGTCGGCGGCGCCGAGCATGCGGTATTGCACCTGCTGTATGCCAGGTTCTGGCACAAGGTGCTGTTCGATCTCGGCCTGGTCTCGACCAGGGAGCCGTTCCTGCGGCTGGTCAACCAGGGCTACATCCTGGCTGACGCGTTCACCGACGCGCGCGGGCTGTACGTCCCGGCGGCTGAGGTCGAGCGGCTGGCCGACGGCAGCTGGGCCCGCGACGGCGAGCCGGTGAGCCGCCGCTGCGGGAAGATGGGCAAGAGCCTGAAAAACGGGGTAAGCCCGGACCACATGTATGCCCGGTACGGTGCCGACACGCTGCGGCTCTATGAGATGGCGATGGGCCCGCTGGGTGCCGACCGTCCCTGGCACACCGACGACGTGGTCGGCGTCTACCGGTTCCTGCAGCGGCTGTGGCGCAGCCTGGTCGACGAGCAGACCGGCGACCTGACGGTGGCTGACAGCCCGCTGCACGAGCAGACCGCCCGGCTGCTGAACCGGACCGTGCGCGCGGTGCGGGATGACTTCGCGGCGCTGCGGTTCAACGTCGCGATCGCCCGGCTGCAGGAACTCGTGACCCATGCCAGCCGTGTTGCCGTGTCGCAGGGCGCGGCGCCGCGGGCGCTAGCCGAGCCGCTGGTGCTGATGGTGGCGCCGCTCGCCCCGCACATTGCCGAGGAACTCTGGGCCAGGCTCGGCCACCGCGAGTCCGTCAGCCGTGCACCGTTTCCTGTCGCCGATCCTGCGCTGGCGGCGGAGCCGGTCGTGGTGCTGCCCGTCCAGGTGAACGGGAAGGTGCGGTTCCGGATCGAAGTCCCGGCGGCCGCCAGCGAGGAGCAGGTGCGGCAGATCCTGACCAGCCATCCGGAATTCGCCAGGCAGGTCGGGGATTCGGTGGTCGAGCGGATCATCATCGTCCCCGGCCGCGCGGCCAGCGTGGTTACCCAGTAGCCGGGAACGCGCTCGGCGCGTCGACGGTGTCCGCGTCGGGTCGGCGGTCGGGGTGCCCCTGGGGCAGCCGAGCTGGCCGGGCGGGGGAGCACGGCCAGGCGGCCTCGGGGTTACCGGCCCGCCGAAGCTCCAGGCTCGCCGTCGATCGTCAGCTCGACCCGCTCGGTGTAAAAGCACATGAGGCCGGCGATTCCCGCGGCCTGGGGGATAGGCGTCTGGTAGCTCCAGACGATGTCGTCATAGACCTCGTCGCCAAGCACGACCGACCAGTACGACGCCTCGCCCTTGAACGGGCAGGTCGTCTGGTGGCTAGTCGGCCGGAGCAATTCGGTGCGCACATCTTCCTGCGGCACGTAGTAGCGGGTCGGCAGCCCGGTCTCGTCGAGCAGGACGGGACGGTCAGACACTGCCAGTTTCTCGCCGCCGAGCATTACTTCGAGGTGGCGCTCGGTGGGCGTGATGGTGATCCGGTGTCCTGATGTCATGCCTTCGTCAACCCGGCCGCTGCTGCGATGATTCCGCCGCATGGTGATCGGCCAAAGCTGACTAACATCCTGCTTAATGTATCCCCATGATTCTGCCGCGCCCGGTACTGGCCGCGAGCAGCTCGTCAGCTACAGCCGCCGACTGCTGGATGACGGCCTGGCCGTCGGCAGCGCAGGCAACATGAGCATGCGGCTGGACAGCACGGTCATCATCACGCCGTCGGGGGTGCCGTACCGGGAGATGCGGCCAGCGCAGATCTGCGAGATCGGCATGGACGGCACGGCCGTCTCCGGGCCGGCCACGGTGTCCTCCGAGACGCCGATGCACCTGGCGATCTACGCAGCCACCGACGCCCGCGCCGTGGTGCACACGCACTCGCCTGAGGTCATAGCCCTGTCCGCGGTGTTCGATGAGCTGCCAGCCATCCACTACGCGATTCACGCGCTTGGCGGGCCGGTCCGGGTCGCCCCGTACACCCGCTTCGGGTCGGACGGGCTGGCCAGCGCGGCCACGGCGGCGCTGAGCTCGCGCCGGGCGGCGATCCTGCAGAATCACGGCGCGATCTGCTATGGCAGCACGCTGACCGAGGCCTACGAGCGCGCGCTGCTGCTTGAGTGGCTGGCGCACACCTACCGGCTGGCCCGCGCGCTCGGCGAGCCGAAGATCCTGACCGACGCCCAGCTGGCAGAGGTCGCGGCTGAGGCACGCCGCCGCCGGCATGGCAGCGCGGCCGCGGCCGGACGGCGGACCGGTCAGTGAGCGCCACGGCACCGGCCAGCCGCCCGCTCGGCCGGGTGGTGGCGCTCGGCGCATTCATCCTGGACGTGCCCGGCCGCCCGGTGGAATCGATGCCGCCCGGCCAGGACAGCGTCGTGCTGCAGGAGATCCGGGCCACCGCGGCGGGCACGGCCGCCGGTCCCGCGGTCGACCTGGCCAAGCTCGGCGCGGAGGTTTCCGCGATCGGCGCACTCGGCACGGACGTGATCGCCGACATCATCGTCGCCATCATGCACCGGCACGGCGTTAGCCGAGGCCGAAGATGCGGGCCGCGTTGCCGCCCCAGGCGGCAGCTACCTCGTCGTCGCCGCAGCCCGCGTCCAGCAGCACCTTCTCCAGGGCACGGGCGTTGCGCTCGACGCCGGGAACGCCCGGCCAGTCCGTGCCGAACACCATCCGGGAAGCCAGCCGCCGCAGCGACCGCCCGTAGTAGTCGGGCAGTCGCTGCGGCGGCAGGCCGGAAACCTCGAGCCAGACGTTCGGCCGCTGCAGCGCGAGGAACGCGGCTGCGTCGTACCACCAGCCGCGGCCGCCGTGCGCAAGCACGACGGTCAGCCCGGGGAAGTCACGCAAGACATCGTCCAGCAGCACCGGATCGGCGCAGGAGTTGACCGACCCGGAAAATGTCGACGTGCCGCTGTGCACGATCACCGGCAGGCCCCGTTCTTCCGCCCAGGCATAAGCCGGATAGAGCATGCGGTCCCTGGGTTCGAAGCCGCCGTGCACCGGATGGATCTTCAGCGCGATCGCGCCGAGTTCCACCTGCCTGGCAAGCTCCCTGGCGACCGGGTAGTGCAGGTGCGGGTTGAGGTTGGCGACCGGCCGGAACCGGACCGGGTTGGCGGCGGCGAGCGCGAGCACGTCCTCGATCGGCTGCACCCCGGTTACCTTCGGGCTGTACTCGGTGAACAGCAGCACGTGGTCAGCGCCCTGCTGGGCGAAATGGTCGTCGATCGCGGCCGGGCGCGGCGTTCCTTCGCCGTCGAACAGCTCGTCGATCGGGACTCCGTCGCCGAACGTCCGCACCCACTCCTGCCAGTCCGGGGACAGCGTCGGCAGCCGCGCGACGTGCACGTGCGCGTCGACCAGGAGCTTGCCGTCGATCACGCCGGGCCGCCCTGGCGCACGGCAGGCTCCGCGGCCGGCCTGGCGGCGGCGCCAGCCAGTTGCGCGAGCGCGTGCTCCCTGAGCTTGAAACGCTGCACCTTGCCGGTCGCCGTCAGCGGGAACTCGGGCAGGAAGAAGACTCGCCTTGGCCTTTTGAACGCAGCCAGCCCGGCCCGGCAAAACGCGATCAGCTCATCCTCGGCCGGGGCGGCTCCCGCCTTCGCGACCACGCAGGCGACCGGCTTGTCCAGGCCGTCGCTGTCCGGGACGGCGACAACGACGGCCTGCTGCACGCCGGGGTGCACGCGCAGCCTGGCCTCGACCTCGCCGGGGGAGACCCACTGGCCGCCGGCCTTCATGACATCGTCGATGCGGCCCAGGCAGGTGTAGTAGCCGTCGGCGTCGCGCGCGTAGATGTCGCCGGTGCGCAGCCACTCGCCGCGGAACACCTGGCGGCTGACCGCGCTGCGGCACCAGTAGCCGGTGGCGACCGAATCGCCCTGCACGTACAGGATGCCCGGTTCCCCGTCCGGGACTGCCCCGCCGTCGGCGTTCTCGATCCGCAGCTGGTAGCCGGCCACGACCTCGCCGGTGCTGCCTGGTCGCACCCGGCCCGGCCGGCTGGACAAGAAGATGTGCAGTGCCTCGGTGGACCCGATTCCGTCGAGCACCTCGATGCCGAACGCGTCGGTGAACCGCTTGTACAGGTCAGCGGGGAACGACTCGCCGGCGCTGACGCCGAGGCGCAGGCTGGCAAAGGTGTCGGCGGGCAGGCCGGCCGCCAGCATCGCCGCGTACCCGGTCGGCGCGCCGAAGAACAGCGTGGGCCGCGTGCTCGCGAGCACGCTGGCCAGCCGCGCCGGGGTCGCCCTGGCCCGGTCCAGGATGGCGCGCGCGCCCACCGAGAAGGGGAACGTCATGGTGTTGCCGAGGCCGTAGGCGAAGAAGAACTTGGCCGCCGAGTAGCAGACGTCGTCCGGCCGGATGCCGAGCACGTCCGCGGCGTAGGTTAGCGCGGTGGTGCGCAGCGAGCCATGCCGGTGCATGGCCGCCTTCGGCGTTCCTGTGGTGCCCGAGGTATAGAGCCAGAAGGCCGGGCTGTCGGCCAGCGTCGGCTCCGCGCCGCGGGCGGCGGCCAAGTCGGCGGGCCCGGCCGCGGCCAGGAACCCGCGCAGCGTGCGCACCCGGGCGCGCGCCGGGACCAGCAGTGGCTCGAGGTCGCTGGTCTCGCCGGCGACCACGATCTCGCGCAGTCCGGGCAGGGCCGCGGCGTCCGCCGCGATGGCGGTGAACTCGGCGCTGACGCCGAGCAGCCTGGCCCGGCTGTCGCTGGCCAGCGTGACCAGGTCGGCCGCGGTGGCCATCGTGCTGACCGGGACTGGCACCGCGCCGATGTACAGCCCGCCGAGGAACATGGCGAGCAGCTCCGGGGTGTCGGCCATGCACAGCAGGATCCGCTCCTCGGCCCGGACGCCCGCGGCGACCAGCCCGGCGGCGGCCCGCCAGGCAAGGTCATCGAGCTCGCCGTAGGTGACATCGGTCGCCGAGCCGTCGAGGTCGATGGCGGTGACAGCCACCCGGTCCGGCGTGGCAGCCGCGTTCCTGCCGAGCAGCCAGCCGGCCGCGTTGAACACCTCGCCAGCGCTGGCAGTCATGTCCCGGCGCTCCTCTCCGCTACGGCGCGCGGCGGGCAGCCGGCGGTGCCGTTACTCCGCTGACCGTACTCGACCGTCCTGCTCAGAACCTGACGTAGTCGTACTCGACTCGCCTGCTCAGAACCTGACGTAGTCGTACTCGACCGGCAGGTCGTTGATGCCTACCCCGGGCGGCGCGATCCAGCTGGCGAACTCGCCAGGCTCGTAGTGCGGCTGCATCAGCGCGGCTACCCCGGCCCGGTCCTCGGGTGTCGGCAGCCAGCCAGCGGCCTGCCCGTCCCAGTCGGCTGCCGCAAGCAGCTCGCCGGACGGGCTTACCCAGTGCCCGGCGAATGCCCCGACCTTGCGGTTGAAGCCCTCGTGCGGCAGCGTCAGCCGGTGCGGCAGCCCGGTCTGCTCTAGTTCCCGGTTCCAGCGGCGGATGCCGCGCTCACAGTCGGCTACGTACTCGGCCCGCAGGTCCAGGTTGAGCGCGGTCAGCATCGGCACGGTCCTGGTGGTGATCGTGTCGCCGGCCACGACCGGAATCTGCATGGTCGCGTCCGCCAGCAGATGATCGTCCTTGCGCCGGGTCTCCATCCAGCGGCCCTTCAGCCCGGCGGTGAAGTACGAGGCGACGTTGGATGACGTCTCGGAGCCGAACAGGTCCAGGGACACCGAGAACTGGAAGTTGAGGTACTTCTGGATCACCGCGAGCGGGATGCCGCCAAGGTCCCACAGATCGTCGGTGCCGTGCGCAGCTAGCAGCGCGGCGGTGCGCTCGACTATCCGCTGCACGCCGGTGGTGCCGACGAACATGTGGTGCGCCTCTTCCCTGAGCATGAACTCGCAGGTCCGCGCCAGCGGGTCGAAGCCGCTCTCCTTCAGGGTGCCGAGCTGGTACTTGCCGTCCCGGTCGGTGAAGTAGGTGAACATGAAGAACGACAGCCAGTCGGTGGTCTGCTCGTTGAACGCGCCGAGGATGCGGGGCTTGTCCGCGTCGCCGGAGTTGCGCTGCAGCAGTTGCTCGGCCTCATCCCGCCCGTCCCGGCCGAAGTACGCGTGCAGCAGGTACACCATCGCCCACAGGTGACGGCCCTCCTCGACGTTGACCTGGAACAGGTTGCGCATGTCGTACAGGCTCGGCGCGGTCATCCCGAGATGCCGCTGCTGCTCGACCGACGCGGGCTCGGTATCGCCCTGCACGACGATCAGCCTGCGCAGGTCGGCCCGGTACTCGCCGGGCACCTGCTGCCAGGCAGGCTCGCCAAGGTGCCGGCCGAAGCCGACCGTCCGGTCCGGGTTGCGCTCGGAAAGGAAGATGCCCCACCGGTACTGCTGCATCGGCACCCTGGCGAAGTTAGCCCAGCCGTCCCGGCCCACCGCGATGGCCGTGCGCAGGTAGACGTCCCTGGTCGGGATCGATGGTCCCAGGCTGGCCCACCAGTCAAGGAATTTCGGCTGCCACGCCTGGAGTGCGCGCTGCAGCTTGCGGTCGGTGGCCAGGCCGACGTTGTTCGGGATGCGCTCGTTGTAGTCGATGACGCTCACCGGGCCATCCGGAGCGGGCGCGGCACCGACGATCTCGCCCTGGTCAGCGCCGGCTCCGGAGAGCTCGCCCCGGCCGGCGCCGGCACCGACGATCTCGCCCCGGCCAGCGCCGGCACCGACGATATCGTCCTGGTCAGCGCCTGCTCCGGAGAGCTCGTCCCGGCCAGCGGTTGCTGTGGTTGCGCCCTCGTCCGGGTTCGCAGTCATCTCAGACCCGCTTCCTGTCGTAATCCGCGCGCTGGCCGGTGCCGTAGCGGCGCAGTGCCCCGTCCGGCCCGGCCGCGTTAGGCCGCTGGAAGATCCAGTTCTGCCAGGCGGTGAGCCGGCCGAAGATCTTCGTTTCGCTGGTTTCCGGGCCGGCAAAGCGGAAGTTGGCCTCCATGCCGGTCAGCGCGTCCGGCGAGAAGCTGGCCCGCTCCTCTATCACCAGCCTGACCTCGTCTGCCCAGTCGAGATCGTCCGGGGTCTCGGTGACCAGGCCGAGCCGTTCCGCTTCGGCGGCGGTCAGGTCCCGCCCGGCGGCGGCGGCCGCGGCCCGCGCGTCGGCCTCGCTGCCAAGGAACCTGACCTGCAGCCGGCTCAGGCCGCTGCTCATCGGCAGCCGCCCGGCGTTGAAGTCGTCCATCCGGAGCACCGCGGGCGGCGCCGGATCCTCGTCATCGGAGAAGACGCCGTCCAGCATGTACTGCCGGTCCGCGGCGAGCGCGACCTCGAGCAGCAGGCCGGCGAAGCAGCTGCCCGGCGTGATCAGCGCGATCAGGCTCCTTGACGTGGTGTCGAGCCGCCGCAGCGTCCGCTTCCAGTACTGGATGATCTCGTTGACCAGCCAGTCGCCAGCGTGCGCAAGCAGCAGCGCGCCGGTCGCCGTCACCGCGGCCGGGTCACCCTCGGTGGTCAGCAGCCAGGTGCCCACGGCAGGCTCGTTCATCCGCAGCCGCAGGATCGCGTCGTCGAGTTCGCGGGCAACGGCCAGCACCCAGGAGCCGGCCCCCTCGGCATGCAGCGCGGCCAGGCTGGCCGGCATCCCGGCGGGTCCCGCGATGACGAGCGTCGCGGTGCCCGCCCGGCGGTCGATCTCGACCCTCAGATGGTCATAGCGGGTCACGTCACCTTCGGCGGACCGGCGCAGCGGCGTCAGGGTGATGCCGGCCGCGCCGGCCGGCCGGGCGGAGCGGGCTGCCGCCGCCTGCGCCAGGCGGCCGGCCGCGGCGGGGAAGTCACCGGCCGTGGCGATCTCGTCCACCAGGCGCCAGTCAACTGCCTTGGCGCCCTTGATGCCCTCGGCGGTGGTGGCGAAGACGTCAGCCCGGTCCCGGCGGACGCCGCGCTTGTCTACCAGCCGGGTCAGGCCGCCGGTGCCTGGCAGCACGCCGAGCAGCGGGACCTCAGGCAGCGCCACCGCTGATGACCCGTCATCGACGAGCAGGATCTGGTCGCAGGCGAGCGCAAGCTCGTACCCGCCGCCGGCCGCCGTGCCGTTCAGCGCGGCTATATAGGCCTGGCCGGAGCAGGCGGCGGCGTCCTCGATGCCATTGCGGGTCTCGTTCGTGAACTTGCAGAAGTTCACCTTCCACGCGTGCGACGACTGCGCCAGCATCCGGATATTCGCGCCCGCGCAGAACATCTTCTCTTTCCCGCTGGTCAGCACGACGGCCCTGACCTCGGGATGCTCGAAGCGCAGCCGCTGCACGGCGTCGTAGAGCTCGATGTCAACGCCCAGGTCATAGCTGTTCATCTTCAGCTCGTAGCCGGGCACGAGGCCGCCGTCCTCGGCAACGTCGAGCGACAGGGTGGCGACGGCGCCGTCGATAGCCAGCTTCCAGTGCCGGTACCGGCCCGGATCGGTGTCGAACGACACCTCCGGCTCGGCCGCCTGCCCGTCCGCTGCGTGATCGCCCGGTGCCTGGCCGCCCGGTGCCTGGCCGCCCGGTGGCTGCTCGGCCGCGGTCTGCGCATTCGCCGTCTGCATGGTTCTCCCATCCTGACGTGCTACAGCATGTTCGGCAAGGTTCAAAGTCATGTAGATAATCAGGCTTCGCCGTCCGCCCGCTCGGCCCACCGCTGCTGAGCCCCGGATCGCCACTCCGCATGCCTGCCGTGAAAGAGGCGGGCTGCCTCGATCCCGCTCCACCGGGCCGGCAGCAACTCGCGCGGCAGGCCAGGGTCGAGGAACGGGAACCGCCGCCATTCGTGCACCAGCAGGGTCTGCGCGACCAGCGTCGGATCCCCGGCGGCGGGGCGCAGCCCGCTGAACCTGGCGATGAAGTCGTCGTATCGCGCCGCGACCGCATCAAGCTCCCAGGCCTGGCGGGCGACGGTGGCCGGGTGGCCGATCGACCCGAACGCGCCTGCGAACGACATCGACTGCTCGGCCAGGCCCAGGTCGGCCAGGATCTGCCGGGCCTCGGCCGCCCTGCTCGTGTCCGGCGTTACCCACACGCCCGCGGTCGGCGAACCGAAACCCGCCCAGGCCAGCCGGGTACGCAGCCGGTGCCGCAGGTCGCGCTTGACCTCAGGAACGGTCACCAGCAGCACCAGCCAGCGCTGGTCCCAGCGGCGCTCCTCGCTGCCGAACGAGTAGATCCGGCTCGCGCCCTCGGACAGCAGGCGCCGGCCGGGGGATGTCAGGTTCCACCGGACCCGGCGGCCCTCGCGCTGCGGGGCTAGCCAGCCCTCCGCGGCGGTGCGGGCCAGCGCCTGCCGCGCCGACTTCTCCTCGATCCCGAGCAGCGCCAGCACGTCCACCAGCGTGGCTGTCCAGACGGCGGCGCCGCCGGGCAGGGCAAACTCGCCAAGCACGGTCATCAGCAGGGAAC
>Ga0209590_10000898_pt1 | contig 10572 bp, 10 predicted proteins | sample CZO8metaG_FD_188353 | JGI IMG/M metagenome (GOLD analysis project Ga0209590, IMG submission 188353) | Vadose zone soil microbial communities from the Eel River Critical Zone Observatory, Northern California, USA - CZOApr15con1.8 metaG... | ecosystem: Environmental > Terrestrial > Soil > Vadose...
GAAGGCTGCAGTCGTGATAGTGCCAGTCGCCCTCGGGCGCCCTGCCCGGCCGCGCGCGGATCACGTGCGTCACGACCTTGCCGCGTGTGGCGCGCTTCACGCCCAGGTCGCGGTACTCGAAATAGCTGCGCAAGCCGCGCCTGGCGAACTTCGAGGTCGCGGCGTGGTTCACGCTGACCCGCTTCGCTTTGCGTTTGACGGAAACGCTTCCTGCCTTCCTCATCGCTCCCCTCCTTTGAGTCATTCGGGCTCGAGTCCCGCGAGCCTCGCCATTTCCGCATACGCCTTGATCTCCGATTGGACGTAGGCCTTGAATTCGACGGGCGAATTTCCGACCGGCAAAAAGCCCTGCGCCTGCAGCCGCTCGCGCACCGTCGGGTCGGCCATCGCTGCACGGACTTCGCCGGCGAGCTTGGCGAGGACGTCGGCGGAAGTGTTCGCCGGGGCGAACAGCCCGAACCAGCCGGCGTCGATCTCCATGCCGGGAACGCCGGCCTCCGCCATGGTCGGAACGTCGGGCAGATACGCCAGGCGATTGCGCCCGGTCACCCCGAGCGCGCGCAGCTTACCCGCCTTGATGTGCGCGAGCGCGAGCGACGCGTTCGCGAACATCACCTGGATCTCTCCGCCGAGCAGCGCGCCGACCGCCGGCCCGCCGCCCTTGTAGGGCACGTGCACCATGCCGGTTCCCGCGCGCGCGTTGAACAGCGCGCCGGCGAGATGGATCGTGTTGCCGATACCCGGCGACCCGTAGGCGAGCTTGCTCCCGGGCTTTTTGGCGAGCGCGATCAGATCCTGCACCGAGCGCGCGGGCAGCGAGGCGTTCACCGTGAGGATGAATGCGTCCAAGGCGCAGAGATTCGACACCGGCGCGAAGTCCACGAGCGTGTCGTAGGGCAGTTTCCTGTAAATGCTCGGGTTGACGACGAAGGAGGCCGACACCAGAAGCAGCGTGTAACCGTCGGGCGGCGCCTTGGAAACCGCCTCGGTGCCGACGATCCCGTTCGCGCCGGTGCGGTTCTCGACGACGAAAGGCTGCCCCGTCTGCGCGGCGAGCTGCTGGCCGACGACCCGCGCGATCGTGTCGGGCGCGCCCGCCCCGAACGGCACGATGATCCGCACGGGGCGGTTGGGATAGCCCTGGCCCCAGCACGCACTCGACAGGCAGACTGTCAGGGCAAGCGCGGGCAGCTCGCGCAGCATGGACTTGTCGCCTTGGGGAAAAGAGTGTTTGACATACGTTCTACCCACGCGCAATTTACCTGCGCTCGACAAGGTTCATCGCACGGGCGTGGTAGCCGAGGTCGATGTATTTTTCCGGAGCGGGCGCCTTGCCGCCCCACTGCCCCTCTATTTCGGCGCGCAGCGCGAGCACCGCCTTGAAGCCTTCCATGTCGAATCTCGCGTCCGGCGCGAGGCCGAAGCGCGGCTCCATCAAAGCTTCATAGGACCGCTCCGCCGCTCGGGGATCCTGCTTCAAACGGGTCGCGATGAGTGAAATCATCTGAGCGCGGTTCGCGGGTGCCGTCGCCATGCGCACCGATTCTATGTACGCGGCGATGTAGCGCTCGAGCAGCGGACCGTTCGCACGCGCCCAGCCGCGCATCACGAACGCTCCGCCCGCCTGATAGGGACCCAAGAGGTCGATCGCGCGGCCAAAGCTCTTCAGCCCCCTGTCTTTTGCGGCGAACGAGAACGGCGGATTGAGCATTCCGGCGGCGTTCTCGGCGCTTTTCTCCATCGCCTCGATGCGCTGAGGCGTACCGCCGATCGGCTTCACCGCATAGTCCCTGCCTTCGAGCAGCCCGGCATTCTTGAGGATTTTTTTCGCCAGCAACGCGTAGGCGGTGTTGGGCGCGTCGACGACCACGAGCTTGCCGCGGAGGTCCGCGAACGAGCCGATCTCCGGACGCACCATGAATTCGTTCATGCCGGTGTCCCCGCCCGTCACGATGATCACGTCCTGCTTAGCGAGCTCGACCATCGCCACCGCATTGTCCACCGCGGCATACGCGATCTCGAACGCTCCACTCGCGAGCCCATCGCGCTGCGCCTGCGAGTTCGGGGTGAACTGCAACTCGACCTTGATGCCGCGCTTCTCGAATACGCCGTTGGCGATGCCCAGGAAGAGCGGGGAGTAACTCGCGGTGGGAAAGGCGTTGACCCGCACGAGCGCGGACTCCTGGGCGGGGGCGGGCGCGGCGACCGGCGACAAGCAAAGGACGAGCGAAACCAGCAAGGCACCGCGTTTCATCGTGTTCTCCCGGTCACGGCGATGGCGCGGAAAGCTTACTCCAAAAGAACGGTGACCAGCGCCGCCTTGAACGCGAACAGGCCCGCCTGAAGCCGGCATCGACGGGAGTTCATTCGACCTTGACGCCGGCGTCGTTCGCGACCTTGCGCCAGACCTCGATCTCTTTCCTGATCCTCGCCAGGAACTGCTCGGGCGTGCCGCCGGCGGGCGACAAGCCGTCGTTCTGAAGCTGTTCCTCCGCTTCCCTCGACTTCAAGGCCGCCGCCGCTTCGCCGTTGATGCGGTCCACGATCGCGCGCGGGAGCCCCTTGGGGCCGCCCAAGCCGTACCAGACGACGACCTCGTAATCCGGCAGGCCCGATTCGGCGACGGTCGGAACGTCCGGTGCGGCGGGAACGCGCCGGGCCGTCGTTACGGCGATCGCACGCAGAAGGATGCCATGCAGTCCGGTCATGAAGATCTCTTCATGTCTTGTGAGGCGATGCTCTCATCTCAACGCAGAGGGACTTGAATTCCGGGATGGTTCCGCCAACGAGGCTTCCAGCAGTGTACGCTGCCTGTTGAAGAGGATCGGGTGCTATCGCGGCTACTGGAGCCAAGCGTCCTCTGCCAGACTCCGAGGGCAGTTGCGTCGAATGGGGAAACGGATAATCATCTACGCTGTCATGCAAAACGTGGGGAGGACATTCATGACGAAGCCCCCGACGTTCGAGCGTGCGATCGCTCGCGCCGCCGCCGCGCTCGCCTGCAGTCTCGCATACGCGATGGCGGGCCACGCGCAGAGCTTTCCTGCCAAGCCCGTTCTTCTGATCCTGCCCACCGCCCCGGGCGGCCCGGTGGACATCGTCGCGCGCATCGTCGCGCCCGAGGCGTCGAAATTGCTCGGCCAGCCGATCGTGATGGAGAACCGGCCCGGCGCGTCGCAGAAGATCGGAATTCACAGCATGCTGCGGGCGCCGCGCGACGGCTACACCTTTGCCGCGATCTCGCCCGCGTCGGCAACGATCAACCCGCTCGTCGACCGCAACGTCGGCTACGATCCCCTGAAGGATTTCACGCTGCTGTCGCAGACGGTGGGCCACCCTGCGGTCGTGACCGTGCATCCGTCGCTGCCCGTACGCACCCTGCAGGAGCTGGTTGCCTACGCCAAGGCGAAGCCCGGCAAGCTCACCTACGGTTCGGGCGGCAACGGTACGAGCCTGCAATTTTCGACCTCCGAGCTGCTCATGAAGCTCGGCATTACGGCGGTGCATGTTCCGTACAAGTCCGACGGACCGGCCCTCAACGATCTGCTCGGCGGCCAGATCAACCTGATGATGCCGGCGATCGCGGCAGTCAAGCCGGCGCTCGATGCCGGGCGCCTGGTGCCGCTCGCGATCAGCAGCACGAGCCGCTCGCCGCTCCTGCCCAACGTGCCTGCTTACGGGGAGACCGGGATTGCGGAGCTGAAGGACTACAGCTACCGGGTCTGGATCGGCTTTGCCGCGGGCGCGGGGATTCCGGAGGAAGCGGCACGAAGGCTCCAGGACGCGTTCATGCGCGCCCCGCGAGCGCCCGCCGTGCGCCGATCGCTCGAGGCGAACGATTTCGAAGTCATCGCTTCGACCGCGCAGGAGTTCTCCCGGGAGCTGCGCGCGGAGCTCGATCGCAACCGCAAGGTCATCGCAAGCGGCGCGATCAAGGTCGAATGAGAAGCGCACCATGAACGACATGCCCCGCCGGCAGGAGAAACGCCCATGATCGCGATGACCCGACTCGATGTTGTTCCGCTCACCCGGCATATCGGGGCGGAAATCCGCGGGCTGGACCTGCACGACAAGCCCGACGACGAGACCATCAAGGCGATCTATCAGGCTTGGCTCGATCACCTCGTGATCGTTTTCCCGGATCAGGAGCTCGAGCAGGAAGACCTCGTCCGCGTCACCGGCTATTTCGGCGAGATGGGCATGCCGCGTCGACCGGCACGATTCTTCCCAAAGGGCTATTCGCGGCTCCTGCCCGGGATCATGCTCATTTCGAACATCCGCGAGAACGGCGAGCCGATCGGAGCGCTGCCGGACGGCGAGATGATGTTCCACCACGACATGATCCACTCCGAGATGCCCGACAAGGCGACCCTGCTTTACTCGGTCGAAATTCCCGACACCGGCGGCAATACGCTGTTCGCGAGCGGCTATGCCGCCTACGACACGCTCGATCCCGCGGCGCGCAACAAGCTCAGCGGCCGCAAGGCCATCCATCACTACAACTATGGCTCGACCCAGAAGGGCGATAGCAAAGGCACCGAAGCCTTCGGCGAGTGCATCCACCCGGTGTTCCGCACCAATGAGGACACCCACCGCAAGGCGGTCTACGTCAACCGGCTGATGACGGTCGGCGTCGTCGACATGCCGAAGGAAGAGAGCGACCCGCTGCTCAACACCGTGTTCGACCACGCCGAGAAGAGGGAGTTTGTCTACGAGCACATTTGGCGCGTCGGCGACCTCCTCCTCTGGGACAACCGCTGCTCTTCCCATGCGCGCAAGGATTTCCCTTCGACGCAATGTCGGTTGATGTGGCGAACGACGGTCAAGGGTGCCAAGCGGCCGTACTGAGCACTTCAATCCTACGGGGAGCCAACTCAGTTCAACAACGGGCAGCTCGAACCAGCGTTCTCGCGCTGGGTGTTGAGTGCTTGGAGTTCGAGCTGGATGCGTTGCTTGCACCCACATCGATCTCGTGCGCAAACGCCTCCAATAAGGCGCGAGGGGGCGTAGAATGGTTAGCGTCGCCATTTCCGGCGGGAAAGGGGGAGATCATGAGAAGGTTTGCTGCTGTTCTGGCGGGACTGCTTGTCCCTGCATTCCTATTGGCAGGGGCTGTCGTGAATTCCGCGACGGCGCAGCAGAAGGCGGCCAAAGCTACGGCCACACAGAAGGTACTGCTAGAGAGTGACAAGGTGCGGGTGTACGAGGTCACCTACAAGCCGGGAGCCGAAAATACCAGCGTCCCCTCGTCCTCGTCCCGTGTCGTCCGTGCATTGAAGGGCGGCACGATCCAACGCATCTACTCCGACGGCAAGAAGGAGAACGTGACCTATAAGGCCGGACAGGTCAGATTGAACGAACCGGGTCCGGCCTTCACTGCCAAGAACATCGGCAAGACCGCGATCGTCTTCTACGTCGTCCAGGTGAAGTGAAACACGCGGATTGGAACGCGGGTCCGCTCCTACCGCTGACCCCTCTTCGGAGGGGTTTCGCTTTTCAAGCGGGGAATAAATGGGGCAGATTCGCATTGTTTCTGGCGAGAATTCGAGTCTGACCTCTATAGATTTAGCCCGTTAGCCGAGCGGCACCCTCAGCAGCCAAGAGTGTCCAGATTTGCCCAGGTCGGGGAGAGCTGGTACTCAACGCCGGCTTTCGACCCATAGCGCTCACTCGCGCAGCCAAAGGAAGCCGACCTTGCCCACGATATGCTGTGATGGTAGCTTTCGACCCAACGCGGTTCTTATGTTTCCGTAGGCCCCGCGTTACTTCAACGGGGACTCGGGGGAGTCGGCGATAACCGACAATTAGAAGAATCCCTTTGTTCGTGATCAAGGAGAGGTCCATGCGGGGCGTTTTCGGTTGCACCATCGCCATCCTCAGTGCTTTGACCTTTTCAACCCTTCACGCGCAATCCTGGCCGTCAAAACCAATTCGCCTGCTAGTTCCATTCGTTCCCGGTGGGAACGTCGATATTACTGCGCGCGCAGTAGCGCCTGGCCTTCAAGAAGTACTTGGGCAACCTGTAATTGTCGAAAACAGGCCTGGCGCCGGAGGTACGATCGCTGCAACCCAAGCGGCAAAGGCTTCCCCAGACGGCTATACGTTGCTTATGGGCTCGACAAGCACGCTCTGCGTGGCACCCGCGCTGTACCAAAATGATCCTTATGATCCGGTCAAGGATTTTTCACCAATCGCGATACTGCAACAGGTGCCGTTTGTACTCGTCGCACATCCGTCCATGCCGGTGCGCACAGTCGGCGAATTGGTCAGCCTCGCAAAATCTCGCCCAGGGGCAATTACCATGGCGTCTGCCGGTTCCGGCAGTTCTAACCACCTCGCCGGCGAGCTTTTTCAGTTATTGACGGGAACCAAGTTCGTTCACGTTCCCTATAAGGGCAGCGGCCAGGCAGTGACGGACCTTATTGGTGGGCAGGTGCAATTGTATTTCGATCAACTCACCACAGAAATCGGAAATATCAAATCGGGAAAAGTGCGGGCGCTCGCCGTATCTTCAGCCCGGCGCTGGCCGGCTCTTCCAGATGTCCCGACTTTCATCGAGGCGAACGTGCGCGGGTACGAGGTCCTGAACGTCACCGGCTTGGTGGCTCCAAGTGGCACACCGCAGGAGATTATCCAGCGCCTTCATGCCGCTTCAATTCGGGTACTGGATTCGCCACTGGTTCGCGAGCGTTTTTCCGCGATGGGGGTTGAGCCGGTAGGTGGTCGGCCAGAGCAGTTTGGAACGTACATCCGCGATGACTTTGCTCGCTGGAGAAAAGTGATTGCCGACGGCAATATTAAGGCGGACTAACGCTCAATATCTCGGATTAACCGATCGCCTAATACATACGTGAAAACAGCTCCTCTTTCATTACAACTAGGAGTTGCGGGCGCGGAAGAGCCAAGGCTTTGGGGTCATGCTCCTGCGCTCAGTCCAGCGGGGGCAGGCCGCCTTGCTTTACGACGCGCGCCCATTTCTCCACTTCCCCCCTGAAGAAGGCCGCGAACTGCTCCGGCCCGCTGCCGATCGGCACGAACCCCTGCTGCGACAGGCGTTCCTTGAGGTCGGGCGACTGCACCGCCTTGACCGACGCGGCTGCGAGTTTGTCGACGATCTCCTTCGGCGTTGCGGCCGGCGCGAACAGACCGAACCAGCCACTGAATTCGTACCCGGGCACACCGGATTCGGCGATCGTCGGCAGGTCCGCCGCGAGCGGCGAGCGCCGTGCGGTGCTAACGGCCAGCGCGCGGAGCTTCCCTGACCTCATCTGAGGCAGGGCCGAGGTCTGGAACATGAACATCAGGTTGATCTGCCCGGAGAGCAGGTCCGGCAGCGCAAGGGCATCCGCCTTGTACGGCGCGTGGACCATGTCGACGCCGGTTAGCACCTTGAACAGCTCGGCGGCGAGATGACTGGAGGTGCCGAAGCCCGACGACGAGAACGTCAGCTTGCCGGGATTACTTTTCGCGTACGCGACCAGCTCCTTGATCGACTTCGCTGGCAGCGAAGGATGAACGACCACGATCATCGGCACTTCGCAGCAGCCGCTGACCGGGACCAGATCCTTCAGCGGGTCGAAGGACATCTTGCGCTGCAGCGCCGGGTTGCTCGCGAGGCTGGTTGCGGCCATGACCACCGTGTAGCCGTCCGGCGCGGCCCGCACCGTCGCTTCTGCGCCGATGTTCCCGCCGGCGCCCGGGCGATTGTCGACAATGATCTGCTGGCCCAGGATGTCGACGAGCTTCGCGGCGACCGCGCGCCCGATGTTGTCGCCCGTGCCGCCGGGCGAATAGGGGACGACCATGCGGATGACTTTTGCGGGATACGGCTCCGCCGCCTCGGCGAATCCGCTTGCCGCGATCAGGACGGCCGCGAGCGCCGCGAATCTGGATTTGCGATTCATGTTGGAACCCTTCCCAGCGCGCTGCCGAAGCGTTGTTTCATCACTTCTTCGAATGAGGCGCTCGCGGGGGCGACGCTGCCTCCGGAACGCAGCGAATAGCTCTTGTATCGCTGTGCCGCTTCAGGCTCCTTGCCTTCGCGCAGCGCCTTCGCTCCGTCCAGCATCATGCGGCGAAAGCGCACGATCGGCACGTCCGTAGGGGTCAGATGCTCGCGTGTGCGGTCGGCGATGACGCCCTGGCTATCCTGGGCCATCGCGTCCTGTTCCGCGACTCCGCGGACGCCCGTGAACGTCCGGTGCTTCTGGTCGTCGCGATCGATCAGGAAGTCGTTCGAGCGATTGCGCAGCGGCACGAAGCCCGGACCGAGCTCGGCCATCTGGCCGTATCCGCCTTTCTCGAACTTCGTGCGCTCCTCGTCGGAAAGCGGCCGTTCCGGGTGCCACGCATAGACGTAGATCCAGCAAGCTTCGTCGGTGATCGGCACCCAGGTGTAACCGAAATAAGTTTCACCGGGCATGGCCGACGGTGTAACCGAGTGCGCCGGCAGCATGAACTGGGTGATACGCCAGTACAGCTCCTCTCCGTCCGCCCTGCGCGAGCCGCCGACCACGAAGCCGACCTCATGCTCGAGGATCGAGAACTGCGGCATCGGGTCGTTGCGCAGCCAGCGGAGGCGCCGCTCGTCCGCCGCTGCGTTCGGGTTCTCGTTGGAGACTAGGCACGGCGCCGGCATGTGCAGGAAGGAAAAATGCGCCGTGTCGAGCGCGCCTTCCATGGAATGCGCCCAGTTGCACTGCTGCAGTCTCTTCGTCACGTAGCGGTGCGACGGCGACTGCATGCCAAACTCCAGTTGCGGCACGCTTTCGGGCATGCACTCCGGCGGCCCGAGGTACGTCCACACGATCTCGCCGAACTCACGGGTCGGGTAGGCCTTGATCGAGATCGTGTCGTGGTAGTGGGACCCGGGCGGCACGTTGGGCAAGTCGACGCACTTGCCGTTCACGTCGTACTTCCAGCCGTGATAGATGCAGCGGATACCGCACTCTTCGTTGCGGCCGAAGAAAAGGTTGGCACCGCGGTGCGCGCAGTGCGGCTCGATCAACCCGACTCTGCCTTTCGTGTCGCGAAAGGCGACCAGGTCCTGGCCCATCAATTTGACGCGGATCGGCGGGCAATCGGGCTCCGCAATTTCACGCGAGAGCGCAAACGGCTGCCAGAAGCGCCGGAAATACTCGCCCATCGCGGTGCCGGCGCCCGTGCGGGTGAGCAGCTCGTTGTCGGAGGAAATCAGCATAACTAACCTGTCCTTTGGCGACGGCAACGTTTATCCTTTAACCCTGTGAATACGTTACGCCGGAGCGGGTATTGAGGCAATTCCGCCTCGGGAGGTGAGGGTCCGATGTTGGTCCGATAGCCAGCACTGACACGACACTAGCGGGTAGCGCCTTTGAGAATGATCTGCTCGAACAGTCGGGTTGATTTTTCCTGCCCGTCGAGCAAGGCCGCGGCATCGAGAAATTTGAGCTTGACGCCCCCGACCGGCGATTCGATTTTCGCGTGGGTCGGGACGTAGCCGATCCTTGCCAGTATATGCTGTCCTTCGGCGCCGATGATGTGGTCGTAGAACAGCAAGGCGGCGTGCGGGTGCGGCGCCCTCTTGGCGACGCCGATCGCGTTGGTGATGCTCACCGCGGGCTCGATCGCGAACCAGTCGATCGGCGAGCCCTTTTTCTTCGCCTGCTCCACGCTGTATTGATAGACCGTCAGCGCGAGCGGCACTTCGCCCGAGGCGACCAGGTTGGTCAGCAAAGGATGGCCGCTGCGGACCGAGAGTCCGTTGCCTGCGACCAGATCGCGAAAGAACCTGACGCCTTCGGCTTCGCCCATGTCGGCGATCACCGACGACATCCATTCGTGATCGTTGCCTTCGATCGCGAGCTTCCCTTTCCACTTGGGTGAGAGCAGATTCCGATAGGTTTTGGGGAGGTCCTCCTTCCTGACCTTGTCGGTGTTGTAGGCCTGCACGAACACGTGCCGCAAGGTCGAGACCCATTCACGGTGCGCGGGCACGGCGGAAAGGATCAAGTCTTTGTGATGCGGAGAGTGGATTTCCTGCAGGAGATTCTCGCGCCGCAGCGCCTCCGCCGCCGGCGAGAAGACGGTGATCACGTCGACATTGGCGCTGCCGGCGCGCGCTTCGGCGATGACTTTCTGCAGGACAATTTCCGAACGGGCGCGCCAGACCTCGACCTTGATGCGGTATTTGTTCCTGAACGGCTCGATCAGCTGATTGGCATATTCGGTCGGGAAGGTCGTGTAAAAAGTGAGCGCGCCTTCGGCACCTTCCATCAGGCGCTGCTGCCGGTCTTCGCCCTGGTAGGTGGCAAGCTTCTGCAAGGTTTGTGGATGCGCGGCGTGAACAAACGCCGACGACGCGGCAAACAGGAGAGCAGTGGAAACGCCCTTCAAAGGCCGCCCCGCTTGAGTATCACCTCCTCGAAGGACTTGGCCCACTTGTCGCTCTGGTCCAGCGCGACCGCAGGGTCCACCAGCGTGAAACGCCGCTTGCCGAGCGGCGAGGGCACCTTGGCGTGGGTCGGCGCATATTCCATCGACACCAGCAATTCTTGCGCTTCGGTCGACAGCATGAAATCGTAGAACAAGAGC
>Ga0209590_10000899_pt1 | contig 10569 bp, 9 predicted proteins | sample CZO8metaG_FD_188353 | JGI IMG/M metagenome (GOLD analysis project Ga0209590, IMG submission 188353) | Vadose zone soil microbial communities from the Eel River Critical Zone Observatory, Northern California, USA - CZOApr15con1.8 metaG... | ecosystem: Environmental > Terrestrial > Soil > Vadose...
CAGCGTCGTACTAATTAGTTAGATCCGCGAATTTCATTCGTATTGAAATAGGGCTGGAGGCGGTCTGTTTACATTCAGCAAAACGCATCTTCCGTTCGGGATCAAGACAAGAATACATCATTCTGGCCATCGTGGTTCTGTTAGGGGCCTCCTACGCCTATGTCACGACGGCTAGTTCCCAGCTCTACATTGACGAGATAACATACGGGAGACTTGGATACTCGCTGCTCCGAGGACACCTTGCGTCCGATTCTGCCCTCCTCCCAATTTATCAGAAATTTGGCTTGGTTGGAAGCGACATACACACGCCCCTCGGCTACATAGACAGCGTCGAACCTTGGCTCGACCATCCGCCACTCGTTCCACTACTACTGACTCCTATATTGGCGACAGGCGTGTCTCTAAGATTATTGCCCATAATCTTCTCGTCTCTGACCGCAGTGCTCATATTCTTCCTACTGCGTGATCGACGAGTCCTAGCTTGGGCTGCAACCCTAACCTGGGTTGCCTTCTTCATTACGCATCCGATATTGTCCATGCTGTTCGTTGACTCAGGAGTGGCCTTCTTCAATCTTCTAACTGTAGTCTTGACGAACGAGTACGCAAGGAGCAGCAGATCAAGCAAACGACTCTACATTGCCGGGATTGCTGCTGGTGCTTCTGCTCTCTCAAAACTCTTCGGAATAGCAAGTCTCCTCTATCTCCTGGTGTACTTGATCTACCCGAGGCTCAGCCCGCTTAAGGAAAATCTGCCGAGCAATTACAAGCCTCTGCTCTTAGGCATCGGAATAGCCTCTATTTGGCCTCTCTATGGCTTGGCGACGAACGCCCCGTTATTCGTTCAGCTTTTGCAGTTCAATGTCTCGCGTTCGGTGATTTCTGGCAACATTCTCAACTTTCCAGTTCTGGCATCACTCAGCTATACGAAAAACGCAATGTACTCCGCTGGAATCGATCCACCTCTCCTGGGAGGTTGGGTGGGAATTGCATACTCACTGCTGAAGAAAAATTTTCGAGTGATTCTCTTGTCTCCTGCGTGTTATCTACTGGTTGTTTTAGGATTAAGATTTGCATGGTTCTACACCGTTATTCCCCTGTTTCCTTTTTTCGCCATAGGAATAGGCGCCATGGTCACCGACATGATCTCTGTTACACGCAAACGCATCCTCCATCAGAGTTCTGACAGCTTGTTAGTCTCGCAGTAGTCTCGTGTGGTTGACGACTGCGACTCTCGATCGAATGCGTCTTGCCCGCTACTTGTTTTAGGCAGGCCCTTTTTCCTGTTACTTTCTACTAGTAGAATAGTAACTCTTTATTGGGCAAATGCCTAGTCCTGATCGTCGGACGCACAAAATGGCGAGAGGATTCCTTGAGGTGGCACTGGTCTTCATACTGCTTACGTCACTACACACAGTTTCAGCATCTCCCACCATAACTCCGATACAGCACGTAATCATCATAATGCAGGAGAACCACAGCTTCGACAATTATTTCGGGACATATCCGACTGCAAACGGCACTCGACTTGACCCGCCCACCTCTCAACTTAGACAGGTTGACGGCCTACCAGGCCACGTATGCCTACCATACATGGGCTCGTGCGTCTCACCCCAGCTTAGCACAGGCCAGGAATGGTCTAATCCTGTGGAGGGACAACTAACGTACGAAATGGACTATTCAAACGGGGGAACAGGTTTCGCGAGATACTCCGGTCCGCAGTCGATGGTGTACCTTAATTATCATTCGATAGCAGGGTATTGGGATTATGCCGAGGAATACGGTCTAGGCGACAACTACTTCGCCCCAGTCTTAAGCACGACGACCCCGAACAGGTTGATGCTTCTATCCGGGGACACGCCGGTCTCCGCGAACTACGGTCCCCCGCCCAGAATTTCTTACTCTAGCACGATGATGCGACAGCTTGACGATGCTGGCTTGAGCTGGGGATACTACGATTTCCTCGACGCTTTTGGTGGACCGTCAAACGTGTATCCGCTCAACTATACTTCTGATGAGCCCCAGGAGGGTCTCAGCAGTACGAGGAATATCTCTGATCTGATTCAAGAACTTGTCAGCGGCTCGGGACTACCGTCGGTAAGCTTTGTCAACTCGCTTGGTATTCCAGAACTCACCGAGCATCCACCGTTCAATCCGAGAACCGGCGAACAGTGGACTGTCTCTATTGTCAACCGCGTGATGGAAAGCAGCTACTGGCCTACCACCACGATTTTCATCACTTGGGATGAGGGAGGCGGTTTCTACGACCACGTCATCCCTCCGAGAGAGTTCACAGTAAATCATTCGTTCAATGATGAACTGGTCGGGCTGGGACAGAGAGTGCCTTTACTTGTCATTTCGCCATACAGCAGGGAGAACTTTGTGTCCTCCAGACTTCTAAGCCATCTTTCGCTGCTACACTTTGTCGAATACAACTGGAACCTGCCACCACTGAACGGGCTGGTTGCCGAGTCGAACCTGCCGCTCGAATTCTTCAACTTCTCCCAAGCCCCGAGGACTCCGATAATTCTGGATTCACCGATCGTTTACCCAATTCCACTTCAAACGCAATCCGGTGAAACTCCCCCCACCCCGGTGAACCAAGGCGGACCCCTTCTTACTGCTGTCCTGGTCCCATTGATTGTTGTCCTCGCGATCGTGATGAGGCGTTTTTCCTCAGGTCCAGATAGAAGAGGGCTACAGAAAGAGCGGCAATAGAACCCACTGCCAAGAACGTGGTAGTGGCGACGGAATTGTTTGGTTGAGCCATAACTTTGAAGGACCAGAGGGTCGTGTTCCATCCGAAATTGTAGCCCTCGACGTTTAGGTAGACGTACGAGATTACTGGAGGCTGGCTCAGAGTGCTCTGTAGACCAAGCACGCGAAGCGTATCTTCAAGGTACGGAGATATATTCACCGTAATGGTCTGGTTTCCCGCGCCTGTCACTTGGATGGGATGGTACGCCACGATATTCGGTGGCGCAATCCCCCGTTCGGGGCCGTCCGCGGAAGCTGTAATCAGGCTCGAGCTGTTCGCGTCCATCCAGAAATTGAGTAGCGTGTACACGAGGTTGCCGGGCGCGTTAGGAACGAATTGTGTTATAGCGATTCGAATAGCTCCCCACTCATTGCTCTGGTTCATCATAACTGGAGGTTTCCAATTCAGAGAAATCTGGACAGTCCAGTTCCAGTCTGTTCTAAGACCAACATCGACAGGAGTGGTGAAATCGGTCGTGTAGTTTTCCACATTTATTCCCGGTGGGCCTAAGCCTGCTTTCACGTAGTAGTAGTCGCCCCATTCGACTCGTCGAAACTGCTGGGTGTGGGGAACCTCGTTGAAATTGCAGCACTGGGGACCAACCGCGAGGTGTGGCAGTCCTACTTCCTCGTGAGCCCATGGGCCGATTGAGTACTCCAGGCTTCCATATCCATTTCCGGAATTCCAAGAGACAGATGCGTTGGTTAAGCCTGCTTGAAAGCCTGGAAGAAAATTGGGATCATAGATCTCGTTATTGAATGTTGAATTGAATGTGGGATCGAGGTTGGAGACAACGTAGCCGCTTGGCACCGCTACCGTCACGCCTGGTGTCACAACTACGTTCAGAGTTGAAGAAGCAAGAACTAGGACGAGCAGAACGGCGAGTATCATAGACTCAGCCTGTCTATAGTTCGTAGAAGCTGATCTGGACAGCTCCGCTTGTGAAGGAAGACCCTGGATAGCCGAACAGATACAAGTCTGACAGGTTAGCCCAGGCTATCGGGTAATTCGACAAGACTGTCATACCGCCGATCATAATGTTTACGCTGCCGTTTGGTCGAGGCGCGAGCTGCGGGTTAACTTCTGACGGTGGACCAGAGTTCTGGAAAAGAATGTTGATGTTGTTTCCACCTGACCATCCGGGTGTACTGCTGTTGTAGAGCAGCAGTCCGGATGTGTTTGGCCAGTTCTGAGCGAAGTACTCCACTCTTACCAGTCCATCACCGCGTTCTTGGACGATGATGGTGGGAATGGACTTGTACTCTATGGGGTAGGCAGGGGCGAACGCCATCTCCGCCTCCGTCACGCCTGCCATAGACGAAGGTACGAGCGAACTGTTGATGTCAACTTCCCACGATCGAGGGAGAGCAGGATTAAGCTCGTGCTCCGTGTCGTTTGAAATGGGCTGGTTGAAAACTGAAAACGGGAATGAGACAGACTGGGAATAGACTCGCCTGGAGGCAGCTCCGAACGATGGAAGGTGGGACAAGTAGGGCAGAGCCAACATGGTCGACTCGACCATAATCACTGCAACTAGAACGACGAGAAGCATCTTCAGGTTCAAGCGGGGCCGACCTCCGTTGGAGAGACTCGCAGCTTTCGCAACGGCCATTCGAGTCTCGTAGATATCATCACTCGATGGATAATGGATTCTCGCCCCGTGACGACAAGGAAGGATTCTGCAAAATAAAGAAGAGCGAGCAAAGACATTATTGCAATCCGGAGGTCCACGTACGCCGATTGGTTGTTGATGAAATTGTCCCAGTTGAAAGCATTCACTGAGATGGGCGTGAAGAATCTGACCAAGAGTGTGTTGTTGGCAATGGTGAAAGACGTTGCGGAGACCGCTAGACCAAGAAGGTGTCCCATGTTCTCTCCCGTTTGAACAAGCAGAAGGAAGGCAAGCGGATAGAGACTCCACTGTTCTGGGAGGAAAGGCCTTGAAACGCTGAACGCTAGAACAGCGACGAGGAGACCTTGGACGAGGTGAACATCACGTTTCCAGATATAGACGTACGTGACAAGTAGAACAGGGATCCAGATCGCCCCGATAACATAGTGGGCGAAACTGGGGAGGCTTAACACGAGAAAGACGAGGCCCAGAGCGCTCATTGCGCCATTCCATGGAATCGCGACCTGAAAGGAGGAGTTGTTGTACAATCCTTGGTAGCCCCAGTTGAACCATAACGCCGGGACCAGCGTCCCCAAGAAGGGGATGGCTAGGGAGATGATAGAATAATTCAGTCGTACATTCTTGGTAGTTCGTGCCTCCATCAGGAATACGGGAAGAAAAATGAGTGGCAGGGTCTTCAGGTAGATCGAGAGGCCAAGCATCACTGCCGAGGACGCCCACTTGGAGACTAGGAAGTAGTAGATGGCGAGGAGAGAGAGAAAGAGAGAGATGGGGTCCAGTTGTCCCCACATGCTCGAGATTATGATTCCTAGTGGAAAGTAGATCCAGACAAAGAAGGCTGTCCTAGCTGATTTCGGGTTTCCAGAGAGAAGAATGATCTTTGTCAAGACCAATGCAGCGCCAACGTCCGCCAACACCATTGGTTGTTTGAGCAGGAAATAGTACAGGAACCTCAACGGCTCGCCGAGCAGTGAATAGATCCGGTAAGTGAAGGCGAAGATGAAAGCTGAGAACGGAAGATAGCTGATGGAACCTGTGGTGGCGTACGGAGCAAAGCTCAGTCTTGGCACATAGGGCAGCTTGCCATATGGATTGCCCAAGTTCTGCATGTAGAAGCCGAGCCTGACCCAGATCTCAAAGTCGTAGGGATGACCAGTCCAGGGGGCGAGGAGTTCCCTGATGGCGAGCCCAATAGCAATATGTTTTGATGGGAAGCGGGTTAATGGGCCAAGGTTAACCGTTCCGATCAGCTCCTAATCGTTGTAAAACTCGCTGAGATTTGACAATTCAGGGGTCAGATCTGTTTAGTGGTCTCCGCTATCCGCCATGGCTTGCGACCGTGCCTGGTCAAAGAGGAGATTATCGCTACCTGCAAGCTGAGAAACTCGAGGAATCCTGCTACGATCAATGGGGGCAGGTGCGAGGGGCCAAGCTTTGCAACAGTCTTGACGAGTAGCCTGAGATATCGTTGCGGCTTCGAGAGGACTTGGAACTCGAACGTGGTCGGCATCTTGCCGAACCGTCTGATGAGCTGCAGATGTCCCTGAAGTACTCGGCTCCTTTGGTACAAATAGTCGGTCGGGGTCCGGGGTCCTCCGATCCAGACCTGAGCACCGGGGGCCCTTTTGACCTGGAAACCTTTCTTCTGGACGCTGAGGGCGAGATATGCGTCGTCGTTGATTACATTAGGGAGTTTTTCAACCAGCTCTCGTCTGACAGCGACTAGGTTCCCTGCTATCTGGCCCAGACGACCCTGGCTATCAAGCTCGTCGAGCGTCGCGTTGTGTGTTTCCCAGAGGACGTTGCTGACTCTGTCCATGAGCAGCTTGTCCCCGTTGACTAGCTCAACGATTGAGTCGACTGCTCCCCATTGCGGATGTTCCACTAGATCCTCGACCAGTCTTGGAATAGCGTTGCGGGCGATCTTGATGTCTGCGCAAGCCAAGACCAGTATGTCTCCAGTGGCGTGTCGGATTATCTTATTGAGAGCCGAGGCCTTTCCCTCTCGTTTTTCCTCGAACAGCACGGCCACCCGGGGGTCCCGTTCCGACAGATCTGTGGCTAGTTGACGATTGGGAGTAGCAACGAGAATCTCTCTGATCCGGATTCGTCTGTCGTTGAGATCTAGTATCTGGTCCGTGAGGCGCAGAGTGTTCTCCAGCTCGGTTGTGGCGCAGATACCCACGGACACCGATGCTATTTCCTCCTTGACGATCGTCTGAGTATACATAGTAAACTACTCTCTCTGGAAAACGAAGAGCGTCTGGTCCCCGACTCTGTTGAATGGGAACCGGCTTCCGAGAACAAATTCGAGCTTTTCCAGAATCAGCCTAGCCTTTCCGGTCTGAAGGTAGTAGTTGCTAAGGTATGCTGGCGGAAGGAAAGCGGGGAGGCCGATCATCTTCCTAACGCGGAAGTGTGGGCGAAAGAGTTGGGCGAATCTTGCCGGGGAATAGTAGAAGGAGGGTATGTCCATTCCTCCGACAGAGACCATCGTAGGCTGATCTTTCCGGGTGCTCATCTTGTCGAACTGGAGGACAAGGGAGTGGGAGAGAGCTTCCGGTAGACAGAGCGTGTTACGGATCGAGCATAGAAAATAGCCGTCATCCTCTACGACCCTGGATAGTTGGCCAGGTACACTCTCGATGTCTGGTTCGCAATTCAATGCTCCATTGAAAGAATATGCAACCCGCACCCTTCCTTCCGGAAGGAGATCCTTGACGCCACTGATCTCTGAGGCTCTGGCCTTGGCGGCGATGATCTTGCGGTCGAGTCGTCTTGCGTGAACCTTCCTTTTTAGGAGGTCCAGCATTTTTTCCGATATGTCGGTGGCTACTATCCCCTTGACTTGTTTTGATATCTGAATGGCTTCGGACCCCGTGCCGCAGCCTATCTCGAGCAACACGTCACTTGTTCTTGTGATTCTGTGAAGCTCGTTGACAGACCGTTTTCTAATCCAGGAGTTGATGTAGTTGTGACTGATGGTGTAGTCGTACTCTTCTGAGGCGGAGTCGAATGCGGCCTGGACAGACTGGTGGTAATTGTTTCCTCGGCGTCTCCACTCGCGAAAACTGACCGGTGCCTCATTTTCTCCTCTCGCCGCCCCCCTAGTGCTTGGCGGGCCAAGGAGATCCAGCCTCAGACACCCCTGCACGCTCTTGTACCATTGATCGATGATTCGCGATCCATATTTTGTCTGAAATTTCTCCAGAACCCGTGCTCTTTCTAGGAAAGTAGCGGTTCTTGCCGCGACTGGAGAGACGACTTCGCCCGTCTTGGCCTTGCATTTTCCCGATGCTAATGCGTTGAGGAACCAATCACTTCTTGCGCTACTTGCGAGAACAAAGAACGATCCCTCCAGACGCGTATAGCGGAGCTCCGATACGTGGGGCAAGCCGGTAATACGGCCACTAGTGATGAGCTTGAGAGTCGCTGTTGGCCTGGCTTCTGGAACTGCTTCGAGTGTTTGCATTGCGTTATTACCTGCGAGTTGGAAGGGTTTCTCCTCGCTGGATGGAGCTGGATGTGTCGTTCAGCTTGAGATACATGTCTCTAAGTTTGGAGTATCGAACTGATTCGAAGATGCAGTGATCAGGTCCGATTCTGGCCTTAAAGAGCGACGAAAACTTCCCCTGTTTTCTAAGCCGCCTGTTTAGCATGGCCGATTTGAAAGCGATATAGTTTCCAACTAGGACCCGCAACAGAGTGTTCAGGAATCTCCGACTTGGTCCAGACGCAATCCTCTCTCTTGCGGGCTCCGAATGTACGGCATTTGTGCGCTGTTGATAGAGACGTGGGAAGTAGTTCGATATCCAGGAACTCTTCTTCAAGAGTTCCTCGTAGAATTCTTGTCCGTGAACCACGATGGTTGTTAGAGCGTCTCTAGCGAAGAGTGGGTCTCTCGCTGGTAGAAACTCGTTGATCACAAAATTCTGATCTACTGCGTAGCTGAAACAGATTCTGGGTTCGCTTCTCCTGAAGATCTGTAGGAATCGTGCCAGCAGAAGCGACTTTGTTAGAAAGAGCCATAGATGGTCTGGCTTTGTTATGCAGAAAATGTCTAGGTCGTCTGCTGCTGAAGTTGTATGGTAAGAGGTTGAGCCGCTGATAGCTATGAGTTTTGTCTCTTGGCCAGTGCAGAAGGATGCGAACTCCCGGGCGTACCGAGCGTAGCTCTCCGCTCTAGCTCTTTTCTCCTGTTCCCGGTCCAGAATCCTTGGAGAACTCCCAGGATAATCTTTACCTCGCTCAATGATGAGTCCGTTCTTCAGCTCATAGAAGCCTGCAAGTTCAGGAGTAATTGCCCACCAAGACATGAGCTGCTCCTCAGAGAGACTTGTGCGTGTAAGCGCAACCAGATCTTTGAGGGATAAGAGGGACCCGTTGGCCTTGGCGATTCCTGCTAGGAAGGATATCTCGTAGATGATATGTTCCCAGACGTGCAATGGTTCAGGATTCGTCTGCAAGAACACTTGACCTCGCAGCTTTGATTAGGCTGTTAGTTATTGCCTAATAAAGATACGACGCGCGTAGTACATTATTCCGAGGATGAGCGGGCCCACTGATAGCCGGATATTTCAGGCAGGAAGAATTGAGACCGACGACTCGCTAACTCATTACTATTGTGACGACTGTCTGCGGAGTTCCATGGTTGAGCGGGCTCTTAGTGGGACACTGTTATCTTTCTGAGGGCTTCAAGTCCGTCTCCGAAGTCCTCGATCAGATCGTCTGTTGCCTCGATTCCAATCGACACTCGAACAAGTCCGTCAGTGATTCCGAGTCTCTTCCTGTCTTCTGAAGACATTCCTGAGTGTGAGGTTGCAGCTGGTCTAGTAACTAGGCTTTCAACCCCGCCCAAACTAACCGTGATAATCGGGATAGAGACATTTTTCATGAAATGTTCTGCCGCGGTTTTGCCCCCTTTGGGTTCGAAGCTGAGCATACCGCTGAACCCGGCAAACAACTCCCCCGCCCGGTTATGCTGGGGATGACTCACGAGCCCTGGATAGTTGACCTTCGCAACTGCGTTATGCTCCTCGAAGAATCTCGCGATCTTGAGGGCGCTCTCATTGTGCTGTTTCATGCGCAAAGCTAGTGTCTTCATTCCTCTGTGCAAGAGGAAACACGCATGCGGGTCCAGACTACCACCCAGATGGTCCAGTCGATGCTTGACTTTGCTGATTAGCTCCAAGCTTCCAATGACCGCTCCCGCGACTATGTCAGAGTGTCCATTCAGATATTTTGTCCCGCTGTGAAGTGAAAGACCAAACCCATGCTCGATGGGACGGAAATTGATCGGACTGGCGAAGGTGTTGTCGATCATTGATACTAGGTCATGCTTCTCGGCGAACTTGACGACCGCCTTGTGATCCGCCACTTCTAGCATTGGATTCGTCATGGTCTCAACATAGATTGCTTTCGTGTTGGGTCGCCGTTTCTTCTCCCATGACTCTGGGTCGTTGCCATCGATGAAATCATAGGATATGCCGAACGTGTGGAGATCCTTTGTCACAAAGTCGTGGGTCCCTCCATACAGGCAGTTCTGGACGAGAAGGTGATCCCCGTTATGGAGGAATGTGAGTAGTGTGGTGGAGATTGCGGCCATTCCACTGGATGCTACGAGAGCGTCTTCTGCGCCTTCGATAGCGGCAAGCTTCTGGTGGAGTGCCCTGGCGTTCGGCGTGTTGTTCAGGCGAATATACTCGATATCATGGTAGCCGGCCTCGCTGCGGGTTTCGAACATCGCCGACTGGAAAATCGGCATGGTGACAGCCCCCTGGACTCTGGGCTCCGGCTCACCGGAATGGATCAGCTTAGTCTCAATCTGCTTGAACCTCTTTTCCTTCAAGACAATAACCAGGTGTGATAATCATCACATCATCTTGGGATAGCTAAGACCCTTGCGCCCAGCTCACATAGACAGAGATGGCTTTCCGGTTGCTACATGGGTTCTGTGAGTTTTCCCAGCTTGTTCGTTAGCGCAGCGTTCTGTGAATAGTCAACGGGGCAGGCGATGACCGAGACCCGATTATCGGCCAACGCGCGCTTCAGTGTCGGAAGCAGATCTCCTGCTCGCGTTATCATGTACCCTTTAGCGCCGAAGCTCTCGGCGAACTTGACAAAGTCAGGGTTGCCAAAGTCAACATGCGAGTGGTGTCCCAGCTCTAGGTCCATCTCCCAC
>Ga0209590_10000903_pt1 | contig 10557 bp, 8 predicted proteins | sample CZO8metaG_FD_188353 | JGI IMG/M metagenome (GOLD analysis project Ga0209590, IMG submission 188353) | Vadose zone soil microbial communities from the Eel River Critical Zone Observatory, Northern California, USA - CZOApr15con1.8 metaG... | ecosystem: Environmental > Terrestrial > Soil > Vadose...
TGCGAAGAGCCCACCGGGCCGCAGAACCCGGAACGCTTCCTTGATCGCGGCGCCTTTGTCCTCGGCCAGGTTGATCACGCAGTTCGAGATGACGACGTCGACCGATGAATCCGGCAGCGGGACATTCTCGATCGTGCCCTTGAGGAAAGTGGCGTTGGCGACACCTGATTTGTCGCGATTCGCGTTGGCCAGGGCCAACATCTCGTCGGTCATGTCGACACCGTAGGCGTGGCCACTGGGAGCGACGCGCCTGGCTGAAATCAAGACGTCGAGGCCGGCACCTGATCCGAGGTCGAGCACGATCTGACCCGGCTCGAGGTGGGCGAGCATCGTTGGATTTCCGCAGCCAAGGCTCACGGATTCTCCGAGGCCGACCGCCTTCAGGTCATCAGCCGAGTAGGAGCCGCTGCAACCGCAATCAGGTCCATCCGCCTGACAGCAGCCGCCATTCGAGTCGAGGGCGTCGATCGGAGTCAGCGCTATCTGCTTGGCGACATTTGCATACCTGGATCGGACCGCTTCTCGAATTTCGCTCATGATTGGACCTCCCATCGATGGTTGTCGATGGGTGGATCCTACACGACCTATCGATGAATGTCTATGGGTTGTCGTATAATGTGCGCGTGGCGACAAAAGTCCTGCCAGTTGTCAGGCAGCGCGGCGTTTGCTGCGGGCTCCCCGATGTGGACGAGAGTTGGGCCGAGCAGACCTCGAGCCTCATGAAGGCGCTGGCGGATCCAACCCGGCTGACGATGATGGCCTCGCTGTGGAAGGCGAAGACGCCAATCTGCATCTGCGACTTCACTGCGGGGCTCGACCTCAGCCAGCCGACCCTCTCCCACCACATGAGCAAGCTCAAGGATGCTGGGCTCGTCGAGTCGGAGAAGCGTGGGATCTGGACTTACTACCGGCTCGCGTCAACGCTCGAGCCGGCGACTCGACAGCTGCTGAGCCGCCTCATCGCTTAGGTTGCTGGGCTCGGGACCAGCTCCTCGACCAGACTCTTGATGCGCACGTCGATCTCGTCCCTTATGCGGCGGACGGCGTCCATGTCCTGCCCGGCGGGGTCATCCAGCTCCCAGTCTTCATAGCGCTTGCCTGGATAGATCGGGCAGGAGTCGCCACAGCCCATAGTTATCACGACGTCGGCGGCGCGCACGAAGTCATCCGTCAAGGGCTTCGGAAACTCCCGGCTGATGTCCAGGCCGATCTCGTCCATCGCCTCGACCACATGCGGATTCAGCGAGCGGGCCGGCTCGCTGCCGGCCGAGCAGATGTGCACGCGACCCGCCGCGTACCGCTCGAGAAGCGCCGCCGCCATCTGGCTTCGACCGGCGTTGTGCACACAAACGAAGAGGACCTCGGGGACCTCGGCCTTCATCGCCGCCAAGCCTATCTGTAGCCGCGCGGCTCCATTTGTGGGGAGTACTGGTCCGTGAAGATCACATACCGCTGCGTCGCGAACGCGCCCGCCCACAGCGGCCAGCACGTAGTGAGAGTGAGGTGATAGCCCGGCGCATCGGGGATCAGCACGGACCGGTTGTTCGGATTCACGATCGTTGACCCGGTGACGTGGTACTTGAAAGTGCCGTAGCGCGTCTCGAGGTCGATCTCAAGCCCAGGAGCAGGCTGATCAAGGCGGCAAGCCGCGGCAGATGCGGGCTTTCCCGCGGCGGGCGCGGAAGCATCTATCGATAAAACGCTCGGCGCGAGCATCCCTACTCAGGCCCTAGACCACGAAGTAGAAGGTGGCTCCTTCGCCGACCGCGCCCTCGGCCCAGGCCCTGCCGCCATGGCGGTTGACGATGCGGCGCACGGTCGCCAAACCGATGCCCGCCCCAGGGAACTCGCTCTGGCTGTGCAGCCGCTGGAAGGCGCCGAACAGCTTGTGCGCGTAGATCATGTCGAATCCGACCCCGTTGTCACGGACGAAGAGGCGGGTGTCGCCGTCGACGATCTCCGTCCCGATCTCGATCCGGGCCGCCGGCTCCTTGCTGGTGAACTTGAACGCGTTGCTGACCAGGTTCGTGAGCAGGATGCGTGCCAGGCGTGGATCGGCCGATGCGCGCATGCCCGAGGCGATTTCGACTTCGACCTTGCGGCTGGGATTGGCCGCGCGCATCTCGTCGACCACTTCCGCTGCCATGGCGCTGATGTCAATCGGTTCGCGATGAATCTCCCCGCTGGTCAATCGGAACAGCGTCTGGAGGCCGTCGAAGACAGAGGTCATGCGCTCGCTCGCCAGCCGCATTCGCTGTAGGTAGTCCTTGGCGCGCGGGTCGAGCGCATCGCCGTAGTCGTCGAGCAGCGTGCGATTCAGCCCGTTGAAGGAAAGCAACGGCGCGCGAAGGTCATGCGAGACCGAATAGCTGAACGCCTCCAGCTCCCGGTTGATGGCGGTCAGGGCTGTGGTCCGTTCCTGGACGAGCCGCTCGAGCTGAGTCCTGTAGCGGCGCAGCTCTTGTTGCGCCTTGTACAGCTCGACGAAGACGGTCACCTTGGCGCGCATGATCGCGGGGACCACCGGCGCGAAGACGAAGTCAACCGCGCCCAGGTCGTATCCACGGCCCATGTCGGTCTCGACGCGGTCGAGCGCGGTGACGAAAATGATCGGCGTCAATTCCGATCGCGGCCGCTGGCGGATCAGCTGGGCAGCCTCGAAACCGTCCATTCCCGGCATGCGGACGTCCAGAAGGATGACCGCGAAGTCCTGCTTCAGAAGCTGCCGCAGCGCGTCGGGGCCCGACGCGGCCTCGACGACGGTCTGGCCGAGCGGTGCAAGGACCGCTTTCATGGCGAAGCGCTTGGTCGCGTCATCGTCGACCAGGAGGATGTCGACTCTTGATTCTGTGGCCGTGGGCCTGCTGCTCGTCATTCGTTGTGCCATCACCTAACCTTCCTGAACACGCTCACGCCACCGCGAACGGGTTCATACCGGCTGCTCTCGGGCGCGAAGACCAGCGACTCCCGCTGGCCGAGCGCGAGGAAGCCGGACCTGATGAGGCTCTCGTAGAACAGTCGATGGGCGCGCTGTTGGAGGGTGGGCCTGAAGTAGATGAGCACGTTTGTGCAAACGATCAGGTGGAACTCGTTGAAAGAGCTGTCAGTGACGAGGTTGTGATGCGCCCACGTCACGTTGTGCAGGAGCTTGCGGTTCAGTCTCGCCGTGCGGCCCGCGGTTGTGAAGTACGTTTCCAGGCTCAGCTCGCCGCCTGAGCGCTCGTAATCGCGCTCGTAGGACCGCATCCGCTCGACAGGGCACGCGCCAACACGTGCGATCGCCAGGGCATCCTCGTTCATGTCGGTGGCGAAGATGCTCGACCTCTCGTAGAGCCCCTCTTCCTGAAGCATGATCGCCAGCGAATACACCTCTTCGCCGGTTGCGCACCCGACGCTCCAGATTCGCAGGGACGGGTACGTTCGCAGCATTGGGACGATCTCTTCGCGCAGGCAGCGCCATGTGTCGGGCTCCCGAAACATGCTGCTCACGTTCACGCCCACGGTGCCGAGGAACCTCTGCATCGAGCCCGAGTCGTGCAGCAAGCGGTCCTGGTATGCGGAGATGGTCGTCACGCCTTCGCCGGCCATGCCCGTGGAGATGCTGCGCCGCAGCGGCTCCAACACGTAGTCGCGAAAGTCGTAGCCATAGCGAAGGGAGACCGCTTCGAGCAGAAGCTTCATCTCGATCTCTTCGAGAGTCTGCGTCTCGGGAGGCGTGGGCGTGGCTTTTACCACGGTCCGGCTCCGGGCGAAATCCGGTCGGAGCTCAGTGGCTGAGCCAGGATCGCAGCATGGCCACCAGATGAGAGCTGACGACCGGCTTCGCGATGTAGTCCGACGCCCCGGCTTCTATACATTTCTCTCGGTCTCCCTTCATCGCCTTGGCGGTGAGCGCGATGATCGGCCGGTCCTTGAATGAGTCCAGGCTGCGCATCTTCGTCATCGTTGCGTAGCCATCCATCTCCGGCATCATCACGTCGACCAGAGCGATGTCAATGTCGGCGTTCTCGCTCAGCGTTTCGAGCGCCTCGCCTCCGCTGTTCACGGATGTGACCTCTATCCCCTGCCGCTCCAGCACGGCGGTCAGGGCGAATATGTTCCGAATGTCGTCATCGACGACCAGCACCTTCTTGCCGGCGAGCGACAACTCCACCGGAACGCTGCCTGCGTCTGCGAGCGCGTCGTTCGGGTACGGGTTCAGGATCGCTCCGACCTCTTCGCGCAGCCGCTCCGGAGAGCGCACCTCCTTGACGACGATGGTCTTGGTCGCCCTCCCTAGCTTGAGCTCCTCCTTGCGGGTCAGCTCCTTGGCGGTGTAGACGAGCACAGGCGTCGACCGGAGGCCCTTGTTCGCGCGTACGTGATCGATCACCTGCCATCCGCTCATTCCGGGAAGTCCGAGGTCGATCACGATGCAATCGAACTTCTGAGCCTCGAGCGCCGCCATAGCCTCCTCACCGGTGGCGACCGCCGTCGCTTGCGCTGCGAGCGGTTCGATGAGCCGGACGATGTGCTGCCTCTGCACGGGCTCGTCCTCGACGACGAGCACGTTCCTCGTCGCCACCGCCACGAAGGGTCGATCGATGACCGCGACCGCCGGCTTGCGCGCGATGTCCGCAGTGCCGGGCGTGATCCTGACGGCCGCGGACCTGGTGCTGATTTCAACGGACCCGTTGGAGTTGGACCAATCGTCGTCCCGCGTGCCCGACCACGCCACCACAGGGCTGGCGATGGGCAGGTAAAGCGTGAACGTGCTGCCCACGCCGGGCTGGCTCTCGAGCATGATCTCGCCGGCGAGCAGCCGCGTCAGCTCCCGGCAGATGGACAGGCCCAGCCCGGTGCCGCCGTACTTGCGGCTGGTGGTGCCGTCACCCTGCGCGAAGGCTTCGAAGATGGTCTGCTGCTGAGCGGTCGGGATGCCGATGCCGGTGTCGGTGACGCTCATCGCGATCACCGCACCGGCGCGGTTGAGGGCTTCATGCCCAGGGCTCCACCCGGAGGTCACGAGCTCGGCTCGAAATTCGACACGACCCTTCTCTGTGAACTTGAACGCGTTGCTCAAAAGGTTGTTCAGCACCTGCTGCAGGCGCTGTGGATCGGTGGGGATGGTCTCGGGCAGGCCCGCCCCGAGGTCGATCGTGAAGTCCAGCTTTGTGGCTTCGGCCACGTGTCGGAATGTGCGCTCGAGCAGTGGCGGCAGCTCGGTCAGCGGCCAGTCCGTGATCTCCAGCGCGACGGTGCCGGACTCGATCTTGGTCAGGTCGAGGATGTCGTTGATGAGCTTCAGAAGGTCGGTCCCAGACGAGCGAATGATCGTCGCGTACTCCGTCTGCTTCGGCAGCAGGTTTCCGTCGGGGTTGTCGGCGAGCTCCTGGGCCAGGATCAGAAGGCTGTTGAGCGGCGTGCGCAGCTCGTGCGACATGTTGGCGAGGAACTCCGACTTGTATCGAGAGGTGATCTCAAGCTGCTCGGCCTTCTCTTCGACCAGGTCCTTGGCCACCTCGACCTCGTTGCGCTTCTGCTCGATCTCGGCGTTCTGCTGGGCCAGCTGTCGCGCTTTCTCGGCCAGCTCGTCGTTCGTGCGCTGCAGCTGATCCTGCTGGCTCTGCAGCTCGTTGGCCAGTGACTGCGACTGCTTGAGCAGCTCCTCTGTGCGGCTGGTGGCATCGATGTTGTTGAGGACGATTCCGATGCTTTCAGTGAGCTGGTCGAGAAAGTCCTGGTGCGTCTGGTTGAACCGCTGGAACGATGCCAGCTCGATGACCGCTCGCACCTCACCTTCGAACAGAACCGGCAGCACGATGATGTTGAGCGGCCTGGCTTCGCCCAGGCCGGAGGTGATCCGGACGTAGTCGGCTGGGACGTCGGTGACCAGGATTCGCTTCTTCTCCAGCGCGCACTGGCCGACGAGCCCTTCACCGACGCGGAACTCGGTCGCCAGCGTCTTGCGGGTCCTGTATGCGTAACCGGCCTGAAAGACGAGGCGGGCTTCGGTGCCGTTGGGGCCGACCATCCCGTAGAAGACGCCGTGCTCCGCGTTCACCAGCGGCGCGAGCTCGGACAGGATCATCTTCGACACCGTCATCGGGTCGCGCTGGCCCTGAAGCATACGGGCGAATCTCGCGAGGTTCGTCTTGAGCCAGTCCTGCTCGTTGTTCTTCTCGGTCGTCTCCCTTAGGTTGCGGATCATCTCGTTGATGTTGTCCTTGAGGACCGCGACCTCTCCACTCGCCTCGACGCCGATCGACCGCGTGAGGTCGCCTTTGGTCACGGCGGTGGCGACGTCGGCGATGGCGCGCACCTGGGTGGTAAGCGTGGCCGACAGCTGGTTCACGTTGTCGGTGAGGTTGCGCCACGTGCCGGCCGCGCCGGGCACGCGGGCCTGGCCACCGAGCCGGCCCTCGACGCCCACCTCGCGCGCCACGCTCGTGACCTGCTCGGCGAAGGTGGCCAGCGTGTCGGTCATGCTGTTGATCGTTTCGGCGAGCGCCGCGATCTCTCCCTTTGCCTCGAGGGTCAGCTTGCCTCTCAGGTCGCCGTTGGCGACCGCGGTGACGACGCGCGCGATGCCTCGCACCTGGTCGGTGAGGTTGCTGGCCATCGTGTTGACGTTGTCGGTGAGGTCCTTCCAGATCCCGCCCACGCCCTTGACCTCGGCCTGGCCGCTGAGCTTGCCCTCGGTGCCCACCTCGCGGGCGACACGCGTGACTTCGGACGCGAACGCGTTGAGCTGGTCGACCATCGTGTTGATGGTGTTCTTCTGGACGAGGAACTCCCCGCGCGCATCGACCGTGATCTTCTTGGAGAGGTCGCCCATGGCGACGGCGGTGGTCACGTCCGCGATGTTGCGGGTCCGGTCCGTGAGGTTCTGGTTCATGGTGTTGACGTTGTCGGTGAGGTCTTTCCAGATGCCGCCCACGCCCTTGACGTCGGCCTGGCCGCCGAGCTTGCCCTCGGTCCCTACCTCGTAGGCCACACGCGTAACCTCACCGGCGAGCGCGTTGAGCTGGTCCACCATCGTGTTGACGGTGTTCTTGAGCTCGAGGATCTCGCCGCGTACGTCGACGGTGACTTTCTTGGAGAGGTCACCGTTCGCGACCGCGGTGGTGACCTCTGCGATGTTGCGCACCTGGCTGGTCAGGTTGCTGGCCATCGAGTTGACGTTTTCGGTGAGGTTCTTCCAGATACCGCCCACGCCTTTGACCTGAGCCTGGCCGCCGAGCTTGCCCTCGGTGCCCACCTCGTGCGCGACGCGTGTCACCTCGGAGGCGAGGGCGTTGAGCTGGTCGACCATCGTGTTGATGGTGTTCTTGAGCTCGAGGATCTCGCCCTGGACGTCGACCGTGATCTTCTTGGAGAGGTCGCCGTTAGCGACGGCCGTGGTCACCTCGGCGATGTTCCGCACCTGACTGGTCAGGTTGCCGGCCATCGAGTTGACGTTGTCGGTGAGGTCCTGCCACGTTCCGCCGACGCCCTTGACCTGAGCCTGGCCACCGAGCTTGCCTTCGGTGCCGACCTCGCGCGCGACGCGGGTCACCTCGGAGGCGAAGGCATTGAGCTGGTCGACCATCGTGTTCATGGTGTTCTTGAGCTCCAGGATCTCGCCCTGGACGTCGACCGTGATCTTCTTGGAGAGGTCGCCGTTGGCGACGGCCGTGGTGACGTCCGCGATGTTGCGGATCTGGGTGGTGAGCTGACCCGCCATCAGGTTGACGTTGTCGGTGAGGTCCTTCCACGTGCCGCCGACGCCCTTCACATCGGCCTGGCCGCCGAGCTTGCCTTCTGTGCCCACCTCGCGCGCGACGCGCGTGACCTCGGAAGCGAAGGCATTGAGCTGGTCGACCATCGTGTTGATCGTGTTCTTGAGCTCGAGGATCTCGCCCTGGCCCTCGACCGTGATCTTCCGCGAGAGGTCGCCGTTGGCGACCGCGGTGGTCACCTCGGCGATGTTGCGCACCTGGCTGGTCAGGTTGCCGGCCATGAAGTTGACGTTGTCGGTGAGGTCCTTCCAAACGCCCGCGACTCCCGGTACCTGTGCCTGCCCGCCGAGCTTGCCTTCCGTTCCCACCTCGCGCGCGACGCGGGTCACCTCTGAGCTGAACGCACGGAGCTGGTTGACCATCGTGTTCACGATCCGCGCCGTTTCCAGGAACTGTCCCTGGAGACGGCGTCCGTCGATGTCGGTCGACATGGTTTGCGAGAGGTCGCCCTTTGCGACCGCGTTGATGACGCGGGCCATCTCGCCGTTCGGGCGCACCACGTCCTCGATCAGGTCGTTGATCGAGTCGAGGGTCGCTGCCCAGGCTCCGCCGGCGTCGCCGATCGACGCGTGCTTGACCTGGCCTTCCTTGCCGACGTGCTTGCTGAGCCGGCGCAGCTCGCGCTCGAGGCGCTGGTTCGACTCGATGATGTCGTTGATGGCGATCGCGACCTTGCCGGCCTGTCCGGTCGAGGTCATCGGCATGCGCACGGTGAAGTCGCCGCGTTTGACCGCGGTGAGAACCCGCAGCATCACCCTGCGATCAGTGCTCTCCTGGGCTAGGGCTTTGCCGGCCATGATGTTTCTTCCCTCTCCTTTCTCTCGATTACGCGGTGGGTACCCAGAACTCGACCTTTGCTCCCTCGCCGGGCTCGCTGACGATTCGGCACCAGCCGCCCATCAGCTGCGCGCGCTCCTTCATCGCGAGCAACCCGAGATGACCCGGGACATGCATGTACTCGTCGACCACGAAGCCGGTGCCGTCGTCGGCCACCTCGATGACCACTCCCCCGCCGAGGGCTGATGCGGCGACGCGGATGCGCGTGGCATGGGAGTGCTTCTCCACGTTGGTCAGCGCCTCGGCGACGTTCTTGAAGACGATCGACTCCACCTCGTCCGGCAGGTCGTCGGGAAACTGCAAATCGACGTCAGGTTCGATACCGGTGTGCACGCGCAGGGTCTCGAGACGCTCGCGGATCGCCTCTTTGAGCCCCACGGTCAGGTCGAGCGCATCCGGGCTCACGGTGGTCAGCAGCCGGCGCAGCGAATCCTCGACCTTCTTGATTGTGGCCGCCAGCTTGTCCAGCTGTGGTTTCTGGCGGCTTTCGGCGCTGTCGTTGCGAATGCGCTCCAGCTGCAGCTCGGCTGCGGTCAGCAGCTGCAGCGAGTCGTCGTGAAGTGCGCTCGCGAACCTGCGCCTGGCCACGTCACCGCCGGAAGCGACGTTGGCCAGCAGCTGGCGGCGCGCGGCCATCGCCTCCTCCAATCGCTCGACCGCGACGTCGAGCTCCTCTTCGGCCTCGCGGTACTGCCACACCAGACCGGTGGCCATCGCCGCGACGCGAAGCACCCAGGCGTCGTCGCTGGTGAAGCCACGCCTGGAGTCATAGGCGGCGAGGGCGCCGATCCGCCGGTCGCCGGCCGGCCAGGAGACGGCGATCGAGTTGCGCATCCCGCGCAGGCCGTTCTTACGCCAGAACTCGTCGAGAGGCGGGCAGGTGCCGCTGTGCAGCTCGAGCTCGTCGCGGAAGACTATTCGCTCGGCGATGCCGTCGCCCTCGAGCGTCAGGGGGATCCTGAGGTTACGCACCGGTGATTGCGCGGGGAAGCCGAACGGTTCGCGCTGGACGGTGAGAGCTCCATGCGGTGAAAGGCGCCAGAAGGCGACGCGGCGTGCCCCCACAAGCCCCGCGACCGTCTGGGCGAGCTGGCCGAAGAAGGCCGGCAGCTCCATCTCGGCCTCGATGTAGGAGGACACGGCGCTCAGGGCGATTGACGCCGCGGCCTGCGCCTTCTCCAGCCGCTGCACGGCGCGGACGCGCTGCCGTGGCCTGAGCTGGCCCGCCGCTCGCGACCTTCCGGCCTCGCGCAAACCGGACGCACCCGTAGGCCGGCGGCCGGCCGGCAGGGTGGCTACCTCCACGTCGCCCCTCCTAAGAGTCTTGTCCGGCCTAAATCAAAGCGCCCAGGGGGCGGTCAAGTCGCCGTACAAGTGAGGTAGGCCGGGGGCCCGCAAACCAGGCCCCCGGCTTCAGGAATCGCTCAGGCGCCCACCCGTCCGCGTCCGAACATCCTGAGGATGAAGAGCAGGATCAAGGCGCCTAGGAAGGCGATGATGATGGTGCCGAACAGGCCGACGCTGCCGTGGATGAAGAGGCCGGCAAGAAAGCCACCCAGGAGCGCGCCGACCAGCCCGACGATGAGGTCGCCAACGAGCCCGTAACCATGGCCTCGGCTGACATTTGATGCCGCCCATCCGGCGATGAGCCCGACGATGATCCAGGCGATGATGCCACCGGGCGAAAGCTCCATGAAGCACTCTCCTTTTGCAGTCAGTGGTGTGGGCCATGTGGGGCGGCCACATCGAAAGAAACGTTGCTGTTCGTCGCGCTACTTGTTGCGACCGGTACGTGGCGACCGCCTGGACGGTGGCCGCAAACGGGTCTTCACATAGGGTCGAGTTCTGCCGGCGCGGGCGCTCCGAGTAGCCGGCCCCGACCCAGCGTTGTCCTCTCGAAGCGCGCCATTGCCGAGCTGCGGCCCTCGGAAGGGCCCTCGCAAACGCATGGGCGCTCGGA
>Ga0209590_10000912_pt1 | contig 10529 bp, 6 predicted proteins | sample CZO8metaG_FD_188353 | JGI IMG/M metagenome (GOLD analysis project Ga0209590, IMG submission 188353) | Vadose zone soil microbial communities from the Eel River Critical Zone Observatory, Northern California, USA - CZOApr15con1.8 metaG... | ecosystem: Environmental > Terrestrial > Soil > Vadose...
GGACGCCCTGCCATTGCCAGATGACGCTGGCGGCCCGGATGTTCTGTCCCATCGCCTCCGGGGTGGCGGCAAACTTCACGCCGGCGCCGTTCGCCAGCGTCCCATCGGGCAGGTCGAGGCTGCGCGCGGCTGCCGCCATGCTGCCGGCACCCAGGTCGTGCGCGCGCGGCATCACGTAGTGGAAGAGCGTCCACGCGGCGCTGAAGCCGGCCAGCGCCTCCTCGCTCGGGTCACTTCCGAACTCGCGCCGGTAGGCGACCGCGAAGCGCGTGTAGATCGCCAGCCCGGTCTCGGTTAACGCGCTGGGGTTGAAGCCGTGCGGCGGACGGTCTGCGGCAAAGACGCCGATCGCGTCGGCGCCCAGCATCGCGCCGAAGTCCGGGATGCATTGCGCCATGGTCGAGCCGATGAAGGCGTCGACGTGCAGGCCGCTCTTCAACATCGCGCGCCGAAAGTCGACGCCGTCGGCAATGTAGGAGGAGAGCACCAGGATGTTGGGCTTGGCGGTGCGGACCTGGGTGAGGACGGAGGCCCAATCGGGCGCGTGGGCGTCGTACACGATGTTGGCGACCACCTGGATCCCCTCGCGCTCGGCCTGCTGCGCCACCGCCGACGCCACTGAGGTCGGGTAGCCATCGAGGTTGTGCACGATCGCCATCCGCAGGCTCCAGGCAGACTTGTTGAGCCGCGGCGCCAGCACCGCCGCCGCGAAATGGCTGGACATCGTGCCGAGGTTTTGGCCGCTGGCCCCGACGCGAAAGACCAGGGGATAACCCCGACCGGTGAGCTGATCCGCCACCGCGCCGGCTTCCCAGTAAAGCAGCCCACGCGATTGCGCCTCGGCACTGACCGGCATCGAGAGACTGCTCGAGTAGGCGCCCAGGATGGCATGGACGCCCTGGGCGTTCAGTTCCTGGACGCGGGCGGCCGCGTCGGCCTCGGACGTCAGCTCCTTCGTGATCAAGGTAATCGGCGCCCCGGCGACCCCGCCATCGGCGTTGGCGAAGTCACGAGCGATCTGGACGCCCGCGTACTCCTGTTTCGCGAGCGGCGCTTGCGGACCGGTCAGTGGAAAGAGCGCGCCAACCTTGATGCTGGCGGCTCCCGCCGGGGATGGTGCGGTCGCGCAAGCGGCGCAGGCCAGAACCACCCCGATGGCGGCGAGCTGCCGAAATCGCACCAGACGCATTCTAGAGCCCGATCGCCCTACTTTCGGTTAGACGCCACTGTCGCCCGCGGCAGACAGCCTATTGTTTGACGAACGCATGGCCGCCCAGCCGGAAACGGCACTGAACGTCCCGCGCTGGCATCACGGTCGCCCCCTCGGCCCATTGCTCTGTTGGGGCGTGGTCTTTGCCGACATCGGCACCTCCGTCTACTACACGCCCGGGATCCTCTTCCGCCAGGTCGGCGTGCATGCGGCGCTCTTCGTGTCCATGACGCTGATCGTCTTCATCCTGCTGACCGTCAAGTACGCGGAGGTCGCCGCCCGCTATCCGGAGGGAGGCGGCGTGGTGACCGTCGCCACCCGCGCCATCCATCCGCTCGCGGGGGCGCTGGGCGGCCTCCTGATCCTGGTCGACTACTTTCTGACCGCGGCCCTGAGCGCGCTGTCCGGGGTCATCTACCTCAGCGTCATGGTCGGACCGCTCAAGTCCGTGCTGGTCCAGGCGACCGTCGTGTCGCTGGTGGTGCTGGCCATCCTCAACTGGGCGGGCATCAGCGCCAGCGCCAAAACCAGCCTTGTGTTCGCCGTCCTGGCGGGCGGCGCACAGCTTGCCACTGTCGTCGCGGTGATCATCCACGTCGGGCCGGCGCATATCGGCGAGACCTTTCCCCGCATGTTCTCCGGGCCTCACCTCACGCCGCTGACCCTGCTGACCGGCTATGCTGGGGCGTTTCTCGCGTTCTCCGGACTGGAGAGCATCGCCCAGCTGTCGCCGGCGATGGCCGAGCCGCGGAAGAAGGTGGCGCGTCAGGCAATGCTCCTCGTGGTGATCACGGTCGGGCTGACGAGCCCGCTCCTGACGTTATGGTCGACCACGCTACTCTCGAATGCGAAGAACGCGGACCCCAATCAGTTCGTGTCCTTGCTCGGAGGCTACGCCGCCGGCCAGTGGCTTTCGTGGTCGGTCGCGATCAGCGCCTCGCTCCTTCTGGTCTTCGCCAGCAACACCGCGCTGATCGGAGGCTATCACGTTTTTCTGGCACTCTCCAAGATGCGCTTTCTGCCGCGGATCGTCGAGCGGCGCAATCGGCTGCGCGACACGCCGACCGTCGCCATCGGCCTCGCCGCCGGTATTCCGGTCGCGATCGTCATCCTGTCGCGGGCGAACGTCGGGCTTCTCGGCGACCTCTATGCCTTTGGCCTGCTCGGCGCCTTCTCCATGACGTGTATCGCGCTTGACATCGTGCGATGGCATGACCACTGGCGCGGGGTGGCGTTCTATGTGGGGGTTCTGACCACCGTGTTGGTCACCCTGGCCTGGACGACGAACCTGTTCGCCAAACCGCTTGCCACGGTGTTCGGCGGCGGGATCACGCTGGTGGGGATGGTCATCGCGGTGATCACCTACTACCTGGAGCAGCACCACGGCTTACCGGCCGTCTTCCCCCATGTCCATCGCGAACAGCATCCGATCGTGATGATCGCGCGGGGCCGGCGGATGCGCCCATGCAACGTGCTCGCCATCCTGCCCCACGACCCGGCGGAGGCGGAGGCGATCGTCGATGCCGCCGCGACCGCCGCCAATGGGCGCCCGATCGTCTTCCTATATAAGGGCGCTCCATCACATCGAGCCGGCCTGCCGCACCTGATGGAGGTCGTCGACCCGTACCTCAATGACCGCACCGCGCAGGAGGTTTTCGGCCGAGCCGAGCGCGACGCCCGCCGAAAGGTCGCCGACCGGCGCTACGTCTATGTCCCCTGGAACGCCCCACCCGGCACGGTGCGACAGATCTGGGACAATGTCCGCCCACTGCAGACACTAACCATCGGGGAGGACGACGAGATCGCGGGCATCCCTGACCAGCGCGTCGAGCGCCGGCTGGAGGGTTCGGTACCGATCCTCCATTACGTTCACGAACACGCGTCAGCCGGCGGTGATGACGATGACGTCCTCAAATGAGGGGCCATCAACCTGGAGCGCATAGCAGCCGGTTGTCGCCGGGTAGACGTAGAGGGCATCTGCCGGCCCAGGATCGATCACGCGTTCGTAGAAGGTGGCGCTCACGCCGCTACTGGACGACAGGGTGACACCCATCTCCGAGTGATCGGCGGGACTCCCACTGAACGTCAGCGAGCCGGTTGCGTCGACACGGCCGCCGCGAAACAGCACCGGTCCGCGGGCGCCATCGACGAGGATCCAGACGGTCTTGTTCCAGGGGTCAGCGCCCTGCGGCATCGGGCCGCCCAGGTAGAAGGGGCCGTGACCGCGCGGATTCCTGACGTTGACGTTCCGGCCGCTGACCGGGGTGACCGGACATCCCGACCCCGGTTGCACCGCCGGGAGCTTCAGGGGTCGCGCCAATAGCATCGCAGCGTCCGCCGTCGCGACAGGGCTGGCGGGTGGAGATGACGTCGAGCTCTGCCCACCGCAGCCCGCCAATGCGAGCGCTGCCGTACCCGCGATGACCGCGCGCCTCATCGCCTCTATTACATCGCGACGTGGCATTGAGTTCCCCTCAGACGCGCTCCGTGATCGAGCCGGCCGGTAGGCTCGACTACCGGGGCCGCCGGCGTTTTTGCCATCGCTTGTGCACGTCCATCAGCGTCTCCCCGCGGTGGCGGCTTCCCGGGCGCGGGCGGGTCGGCGGGAGGCGCGTGCCCCACCAGAGCAGAAGGCCAATGCCCAGGGCGATGAGGACGATGGCGACGAGAGGTCCAGCCAGTTAGATCTGCTCGATGCCCTTGACGAGAATCGTGACGAACGCGCCCAGCGCCGTGATGCCGACGACGGCGTAAAAGACCGGCGCGATGATGTGGAAGGGCAGGCCGAGCGCGGCGGCCACCGCGGCGGCGAACACGGTGAGCGCGATCCCCGCCGAAGAGGCGCGTCCCCAGGGCGTGTGGCGGACGCGAAGCGTGCGGCGTCGGATCAGCAGGAACGTGATGCCGCCCACGATCGGGAAGGCGTAGCGCAGCGTGACGAGCGCGGCCAGCCATTGCGGCAGGATACCGATCACGGCCAGCGAGATCGCCGCCACACTGAAAAAGAGCCCGTCCATGAACGGGTCATAGAGCCGGCCCCAGCGGGTCGACGCGTGGCGGCGGCGCGCCAGCCAGCCGTCGAGCAGATCCGTGAACGCGGCCAGGCCGAACACGAGGACCAGCGGGAGATAGGAACCACCGCTTGCCCAGTGGGCACCCCAGGCCACCCAGACCGCCGCCAGCCCCCGCAGCTCGGTGAGGCGATTCGGCCAGCCGAGTGAGTGCTGCAGCTCGCCCGATTCGAGGTTGACCATCAGCCCGAGGTGCAGGGCCAGATCGAACATGAGCACGCCCCAACCCAGCAGGCTGGTGACGAGGAACCAGATCGCATCGGTGAGCCCGAACACGCGAAACACCGCCAAGCCGGCCAGCGTGATGCCAATCACGCCGGCGACCGTGAAGCGCAGCCAGGAGGCGCGCAGCTCGTCGTTCAGCCCAAAGATCTGCATCGACCGGATCCAGGAGGCGCGCCAGAAGGCGCCCCAGGCCTGCCAGCTATAGCCCCCTCGCTTGAGGTCGTGGAGGAGGCCGATGACGAAAATGTTGGGAGGGAGATCAGGCTCGTCCTTCCCATTCGACGTCTCGGTTGGGCGGCGGATCATAACTTGAGTAAAGGCGCTTTCGCGCGACGCGTCAAGGACCGTTCAGTGAGGCGCCTTAAGGAACGATCGGCGGCAGCGACGTGCCCGGACGCGGGGAAGCCGAGGGTAGCACGCCGGGGAGCCCCGCAGGGCCGCCTGAGGGCGTTCCGCCGCCCAACGTTGGTGTGCCGCAGGCGCCGAGTGGCAGTGCCGGATCCGGTTTGATCACGAGGTCCTGGATCGCCAGCTGGGGTGCCACGCCGGGCGGAGCCGGCTGCCCGGTGAGCTTGCAGAGCGTCAACGACACCACCTCGGTTGGGCGCGCCCAGTCCGCCGGCTTTTTGCTGCCGTAGTAGGCCCTCATGAACTGCTTCCAGGAGGACGCCGGCCCGATCTCGCCCCAGAGGCCGCCGTACGCTCTGGTGCTCATCGACTCGTTGTGGGGCGTGGGCTGCGTCACCGTGCGGCCCATCCAGGACGCCACCGCCAGGTCCGACGTATAGCCGATGTACCAGGCATCTTTGAAGTCCGTTGTGGTGCCGGATTTGGCGGCGACCGGGAAACCCATCGAGGGATGGACGGCGCCCTTGAGGATGTCGGTCAACATGTAGGTCGCCGAGGCCGGCAGCACCCGTTCGCCGGCGTCGGGTTGCGGCGGGTTTGACTCGAGCAGGACACCGGCCGCGTCGCGAACCTCGAGGATATCGAGGGCGCGCACGCGATGGCCGCCGTTGGCGAAGGTGCTGTAGGCCGAGAGATGGTCGATCATACGGAGCTCGCTGGCGCCGAGCGTCGTCGGCAGGCTCGGATCGAGCGGGGTGCCGATCCCGAGGCTGCGGGCGGTTGTGAAGACCTTCTGGATGCCGACGTCCTTGAAGAGGTGCACGGACGAGATGTTGCGTGACTTCTGCAGCGATTCCCGCAGCGTGATCGTGCCGAGCTCGCGGCTGTCCCAGTCGTGCACCGGGTAGCCCGGGAAGGCGTGGGCGCCGTTGCTGTCATCGAGCGGCGACGCCGGCGTCCAACCGTTCATCAATGCCGTGATGTACGTGTAGGGTTTGAAGGACGAGCCGGGCTGGCGCAGCTGGACCGTGTAGTTGACCTGGCCGCCGATGTCGGCGTTGGAGTAATCGGCGCTGCCCACCATGGCCAGCACTTCCCCGGTGTGCGGGTTCATCACCAGCATGGCGCCGTTGTTCACTCGATAGCTGGAGGCGTATCGCGCCACGCCGTCGTGCACGGCCTGTTGGGCCTGCGCCTGGGTCTTCGGGTCCAGCGTCGTCACGATCTTCAGCCCGGCCCGCAGCAGGTAGCCGGGATCGTAGCGCTGCTCCAGCTCGCTCCAGACGTAATCGACAAAATGCGGCGCCAGAGACGCCCGCTGGCCGACGGCCGCCTGGTGCGCCGCCGCGAGCTTGGGCGCAAGGTCCTCCGCGTACGCCTTGTCGGCCACCGCGGCCGTGATGTAGCCGTCGCGCACCAGCGCGGTGAGGACGTCACGCTGGCGATCGCGCGCATGGACGAAGCCGTCGCTCAAAAACGGATTGAGATAACTGGGGCGCTGCGGCAGGCCCGCCAGGAAGGCGGACTGCGCGAGATCGAGGCGGCGCGCGGAGGTGCCGAAGTAGGTCTGTGAGGCCGCCTCGACTCCGAACGATTGGTTGCCGTAGAAGATCGTGTTGAGGTACATCTCGAGAATCTGGTCCTTGGTGTACTGGCGCTCCAGCTGGATGGAGAGCACCAGCTCGCGTGCCTTGCGGTCGAGACTGCGACTGCTCGAGCTCAGCAAGTAGTTCTTGACCAACTGCTGGGTGATCGTGCTGCCGCCCTGAGCCGCCCGCTGGTGGAGCAGGTCGTAGACGCCTGCCGCGACCATCCGCACGGGGTTGACGGCACCGTGGTTGTAAAAGTCCTTGTCCTCGATCGAGATCGTGGCATGTCGCAGGTCCCAGGACATCTCGTTGAGGGGGACGACCGTGCGGCGCTGCTGGTAGCGTTCCTCCAGCAGCGTGACCCCGTCGCGCGCGTAGATCCGGGTCGTCTGCGGCAGGTTGCGCGCGCTCAGGTGGTCGAGGCTGGGCAGCTCGCCCGCGTACGTGTAGAGGAGCGTCCCCGTCCCGACCACGATGGTGAGCAGGCCGGCCGTCGTGAGCAGCAGGATACGGCGCAGCCAGTGCGGCCCCGCCCGCCGGCTCCACGCCGGACGAGGTGATGCCCCGACGGTCGGATGGCGTCGCGAGCCGCGTCGCCGGCGCCGGGCGGGGACATTACCCATGGGGCGCCCGGTTAACGGGGACACTGGCCGGAAGGTTACCCCACCTGCGCCGATTTTTCCCTCCGACTCGCGACGCGAAGATCATGCACGTGTCCCTCCCCCGCTGGCGGGGGAGGGTCAGGGTGGGGGCGTCGTCACTTCTAGTGAAGAAGCGCTGCCCGGCCGTAGCTGGCCGCGGCGTAGAGCGGCCCGAGGAGCAGTCCCATAAAGACCAGTCCCACGGTTGCCAGCGCGACGGCTGCCCGAATACCCAGGTGGAGCCGGGCGGGCACCACCTCGAAGACCGGAGGGTCGACGAAGATGATCCGAAGGAGGCGCAGGTAGCCGAAGGCCGCGAACACGATGTTGGCGACCCCCACGACCGCCAGCCAGGCATAGCCGCTGTTGACCACGGCCTGCAGGACGAGGACCTTGCCGAAGAACCCCGCGACCGGTGGCAGCCCGATCAGCGAGACCAGCGCGACCGCCAACGCCAAGGCCAGGCCCGGCGCCGAGCGCGACATGCCCGCCAGGTCACCGATCGCATCGCTGTGCACCGAACGCGCGTAGGCGATGACGGCGGCGAAGGCGCCGATGTTGCCGAGGGCCAGCGCCACCAGGAAGACGAGAAGTGCGCTGAGGCCGGCGCCTTTCAGATCGGTGAACGCGGCCAGGGCAAAGCCGCCCTGGGCAATCGTGGAGTAGACGAGCAGGCGCCGGACACTGGCCTGCGTCAGCGCCAGTAGGTTCCCTCCGGTCATCGCCACCGCAGCCACCCCGGCGATCACCGCCGCGTAGGGAATCCGGCTGCTCGCAAACGTCGATGCCGCGAGCCGGCCGAAGACCGCGAAGGCGACGACGACGCCGGCCGATTGCACGAACATGATGACGCGTAACGGCACGCCGGACTCGAACCCTCGTGGCCACCACGGCACCGGCAGCAGGCCCATGCGCAGCGCAAGGCCGCCCAGGATCAGGGTGAGCGCCAGCAGCACGGCCGGCTCGTTTGGTCCGAGGGCGGCCATCGCCCGGCCGGTCCCCGTAAGCTGGGTCTCGCCGGTCAGGCCGAAGACGAGCGCGAGGCCATAGAGCAGCAGCGCCGAGCTCGCCGCGCCGGCCACGAGATACCCCAGGCCGGCGGTGGCGGGCGCGAGGCCGCGCCGCGCCAGCACGCTCAACACATAGAGGTTGACCGCGAGCAACTCCAGCGCCAGGAAGAGCGAGACCATCTCGGCGGCGGAGGCGGCGAGCATCGCGCCCAGCGTGGCCAGCAGGAAGAAGCCCGGAAGAGCGCCGGCCTCACCATCGCCCGGAAGGATGTCGGCCCGGCTGGCGAGCAGGGTGAGGACAGCCGCCGTCAGCACGACGACGTCGATGACGATCGCAAAGCCGTCGAGCTTAAAGGCGCCGTCCAGGATGATGATCGTCTGCTTGAATTGTGTCGCCAGCGCCAGGAACGCCGCGACCAGCGTGACCAGCGCGACCGTCGTCGTCGAGGTGCCGGGCCGCAACCTCGCGGTCAGGAAGATCACGATCGCTCCCGCCAGCAGCCAGAGTTCCGGCGAGAAGGCGAGCAGGTTCCCGAGGGTTCTCATCCACCGCCTCGCGAGAGCAGGCTGATCACGGAGAAGTTGATGCCGTCCATCAGGATCGCGGGCAGCACGCCCAGCAAAATGATCAGCGACAGCAGCCCGATCGTATTGGCCAGCTCGAGCGTCCCCAGGTCGCGGATACGTCCATGCCGCTCTGGCATGGCACCGAAGAAGATCCGCTGGACCGTCAGGATCACGGCGCCGGCCACCAGCAGCACGCCCAGCAGGGCCAGCGGCGTGGCGAAGCGATGGCTCGGATAGGAGCCGACGACGATCAGCAACTGGCCGACGAACCCGGCGAGACCCGGGAACCCGATGGCGGCCAGCGCCGCGAAGATCCACAGGACAGCGCCCTTCCCCAGCCGCCCCGCCATCCCGCCCATCGCCCGGATGGAGCTGGTGCCGGAGCGCTCGACGATGGCCGCCGCCAGCAGCACGAGCAGCGCGGCGGTCAGGCCGTCGGCGACCATCAGCACGATGGCGCCGTTGAGGGCAAGCGGCGCGGCGGCAGCTGCCGCCAGCAGGACCAGGCCCATGTGGCTCATCACGACGTAACCGACCACGCGGCGCAGGTCGTCCTGAGCCAGCACCGCGATCGCGCTCCAGAGGATCGTCACCAGGGCGATCACGACGACGGCGCCCGCGAACTTGTGGAAGGCATCCTGGAACTCACCAACGTCGACCCGGATGATGCCGTAACCGCCCAACTTGACGAGGACGCCGCCCAGGATCAACGCCACCGGCGCAGGCGCCTCCGCCTGGGAGTCGATGAACCAGGTGTGGAACGGGAAGACCGGAAGTTTGACGGCGAAAGCGATGAAGAAGAGCCACGCGATCAGGGTCGCCATCGCGGCCGGCAGCGCCACATCGTGCAGCGCCACGATATCGAAGCTCCGTACCGGCGCTTTGAAATAGAGGATGAGGATCGCCAGCAGCAGAAACGCGCTCCCGGCGATGTCGACCGCCAGGAATTTCCAGGCGACCTGCAGCCGCCGCTGGCCGCCGAAGCGGGCAATCAGCAAGAACATCGGCACCGCCTGCATCTGCCAGAAGAGGAAGAAAAGCAAATAGTCGAGCGAGGCGAAGACACCGTTGACGCCGGTCTCCAGCACCAGCAGCAGGATCAGATATTCCTTCGAGTGCTCGCGCACACGGCTCGAGGAGAGGACCGCGAAGAGAAAGAGGAACGCGCTCATCAGCATGAGCGGCATGCTGATGCCGTCGACGCCAAGGTGATAGCTGGAGCCGACGGCCGGCAGCCAGCCACGCGTCTCCTCATAGGCGTAGGTCCCGCTCTGGTCTCGGAAGCCGTACCACATGAACACGCCAAAGGCGAGCACGAGGGCGGTGGCGGCGATCGTAAACGATCGGATCCGCTGGCGCTGCGCCTCGGTCCGGGACGGGAAAAACAGCAAGGCGAGGGCGGCGAGCGCCGGTACCCAGACCATGGCGCTGAGGAGCAAGGTGGGGAGCGGGACGGGAGTGGCCGTCGTCGTCGGGAAAGCCTGGAGTAGCGTCATCCCGCCTTCCCAATGATCCGGCCGGCAAGAACGATGGTGACCGCGCCCAGCGCGACGACACCGGCAAACAAGCCGATCAGCAGCCGGCGGGCCCGCACCTGCGCCAGCCAGCTGCGCGGCTGTCCGGCGAAGGCGACGCTCTCCGCGATCAGGTCCATCGCCCCATCGACGACGCGCGTCTCGACCCATCCCATGGCGCGGCTGACGGGAAGGAGGACGGCGACGGCGCCGAGCTGGTAGGCCCGGTCGACGAAGAGCCCCTCCCCCATCGCGTCGCGAACAGGTCGGAGGGCGGCCGGCACGGGCAGCCGGCGCGCATACACCACCCAGCCCACCCCGGCGCCGACGACCGCGATGACGGCGATCACGGCG
>Ga0209590_10000914_pt1 | contig 10528 bp, 9 predicted proteins | sample CZO8metaG_FD_188353 | JGI IMG/M metagenome (GOLD analysis project Ga0209590, IMG submission 188353) | Vadose zone soil microbial communities from the Eel River Critical Zone Observatory, Northern California, USA - CZOApr15con1.8 metaG... | ecosystem: Environmental > Terrestrial > Soil > Vadose...
CGCGACCCTGCGAGTGCTGGCCGACGAGACGCTGCATCTTCGCGCCGCCCAGACGGGAACGCGTTTCCAGAAGCGTGTTAGCGACCTCCGACTGCCGCAGATCCGAGAAGTTCGCGGCCGCGGCGTCATGCTGGCCGTCGAGTTGAAGAAACCGTCGACGCCCGTTATCAAGGCGATGCAGGAGCAAGGCGTCCTCGTCCTGCCAGCCGGAGGCACTGTGATCCGGTTCCTGCCCTCGATTCTGATCCAGGACGATCAGCTCGACGAAGGAATCGATGCGCTCGCCCAAGCCCTGCGCCAGGGCGGCTGACGTTATCGGCCAAGGGTTATCGCGATTGAGCAAGCAAACCGATGCCCGCTCTCTGCGGCAGCACCTCGTGAACGGACCGAACAAGGTCGAATCGTCGAGTTTAGGCGGTCTCCAACTCGAAGAGCTCGAGCTAATCCATAACGAGGACCACGCAGCACATAACTGGAACCCCGCGCACCGACCGGAGACATAGGAAACCGCTCATAATCGCGCGGTCGACTCTGTCTATTAGGCCGGCATTCGACGATGTATACTCTATACATCGTCATGAAGCGGACGCAAATATATCTAGATGACCGTCAACGCCGCAAGCTTGATCAGGTGGCAAAGCGCACGCGCCGAACAGTGTCTGAATTGATCCGCGAGGCGATCGATGCCCGGTACGCCGCGACTCCCAAGGAGGACTTCCTGGCTGCGCTGCGGGCGGGCGCCTTTGGGGTCTGGAAGCAGCGGCCCGATCTCGCCCCGACCGATAGCTACCTCAGGCGCGTGCGCCGCGGCAAGCGTATCGACCGGTTAGCGGGTTGATCCTCGACTCGGACGTGCTCATCGAGATTCTCCGCGGGAATCTGCGAACCAGTCGCTGGACGGCCGCACAGGCATCGGCTGGCGAAACCCTGCGCTACTCTCCGGTTAGCCGCGCCGAGATCGGCGCTGGGATGCGGGGCGGCGAGGAGGAAGGAATCGCGGCTCTTTTTGCCGGGCTCGACGCCGTGACCATCGACTCCACCACGGGCGAGCTCGCCGGCGAGCGCCTTCGGCGCTATCGCCGTAGCCATGCCCTCGAGCTTGGCGACGCCCTTATCGGTGCGTCGGCGCAGCAACACGGCGAGCGACTCGCCACATTCAATCGCCGTCATTACCCTGGTTTCAGCCAGCTGACTTTGCCTGATCGCTGAGTTGACGACGGTACAGGCGCTCGAGGACGGCAGCCAGATCTGAGCGCGACGCCGGTTCTGACAAGATGACGTCTTAACAGAGAAGCACGATGATTCCGTATGAGGGAGTCGTGCTTACCGCGGAGGTGCTGGAGTCACATGCTGCCCTATGACTGGAAGGTTCTCCAGGGAGCGGCTGGCTGACCGGACCTAAAGAGCGGTCGGGGAGACGACGAAACCCAACCTGGCCGCGCCCTGGTGCAGGCGCGCATCGAGCGTGACGAAGCGGCAACCCAGTAGCTGGGCCAGAGCCAGGTATTCCGCGTCATGCGTTTTCGCCCATCCCATTTCATTTGCGAGATCCCAGGCTCGCCGGCTGAGCCGGCGCTGCGTACGAGCGCGGATCGGAGCTCGGTCGAGTGCGTCGAGCGTCCGCAAGGCCTGGACCGCCGAGATTTCTCGGCGAAACAATGCCTCGTGGATTGCCGATCGCGATTCTGACCAGAGGAGAGGCGGCGCCACAAGCTCCTCTTCCCCAAAGACATCGAACCCGGCTGGGGACGCACAGGCAGGGAGAGCCACGCTTGCATCGACGACCAACATCCTGTTCAGTGACCCCGCCGGGACCGCCTGAGGATCCGAACCCAGTCGGGTTGCGGCTCGCCTGTCCAAGTCTTGCGCCAGGCCTTTGGCATTGGCAAGCTACCAGGGTCACCAGCGGTCCGATTGAGGTCTTCCTCGTCAATCATGTGCTGCGTTCCAACTCGTTGGGCACGCAGTTTGCCGGCCCGTATCCAGCGCCGAATGGTTTCTGGGTCGCGACCGATGCGATCCGCGGCGCTCGGCACGGTCAACATTGTAGTTGCATACTACTACAATCTCGTGATCGATAGGCGAGCCGGCGGCGCCGGTCCGGAGAGCTACTTCGGGAACAGGCGCTCGAGGACCGCTGCTCCCAACTCTTCCATCGGGACGGCGAACGGACGCATCTTCTCCGCCAGCGGGTCGAGCCGGAAACTGCCCTGGTAGCCAGGATCGCCCCGGTCGCTGCAGGCGGTCGTGATAGCCGGAACCTCCGCCGCCGGGATCAGGAATACGGTCTTGTGGAGTGCGCCGACGCCTGTGCATGGGATGACGACCACCCACAAGAGCGGGTCGATGAAGAAGGTGTCCTGGCGGATGCGGAATTGCACGATGCCGCGTGCGTTGAGACTGCTGGTGTGGACCACCAACCCACCGATCGCATACGACTTAAGGTCGTGCAGCAGTAAATCGACGCAGTCGACACGCAGCCGGTCCTGGGCGACGACCACATTCTGCAGTCCGGCGCGCATCAGCTGACTGGCCAGCCAGAGCTCGCCGTACTTTCCGAAGGCGCGGCTCGCCGGCCTCGGGACCTCCTCCGTACTATGGCTTGGCCCCAACCGCGGCGCGCGCACCGGGTCCTTCCAGCCCGGAATCCGGCCGAGCCACTGCCGGTGCAGTTGGTCGACGTCAACCAGAAACTGGTTCGTCGCCGACCGTGCAAAGCCGTCATCGAGGTACCCGGAAAAGAGGTAGCCACTGCCATGCGGCCGGGCAACCTTTAGGAATTCTGGGATCGGGATGGCCCAGAGTCGCGGATGCAGCTGCCAGTCCGGCGGCGGGACGTAAGGCAAGAGGACGTATCCGTTCGGGTCTGCGTGCAGCGACGCGATGCCTGCCTGGAATTCCCCGTCGGGTTCCAGAAAGCTACGCGCCTTGACCTGCACGGGATGGGCCCGCAATGTCCGTATGCGGCGCGGGTAGAGGTCGAAGCCGAGATCCAGTAGGGGAAAAGCGACTGCAGTTGTGCCCGGCTCGCTGAGCAGAATCGCCGTCGCCAGCCGGTCTTCCGCCACGGATCCGAGCTGCGCATCGCTGAGACCCGGAAAGCCTGGCGCGACGTCATCCTGGTCTGACGGCCGCCTAAGAGCCATACAGCTGTACAAGTGAGCAGACCGTCGAAAACTGGCGTTTGCGGTCGGCTAGCCACGACGGGTGCAAATCAGAACGCAGCAGGTCGCCGCTTACCGATAAGTCTTGCCAAACGGTTGCGGCTGCTCTATGCTCTCGCCGCCGAGTCTGTCACAGGAGGGATCAAGGGGTGGCTGCTTTCTCTCGTCGTGCTGTTGCTGGCATCGCTTTCGTGGCCCTTTTCGCGGTCGAGTCGTTAGGTGTCTCTGCGTCCGCCCACGCCGGCGCGAACGTGCATTTCAGACCAGTGGTGGCGGGCGGTCCTGGACCCGTCACCGTGCGCGACCTGCCCGCGCCACCGTCGACCTCAAATGCGCATCGGCCGTTGCACCCGTTCCTCAGATTGGGCACTGGCGTCCCGCAGGCCAGCGCCGTCCCCGTCACGTCGGGAGCCGGCAGCGCGACCACGAGCACGGCCACGGAACAGGTGGTCACCGGTTTCACCGGCGTCACGCTGGTCCAGCAGGTCGCCGCCCTGGGAAACGACCAGGCGGTCACACCTCCAGACACACAGATCGCCGCCGGCCCCGACTCTCTGCTGGAAATGGTCAACAGCAGCGGATCGGTCTGGACCAAGTCGGGCGGCCTGGTGAAGATCTTCGACCTCAACAAGTTCTTTCCGGTCCCCGCCGGCTATACGTTCTCCGACCCGCGCGTCCTCTACGACGCGATCAGCAGTCGTTGGTTTGCCTCCGGCGTGGCGTTTGTCACGCCCTCGTTCGGGAGTGTGCTGGTCTTCGGCATCTCCGACACCACCGATCCGGCCGGCGCATGGCACGTGTACAGTGCCGACAACTCCAGCAATGTGACCCATGACCAGCCGAAGATCGGCGTCAGCGCCGACAAGGTCGCCTTCTCCTTCAACGACTTCCTGAACGCCGCCCTGTTCCAGGGCGCCTCGACCTGGGTGTTTGGCAAAGCCGCCATGCTCGCGGGAGCGTCGAGCATTCCAGGCGAGGCCGTCGGGCCCGATTCGCGCCGGGTCAGCATTGTGCCCGCTATCGAGCTGACGTCGACCAGTACCGAATTCATGGCCTATAACAACAGCGATTGCGGCTATTCCGGGTGCAACGCCGGCTATCCATCCATCGGGATCGTTGCCCTCACCGGCGATCCCGCGATTGGCACGCTCGCCTGGTCGGAATCGGACCCAGCGATCGCGGGCACGTCGCAACCGCCGGCCGCCGACCAGCCCGGGCTGCCGGGCTCCATCCAGACCAACGACGACCGCTTCCTGACCGCGGTCTGGCAGAACGGCACACTCTGGGTCGACGGAAACGATGGCTGCACGCCTCCAGGCGACACTGCGGTTCGCCCGTGTCCGCGCCTGATCCAGGTGTCAACCGCCGGGCCGACGGTCAACCAGAATTTCGACCTCGGATCGACGGGGAACGATCTCTACTATCCCGCCGTGCACGTGGACTCAGCGGGCGACATGTACGTCGTCTACAACATCTCGTCCACATCACAGGACGTCGGCGTGCGGCTCACCGGCCAGCCGGCCGGCTCGGCGCCACAGTTCGTGGTTCCGGCGCAAACCATCCAGGCCGGACAGGGACTCTACACCTGCGCGAATCGCTGGGGCGACTACTCGGGCTCGGCCCTCGATCCCTCGAACCCATCGAGCGTCTGGCTCGCTGCCGAGTACGCCGGCGCGAGCGGCACCAACTGCAACTGGGCGACCTTCATCAGCCAGGTGACATTTGCCGCGTCCACAACCGCCGATTTCAGCCTGAGCGCGTCACCAGCAAGCCAAAGCGTCGTCGCCGGAACCAACACCAGTTATTCGGTGACCATCACCTCGACCAACGGCTTCAACGCCGCGGTCTCCCTGAGCGTGGGCGGACTACCGTCAGGCGCGAATGGCACGTTCAGCCCCAACAACCAGGTGATGACGTCGTCGACACTGAGCGTGACCACCACCACCGGAACCACGCCGGGGTCTTACCCGCTCTCCATCACCGGAACGAGCGGCACCCTCACGCACACCACGTCGGTGACGTTGACCGTGACCGCGCCACCGCTTGCCGACTTCTCGCTCAGCGCGTCGCCCAGCAGTCAAATGATCAGCCGCCACGGCGGGAGCGTGATGTACGGGGTCACGATCACGCCCAGCAACGGCTTCACCGGCACGGTGACCTTGAGCGTGAGCGGTCTCCCGTCCCGCGCCAGCGCCGGCTTCAGCCCCAATCCAGCCACAACATCCTCGACCCTCACGGTCAGCACCAGCAACGGAACGACGGCGGGGAGCTACACGCTGGTCATCACTGGGGTGAGCGGCAGCGTGACGCACACCACAACGGTCACGTTGGTCGTCATGTAGTAGCCGCTCGCTCCAGCGGCCGCTCGGCTATGGCGCCATTGACAGCGGGGGCGCTGCCAGTCGATATGAACGTCGCTGCACGGTGTGCCATAGGCGGCGATTGGTCCATCAACCATCAGCCAGGTGATGCCTAGATGCGCACCGTGGAGACCCAGCGCAGCGACCTGCACCGGCGTGACCTTGAGCTGATTGTGTCCGTTTCCCTGGACGTCCGTGACGACGGTCGCCCCATTCGGGAAGAGGAAGAGAAAAGGCCCACCGCAACCGCCCGCCTTCAGGCTGAGCACCACCCGATAGATCGTGTTGGCCTTCGCGCCGTTGAGCATATAGCCCTCAATCGCGAAGTTAACGGGCCCTTGGGTGTGGATGTTGACCACGTGCCCGGACCGTAGCTGCGGCTCGCCTGCGGCGCTGCCCTGCGGCGTCAAAGAAAGCGGTAGGTTTTCGCTGTGGTAGGTCTGGTCGGCGAACACCGGCACGCTCAGCGATAAGAAGGCGACCGTCGCAATAACGACGGCTCTTACGAGGCGCATGATCACTCCCTCCTGGACGTGGCTCTCCTGACGAACCCCTCGTTGGGGCGAGTCTATCGCTCGCCGCGCGGCAACCGACTTACCTTCGCAAGCACCCCGTTTTCGTCGGTCAACTGCCGACACCGAGCCCCGATCGCATACCTCAGCCGTTTGGCGGGGCCGAGATCCCGATCGCAACGGCGTCCGTAACGGTGCTGCGACACGATTTCAATTACCGTGGGACCGGGCGGGCGTGGGCGGTCGAGTATTCGGGAGAAGATCGTTCTTCCCTTCTTCGTCCTGCTTGCGTTTGTCGGTATGGTCGGCACCTTCCTCATCACGAACCGGGCCACCACCGCCACCGTTTCTAGTTTCGAAGGGAGCCTCCTCCGAGCCAGCCTGCTGAGCAACGACCACCTCTCTGTCCTTGAGGCTGAACGCCTGGCCCAGCTGCGCGCCGCCATCGACACGCAGGGGGTTGCCCCCGCCCTCGCCGCTCACGACACCGGCGCCCTGGAGCGCCTGATCCGCCCCATCCAGGCGAATGCGACGCCGGCGCAACTCACCATCCGGGTCCTGGATGCAAAGGCCAACGAGCTACTCACCATCATGCCGCCGGGCAGCGCTCAAAGGCTCGAACCTCTTGGGGACCTCAGCGTGGTCAAGGCGGTCCTCAACCGGCAGACGGACCCCCAGGGCGATAAGTATGTCTTCGCCCGGCTGGAGCCGTCTGGAATGCTGCTCTACTGGGTCGGCCCCGTGCGCAGCGACCCTCAGACCGTGATCGGCGCGGTCCTGGTGGGTGAATCGCTGCTCGAGATTGCCAACAGCATCCGAGACTCGCGTGCCAGCGAGCTCTGCTTCTATGATCCTTCGGGTCACGTCCTCCTGTCTTCGCTGGACGGAGCGCCGTCACTGAGCTCCGGCGAGCTGACGGCGTTAGGTGACAAACCGGTGCGCATCTCGCGGACGATCGATCGCCATCCCTACGAGTTCCTGGTTGGCAACTGGCGACTCCGTAGCGCTTCGATCGGTTACCTGGCGGTGGCGCTCCGGGCCGACGCGGTTCAGGCCTCGGTCGGCCAAATCCGCGTGCTGATGGTCCTCATCTTCGCCGTCGCTGCGCTCATGACCCTCCTCTTCGGAAGGCTCGTAGCGCAGCGCATTACGCGTCCGGTGGAGCACCTGGTTCGCTCGACCGCGGCAGTCTCCGCTGGCAACCTCAGTCACCGTGCGCCCGTCGAGACCAACGACGAAATCGGCTCCCTAGCCGAGTCCTTCAACGCCATGGCAGCCAGCCTGCAGCACAAGACCCAGGAGTTGGAGGAAAGCTACTTTGCCAGCATGGAGTCGCTCGCCCGGGCGATCGACGCCCGAGACCCTTACACCTTCGGCCATTCGACCCGCGTCGCGGCCATCAGCTTGGAGATAGCCCAGGCGCTTGAGCTTAACGCTGAGGAGCAAAAGACCCTCCGACGCGCAGCGCTGCTGCATGACATCGGCAAGATCGGAGTGGAGGACCGCATCCTCCGCAAGCCCGGGCCGCTCACCGATGAGGACTGGGAGGCCATGAAACAGCATCCGCTGATCGGCTACAAGATGCTCTCGGGGTTGCACTTCCTGAAGCCCAGCCTGGTCGGCATCCTGCATCATCACGAGCGCTGGGATGGGAAGGGCTTCCCGGCCGGTCTTACGGGCGGCGCGATCCCAATGTACACCCGGATCCTGACCGTGGCCGACACGCTCGACGCTATGACATCCGACCGCCCCTATCGCGCGGGCCTGGCTTTCGACGAAGCGCTGACTCAGATCCAGAAAGGGGCGGGAACCCAATTCGACCCGGGGGCGGTCGAGGCGTTGATGAAACGTGCCTCTGAGGTCCGCATCCTCCTGATGGAGAAAGCCGTCTCCGGCGAACCAAGGTTCGACCCCGAATGGTTGGAGAGGATCGCATGAACCTCATGTCACGGGCCCGTCAGGTTGGTCTGGCGACGCTGGTCGTCGTGCTCTTCTGGCTGGCGGCGGTGGCTGCTTCAGGAATTTTGCCCTTTCACGTCCTTGCCACCAGCGTCGACGGCCTCATACTGGCCGACTACAGCCAGGACCCGCTGCACCAGGTGGGAATCGGTCCTCTTTCAGGCAACATCTACGCGGATGCCTATCGCGATGCGCTCAATGGTCCCCATGGAGTTTCCTGGGTCTGGTTCAGCGCTGCGACGCCTCCTCCAGTCGCATTGGCCCTGCCATCTTCGACCGCGACTCCCATGGCCACAGGCTCTCCCAACCCCCGGCCAAGACCCTCGACCTCGACCTCGTCGCCCACCCCGGCGCCTACGCTCACTCCAACCCTGACGCCGACGCCTACCCCTACGCCCACGCCCACGCCAACGCCCACCCCAACGGCCACGCCCACCCCAACGCCCACGCCCACCCCAACGCCCACGCCAACGCCGGTCACCGACGCACCGCTGACGATCACCAACATCGGCGGCAGCCCATCGCAAGGAGCCGGCGTGACGTTCACCGATGCAGATCCCAAGGGGAACCTTTCGCAGTACAGCGGGACAATCAGCTGGGGCGATGGCACGACGACCGGGGGCACCTTCGTGACCAATCCACCCGGGTTCGCATTTGGCGGCACGCACACGTACGCTGCTCCCGGCGTATACAAGTTCACGGTCACGATTCGCGACGTCGGTGGTGCCAACGCAACAGCCACAGCGAGCCTGGTTGCGCCCTAGCGATTGCCCCTAGCACGAGGTAACAAAGGAAGAGCCGCCACCGGGCGGCTCAGCTCGGAATAGCGACAGGCTTAGTCGACGACGGTCGTGGTCGAACGCGGACGGGACATGAGCCGGATGAGCGAGACGATGCCCCATCCGATCAGGGCGTAGATCGCCATCGCCACGAGCGACTCCGGCTCGAGGATCGACCGGCCTTCCTGGGTGGTATTGAAGATGCCGTGGAAGGGCGCCACCAGCGGCCAGGTCACGTCGTACATGAAGCGGACAAATGGAGCCGGATTCGCGCCGAACAGCTTGAGCAAGAAGCGAATCGCGATCAGGACATCGATGAAACCGACGATCCACCAGACGGCCTGGATCGCACGGGTGTGGTAGCCGCCCTCGCGGTAGACAGCCGTCCGCGAGGTTGTTACGGACGAGACGGGCTTGACAGGCTCGACCGGCCGCACCGGCTCGCCCGTGGTCGTCTCCTGTCGGACGACTTCCCGATCGTATGAGTCGGCCATGATGCTTCTCCTTTGAGCCCGCAGATGGGTATGAAGCGTGGCTCAAACGCTACAGATATGATAGCAGGTTATATAGCAGCGTAGACGCTTCATTCGCCGGGTCCGGCGCCGGGCTCTTTGCCGGGATGCGGACCTCCTGCCAGGGGAGAGAATGTGGCGACGTGCAGGTTGTGGTCTACGGCGCCGGCGCGATCGGGAGTTTGGTGGGAGCTCGACTCCAGGAGTCCGGCGTCACGGTTGAGCTGATCGGACGGGAGGCCCATGTCGACGCCATCCGGGCCAATGGGCTCCTCCTCAAAGGCCCCGACGAGTCGCATCTGGTTCGCCTGCCAGCCGGCACAACCATGCCCCGGACAGCGGACATCATCCTGCTCACAGTCAAGTCGCAGGACGTCCAGGACGCCTGCCGCGTCATTGCCCAGATGAATTCGGACGCCACGGTCGTCACCATGCAGAACGGCGTCCGGTCGGACCGCGAGGCGGCGGACATCCTGGGTCGTGGTCGCATCGTGGGGTGCGTCCTCAACATCAGCGCCACATATCTCGAACCCGGTGTCGTCGAACAAAACACCCGCGGGTTATTCCAGGTCGGGGCGCCCTTTCCCGAGTCGTCGGCGCGCGTTGACGCAGTGCTCGCGTTGCTCAGCCCGGCGACAAAGACGGAGTTCGTCCTCGACATCGCCCGCGCGCGCTGGACGAAGCTGATGGCGAACCTGAACAACGCCATCATGGCGATTACCGGCCTGCCGATCGGCAGGGCGCTGCGCGATCCGGGACTTGCGCGGCTATCGATTGCGACGATCCGCGAAGGTGTCAGGACGGCCCAGCTTGGTGGGTTCGGTCTCGATCAGAGCCGCCGGGCGCGCACCTTTCGTCTGATGTCGACGCTTCCCATGTCACTCAGCTACCTCATCTTCGGAGGAAGGCTGGCCGGCAATTTTCCAGCTGACAGCACGTATGGCCCCTCGACCCTGCAGAGCCTCCAGCGTGGGTCGAGTAGCGAGCTCGATTACCTCAACGGCGAGATCGTCACGCTCGGCGAGCAGATCGGCCGCCCGACGCCGTACAACACCGGATTGCTGGAGCAGGGCCGGGCGGTCTTCGCCACCGGGCGCCACCTGACCCCGGAAGAGCTGCTGCAGCACTTCAGGTTTTGACGCACCGACGCGCGGCAATACACTAAGGCCTATGGCCACCGTTCTGGACCTGTTTTCGCCTGCGGCGCGAGTCTGGTTCTCGGGCGCCTTTCCGGCGCCAACC
>Ga0209590_10000915_pt1 | contig 10523 bp, 7 predicted proteins | sample CZO8metaG_FD_188353 | JGI IMG/M metagenome (GOLD analysis project Ga0209590, IMG submission 188353) | Vadose zone soil microbial communities from the Eel River Critical Zone Observatory, Northern California, USA - CZOApr15con1.8 metaG... | ecosystem: Environmental > Terrestrial > Soil > Vadose...
AACCGTTCGATCGCTTTCGGCGCGACAAAGAAAAAGGGAACGCCTGCCAAAGTCTCAAGTAACCCCGCGCCACCCTTGATCCAGACGCTGATCAGGAACAATCTGTGTAAGGTCTTCTCACGGATCGTACTGATCATCGGATAAAATACGCCCGTGCACGGACGATTCACGCACAACCGTTAATGCCTGATTCGATAGTGAGGCGTGACGACCTCCTGCGATTTCGTGACCGGCGGTAAGTTTTAGCTCCGCGATTTTCGAGGTGTCGGCAATCGACGCTATTGTTCACGATTGCCGCATCACAAGGTGGGGCGCGGACGTCATGGTCTGATCAAGATTAGCGCAAGTATTTTGCGCCGGTCGTGTTAGTACAAAGTGCCGAGATGGATTACACGCCGCCTGACGAAGAGTTGATGCGCCGGTTGGCGGCAGGTGACCCGAATGCAATGGATATGCTGATGGAGCGCTATGAGAGATCGGTGCTCAATGCGATCTACTGGTCGATCGGTGATCGTCATTGTGCTGAGGAGTTGGCGCAGGACGTATTTGTCGCTATCTACCGGCAACGTGCCCAATATCGGCCGCGTGCAAAGTTTACCACATGGCTATTCCGCATTGTGCGCAATCGCTGTCTGAACGAACTGCGCAACCGCATGAGGGCGAAGGAGCATCTGATGCCCTCCCCTGGCAGCCTGGACGATTTGCCTGAGCGGCGCTCGACTTCACCCGACCTTCAGGCGCAGAACGCAGACACGCAGCAAGCATTGCGCAGCGCGCTGGAAGCGTTGCCTGAGAATCAGCGGAGCGCTTTCGTCCTTTCGAAAATCGAAGGCCTTTCCTACCAGGAAACCGCCGAGACGCTCGGGATTACGATGTCTGCCTGCGAATCGCTCATTCACCGGGCGCGCCTCAACCTCCGCGACAGGCTGCGCCCGCTCCTGGAGCGTGCAAAATGATCGCAAGTTTTTCCTGAGCAGCGTGTTTATAACAGTGAAAGGCGAATAATGAATTGGTCACGCATCGTTAAGCGCGTCTCAAGCTGGCGGTCCCCGGGCGTGAATTTGGACCCGCTAACGAAGACCGAGGTCGCAGAGCTGGAGGCAGTCGATCGCCTGTACCGCGTCATCTCGAGACCGGAGCTTGGCGCGGAGTTCCGCGCCGCCGTTCGGAGGCGGATCGCGGCGGCGTCTCGGAACTCAGAAACGCCAAAGCTCGCGTGGTTCACGAACTTTGCGCGGCGGCCTTTGCTTGCCGGAGCCATGGCGGTTGTGATCGCTTCGGCTGCGCTCACTCTCTTGTGGGCCACGCATTCCCAAGCCCATGCCGCGCCCGTTCTGGTCTGTGAGATCAAAGGAATGATCTGCCAAGGTTGCGCGCGCAACGTGAGTGAGATTCTATCGCGCGTCCCCGGGGTTCGCCGTGCCGAGGTGGACGTGAGGACAGGTCGCGCGCGCATCATCCTGCAACGCCACACCGCAGTATCTCTCACCCAGCTTTCAGCGGCCCTCCAGCAGACAAAATATTTTCATATTTCCGATGTCTCCGTCGCAGCGGAGCCGGAACAACGTTAAAATAGGAAAGGGGGTGAAAGTATGACCAAGAAATTGATGGCGTTGCTCGCAGCGACGGTTGTGATCGGCCTGAGCTTGGGCTACGCGGCGCCTAGCGCGCCGATACAAGGCAAAGCGAAACCCGCGCAGACGAAAGCTTGCTGCGGACAGTGCGACAAAGGAAACTCGACACAGACGAAGGCTTGCTGCGGACACTGTGGAATGAAGAAGTAAGCTAGTCGCAGCGGGGGCGCTTCTCATGAAGCGCTTCCTCACCTTGTTAACGCGATAACGGAACCCAGGTAACCTCCGTCCTCATTGTGGTAGTCGTCAATGTCCTCGCAGGTCTCATCGGTAAACTTGCTGCGCAAATAGAAATTAATTTGCGTTCACTTCGTCAGAAACTGCAATCCGATGTAGGCCATCGCGGTTGTATCGCCGGCAAGGTCGCGTCCGCCGGTGAAGAGCAGGTTGACGTGCTCGCTCAACTTCCATGTGCCGCCCAGGCTGAACGCCACTCGGAACCGCTACCGCGTTCTTTCGGTGAATTGCCGAACAACTCCGCACCTAGCGTCAGCCCTCGTTCGTTTCCCGCTGGAGAACCGCGCCAGCATAAACGTAATTGCGCGTTTCGGCAGCGGTTTGCCGCCAAAAACCGACGTTACCGTAGTTCAATGCAGGGACAGAATTAACTAACGCGAGGTCGCGCGTAGGGTTTTTTCAACGCATACTCGTCATCGGCGATGCGATTCCTTCCGGTTAGATTCGATATTTTTTTAGGTTACTCGCTAAATTTGGCACTGGCGATCACGGTGCTGGGTCAGTCGGAAACGCGACTGGGTGCCGCGCTTGACGCACCAGTGAGGGTCCCGGTAACGCGCTTTGAACATCTGCCTCTCGGCCCACTGTTGTTGGATCCTCGCATTGGAATCGGCCCGGATGAAGCGGCGATGATTGCGCTTTATTCAAATCCGGCATTGCGCGCCATTCGCGATCGCCGCGGCCTCGCCGTCGCGCAGGTGGTTCAAGCCGGGATTCTTCCGAACGTTGCCGTGTCCTACTCGCGCGATTACGTCACCGGCGGCAACACCGCCGGGACAACTACAGCCCATACTTTCACTGCTGGCTGGGAGTTCAGCGCGCTCATTCCGTTCTTGCCCAAACAAACCGCGGCGCGGAAAAATCTCGCCGCGGTCGATCTTGACATCGCCTGGCAGGAATGGCAGATCGCCGAGAACGCGCGCGTAGCAGTTTATCGCGTCGTCGCATTGGATGCGCAAAGCGGCCAGGCGCGCGAGGCCAATCGGGGTTTGCAGGAAAGTGTGGATGCGATGCGGAAAGCGGTGGAGGCGCATGAGAAAACCGTGCTCGATTTGGCGGCAGCGGAAGCTTCCAGTCAGGATTCGCGCGCAACGATGCTTTCACTCGAACAAGATTTCGAACATCAACGGCTCGGTCTGAACAAAATGCTCGGAATCGAACCGCGAACGAACGTGCGCCTGCGCGCCGGTCTCACATTGCCGATGCATCTCGATCTTCTCGACGAACGCGATTTGCTTTCCAATATCGAATCGCGGCGGGTCGATCTGCTTGGACTGCGCAAAGGTTATGAAAGCCAGGATGCAACCGTGCGCGCCGCCATTCTCGCGCAGTTTCCGAGAATGTCGGCTGGCTTTGTGCGGGCGAAAGACAATACCAACGTGCAGAGTAGCGGATTCAGTGTCGCCATTGACGTCCCAATTTTCGATCGCAACCAAGGCGCGATTGCGACCGAGCGCGCAACCCGGCAGCGTTTGCTCGACGAATACAACCAGCGCGTGTTTGAAGCGCGTGCCGACATTGCGATGGCCATCGCCGACATTCGCTCGTTAGATCGACAAGTAGCAGCCGCACAGGAAGCGCTGCCCGTTCTCGAGCGACTCGTCGATTCCGCGCAGAAGGCGCGCGAGCAAGGCAACGCCGACGTGCTCAGTTATTACATTGCGCGAAATAGTTTGCTCCAGAAAAGAATCCAGTTGATCAAACTCCAGGAACAATTGCTCGAAGCGCACACCGCGCTTGAGATTGCTTCCGGCCGTTTCTTGCCGTCCAATGCCGCGATGAACTTGCGATGAAAAAGCGAATCTTCATCACTGCGATCGTCATCCTCATTGTCGCCGGGCTTGCTTATCTCGTGCAACGATTCCGCACCGGCGGCGAGGAGAAAACGAGCGGACCGGTTGCGCAAGTGCAGGTGGCGAAAGTGGAACGGAAAACGATCAGCGAAAAAGTGATTGTTTACGGGAGCGTGATCGCGCAGCCTGGTAAGACACATTCCGTCTCAGTGGCCTTCGAAACGCGTGTGCAACACATTCTCGTCGCGCCTGGTCAGTTCGTGCAAGAGAACGATCCTTTAACCGAAATCGAGCTGAGCCCGGCGGCGCAACTTCAATTTCAACAGGCGAAGAACGCCGAGGAAGCCGCCCGGAAAGAACTCAAACAAACGCAAGAGCGTTTCAATTTGAAGCTCGCCACAAATCAGGACTTGAGCGCGGCGGAAAAAACGGCGCGCGACGCGGAAGCGCAGCTCACCACTTTGCAACGCGCCGGCGCCGGAGGTGATAACCGCATTCGATCCGACATGGCGGGCGTGGTTGCCAAAGTGAATGTGCAAGACGGGCAGATCGTTGTTGCCGGAAGTCCGCTTGTTGAAATTGTCGCCGAAAATGAAATTGAAGTAAAACTCGGCATGGAACCGGAAGATCTTTCGGCCGCGCAGAATGGAGCGGCCATTACGATCTTCCCGGTGAATGATCCAACCGCTGCCAAAGTCGAAGGCTCCATCCGCCTGGTGACGCAGCGCGTCGATCCGGCCACGCGACTTGTCGATGTTTACGTAGCGCTGCCGGAAGGAACGAAGCTGTTACTGGATGGCTATGTGCGCGGCGAGATCCAGCGTACCGAAAAAGACGCGCTGGTTGTGCCACGCTCGGCCATTTTGCCTAACGAGTCCCGCGAATACGAAGTGTTCACGGTGGCAAATAATCGCGCGATCAGGCACACCGTTAAAATCGGCGCGGAAAATCCAAGAGAAGTGCAGCTGATCGCGGAAGATCTGCACGAAGGTGATCCGGTCGTGACCATAGGCAATTACGAGCTGGAGGAGGGCATGGCGGTAACAATAAAAAAATGAGCTTCACCGGGTGGGCGCACAGCCATGCGCGTTCCATTTTGTTTCTGCTCGGCGCGCTCGCTCTGGCCGGGGCGGTTGCAAGTTTTTCATTGCCGGTCGCACTTTTCCCGCAGGTAAGTTTCCCGCGCGTCCGCGTCACTCTCGATGCTGGTGATCGTCCAGCCGAGCAAATGGCAGTCGAAGTCACCACGCCGGTGGAGGAAGCGGTGCGTGCCATTCCGGGTGTGCGAAACGTAAGATCGACAACTAGTCGCGGGACGGCGGAAATTTCCATCAACTTCACCTGGGGCGAAGACATGGTGTCGGCCATGCTCCAATGCCAATCGCAGGTGAATAAAATCCTGCCGAGCCTGCCGCCGGGCACGTCGTTTGAAGTCGAACGTATGGATCCGACCGTATTCCCGGTCATTGCCTACAGCTTGAGGTCCGATTCGCATTCACTCGTCGAGTTGCGCGATCTCGCGCTTTACACTTTGCGCCCCGCGCTTTCCACCGTTCAAGGGGTCGCTCGTGTCGGCGTGCAAGGCGGTCGCGCCGAAGAATACCGCGTCACGGTCGATCCGGACAAATTGCAATCGTTCAAGATGACGTTGGGCGAAGTCGCGAGCGCGCTCTCCGCCTCCAACGTCCTCGTCGCGGTCGGGCGGTTCGAACAGTACAGCAAGCTTTATCTCGTCGTTTCGGACACGCGTTTCCAAAAGTTCGAACAGATCGAACAGACCGTCTTGCGCTCAACACCCGACGGCTTGGTCTTGCTCGATGATGTGGCCACGGTCGAACATTCCTCCGAGCCGCAATGGGTCCGCGTGACCGCCGACGGTCAGGACGCCGTGCTTTTTCAAGTTTACCAGCAGCCGTCTGGAAACACAGTGGAAATCGCCCACGGCATCAGGGCGAAATTGCGCGAGATAAAAAAACAGATTCCCGACGGAGTGAAGATCGCGGATTGGTACGATCAAAGCGATCTCATCACCGCGTCGGAACACAGCACGCGCGACGCGGTTTTCATTGGGATCGTTCTCGCCGCATTCGTTCTACTCATTTTTCTCCGCGACTGGAAAGTCACCTTAATCGCGACCTTAACGGTACCTGCCGTGCTCGCCACCACGATCCTGCTGCTTTACGTGCTGAAAATGAGTTTCAACATCATGACACTCGGTGGCATGGCCGCTGCCGTCGGACTAATCATTGATGACGCGATCGTGATGGTGGAACACATCGTCCGGCGCGTCCGCGGCGGGCGCGAAGGCGATCCGCATTCGCGGGTGCTGGGCGCTGCGAGTGAGTTCACTAACGCGCTGGCCGGTTCTTCCGCGGCTACGATAATCATTTTCACGCCGCTGGCGTTTCTCACCGGTGTCACGGGCGCATTCTTCAAGGCTCTTTCCCTAACCATGGCAGCGAGTCTCATCATCTCGTTCGTTGTGGCGTGGCTGGCTGTGCCGATCCTGTGCGCCACCTTGTTAAAAAGAAAAGACGCTGAGATCGAAGAGCACGGGGCTTTGACGCGTCGCGTGCACGAAGTTTATCGCGAGAAGATGCAGCGCCTTCTCCGCCAGCCCCGGTTCGTAATCGTGTTTTTGATTCCGCTTCTATTGTTCGCCTTCATCGCATTTAAAAATGTGGGCTCCGGATTCATGCCCGTGATGGACGAAGGCGGCTTCATTCTCGATTACATTTCGCCACCCGGCACCTCGCTCGCGGAGACCGATCGCCTACTGCGCCAGGTGGAATCGGTTCTGCAACAAACTCCTGAAGTGCAGACCTATTCGCGCCGGACTGGCTTGCAGCTCGGTGGCGGCGTCACCGAAGCGAACATCGGCGACTTTTTCATTCGTTTAAAACCATTTCCACGCCGGGGGATCGAAGAGGTAATGGATGATGTCCGCACCGAGATCGAAAAACACATCCCGGGTCTTCAGATCGAGCTTTTGCAGTTGATGGAAGATTTAATCGGAGACCTCACCAGCGTTCCGCAGCCGATCGAAATCAAACTTTACTCTGACGACGAACAAGTCTTGCGCACGCTCGCTCCGCGAGTGGCCGATACGATTTCGAAAGTTCGCGGCGTCGTCGAGGCGAAAAACGGCATCGTGCCGGCAGGCGACGCGCTCAACATCCAGGTCGATCGCGTGAAGGTCGGGCTCGAAGGAATGGACCCGGAAGCCGTCACAAAGGCGCTGGACGATTTCCTCACCGGCAACGTCACCACGCGCATTCAACAGGGGCCGAAGCTGATCGGCGTGCGCGTTTGGATCCCGCGCGACGCGCGCGCAACCATGCGCAACATCGACGATCTCCTTTTGCGCGCGCCCGATGGTCACCTGTTTCCACTTAAGCGCGTGGCCACGCTCACTCCGCTGAGCGGCCAACCCGAGATTATGCGCGACGATCTCAAACGCATGGTCGCGGTGACCGCTCGCATTAGCGGACGCGATCTCGGCTCGACCGTGAACGAAGTCAAAAGCAAGCTCGCGAGCTTCGGAGTGATTCCAAGTAACGTGCTTTACACCTTCGGTGGCCTTTACGAACAGCAACAGATCGCCTTTCGCGGCCTCACCATCATTTTACTGGCCGCCATCCTCCTCGTGTTTCTGCTCCTGCTCTTTCTCTACGAAAGTTTTCGCGTCGCCGTTGCCATGTTGCTCATTCCGTTGTTTGCGGTCGCCGGAGTTTTTCTTGGCCTTTGGGTCACGCGCACCGAGTTCAACATCACTTCACGCATGGGCATGACCATGATCATGGGCATTGTCACCGAAATCGCGATTTTCTATTACTCGGAGTTCCGCGATCTGCCTGCGAGCGACGATCGTTTCATCCTCGCCGGAATCAACCGCATGCGCGCGATCTCGATGACAACGTTCGCGGCGATCCTGGCATTATTGCCGCTGGCACTCGGGATGGGTCAAGGTTCGGCCATGCTGCAGCCACTGGCGATTGCGATCATCGCAGGACTAATTTTTTCGCTGCCGCTTGTGCTCATCGTGTTGCCGGCATTACTCGCGATGTTCCAGGTAAATGCCATTCCCTCCATCGCTCGCCGCAAACACCGAGGAGTGAGCGGAAAAATCTGAAGGGTTCAAGAGCGACATGGTCGAACCATTTGCACAATGGGCTTGGTGCGAGCAGAACCGAGTGAAGCTGAACTGCTGAAGCAAAGCCAACGTGGCGAACAGTCAGCCGCTTTTCAACTCACCGGACCTGATAGCGCCGAATCTCCGCTGCCTGCGCACCGCGGTGCGGCACCGCAATGAATAAGGCGTCTCGTTCCGGCACGAAAAGCCCGGTGCGAGCGCCATTCGCCGTGTCAACCTTAGTCAAGGCTTTATAGATGTTTGCGTCAGTTTGCTCGATGATGTCGATCTTGCCGGCGCCACATATCGCGTAGATTCGATGGCGCCTGCTGTCGTAGAAAACGTCATCGGGGTCGCCGGAGATGTCGACGCTCGCAACGACGTCGCCTGATTCCGTGTTAAGGATCACGAGCTTCGATGGCATGCGGCATCCGATAAATAATCGGTGGTTGGCTTCATCAAACGCCATCGGAAAGTTTGCAGATTCGCCGTCAGTCTTCCACGTCGCAATGACTTCGCCTTTGTCGCGGTCAATCACGGCTACATGGCCAGCGTTCGGGACATTTACAAAAATTCGCCGGCCGTGTTTCTCCAATTCGAAAGATTCTGGATGCGCTGCGAGTTTGATCGAGCCGACGCGCTTGCCGTCGGCCGCGTTGATTATCCCGATTCCGCCGCTGCCAAAGCCGACGTAGATTTGTTTCGTGGCGCTGTCGTAACGCACATTGTCCGCGTCATCCTGGAAGTCCACTTTGCCGATATGCTGCAAGGATTTGGCATCATAGATGTCGCATAGCCCGGCTTTATCGTTCGCTATGAATAGCCGGTTCAGTTCGGGAACATACACGACACCCTGTGGCGCTCCGAGGCCGCTGATCGAGTGGACGCGCTCGCCTTTGCGCAAGTCGAGCACTTCTGCCGTGTTATTGCCAAGCGCGCAGACGAACAATCTTTCGCCTGCCGAGTCGAGATCGAGATGATCTATCCGTCCTTCTACTCCAGGCAGCGGAATCGTCTGCTTCAGTTGAAGCCCCGTGTCACCAGATTCAGCGGCGGCGAGATAGTTGCTGACTACTGCGAGGACGATGGCGAGAGCTAAATGTTTCACTTGGATCCGTAAGTAAAATTGTCGAACTCCGTCACGCTGTCGGCTTTCGTCCACACGCCTACTTTTCCAGCGTTGGCAAAGCTTTCATCAGTTGCATCGATCACTTTATTGCCGTCGAAGATGACGGCGAATTGATTGCCGTGGAATCCCACGCGCAACGCGTGCCAGACGCCGGAAGTCACTTTGATGTCGATGCTTTTGAACGCTACGCGCTTGCCGTTGATCGTATGATAGATAGTGACGTTGTCTTCGAGCGCGTTGGCGCGTGCGATGTAGTAGTTGTTCGCATCCTGCACGCGCCAGATGACGCCGCCGGCCTGATCTTCCTTTCCCGCAACCGGCTTGAATTTCACTTCAACGAAGCCGTCTTTAAGATTGCTGTCGTTCTTGATGCAGACGGGGAAGGTTGCCTCCCCTGATTGTTTTAACACGTTCGGTTTGCTTGGCGCGGAGTCGTCTTTCTCGATGGACCATTTCGCTGAGCCGCTGCCGGTTTGCGTCGCCATCCATCCGGGAGGCGCTGCTCCGGTTTTGAAATTATCAAAGGTCACCGTGTCGGCCGATGACAATACTGTAACCGCGGTGACGGCCAGCGATGCAAAGAGTAGCGTTTTCATTTGATGCTTTCAGTTTGTCCGGCGACTTTCAATGCACCGCCGGCGTGGTAACGCCCGACAATCCAGTCACGAGGAGGGCACCCTTGACGGCTTCGGCCAATTTCTTGGCCGAACCTCTTCCCCAGTAGTGCAGAAATAGGATACGTGGATTTTCATGCGTCATGTGAGAGTGAATCGCGACAATGTCGATCTTGCCGACGCCAAGAGCCTTTAGCGCGGGTTGCAGTTCATCTTCCGTTACCGCAAAGTCTCCATCGACAACGGCGTTGTCATCACTGCCGGCGAAAGCGGCCCACGTGTTCACGCCCATTTCCTTACCAATCTCGACGCTGTGCATTTTGGATTTTTTCCCGATTGTGAACTTCAGCATTCCGTCCTTCGCTTCGCCTTGCATACCGAAGATTTCGTTGAGAGGCCGAGCCGTGATTGAATTCTTTTCGGGTAGCGGGACCTGTCCAACTTCCGTGAATGACTCTGCTGGTTTCGCGTTCGGACCGCGAATGGATTTGATTGTGTCGTACATTTTCCTGACTGCTCCGGCCAGCTTATCAACACTGCCCTCGCCTTCGATGTGCATGAAAAAAACTTTCGGCTGATCAAAGAAGAAATGGTTATGCAGTGCGGTCACGCTGAGGCCGCTGTCGAGTGCGACCGACATTAGGGGTTTAACTTCGTCTTCGAAAAGAACGGTGTCGCCCATAACCATCGCGCCACTTTTTGTTTCAGTGAACGCCGCCCAGGTGCCGAGGCCCATGAACGGCGGCATCGTCCATCCATCGACAACGACCTTCACGTCGTCGCGCGGGAAAGTGACTTTGTAAACGCCTTCCTTCTCGTTCAGCTTGCCTTTGAGGCCGGTGAGATTGTCGATCTTCGCCGTATCGAGCGCCGCCGGCGCGCTGGTGCCCGTCGCGGCAAAAATCGCCGCCAAGATAAAAAGCTTTTTCATTGGTGAAGCCGTTAGTTCTGGAGCGATTGAACGCTCCAGAACCATTGCGTTTG
>Ga0209590_10000917_pt1 | contig 10519 bp, 7 predicted proteins | sample CZO8metaG_FD_188353 | JGI IMG/M metagenome (GOLD analysis project Ga0209590, IMG submission 188353) | Vadose zone soil microbial communities from the Eel River Critical Zone Observatory, Northern California, USA - CZOApr15con1.8 metaG... | ecosystem: Environmental > Terrestrial > Soil > Vadose...
GTCGATGTAGTACATCCGGGTGTCGTCGCTAGTCCACCCAAGGCCGTTCGAAAGCGTCACCCTGTCGAGCACTCGCTGGAGCCTGCCGTCGTAGCGGTAGAGCGCGCCCGCGCCCGGCGTGAGGTCGAGCCTCATCGTCCCGATCCAGAAGCGACCGGCTGCATCGCAGGCGCCGTCGTTCGAGCGCATAGCCGGTCCGTGCGGCAGCAGGACGAGGGTACGCACCGACTCGTCGGCAAGATCGACCAGCGCAAGGCGATCGGCCAGCGCAACGAGCGCCGCGCGGCCGGTCGTGGGCGCCGCCGCGCCCACCATCGCCTCGAGGCCGATCGCCCGGTCTTCCCCGCTCTCGAGAACGTGCAGTTCGCAGCCTTCGATGTCCACCCACAGCAGCCGCCCTGTTGCCCCGTCCCAACGTGGTCCCTCCCCAAGCTTCGCGTTCGCGGGTACGGCGATCTCCACGGCGTAAGGTTTGCATGATCGCAGGCGTGCGCGGGAAGAAAACGGGATGACGCGCTTCTCCGGCAAGCGTGCGCTCGTCACCGGCGCGGGGTCGGGCATCGGCGCGGCCGTCTCACGCCTGCTCGAGGCCGAGGGCGCGGAGGTCGTCGCCGCGGACCTCACCGGGACCGACGTCCACCTCGACGTCCGTGACGAGGCGCAGGTCGCTGCTGTTGCGCATGACGTCGACGTGCTCGTCAACGTCGCGGGCATCGGCTCTACGACCAACGCGCCGGAGACGCCGCTCGACGTCTGGGAGGACGTCTTCGCCGTGAACGCCCGCGGGACGTTCCTCTGCTGCAAGCACGCGATCCCGACCATGATCGCGCGAGGTGGCGGGTCGATCGTCAACATCGCGTCCGTCGCAGCGATCGTGGGCCTCCGCAACCGGGCGGCGTACTGCGCGTCGAAGGGGGCGGTGGTCTCGTTCACGCGTGCGCTCGCGGTCGATCATGTGAATGACGGCATCCGCGTCAACGCCGTCTGCCCGGGAACCGTCGACTCGCCCTGGGTGCGGCGCCTCGTCGAGGAGGCCGGCGAGTCGCTCGACGAGCTGACCGCGCGGCAGCCGCTGGGCCGGCTGGGAACACCTGAGGAGATCGCGGAGGCGGTCGCCTACCTCGCTTCCGATGCAGCGGGCTTTGTGACGGGGAGTGTCTTCGTGATCGACGGCGGGCTCACGGCGGCGTAGTGCTGGCCCTCGTCACGCAGCCGGGTCACACCCACACAACACATGTCGAAGACGTTCCGGCCGTGGAGGCGCGCGAGGGCGAAGTGCTCGTCCGCACGCTCGAGGTGGGCGTGTGCGGCACCGACCGCGAGATCTCGGAAGGCCTCTTCGGGGTCGCACCTGAGGAGGAGCCGCTGCTCGTGCTCGGCCACGAGGTGCTGGCGGTCGTCCTGCGAGACGGCTACGGCTTCACGCGCGGCCAGCTCGTCACTGCGACGGTGCGCCGCTCGTGCGGGCATTGCATCGCCTGCGCGGAGGACTCGCCGGACTCCTGTCTGACCGGCGACTACAGCGAGCGCGGGATCACACGCCTGCACGGCTACGCCCGTGAGCTCGTCGCGGAGGATCCGGAGCAACTGGTCGCAATTCCGAAATCGCTCGGCCGCCTCGGCGTGCTCGCGGAGCCGACGTCGATCTGCGAGCGCGCGCTCCGACATGCCCGGACGATCGGCGGGCGGCAGCCGTGGCAGCTCGAGCGCGCGCTCGTCATCGGCGCAGGCGCGATCGGCCTGCTGATGACGTACCTCCTGCGCCTCGCAGATGTGGAAGTGTGCACTGCGTCGCTCGAACCTGAGAACGAGCTCGTCGAACAGTCCGGCGCGCGCTACGTCTCGACGCGCGACAACGAGCTGTCCGAGCTCGGGACGTTCGACCTCGTGGTCGAAGCGGCCGGCAACGCGCAGTTGATGGCGCGGACGCTCGACCTGCTCCGCCGAAGCGGAGTCGCATGCCTGCTCGGGATCGACCCGCGTGACCAGACCGTCGAGCTCGACGGACGGGTGCTGGGCGTCGACACGATCCTCGAAAACCGCGTTCTCTTCGGAAGCGTCAACGCGCACCGCCGGGACTGGCTGGCCGCGGTCGATGATCTCGATCGAGCGCGCGAGCGCTGGCCGGAAGCGCTGGACCAATTCGTCACGCTCCGCGTCCCGCTCGACCGCTTCTCGGAGGCCTTCGAACATCGCGGTGGCAAGGCGACGCTCGTTCTCTCGGACTAGTACCGGATCAGCTGCGGAGGCCTGCGGCCTCGAGTGCCTGCCGAGCGAGCGCTTCGTCGACCTCGCCCGGCAACCCGCTCACGCCGACCGCGCCCACCCGAGTCTCGCCCTCGAACACGGCGAGGCCGCCGAGGAAGAAGGTGAAAAGCGGGTCGAAGCTCTCGCGCTCGACAGCGTCCTCGCGGACTTTGTTCGCCAGCTCTCGAGTCGAGCGCGCGTCACTCCGCGCGGCGGTGTACGCCTTGCGCTGAGCGTTCAGGCGCGTGTCCGGTGCCGCGCCGTCCATCGTCGCGGCCGCGACGATCTCGCCGTGCGTGTCCGCGACGAAAACCGAGACCGGGCTGGACGCCTCCCGAACCACGAAATCCACGATCGCCTGTGCGTCCTCGAGCTTCACGAGGCGATTCTACGGGCCAGGTTGGACTTCCACCTTTCGGCCTAGAGGCGAAACGTGCTGTAGTTCAACTGCATGCGCATCGACGTCACCCGCCTCGCACGGCGAGTTTTGGTCCTGGTGGTTGTCTCGGGCCTCCCCGCCTTGGCTGTCACAGCCCCCTCGGGCTGGCCTTCTGCGGCAAACGTCGCGAGTCACGCCTCGAGCTCCGGCTTCGAGGGGATTCGCTTGCAGAACGTCGCCGGCCGGGTCGGACTCGACTTGCGTCAAGGTGCGTTTCGCTTCGGTGTCTCGCCCGACCCGGCGGCGATGACCGGAGGCGGGCTGTGTGCTCTCGACTACAACAACGACGGCTGGGTCGATCTGTTCGTCGTGAACTCGTATTCGCAAGCCGACGTCGATCGTTGGCATAAGCACGGCGGCCTGCCTCGGAGCGCCCTCTTCCGCAACACGAGAGGCCACTTCACCAGCGTGAGCCGCCGCTCGAGAGCCGACCTCGCCGTCCGTGGCGAGGGGTGCGTGGCTGCAGACTTCAACGGGGACGGCTACGCGGATCTCTACGTGACGACTGACGGCTACGACAAGCTGCTCTGGAACAACGGCGACGGCACGTTCACGGAAGGGGCCCGCGCGGCTGGAATCCATAGCTACGGGTGGCACGCCGGAGCCGCGGTCGCAGACGTGAACGGCGACGGCCGTCCCGATCTGTACGTCGCGGGCTACGCCGACCCCAACGTCCCCGTTCCCGGCTCCGCTGCGGGGTTCCCGAACAACGTCGCCGGCGTCCGCGATCTCCTGTACCTCAACGTCGGGCGCGGCCGCAATGGACATTCGAAGTTTCGCGAGGTCGGCGTTCAGGCAGGCCTCGAGGCCGCGCGGTTGGATCACAGCCTCGGTGCAGTCTTTTCCGATTTCGACGGCGACGGGCGGCCCGATCTCTTCGTCGCCAACGACGGTGACCCGAACCGGCTCTACCAGAACATCGCCTGGCCCGGCGGGAGGAAGGCCGATCCGGCGGAGCTCGGCTTCCGCTTCGAGGAGCGCGCAGCCACCGCGGGCGTGGCCGATCCGAATGCGGGAATGGGTGTCGCGGCCGCGGACTTCAACGGTGACGGGCGCACCGACTTGTTCGTCTCGAACTCGCGGGGCCAGGGCCATGCGGTCTACACCGGGCAGCAGCCTCTCGCGTCCGGATCGTCGTTCACCGACGTCAGAGCGGCTTTCGCGCCGGCGTTCGGCAAGACGTTCACCGGCTGGGGCGCTTCCTGGGTCGACCTCGACCTGGACGGCAATCTCGACCTCGTGCTCACCAACGGCGGAATCCCGGTGATCAATCTCGCGCGGAACGCGCAGCCGATCCAAGTGCTCGAAAACATGGGCGCACCCCCGAGGTCTGCACCCCAATTCACGGACGGGACCGCACTCGTCGGCGGAAACGACCTTCCTCGCGTCGTCGGCCGCGGCCTCACGACGGCCGACTTCAACAACGACGGCCGCCTGGACATCGCCATCAATACGATCGGCGGGAAACTGGAGCTCCTGCGTCCGACGGGAGCCGTCGGCCACTGGCTCGCGGTGCGGCTCGCCAAATTCTCGCCGGGAGCGGTCGTGACTGCGGTCCTCCCGGACGGTCGCCGGCTCGTACGCGAGGTGCAGGCAGGCTCGAGCTATCTGTCATCGCAGGACCCTCGCGTGCATTTCGGACTCGGCGCGGCGACGAGCGTGAGTCAGCTCATCGTTCGCTACCCGGGCGGTCACATCGTCGAGCGCAACAACATCCCGGCCGACCGCATCGTCTTCTTCGGCCGCCAGACGCGGAGCGCCACCGCTGCACGATCGACCGCGCTCGCACGGGCAGGTCGAAGTCAGCACCTCTCCCAGACTGCGCCGTACCTGATCGACGGGTGTACACCGGCCGACCTGAAGGGGCACTCGGTCGCCCGCGTGTGGGACGAAGCCATGCTCGACGCCATCAGGCGGGACCTCCCGGCGCCGACCACCCACTCCCGGAACCTCTTCGACGTCTCGGCAGCGATGTGGGATGCCTGGGCGGCCTACGACCCCAAGGCGGACGGCTACTTCGTCACCGAGAGAGACAAGGCTCCCGACGTCGAGGCTGCCCGGGAGACCGCAATCAGTTACGCGGCATACCGCGTCCTGCTCTGGCGCTACGCGTACGGCGCCAATGTGCGGGTGACGTTCGACGAGCTCACCAGGACCCTGCGCTCGCTCTGCTACCGGCTGGACTTCACGAGCACGAAGGGTGACTCACCGGCCGCACTCGGCAATCGCATCGCGGCCGCGGTGATCCGGTATGGAAGGCGCGACGGCTCGCTCGAACGACTCCGCTATGCCGACGAGAGCTATCTCCCGGTGAACGCCCCTCTCGTCGTCGCCGAGCCCGGGACGGGGATGCACGATCCGACCTTCTGGCAGCCGCTCGCGCTCGATCACAACGTCTCCCAGAACGGGCTCACGGTGCCCGGGAAGGTGCAGACGTTCATCGGCGCGCAGTGGGGCCATGTGCGGGGATTCGCCCTGCCGGCCTCGAAGAGCGGCGTCCCGATCGACCCCGGCCCGCCGCCGATCGGCACGCCCAAGGATGCGGCCTACAAGCAAGCCGCCGTCGACGTCATCCGCAAGAGCGCCGGGCTCGACCCCGCCGACGGGCAGGCGGTCGACATCGGGCTGGACGCGCTGGGAAACAACCCGCTCGGGACGAACGACGGCCACGGATACTCGGTGAATCCGGTGACGGGTAAGCCGTACGAGCCTGAGCGTGTTCTCAAGGCCGACTACGCTCGCGTGCTTGCCGAGTTCTGGGCCGACGGCCCCAACTCGGAGACCCCGCCCGGCCACTGGAACGTGATTGCCAACACCGTCTCGGATTCGCCGCTGATGGCGTCGCGGATCGGTCCAGGAGCAGGGAACCGCCTGCGCTGGGACGTGCAGATGTACTTCGCTCTCAACGGCGCAGTGCACGACGCCGCGATCGCCGCGTGGGGGTTGAAGCGCAAATACCAATCGGTTCGCCCGATCTCGATGATCCGCTACCTGGCCCAGCACGGACAGTCGAGCGATCCCAGCCTTCCTTCTTACGATCCGGAGGGCCTGCCGTTGATCCCGGGCCTCATCGAGGTGATCACGAAGGAATCGAGCGCGCCGGGAAAGCCCCACGCCGCTCTTGCCGATCACGTCGGCGAGATCGCTATCCGGGGCTGGCGTGGCAACCCGAAGGATCCGAATGAGACGAGCGGCGTGGGCTGGATCCTGGGCGAGCGCTGGGTGCCCTACCAGAAGGCGACCTTCGTCACCCCCGCGTTCCCGGGCTTCGTGTCCGGCCACAGCACCTTCAGCCGTGCGGCAGCCGAGGTGCTCGCCGCATACACCGACAGCCCCTACTTCCCCGGAGGAGAGTTCACGCAGACCTTTGCCCCCGGCTACCTCAAATTCGAGCATGGGCCGAGCAAGCCGCTGACGCTCCAGTCGGCGACGTATTACGACGCCGCCGACCAGGCCGGGATCTCGCGCATCTACGGCGGCATCCACATCGCCGCGGACGACTTTGCCGGCCGCCGGATCGGATCGAGGGTCGGCAAGCAGGCGTGGGCGCTCGCCGAGCGCTACTTCGCCGGCACCGTGCGGTAGGAGGCGGCTAGCGGCCCGAGCGCGCCTGAAGCCTGCGCGCGATCGTGTCCAGCGTGACGGCGAGCAAGAGGATGGTGCCCGTGACGATGTAGATCGTCCCCGTCTTGTATCCCGCCGTGTTGAGCCCGTTCGAGACCGTCGCGATCACGAGCGCGCCGAGGAGCGCGCTGCGCACCTCGCCGCGACCACCGAACAGGCTCGTGCCGCCGATGACCGCCGCGGAGATCGCGTCGAGCAACAGCGTGCCGCCGCCGACGTTGAGGTCGACCGAGTTCAGCCGCGCGGCAAGGATGACGCCTCCCACCCCGGCCATGGCCCCGGAGATGATGAAAACGATGATGCGGATGCGGGCGACGTTGATGCCGGCGCGACGAGCCGCTTCGGCACTGCCGCCGACGGCGTAGACGTGGCGGCCGAACGGGGTTCGCTTGGCAAGGAAGCTCAAGCCGACCAGGAAGATGACGACCAGGACGCCGGCCAGCGGTAGCCCATTGGGCACGCTGGCGTGGTTGGAGACCGCGACGGTGCCGAAGCAGGCGACCGCGACGCCGATGACTTTGGCGATAAGGAGCAGCGGTCTTCGGATCGCCACGCCGGCGCGGCGCTTGCCGAGCAGGCTGCCCAGCGTGCCGACGGCGTAGATACCAGTGACGACTGCCGCGATGATCCACCCCGCGGTCGACGTGAAGAAGTAGACGGCCGTGTCGTTGATCCACTGGCTTTCGATCACGATCACGCCCTTGACCTCGAGCACCTGCAGGATCACCCCTTGCCAGATCAGAAGGCCCGCGAGCGTGACGACGAACGACGGGACGCCAACCAGAGCCACGACCGCGCCCTGCACGCCGCCGATGAACGCACAGATACCCACCGCGATCGCGATCGCGACGAGGGCTGGGTACTCGTGGCCGCTACCCGGTAGCTGGAACTCCGCGACTGTCAGGGCCGCTATTCCGCTCAGATACCCGATCGAAAGGTCGATCTCGCCCAGCAGGAGGACGAAGACCACGCCGAAGGCGAGCATGGTCACGCCGGTCATCTGGACGATGACGTTGTTGAAGTTGTCGGCTGTGAAGAAGTTCGTCGCTTTGAAGCTGAAGAAGACGACGATGACCACCAGACCGATGGCGATCGGCAGGATGCCGAGGTTCCCCGTCCTCAGGTTGTCGTAGGCCCGGCGCCAGAGGCGTGCCTGCGTTTCGGCTTCGTCTCCTTCCGGGAGACCGATGCCCGGTGCGGCGACGTCGACTTCGGAGCTCACGACGCCAGCTCCGGCGCTGTAGTCGGGATGCCCGCGACCTTGGTGGGAATCCCTGCGGTGATCGCCTGCACGACCTCCTGCTGGGTGGTCTTCTCCCGTTCGTAGACACCCACGTCGCGGCCGAGGCGCAACACGGTGATGCGCGTCGCCACCTCGAAGACGTCGTGCAGGTTGTGCGAGATGAGCACGACGGCCAGGCCCTGGTCGCCGAGGCGCTTGACGAGCTCGAGCACCTGACGCGTCTGCGCGACACCGAGCGCTGCGGTGGGCTCGTCGAGAATGACGAGCTTGGAGTTCCACTGCACGGCCTTGGCGACGGCGACCGACTGCCGCTGGCCGCCCGATAGCGAGGCTACCGGCTGACGGATCGAGCGGATCGTCGTGACAGACAACGACCTGAGGGTCTCGGCCGTGCGCTGCTCCATGATCGGCTCTTTCAGGCGCCAGAGCCGGTCGCGCTCCTCGCGGCCCAGGTACATGTTCTGGACCACGTCGAGGTTGTCGCACAGTGCGAGATCCTGGTAGACGATCTCGATTCCCAGCCTGGCCGCGTCCTTCGGCCCGGTGATGTGAACGGGCTTCCCTTCGAACAGGATCTCGCCGCTGTCCACGCCGTGGATGCCGGCGACGCACTTGATCAGGGTCGACTTGCCCGCGCCGTTGTCGCCGACGAGCGCCATGACCTCTCCGTGGCGCACCTCGAAGTCGACATCGGTGAGCGCCTGTACCGACCCGAACGACTTCGAGATACCGCGGAGTTGGAGGATCGGCGTCTCGCTCACGGGTGTCGGGTTTCCTACCACAAAGCCGGTGGAGACGCCCGCTTGGGCGCCTCCACCTGTCGGTCCTCTATGGCCCTAGCAGAACTGCGCGAACTCGCCCACGCACACGTCGCTCTTCTTCAAGAACTTGTCCTTGAAGAGTCTCGTGTAGTTGGCCTTCGTGATCGAGACGACCGGAATCTGGACGGTCGGCTCCTTCTTGCTGCCGTTCTTGCGGAACCCGTTGACCCCGGGCACCTTCGTGTGCTTCAGCAGCGCGACAGCCGCCGCCGCGGCTGCGTTGGCCTCGAGGGGCACGTACTTGTAGACAGTCATCGTCTGCCAGCCCGAGATGATGTTCTGCACGCCCTGGACGGTCGCGTCCTGTCCCGACAGCGCGATCGGCTTCAGCTTCTTCGCCTTCAGGGCGGCAATCACGGCGCCGGCGATGCTGTCGTTCGCCGCGATGGCCCCGTCGATCTTGTTGCTCGTCTTGAGCAGCATCTGCTCGAAGATCGGCTGAGCGTTGGTCGCCAGCCAGAGCGGCACGAACTGTTGCGGGCCCTTGGTCAGCTTGCCGCTCTTGAAGAGCGGGTTCAGAACGGCGTCGTTCCCGCTCTTGAACCAGAACGCGTTCTGATCTGTCGGGCCGCCCCAGAGCTCGGCGACGACGGGCTTCGACTTCGACCCCAGGGCCTTGACGACGCCCTTGGCCTGAGCCGCGCCGACGGCCTTACCGTCGAAGCTGACGTAGACCTTCGCGATACCGCCGACCACCTGACGGTCGTAGTCGATCGACTGACCGCCGGCCTTTGCGAACTTCTTCTCGATCGCGATCGACGTGCCCTGGGCGATGTCGGTGACGATGGCCACCTTCGCCCCGCGGGACAGACACGAATCGGCCTGCGAGACCATCTTCTGCGGGTCGTTCAGCGCGTTCGTGATCGAATAGGTCACTCCGGCCTTCTTCAGGGCCTTGGCGAAGTACGGTGCGTCGAACTGCACCCAGCGGACGGATGATTTCGTGTCCGGAAGCAGGACGCAGACCTGAATGTTTGCGGAGCTCCTGGCTGTTGCACCGGTAGCCGCGATTGCGACTGCGACACCGACCAGGACTACGATGAGCCCCGCCGCCGCCGACCTACGAAAGAATCGTTTCTTCACTGCAGCCTCCTAGGTGATGAGATTCGGAAACTCTAGTACGAATTCACGCACTTTTCAGATCGATCGTTGGGTCACAGGATCTCCTTCACGACACACGCGCGCGATACTAGGCTCCTCACAGACAACCGTGGAGCCTCAAATGTCTCAGGAGGGCGCGACATGAAGACCTCGCTCGGAATCTGGGCGCTTGGGCCCATGGTCACACGCTTTGTGCCTGGCGGTTACAAGCCGCAAAAGGTGGGCGAAACGACTGCCGCACGCGTGCGGCAAGCTGTCGAAGGTCTCGGAGACCTGATCGACGGCTACGAGTTCCACTACCCGCAAGAGCTGTCGGAGGAGAACCTGGACGAGGTCCGCGAAGCACTGGACGGACACGACATCTACTGCCTCGCGACCGGCCTGCATCTCGATCCGCGCTTCGGCCGTGGTGGCCTCGTGTCACCCGACGAAGCGACGCGGGCGGAGGCACTGCGCCAGACGCTTGCGGGGATCGACTTCGCCGGTGAGCTCGGCTCCCACTTCATCATCTGGCCCGGGATCGAGGGCTACAACTACCCGTTTCAGACGCCCTACGCGGAAAGTTGGGCCTGGTTCGTCGAGGGAATCGGTCAGGCGGCCGAGCGTTGCCGGGAGCGTGGGATCCTGCTCTTCCTCGAGCACAAGAACTCGGAGCCTGCGATGAAGATCCTCATGCGCAACGTCGGTATGACGCTGCACGTGATCCACAAGCTCCGCGCCGAGGGCCTCGACAACATCAAGGTCAATATGGACTGGCAGCACCTGCTGATGAACGGCGAGAATCTTGCGGAGTACGCGGCCCTGCTCGCGGCGGAGGGAGTGCTCGGCCATCAGCATGCGAACTCGGGCTGGGGGACCTTCGACGACGACAACATGGTCGGAGCGCTCGCGTTCATGGAGACGCTCGAGCTCGCCGTCGAGCTCCGTCGTGCCGGCTACGGCGAGAACGGCGAACGGCTCGGCTTCGATCTGTATCCGTATACCGAGGATGCGGTGGCGGCCACACGGCGCAGCCTGCTGCAGTGGCGCTTCATCGAATCCGCC
>Ga0209590_10000918_pt1 | contig 10517 bp, 9 predicted proteins | sample CZO8metaG_FD_188353 | JGI IMG/M metagenome (GOLD analysis project Ga0209590, IMG submission 188353) | Vadose zone soil microbial communities from the Eel River Critical Zone Observatory, Northern California, USA - CZOApr15con1.8 metaG... | ecosystem: Environmental > Terrestrial > Soil > Vadose...
GCTGGGGGGGGTCGGATCACCCTGCTTCGGCCAGACGAGCTCATCCGCAGGGCCGGGTGAGCGTGGTTGTGAAGCGATCGAGGACAGGCATCATGCTGGCGGCTTGGGCGCAACAAGTTCATAAAGAGGCTCGGGAGCGGGAAAGCCCTTGAGCTGCTGGGTGCCGATCGGCCGAATCGCGAAATCGTCCCCGTTTCCTTGTCTCAGCGCATCCTTCGCCTCCTGAGATAGAAGGACCTGTCCTCCGCGAGCGACCGCGCTAACCCTGATCGCGTGATGCACGTCGAGACCGACGTACCCCCCATCAAGAAGCGCGGGCGAACCCGTATGTATGCCCATTCGCACCTTGAGCCGCAATGCATGGGACCACGGCTCCTCGGCAAAGTGGTCCTGGGCGTCAATGGCAGCAAAAACCGCCGCCATAGGCTCAGTGAAGACGGCGAAGAACTCATCAGCGCGACTATCGACTACGTAGCCGTTCTGGCGTCCAACCGCTCGACGCAGGAGTTGCCGGTGCTCCGACAGGATTGACCCATATTGCATTCCCAGTCGACCAAGAAGCTCGGTTGACTTCTCGATGTCGGTACTGAGGAAGGTGACCCGACCCGATGGCAGGCTCTCCGTAATGTTGCCAACAGCAAGTCGCACTACTGCGCCAACATGTTCGAACAACCCCGGGTCCTCAGCCAGCGCGGCGTCGAAAACGATGGCCACGCTTGGCGTGCCCTCGCGATCCAACATGCTGACCGTTCGGTCCGCGCTCAATCGGTCAATTTCAAGGGCCTGCCCGTCCCGATCGACATAGGCAGTTCCATCTGGCGACCAAAATCCGACCTGGAGCTTTGGGTCACCGAGCCGCCTCGCCAGCACTCCTTGCAGCTGTTCTCGCACGGCGGCGCCCAAAGTCAGATCCGCAGCAAGGGCGCCGATCGACGCCCGCTCCAGGCGGAGCCTCAGGAACCCGACGAGCAGGCCGATCGGAATCAATGCTTCGGCCGCTATTGCTGCCGAGAATGCGAGGGGCGAGGGCACATGCGCTCCCAGAAGGGGCGGGCTGACCTCGCGCCAGAGAGTGACCAGAATTGCAACAACGCCGCCGAACAACACCGGCGCCAAAACTCGACGGGCTGGCCGTGACGCCACGAAGTAGCGCCGGAATATACGCACCAGGGCGATTGCGACCGTTATCGCATAAAGGAGGCTTTCCACCGTTTGGAATACCGACGTAGTCTCCGATCTCGGGGCCTCACCAAGGCCGGCTGGACAGTAAGGGCATGTGCCTATGGAGAGCACGAACACAGTACCGACAAGGACAAACAAGATCGCCAACACCGAGACGGCCCATCGGTCGAAGCGGTTTGACAAGCGGCCCCACGGATACGCCAACAAGATGTACACGAGAACGACCTCGCCAGACCCCGCCATCACGTGTCCCACCGCAACGAGCCAGGGCACTGTCGACCGGATCGCGATTACCGGTAGGGTTTCCAGAAACCCGATGGCCATGATCTGCCGGCCGGTCGGGTTTCCTGGTCTTCTCCGCCACGCAATGAGTCCCGTCGTCAGAAAGACGAGCGCTGACATGTTGTAAACCACCACCCGTGGCAACGATTCGCCTGCCCGAAACATAAGGGGGCCCGCGACCAGTGTCGTGGGCGCCCCGAGGATCCAGACGAAAAGCGCAGTTCTCGGGTTGGACCACCAGGGCGTCGCATCGTTTCGAATGACGGCCGCTCCGGCTTTACCAGACGGGCCCCGAGGCAAAGGCGCATTCATGTAATCGGTCGCTGCTCCTCGTGATTGGACGCCGCCACGTTACCCCTTCCACGAAGAGGACCGTCCCCCTCCTCAAGAGCTCATCGGAGCCGTGGATTCGAGCTGGGATCGGGAACAACACCTTCTTCTGCCATCCGAAACGTCTTCGACAGTCCGGCATCGGCGGTCCGCTTCGGAATGCCTACCGGATGGCAAGCCCCAGAGGCATGTGTCGAACGACACATTGAGGATGTGTCGGCCGGCATGGGCACGTGCGCCACGCCTCCCTACTCTCGTCTTGATCCGGTTGATCACCTGTTCAACAAGGCACAGGCAATCGATCTAATCGTTTGGATATCGGAGGACGAAAGAGAATGCCGTCTGGCTCTACGCGTGCTTTGCGATCCACTATCGGGGACGTCATGCGCCGCCTCCCGCCCCTGACTTCGCCCCCGCTTTGCGGGCTCTGCGGCAAGGGATACGCGTCGACAGTCTGGGTAGTCGACCCGATAGGTAGGGTAAGTGGCCGCTGCCACGCTTGCCTCGGGGACGCGCCGGCAGCCCGTCGGGAAAACCCAGGACTATCCAAATGTTGACTTGCCGCGTCGCGCTACTCGCGCTGATGGCGGTTCTCCCGGCCCGGCCGGCACCAACCTTCGAAGGCCGGAACCAGCGGTCCCACCTGTCGCGACCCTAATTGCAACACTCCGGTTGTCATCGTTCGCTGTTGTAGCCGGCTTCATGGAGTATCAGCGCGGACATGACTGACAACGAAGCCAACAAAGCCGCCGTAGAGCGCTACTTCAACGAGGTCTATGTTCGCGGCAACATAGAGTTCCTTCGCGAGCTGTTCGTACCGGGGTCGCTACTCGCAGGAGCCATCGAGAGTGGCGCCAGGACGATGCAGCCAGCCTATTCGGACCTACAGGTGACAATTGAGGATCTCATCGCCGAAGGCGATAACGTAGTCGCACGCGTCACGTTCACTGCGACACACTCTGGACCACTGCTCGGGTATCCCGCGACCGGCAAGCAGGCCGTCTTGACCGCCCTCTACCTCTTCAAGTTCGCGGGCGGCCGTATCAGGACGATGATGTTTGAGGCCAACTTCTACGGGCTCCTGGTCAACCTTGGACTGATTCCGATCCCGGGAGTCCAGGACACATGATCCCTGTCGGCCCTGGGGTACGCACACTCTCGGCGCTCCCGTCCTCCCCTGACGTTCGCACCGTCCCTACCGAGCAAGGGTCCAGGTCGATGGCGACAAAAGGGCGCGCCATCTCGGAGTGAGCGCGATCAAGTTTTGGTCGGTGAGGGGACCTATTTGAACTCTCGAATTGATCTCGACAGCGGCGTCCTCGACCTCATTCGGAGCCATTGCGACCGGCTTGAACAGGCAGGTGCCTGCGTCTAGCCGACCGTCGCGCGGAAAGTCACGCTGGGCCTCAGTCTGAGTGGATCGGATCAGAAAGCGGTCGAGGGCCCGGGATTTGAACCCCTCGGCCTCACGGTCCCGAAATCTAGGCGGTCTCGTCCACCGAGATCGATTTCGACGGTTTTGAGCTTATTTCGAGTCCTGGCCGACGGCGATTTCAGCCACCAAACTCGCTTGGATTATTACATGAACTGCTAGATCCCGAGTGCGACCTCGGTTGTCCCTCTGCCGCATCTCCCGTTTGGGCGGCGAGGCCGAAAGGGGTGGCCGACCGGCCCATTGGCTTGACAATTCTGGCAAGCGACGGTTGACGAGCCTATCGGAATATTGGCAACGGTCTCGTTTCGGGAGACGCGCCGACCTCGCGACAGGGTGGGGAGGAGGTGGGGAGCCTAGGTCGGGCGGTTCCCCGATCTCAAGCGGGCTCCCTCCGAGCGCTCCCGCGAGCGATCGATATGGTTGAGCATCGCCGCCTCGGCGCCGCCGGCGTCGCCCGCCCGGATTGCATCAAGAATGTTTTCGTGCTCGATCACCGTTGCTCCGCCGATGGCCCTCGTGTAGTAGTGGTGATACAGGCGATAAAGGCGCAGGTGCGAACGCAGGCGCCGCAGCGTATCGCTCAGCAGCCCATTGCCGGACGTGCCCGCGATCGCTTCGTGGAATCGCGCGTCCTGCAGGGCAAAGGCGCTGTAGTCGTGGTATGTGCCCCCATCAGACCCGCTGCTGGTGCCGACCAATCGGCGCATCTCGGCGAGCTCGCGTTCGAGCACACGTAGAACTTTTTCGTCGCGGCGTTCGGCTGTACGGCGCGCCGCGAAAGGCTCTAGCAGCCGACGAACGTCGTAGAGGTCGTTGAAGTTCTTGGTGTCCAGCATCGGGGTCACTGAGTAGCCGCGCAGCGGCTCCTTGACAACCAGGCCGTCCATCTCCAGCCGGGCGAGCGCCTCCCGCACCGGTGTTGGCGAGACGTTCAGCTGACGCGCTACCAGGTCGATGTTGACCCGGGCGCCTGCCTCGATGTGCTGGTCCATGACCAGCTCCATGACCGCCTCGTAGACGCTGTCGGTCAGGGTCTGACGGGAAGGCGGCAGAGGAAGGGCCTTCTCGCTCATTGCCGGCTGAGGTCGAAGACCTCCTCCATCGGAGCCCACCAATCGCCTGCCCTTGCTTCGGGCGCCGGCTGTTGGAGGCCCCGCATCAGCTCATCCCACTCGCGGTAGCGCGGATCCTCCGCCAGCTTTGGGAAATCGCGCTCTGGAGCGAATCCATCGACCGCCTCCATGTACATGAACAGCCGGCGGCCGACAAAATAAATCCTCATCTCAACGATTCCGACCTCTCGCAGGCGGGCGATCACCTCTGGCCACGCGTCGCGATGGTATCGGCGGTAGCGCTCGACGATCTCTTCGTCATCCTTGAGCATCAGCGTCATCCCGTAGCTCTGCATTCCAACTCCCTTTCAGCTGAGTCGAGCCATGATGGCTTCGCTCATTTCGTCATATTGATGAGTGTTCAGCAACTCGCCCACGATCGCGTGGTTGCGCATCACGAGGATGCGGTCGGACAGGCGGATCACCTCAGGCATGTCGCTCGAGATGAGCAGGATCGACTTGCCGTTGGCGGCCAGGTCCCAGATGAGCTCGTGCAGCGCGTTTTTGGTCTTGATGTCGATGCCCACCGTCGGTTCGTCGATGATCAGGATCTCAGCCTTGGCAGCGAGCCATTTGGCGATGCTGACCTTCTGCTGATTGCCGCCCGAGAGCGTCCCCACCGACTGCGACAACGAATGCGCCTTCACGTCGAGCTCGCGGATGGACGGAAGGATCGCCGCGTCCTCTTTCGAGCGTGTGATCCACTGGCCGAACGAACGCAGGTGACGCCAAATCGTGATCGATGTATTGACACGAACTGAGTGGAGAAGGATGAGGCCCTCCTGCTTGCGGTCCTCGCTCACGTACCCGAAGCGGTACTTCTCGAGGGCTTCGCGGAAGCTCTTGATGTGCGTTATCGCGCCCCGCACCCGAACCTCACCACCGGTCGCCTTGATCTCACCGACCAATGTTTTGGCCAGACTTGAGCGTCCGGCTCCGACCAGGCCGTAGAGGCCCAGGACCTCGCCTTTTCGGAGCACCAGGCTCAGCGCGGCGTGGCCACCGTTCGTGGTCAGCCCTGCCACCGCCAGGACCGGCTCGCCCGCAGCAGGTTTAGGTGGCAGCTCAGCGATCACCTCGGCGCGTCCGATCATGTAGGTGACGAGCTGGTCTCGATTGAGGGTTGCCACAGCGACGTCCGCGGCGGCATTCCGTCCATCGCGGAGCACTGTGACGCGGTCGCACAGCTCGAACACCTCTTCCAGCTTGTGACTGACAAAGACCAGGGCCACGTTGTGCCGGCGTAGGTCGCCCAGAATCCGGAAGAGATAACCAACCTCGTGGGGGGTGATAGCCGCGGTGGGTTCGTCCATCAGGAGGATGCGGGCCTGAAGCGATAGCGCCTTGGCGATTTCGACGAGCTGCATCTGCGCCACGCTCAGCTCCGCGACTGGCGTCGCCGGCGCAGCGTCGAGCCCAACCATCTCGATCCACGGCCTGGCCAGCCGGTTGATCGCGGCGTGATCGACCAGCTGGACCCCGCGGGTCGGGATCCGCTCCAGAAGGATGTTCTCCGCCACCGTGAACTGAGGGATGAGGTTGCGCTCTTGATGCACGACGCTGATCCCGGCGGCCAGCGCCGAGCGCGGTGAGGCAAAGCGGACAGGGCTGCCGTCGAGCCGGATCTCCCCTTCATCGGGTTGGTACACGCCCGTCAGGATCTTGATCAGCGTGCTCTTGCCCGCTCCGTTCTCGCCGAGCAGTGCGTGGATCTCACCGGCGCGCAAGCGAAGCGACACGTCGTCGAGCGCGACCACGCCCGGAAACTGCTTGCGGATGCCTGAGACCTCGAGCCGTACCTCCGGCGTGGTTGGATTCGGCTCCGCGCTCATCGCGTGGTCCCACCGAGGCGCGTCGTGCTGATCCTGAGGAAGGCCCTTATGTCGCTCAGGCGCGTCCGTCCCAGGACGACGGCCCCGAGAATCAGCGCGCCGATGAGGAACTGAACCCAGAAGGGATCCGCGCTGACGAGCACAAGCCCGTCGTCAATCAGCGAGATGAGGACCATCGCCAGCACGGTGCCGAGCACGGGTGCGCTTCCGCCGGCGAGCGAGGCGCCGCCGATGATCGGACCGGCGAATGAGGGAAGGACCCACGTGGCTCCGATGGTCGGCTGACCCTGTCCCAGCTGGGCCATGAGCATGGTGCCGGCCACCGCCGCGAGAAAGCCTGAGATCGCATGAGCTGTCAGGGTCGTTCGCCGGATGGGGAGGCCCGAGAGCCGAGCTGCCAGCGGGTTGCCGCCCGCGGCCAGCAACTGCCGGCCGAGCACCACCTGATAGAGGAAGCCCGCGAGCAGGAGCGTGAGCACGATCGTCACCGCCGCCATGAGCGGAAACGGGCCAACGCGCGCCTGGCCGAAGGAGCTGATCTCGTTGGGGATGTGATAGAAGGGCGTGGCGTGGGTGATGCCGAGGTTGATGCCCGCGAATACGTAGGACGTGCCGAGGGTCAGCACGAAGCTGTTGATCTTCGTCCAGTAGACGAGCAGTCCGTTGATGACGCCGCAGACGATGCCGAGCACGAGGCCGGTCGCCAGCGCTACCGGCACCGGGACGCCGTAGCGAACCATCAGACCGGACTCGATGATGGCGACCAGGCCTCCGATCGAGCCGATCGAAAGGTTCATCTGCCCCAGCGACAGCACGACCATCTGAGCCAGCGCGACCAGGAGCAGGATCGAAAGGTCGCGGCCGGTGACGAAGAGGTTGTACGTCGAGAGGAACTGTGGCCTGACGACCGAGAGCACGAGCATGCCGACGACGTCGATGAGAAGTAGGCCGAGGGCCACGCCTGGAGCGAGACTGCGCAGGCGCGTCATCACGGGACCGCACCCCCTGCTGCCCGGGTCACCCTGTCCAGCACCACAGCCAGCAGCAGGACCACGCCGAGAAAGACCGTGATCCAGAAGTTGTCGATGCCCACGAGCAGCAGGCCGTTGGAGATGGTCGCTAGCAGGACGCCGCCGACGATTGTTCCCGCCACCGACACGAGGCCGCCCGAAAGGAGCGTCCCGCCGATCGCGGGCGCTACGAAAGATGCCAGGAGCCAGTCGCTGCCCAGGCTAGGGGAGGCGGTGTGGTCGGCGGCGATCGCCATCAGCCCAGCGGTGGCGGCCAGTGCTCCGGAAAGTCCGTGGGTGAGGAGCACTACCCGGTCGACGGACAATCCCGACATGCGAGCCGCCCGGCGGTTTGCCCCGACCGCAAGCATCTCCCTGCCCAGGCTGAGGTTGCGGTAAAGGAAGAAGAGGGCCACGCCAACCGCGAGCATCACCAGGACCAGGTTCGAGATCGGAAGGCCGGCAACCTCGGTCTCGGAGAAGCTCGTAAAGGAGTCGGGCAGCCGGCTGAAGGGATCGGAATGGGTGAGGATCAACATCGCCCCGGTGATGAGGCTCGCCGTGGCAAGGGTGACGATGAAACTGTTGATCCGCGTCCAGGTGATCAGCAGCGCGTTGCCGAACCCAAGCAGCGTGCCGGCGGCCAGCGCGAACAGCACCGCGACCTCGGGCGGCAGGCCCAGGATCTGCATGGCCCACCCGGCGATCATCCCGGTCGCGCCGCCGATGGCGCCCACGGCGAGGTTGAGGTCGCCGATCGAAAGGGCCACCATCTGGGCGAAGCCGATGGTGATCTGGATGGCAGCGAAGCGCAGCAGCGAGAAGAGGTTGAAGTCGGATGTGAAGCCGGACGCCGCCACCGAGAAATAGATCCAGAAGCCGGCGGTGACGATGAGCAGTGCGAGCAGGGCGACCTGCCGGAGGAGCGCGCCGCCGGTCAAGCGGCCCGCGCTAACCGATCCGAAGCTTAGCGATCGCCTCACGGTCCCAGTCGATGCCAACTCCAGGTGACTCGGGGGCCACGGCCTGGCCGTTCACGATCTCGATCTCCGAGCGCGTGATTTGCCTGAGCTGCGGTATGTGCTCCAGGTAGATGGCGTTGGGCACGGCTGCGGCAAGGCTGACATGAAGCTCCATCAAAAAGTGCGGCGCCACCTTGACGTTGAAGGCCTCGGCGAGGTGCGCGACCTTCAGCCACGGCGTGATGCCGCCGAGACGGGCGGCGTCGGGCTGCAGGATGCCGGCGGCGCCTGCCGCCAGGTACTCGCGGAAATGGCTGAGTGAGTAGATGCTCTCCCCGACCGCGATCGGGATGCTGGTCGCGGCCGCCAGCCGGACGTGGCCGCCGAGGTCCTCGGCCGGAAGCGGCTCCTCCAGCCAGTAGAGGTCCAGCGGCTCGAAGAGATGTGTTCGCCGTTTGGCCTCCGCGAAAGTCATCGACTGGTTGGCGTCGACCATGATGTCGAAGGCCGGCCCGACCGCTTCGCGGACGGCGCTGAGCCGCTCGACATCCTCCTGGGGGCGGGGCTTGCCGACCTTCAGCTTCACGCCCGGCCAGCCCTGTCGTTTGGACGCGAGGGCGCCGTCGACAAGGTCCTTGGTGGAGAGATGGAGCCAGCCGCCTTCGGTGTCGTAGAGCGGAACCGTTGGGCGCGCGCCCCCGGCCAGGCGCCAGAGCGGCTGGCCGAGAGTCTTGCCGCGCACGTCCCAAAGGGCGATGTCCACAGCCGCGAGGGCGAGGCTCGTGATCGCCCCGACCGCTGTTCCGTGGGTGGCCCAGAAGAGCCTCTGCCAGATGGCTTCGATCTGGTTCGCATCCTGGCCGGCCAGCAACGGGACAAGGTCGTGCCGAAGCATTTCGAGCACGGCCCGTCCCCCTGTTCCAATCGTGTACGCGTAGCCGGTGCCAACCACCCCGTCGGACGTCTCGATGTCGACGAAGATCGTCTCCTGCTTTGTGAAGCTCTGGATCGCGTCGGTCCGAGGTCGCTCCGGAATCAGGTCGACGAGGTAGGTGTCGACTCGCCGGATTGGCGTTTTGAGCGAGTCGGTTGACGTGGTGGCCTGTCGCACTAGCAGGAGAGGTACTTGTCCTTGAAGCTCGAGACGATGCCCTTGGTCAGGGACTTGAAGTCGTCCTTATATGTCGCGACCTTGTCGGGGGTGATCACCAGCGTCCCGGAGTCGATGAAGTACGGCGCGCCGCTCTTCTTCTTGCAGCCCTGGTGGATCTGGTTGATGGCGTAGGCGGCGATGTAAGCCTGGCCGTACGGGTTCTGGCCCATCGTCCCGGTGAGGAAGCCGTCCTTCACGGCCTGCAGGACGACGGGGTCGTCATCGATGCCGACCATCTTGATCTTCTTGTCGCCCAGGGTCCGCAGCGCCTTGGCCGCGGCGACCGTGGGGTTGTAGGCGCTGGTCACGATGCCGGTGATGTCCTTGTGGGTGGCGAGCGCCTGGTTGATGGCCGTGTCAGCGGTCTGTGCGTCCTTGTCGATGTCGGTGATCGTGATCAGCGTGACGGCGCCGTTGGTTTCGGCCACGGCTTTCTTCACGGCGTCAACGCGCAGAACGGTGTTGGGGTCGGTCAGAAGTCCGGTGCCGTGCAGCAGGACGCCCTTGCCACCCATGGCGGCGATCGTGGCCTTCGCGCCGGTGTAGGCGGAATTTCCGACGTCGGTCGCGATGCAGAAGGTGGTCTTGGTCGGTTCCGCTATGCAGCCGCCGACGGCGATCACCGGGTAGTTCTTCGCGGCCAGCTGAGTGACGATGCCGTTGGCCGCGTTGCCGTCGGTCGGGAAGATGCCGAAGCCGTCGTAGCCTTGCGCCGCAAGGCTGGTCAGCAGCTGGTTTTGAAGGTCCTGCTTCCAGTCGGTCGGCACCTCGAACGTGCCCTTGGTGAGACTGAAGTCTGTCTTCGCGTCCACTATCGCCTGCCGCATAGGCTCGAAGTAGGGGTGCGGACCTCCGGGAACGATTGCCACTGCGGCGTTGGTCTTGGCTGCGCCGCCGGAGGTGGTCCCTCCACACGCAGCGACGACCAGCATCGTGGCGATGGCCAATGATCGGGCCAGGGCTCTACGTGTCATCCGGCTTCCTCCTTGTCTGCGCAGCACGAGATGGGAATCCAATTGCTCGTGTCATTGAGCGGGATCCGGCGAATGCTATAGGAAATAGGATGTTGGGTCAAGAGCCCGATTCAAGGCTTGGCCGCCAACCCCTCCGGTCAGACCTCGCGAGGACGTCGGCCGCACGGGAATCGGTTGAGTCGTTTCAGTCGCCGATTTCGGACCGCCTTCGATGGTGCCAACCTGGCTGACGGTCCAGGAACGCC
>Ga0209590_10000919_pt1 | contig 10516 bp, 10 predicted proteins | sample CZO8metaG_FD_188353 | JGI IMG/M metagenome (GOLD analysis project Ga0209590, IMG submission 188353) | Vadose zone soil microbial communities from the Eel River Critical Zone Observatory, Northern California, USA - CZOApr15con1.8 metaG... | ecosystem: Environmental > Terrestrial > Soil > Vadose...
GGCGGCTCGCGTCGCGGCTTGCGGAGAAAAACCTCGTTCTTCTCGACATCCCGCTCGCGCGCGGGGAAGCGGCTGCGACGGCGGGCAAGCTCTTGATCTACGGCGCGGGCGATCCCGCCGCCTTCGAGCTCTGCAAACCCGTCTTCAGCGCTTTCGCGTCGGACATCTTCCATCTGGGGCCGGCGGGCGCCGGGCAGGTCGCGAAGATGGTCAACAACCTTATCCTCTGGGCGTGCATCTCGGCGAACGACGAAGGCCTGCGGCTCGGGGAGGCGCTCGGCGTGGACCCGGAGCGCCTGTGCGAGGCGCTGCGTCACGGCAGCGCGCAAAACTGGGCCATGGACACGCAGGCCGAGAGGAGCGGCATGCCCTGGGCGGAGAAGGACATGAGCATCGTCCTGGAGGAGGCGGATCGGGCGCGCCTCAGCCTGCCGCTCGCCGGCACGGTCAAGGAGACGATCAAGGGCTTGAAGATCCGCATGGGGCTCGGCATGCCGGAGATTCCGGAGCACCTCTAGCGCGCCACGCGAGTCCGCAGGCCCGGAATGCCGGCTCGGACGGGTTGACGCCGTCCGGCAAGCTCGCTACTTTGACGTCTTGCCGGGAGCTCGCTCACGGGTACGTGGATGTGCGGCCGGCCGGGTCGGGATCGGAGGACACGTGGCGTCTTACAGTAACCTGATGTGGGAGTTGTTCATTCAGTTCTCGATGGTTTCGTTCCTCGTCGTGGCCGTCGCCGGCCTCGGCGTGGGGGCCGGACTCGTCGTTTCCAGCCAGAAGACGGTGGAGCTCTTTCACGTGCTGAACCGCTGGGTGTCGACCCGCCACGCCCTCAAGTCGGTCGAGGTGCCGCGCGAGACGGATCGGGTCGCGCACCGGTACCAACGCTGGGTCGCCGCAGGCTTTCTTCTCGGCGGCCTGGTCTCGATTTTCGGCCTGGCGACCGGGTTCGACGCTTCCGCCGTCAGCGCGGCGCTCGCCCAGAGGCCTTTCGTGCCGGTGGTCGCCATCGCCGTCGAAAGCGCAAAGTGGTTTCTGATCGTGGGCAGCGTATTCGGCGTCGTGGTGGGCGCGATGCTGCTGTTCTATCCGAACGCGGAGCTCACGCTCGAGCGCTACGCAAACCGATGGGTGTCGTCCCGGCAAATCGCCCGCGGCGGAGACGACATGCGCATGACGCTCGACAGGCTGGTCGAGGCCCATCCCAAGCACGCGGGCTGGATGATCGCCTGCACTTCGGCCGCGGCGGTGATTGCGGGCCTCATCATGATGGCGCGCTATTACTGACGCAAGCGGGTCGGGGATCGCCGCCGGGTCTGCCCGGGCCGGACCTCGGTGAAACACAAGACGGTGGCGATATTGGAGAGCCGGCTCGGCAACCAGATTGCCGGACTGGTCGAAAAGCACGGAGGGCGCGCGATCCTCGCACCCGCGCTCGCGGAAGTGCCCGACGTCGATCGTGCAGCGATCGCGCGGCTCATCGGCGAGTTCGAGTCGAGGCCGCCCACGATCGCGATTTTCCAGACCGGTGTCGGCACGCAGGCGCTGTTTGCCGCCACCGATTCGCTCGGAATGACGCCGAAGCTCCTCGACCTGCTTTCGAGGTGCGTGGTGGCCGCGCGCGGACCCAAGCCGACCGCGGTGCTTCGCTCGCGCGAAGTGCGCATCGATCGCAGCGCAAAAGAGCCTTACACGACCGTCGAGGTGCTGGATTCGCTGAAGGACCTGTCGCTCCGAGGCGGGCGCGTCGTCGTGCAGCGCTACGGCGAAACCAACGTGGAGCTCGACAGAGCGCTGAGAGCGAAGGGCGCGGAAGTCGTGGAGATACCGACCTACCGCTGGGCGCTCCCCGAAAATACAGCGCCGCTCGTGCGGTTGATCGACGCGCTCGAACGCAAACAGGTCGATGCCACCGTGTTCACCAGCGCGTCGCAGGCGCACAATCTGTTCGCGCTCTCGGAAAGACTCGGCAGGCAGGCTACGCTCGCCGCGAACCTGAACCGCACGCTCGTCGCCTCGATCGGCCCGGTGTGCAGCGCGGCGCTCGAAGGACACGGAGTGAAAATCGCCATCGAGGCCAACCCGCCTAAGCTCGGGCCGCTGGTGGCGGCGCTCGACCGGGCGCTTTCCGCGTAACGGGCCGCGGGCGCCATCACCCCGAGGCCGTTGCTGTTTCACGCGGGCTTTCTTCCCGGGGCGTGCAGCGCGAGGATGTCGCACACCGCGCGGTTGGCCGGCGTCGGCACGCCCGCGGCCTGGCCGAGCTGCACGACGCCTCCGGAGAGCCACTCGACCTCGAGCCGATTGCCGCGCTCCAGATCGTTGTGCATGGAAGAGGTCATGTCGGCGGGAAGCCCGTCGGCGAACGCGAGGCGGCCCTCGGCGTAGTCCTCGGCTAGCGCGACGCCGTGCGCGCGGCCAACGGCGACCGCCTCGCGCATCAGCTCGAGGAGGAAGGCGCGCGTCTGCGGATTTTCGCGGATCGGGCCGATCGGCATGCGCATCGCGGTGGTGGTTGCGGACAGCCCTACGAGAAACACGTACTTCTCCCAGATCGCCTTGCGCACGTCGCCGCTCAGCTCGGCGTCGACGCCGGCGCGGACGAGCGCTTCGTGGAGAAACGTCGCCCGCGCGGATTTCCGGCCGTCGTACTCGCCGAGGACGATGCGCTGCATCGTGCCGGTCTGGTGGATCACGCCCGGCTTTGAAATGGTCGTGGCGACGTAGCCGACGCCGCCCATGACGGCCGCGTCCCCGAACTCGCGGCGCAGGATGTCGTCCTTGACCACGCCGTTCTGAAGCGAGAGCACGCCGGTGCCGGGCCCGACGAGCGGCCTGATTCTCTTCGCCGCAGCCTCGGTGTCCCATAGCTTCACCGAGAGAATCACGACATCGGCGCGACCGAGCGTCTCCGGATCGTCGGTGACGCGCACCTTGGGAAGACGAATGTCGCCCTGGGGTTCGTTTTCGATGGTGAGGCCGCGGTCGCGCATCGCGGCGAGGTGCGCTCCGCGGGCGACGAAGCTCACGTCGTAGCCGGCGTTCGCGAGGCGCCCGCCGAAAAAGCCGCCGACCCCGCCGGAGCCCATCATTGCGATCTTCATGGATGTTTCGTCCGCTGCGCGAATTCGGCTCCGGCCCGTGGATTATACCGGCGGCCGGTGGTAACCTGCCCGCCTTCACTGCAGAGAAGGAAAAACCATGATCCGCGCATTTCTTCGCGCTGCCTTGGTCGGAGCGCTCGCGCTGGGCGCGCTCGCAGCCGTGTCACAGACCGTCGACTGGCCGACCAAACCGGTGAAGTTCATCGTTCCGTTTCCGCCGGGCGGCTCGGTCGATCCGCTCGCGCGGATGCTCGGCGTCCGGCTCGCCGATTCGCTCGGCCAGCAATTCATCGTCGAGAACAAGACGGGCGCCTCGGGCGCGATCGGTACGGCGTTCGTCGCGAAGAGCGCCCCCGACGGCTACACCTACGTGTTCGTGTTCGACACGCACGCGGTCAATCCGGCGCTGATCCCGAACCTGCCGTTCGACACGGCGAACGATCTCGCTCCGGTGATGCTGGTCGGCACCGCGCCGATGGCGATCGTCACCAACGCCGCGAAGCCCTACAGGAACTTCGGCGACGTGATCCGGGCGGCAAAGGCGGGGCCCGAGGCGCTCTCCATCGGCTCGGTCGGCAACGGCAGCCTCGGGCACCTCGCCATGATCCTGGTGCAGCAGGCCGGAGGTTTCAAGGTCACGCACGTTCCGTACAAGGGCGGAGGCCCGATGATGCAGGACACGATGGGCGGCCAGATCGATCTCGGGATCGCGTCGGTGGCGGCGCTTTCGGCGAACGTGAAGGGCGGAAAGCTGCGCGCGCTCGCCGTCACCGGCGACAAGCGCTCGCACGTGATGCCGGATGTGCCGACCCTCGCCGAGCAGGGCTTTGCGGGCTTTTCGGCGTACGCGTGGTGGGGCATTCTCGCGCCGGCCGGAACGCCGAAGCCTGTTCTCGACAAGTTCCACGCCGAACTCCTCAAGGCGCTCAACCAGCCCGACTTGCGCAAGCAGCTCACCGAGACGCTCGGCATGGACCTCGCCGCAAGCAGCCCCGAGGCGCTGCAGAAGTTCCTGGTCGGCGAGATCGATCGCTGGGGAAAAGTCGTGAGGGACAACAAGGTTCGTGCGGATTGAGCGTCCGCCTGAGGAGAAAGCGATGAAGGGCGCTTGGGGTTTTGTCGTCGCGGCGCTGTCGGTGCTGCTGGCGGCGCCGGCGCTCGCCCAGGATTTTCCCGCCAAGCCGATCAGGCTTCTGATCGGGTTTCCCCCCGGCGGCAACGTCGACGTGGTCGGCCGGATCCTGGCGCAGAAGATAAGCGAGGGGTTCGGCCAACAAGTTCTTCCCGAGAACCGGACCGGCGCGGGCTCGATCATCGCCAACGAGCACGTCGCGAAATCCGCCCCCGACGGCTACACGCTGCTCGTGGTGAGCGGCGCCTTCGTCACGCAGGCGGCCACCATGAAGAAGCTCCCCTACGATCCGGTGCGGGATTTCTCCTGGATCTCGACGGTGGTGACCTATCCGCTCGTGCTCTCGGTGCGCTCCGACTCGCGTTTCAGGACGCTCGACGAATTCATCGGCTTCGTGAAGAGCAACCCGGGAAAGCTGCATTATCCGTCGCCGGGGATGGGGACGCTCTACCATCTCGCGGGCGAGATGTTCGTTTCAATGGCGGGGATCGACATGCAGCATGTGCCTTTCCGTGGCGGCTCCGAGCCTCTGACGGAAGTGCTCTCGGGCCGCATGGAGCTGCTTATCGATGCGCTGACCAATTCATACCCCCATATCCATGGCGGCAAATTCAGGCCGCTCGCGGTCACGTCGCTCGAGCGCTCGCCCGCGCTGCCGGAGGTGCCCACGGTCGCGCAGAGCGTGCCGGGCTACGAGGCGAGCTCGTTTCTCGGCATCGCCGGGCCGGCGGGATTGCCGGACGCGATCGTCGAGCGCGTCAACCGCGAAGTGAGGCGCGTGCTGGCTCTGCCCGACATCGGCCGGCGCTTTGCCGAGTGGGGCGGCACGCCGAGCCCGAGCAGCCCGGAGGAGATGCGCCGCCACGTCGAAGGCGAAATCGCCAAGTGGAGACGGCTGGTCGAGACGAGAAAAATCGAGCTGCCGTGATCCGATGGGCTCGGTTCCGGTTCCCGCCTGGACTCGGGTAGCCGGTCTTTGTCAGAGGACCCGGCGAATTCCGTTGCCAGAAAAAAAAGGTAAAAATCCCCATTTTTGGCATTTATCTTGCTTGGAATTGGCTCAGGTCCAATTTCCAGGGAAACAGGGTTCGCACCCGACGGCCTCCCGTCAACCATGTCGCCAGATCGACAGCCGCAACACCGCTATCCGGACGATGAGCTGTTCGACTCGCTCTTCGATCAGGAGGCGACCGGAATAGCCGTGACCACGCTCGCCGGCCGCTTCCTGCGGGTGAACCGCGCGCTGTGCGCGATGATCGGTTACAGCGCCGAGGAGCTGCTGCAAATGACTTTTCAGGACATCACCCATCCGGAGGACGTCGAGTCGAGCGAGAGTTTCCGCCAGCGCCTTCTTTCCGGCGATGCGGCGAACCAGACGCTCGACAAGCGCTACATCCGCAAGGACGGAAAGCTGATCTCGGTCCGCATCGTGGTCACGGTCGTCCGTGACGGCTCCGGTTCGCCGCAGTGCTGCACGACGCTCGTTCACGACATGACCGCGAACATGCAGGCGCAGGAAGCGTCCCGCGAAAGCGAGCACCGCTTCCGGCGCATGGTCGAAATGAGCACCGACTGGTACTGGGAGCAGGACGCACAGCTGCGCTTCCTCCGTATCCCCGGGCTTGAGAAAAGGCTTTTCGACCCGGAAACCGTGATCGGCAGGACCCGCTGGGAACTTCCCGACCTGGGTCCTCTCCCCCCAACGGTGTGGGAGCGGCACAGAACCATGCTGGAACGGCGCGAGCCGTTTCACGACTTTGTGTTTCTGCGGCGCAGCAAGTCCGGAGAGATGCGCTATCTGAGCGACAGCGGCGAGCCGGTGTTCGACCGCGACGGCCGGTTTGCCGGATACCGGGGGATCGGCAAGGACGTGACCGAGCAAGTGCGCGCGCAGAAGGCGCTCGAGGACAGCGAGGCGCGCTACCGCACCTTGTTCGACGTGCATCCTCACCCCATGTGGGTGGTCGATTCGAAGACGCTCGCGTTCCTCGCCGTCAACGACGCCGCGGTGAGGCACTACGGCTACTCGAGGGAGGAGTTCCTCTCGATGACCGCCGACCAGATCCGCCCGACCGAGGAAGTCTCCCAGCTGCTGAAGGCTTTCGAGGATCAGAGCCGTTCGTACCGGCACCGGGAATGGCTGCACCGAAAGAAGAGCGGCGAGCTGATCCACGTCGAGATCGTTTCTTTCAATCTGGAATTCGACGGCAAGCCGGCGCGCCTGGGCGTGGTGACCGACATCACCGAGCGCCTGAAGGCGGAGGAACGGGCGCGGGAGATCGAGGAGCGATATCAGGCGCTCCTGAAAGGCGCCAAGGACGCATGAAGGTCCGGGGCCTGAGCGCACCCGGCTCGCGCCGCGCCCGCGAGCTTGCGGTGAGGCGTTGCGCGAACTAGGATTCGCTCTCTCCGGCGCCATTCCAGCGCACGGAAGAAAGGCCGTCGCATGCCGCCGCTCGGGACCCCTTCGCTTTTCCTGTTCGCCCTGTTATCGCTCGGAGCGGCGGCCCAGACCGCATATCCGGCGAAGCCCGTGCGCTTCATCGTGCCCTCGGCGGCGGGCGGCGGAACGGACATCATCGCGCGCTCGGTCGCGCACAAGCTCTCCGAGTCGCTCGGCCAGCAGTTCGTCGTGGACAATCGCCCGGGCGCCGGCCAGATGATCGGCATCGAGCTCGCCGCGAGATCGCCCGCCGACGGGCACACGATCCTGATGGCCGCGAGCACCCTCGCGATCAATCCGATCATGTACAAGAAGGTGAGCTACGATCCGCTGCGCGATTTCGCGCCGATCACCCAGGCCGCCTCGCTTCCCAACGTGCTGGTCGTGCACCCCTCGCTTCCGGCGAAGTCGGTCGCCGAGCTCATCGCCCTCGCCAGGCGCCAACCCGGGAAAATCAACTACGCTTCGGCCGGGATCGGCACCTCGCCGCAGATGTCGGTCGAGCTCCTGAAGAGCATGGCGAAGATCGATCTGGTGCACGTTCCCTACAAGGGCTCGGCGCCGGGTGTCGTCGACCTGCTCGCCGGCCAGGTCACGGTGATGACGCCGAACGTGCTCACCGCGCTGCCGCACATCAAGGCGGGCAGGCTCCGCGCCCTCGCGGTGACGAGCGCGAAAAGAAGCGAAGCCTTGCCGGACGTTCCGACGATCGCCGAATCCGGGCTTCCGGGTTACGATTCGACCCAGTGGTACGGAGTTCTCGCGCCGGCAGGAACGCCGCGCGGGATCGTTGCGCGCCTGCACGATGAGATCGTGCAAGCGCTGCGCGCACCCGAGGTAATACAGCGACTGGCCGCGGACGGCGCGGAGCCCGTCGGCAGCAGTCCCGAGGAATTCGCCGCGTTCATCAAGTCGGAGATCGACAAGTGGGTGAGGGTCGCGAGCGCCGCCGGCATCCGCGCCGAATGAGCGGGAGCCTCTGTAATCCCTTCTGCCCTCCGGGCGTTAATGCATCAATGCGCCGCGCGTGTCACATTTTGTGACAAATGGTTACTCCGGCGGCGGAGCATCTTTGCTAGCATGCGGCTGTCCAATGAGACCGAAGGTGCGATCATGAATCGGATGAAAGCAGCCTTGACCTTGAGCGCGGTTCTGCTGGGCGCGACCGCAAGCGCGCCGGCGCTCGCCTGGCATCACGGGCGCGTGCATTTTGGGGTCTTCATCGGCGCTCCGTTCTATCCCTGGTATTACCCTCCCTACTACCCCTACTACTATCCCCCGGTCGTCGCGGCACCGGCGGCGCCGCCGACGTATATCGAGCAGGGTGGTGCGCAAGCTGCGCCGGTGCAGCAGTCGCAGGGGTTTTGGTACTACTGCGCCGAATCCAAGACCTACTATCCGTACGTCAAGGAGTGCCCCGCAGGCTGGCGGCGCGTGACGCCGCAGCCCGCGCCCGGCGGTTGAACCATGAGCCTCCTGCGATTTTCACCCGTCCTCGCGGCGGCGCTCCTGCTCGGAGCCTGCGTGAGCGTTCCGAGCGGTCCGAGCGTGATGGTGCTGCCGGGAACCGGCAAGAGCTTCGACCAGTTTCGCGCCGATGATATGGATTGCAGGCAGTTCGCCTATTCTCAGGTGGGCGGAACCGACGCCAACCAGGTCGCGAGCGAGAGCGCAGTGAAGAGCGCCGCGGTCGGGACGGTGATTGGCGCGGCCGCGGGCGCCGCGATCGGCGGACGAAGCGGTGCGGCGGTAGGCGCGGGAGGCGGGCTGCTGGTCGGTTCCGCGGCGGGCGCAGACGCGGCCGACCGTTCGGCGTACGGCGTGCAGCGGCGCTACGACTACGCGTTCGTGCAGTGCATGTACGCGAAAGGCCACAAGGTTCCGGTGTCGGGGCGCTTCACCTCGGCCGCTCCCGCATACGCCCCGTCGCCCCCGCCACCGCCCCCACCCCCGCGGTGAACGCAGTCCCAGCCGTTCGGCCCATTCCGTAAGTCAGCTGTCCGGTCGTCGCGTGCGCCATGTGCACGCGACTTTCCCTGGTCGTAATAATGATCGACAATACCTGGCGTCCACGCACGTCAAAAAAATACGTGCAGATGGGGAGATCTCCGGAGTATGAACGCAAGACATCTCGCGCTGCTCGTCGCTGCAATGGCGGCGTTCGCCGGGACTCTCGCGCAGGCGCAGATCGCGGCGGCGTGGCCGTCGAAGCCGATCCGCTGGATCGTGCCGTTTCCCCCGGGCGGGCCGGCCGACGTGGTGACGCGCATGCTGTCGGCCAAGCTCGCCGAGCGCGTGGGTCAGCCCGGCATCGTGGAGAATCGCGCCGGAGCCGGGGGCAACGTCGGGCACGAAGCGGCGGCGAAGGCGGCGCCCGACGGCCATACCGTGGTATTCGTCGTTCCGGCGATCGTCACCAATCCGTTTTTCCTCAAAGCGAGCATCGATCCGTTCAGGGAGCTCGCGCCTGTCATCCATCTTGACAGCGCCTCGATGGTGCTGCTCACCCACCCGTCGTTTCCGGCGAAAACCGTGGCGGAAGTGATCGCGCAGGCGCGCGCCAAACCGGGCAGTGTGAGCTGCGCGTCCTCGGGGGCGCTTCCGCAAGTCGGCTGCGAGATGCTGCGCATCCACGCAAGCACCGAGATGATCATGGTGCAGTACAAGGGCAATGCGCCGGCGCTGAACGCGCTGATGGGCGGGGAGGTCGACCTGCTTTTCGACGTCGTCAATATCGCGCAGGGACAGGTGAAAGCGGGCCGCGTGCGCGCCATCGCCTCGACGAATCCAAGGCGCGGCATCGGCCCCTTCGGCGAGCTTCCGGTGCTCGCCGAGACGATCCCGGATTTCGAGCTCGTCACCTGGCACGGGGTGATGGTGCCCGCCGCGACGCCGGGAGAGGTCGTGATGCAGCTGAACCGCGAAATCCAGGCGGTCCTGGGCGAGCCCGATATCCGCCGGCGATTCGCCGACGGCGGCCTCGAAATCACGGGCGGGACGCCCGGCGCGTTCGCTGCGATCCTGAAGCGCGATCACGCAAAGTACGGAAGGATTCTCACGCAGGCGGGAATCAAGCCGGAGTAGCGCGCTTGCGGACGGTATCAGCCGGCCGCCATCGCCACGGCGTTCTCGCGCAGCAGCTTGGAGAAATCCTCCGCCGGCTGCGGCTTGCGGAAATAGTGTCCCTGGAACTCGTGGCATCCGAGCTCGGTGAGAAAGTCGAGCTGCTCGCGGGTTTCCACCCCTTCCGCGATCACCTTCAGCCGCAGGCTGTGGGCCATCGCGATGATCGCCTGCGTGATCGCGACGTCGTCCGGATCCTGCGGGATGTCCTTGATGAACGAGCGGTCGATCTTGATGCAGTCGAACGGGAACCGCTTGATCGACACCAGGGACGAGTAACCCGTGCCGAAGTCGTCGATCGCGAGGCGGATGCCCATCGATTTGATTCCGTCGAGGATCTTCTTCGAGCTCTGGATGTCGCGCATCACCATGCTCTCGGTGATCTCGAGCTCGAGATTGCCCGGCTTGAGCGCGCTTTCGCTCAGCGCCCGCTCGATCTCCCGCAGCAGATGCTTGTCCTCGAACTGGCGCGCGGACAGATTCACCGACACCGTCAGCGGCGCCGGCACGCGGCTTTGGAGCGTCTGGTTGTAGGCGCACCCGGTCCTGAGCACCCACGCCCCGATCGGAACGATCAGCCCGGAATTCTCGGCGAGCCCGATGAACTCTAGGGGCGGAAGCAGTCCGAGATCGGGATGCTGCCACCGGATCAGCGCCTCCATCCCGGTGATCCGGCCGGTATTGATCTCGATCTTGGGCTCGTAGTGGAGGACG
>Ga0209590_10000927_pt1 | contig 10466 bp, 9 predicted proteins | sample CZO8metaG_FD_188353 | JGI IMG/M metagenome (GOLD analysis project Ga0209590, IMG submission 188353) | Vadose zone soil microbial communities from the Eel River Critical Zone Observatory, Northern California, USA - CZOApr15con1.8 metaG... | ecosystem: Environmental > Terrestrial > Soil > Vadose...
TGTGTGTTTTCTCCCCTCGGTCGACTAGTATGGGTTGCATTCCTACCTTCTTTGCGCCCAAAACGTCATGATCGTAGCTGTCTCCAACGTGCACTGCTTCAATGGGCTTGCATCCGGCACGCTCTAACGCAAGTTTGAATATTCGAGGATGAGGCTTCTCGGCCTTGGCTTCTTGTGAGTAGGTAAAACTATCAAAGTACTCTGCGAGGCCGACGTGTTCCAGACGATTCGTAACATCGTCGGTAGCGTTTGATATGACGCCAAGCCTAAACCCGCGCCGCTTGAGGGCCCTCAACACTCTCTTCGTCTCCGGGTACGGCTTGGACCACGGATGCTGCTGGAATCTTTCGCACATTTCTTCGGCGAGTTCGGATTGATTACCCTCAACTTTCAGTTTAGCAAGAAGAAAACCGAGATAACTCGTCCAGTAATCTCGGGTCCTCCCAGCATAGGAGAAATAACGTTTACCATAAGTCGAATCCGCATACCGAACGCCAGCCTCAACTCTGTGATGTGACATGTCAAGCCCGAGGTCTCCCATGATTCGATGCCATATTCTCGAGTATGGCGGGACTTCGACAAGGGTTCCTGCAGAATCAAAGAATACCGTGTTGATCGAGAAAGGAGGCATAGCCAAATGATCGAGCGATATCATACTTCTCTTCCACAATGGAAAGATTCGGTTTGGTCTTGGGATGGCTCCAAAAGAAGAACTAACTCTTGCAAATAGTCCACTGAAATGTCAGGCGGTGCGTTGAAGAGCTACTATTTCTGCTGGAGTTCGGAGACCCCGAATCTTAGGTAGCAACTATGGGACGAATATGGTGTAGAGCAGAAAGGTATTGAAAACCAGGATCAAACCGACAGTAACTATGGCTAGGACAAGCGTGCTCCTTCTATTGACGAAACCAGCCATGAACTTCTTCTTCGAGGTGTAGTAAACGAGAGGAATCATCGGGAGGGGAATCATGAGACTGAGAATTACCTGACTGTAAACGAGCAAACTGAGCGGATCGAGTCCAAGCAGTATTGCGAACGTGGTTGGAAACACGTTGATGAATCTCGTTACTATTCGTCTCGCCCATACATTCCAGTGCTTTCCGATCAAACCCTCCATTATGACCTGTCCCGATATTGTTCCAAGCGCCGACGAGGAGAGCCCCGATGCGAGCAGAGTCAGAATGAAGACAATGGCGATCGCCGGCCCGAATAACAGGCCGATCCCATGGACAAAATCGCCGACAGTTACGTTCGGGTTCGGATAGAGCGGTATGGCGATAAGGAGTATTCCCGCGTTAACCACAGACGCAATTGTCAGAGCAATTACGGTTTCCTTGAGATGGAATTTCCTCGTTCTCTCGATCTCCCCGTTCGAGTATGGGTGATGATTGCCGGGTCTCATTGAGTCGGTGATCGAACTGCCTAATGTTCCCTCGGGGACCCTTTTTCCAATGAGGTCCATCTTGTTTTTCGAAAGCCATGAATGAACAAACAACGCGTGCGGCATCACCGTTGCGCCGATCATTCCAACTACTATCAGGAAAGCGGCGTTGCTCGATGCGAAGGGCGCTACGGAATGATACGCGGTTTGTGTCAGGTCGGGTTTGACCACCGCGAGATTGTAAAGGATCCCAAATACAAGAACGCTGATCAGCAACGCAAAGTATTGCTCAATGAGACGGAATCTCTTGCCCATCATAGCTAATAGGAGGATGACATCCAGTGCGCCAAATATTGACGCGTAGAGAAGTGGGACCCCAAAGAGCAGATTGAGACCCAGCACCGTCCCCAAGTACTCTGCCAGATCTGTGGCTGCGGCCGCGGCCTCAGCAGCGAACCAGTAGGGAATAACGTATCTGCGCTTTACAAGTGACATCCTGACCAGTTCAGGCAACGAATAACCGGAGACGATTCCGAGTTTGCCGGAGAGGTACTGAAGCAGCATGGCCATGCCTCCAGCAAGCCAGGCGGCCCAAAGTAGATCGTACTTGAAGCCGGCACCTGCTGCAATGTCTGTACCATAGTTGCCTGGGTCCATGTATGCAATGGATACCATGAGTGCTGGTCCAAGCCAAAGCACGAAGCTGCGCAAGGAAACTCCCTTTCCGGTTTCTTGAACTGACGCATCGGCCAGAACTTGCTGTTGCGCCTTTGTGCTATTTTTCCACGGGAAACGCAAGGTACAATTTACCGATCGAGAGGGATACTCGGTTTCAGGGACTAAGCTGACGCTAATAAAGCTAGGCTAACCTAAGATTTCCCACGACCGTAGCGTGGAAGGAGCGATCGGGATCCAAAATGTAGAAGTATTCCCAGCTCCGGACTCGATCCCCTCTACATATTAGGCGTTCCATACAACAACCGGAAATTAACATGCGATACCTTTTCGAGAAGGCAGTCGATCTGACACATGAGCTTCACAACGGCATGCCGATCTATCCAGGCGATCCATCTCCCAGCTTCGTCAGCTACGCCACATTGGAGAAAAATGGAGTGAATCTCACCAAGCTAACACTTGGCTCACACACAGGCACCCATATCGACGCTCCCCGACACTTCATTCCAGACGGAATTGGTGTAGACAAGATTCCCCCGAGCAAACTGGTCGGAGAAGCATACGTTTGTGATATGTCGAGCAAACCAATCGGTAGCGGCATCACTGGTTCTGATCTTCGAAAGAATCTCGAAGGAAAAGCGGCTGAAGACGACATCGTTGTCTGCTATACAGGATGTAGCGAGCGTTGGGGCGATGAATCAGTAAGCTCGAACTACACCTATCTTACTCGGAACGCGGCCGGGTATTTGGTCTCGAAAAAGGTCCGGGCCGTGGGTATCGATTTTCTCAGCGTGGAGAAGTTCCGCGCACCGGACCCTGTAGCCCACAAGACCCTTTTAGGAAACGGGATATTCATCATAGAATCTCTCAGCCGAGCGACCAAACAGTTTGTCGGGAAAAGAATCCTAATGATATGCATGCCCATCAAGCTTCAGAATGGGGACGGAGCACCCTCAAGGGTAATCGGCGTGCCGATTCGCGAAGAATAGCACGAGGAGCTGATGAAGGTCGCTGTATGTTCGCAGGACTTTTGGCAATAGGATTCGGCTAAAAGGGTACATCTTCCCTAGGCTCCTCCCAGCGTTACTATCAAGTCAGTTAGAAAGCCTGCGCATAATCCGACGAAGATGCCTATCATCAGGATTTGATTTGTTGTCTGTTTTCTTCCAGAGTTGTACATCAACATCGAAACGTAGAGAATCGCACCCCCTGCCAGGCTGAGGAAAAGCACGTACGTGAAGACAGAAGTCCAGAGACTGCCTACTACAGTTCCAATGAAAGTAGGACCGCCGCCCACCAGCCCCGCTACGGCTAGAAAACGAGCCGTGGGCCTCTTGATGAGACCTGCTAGCGGACCGGCTATCCCAAAGCCTTCCGTTGTGTTGTGTGCGCCAAAACCAATTATCAGAAGCAGTGCGAGCCCGACAGAACCTGACGCGTAGGACTGGCCCACTGCGAGACCCTCGCTGAAATTGTGGGCGCCGATGCCAATCGCGATCATCATCGCCAGCCTGTAGGGGTGATGTTCCTGGAGAATCTGGATCTGTCGAGCTTGTTCGGCCGTGGTTAGCTGAACTGTTTCCGGTCCGTTCTGCAACCGCGCCTTCACGATAGGAGGGGCTTTTGCCATGTACTTCGCCTCGTAAGCCACCAAGCCCAAGAGTCCAAGTGCAAGTCCTCCGAAAACAGCGACAAGATCCGTCGCAGCCTCAGCAACGGACCATTTTGTTGCGGCAGCACCTGATGCTATGCACGTTGCAGCTTGTCCTGCGAAGGCGCTCGATGCAACGCATGTTGCGGTATTCCAGGCGTGGCTGAACACGTCGATTACGAGGAACAGCAAAATGCCGATGGATAGGGCGTTGAGGAAGCCTTTCTTGCGGGAACTTACATTCTGAAGAATGGCCAGGGGTAGACCGAGAAAGATTGTGAAGCCAGCTATGGCACCTAGCAACAGAAGCTGTGCGTAGTCAATCAACCCTTGGCACGGGGTACGGGACGAATTGCCCCCATGTTATAACTTATGTCATAATTGATCGTGGTTAGCTTTCCTATCTTCGAGTACTCGACTGCCCGACTGCGTTGTTGTGATTGAGTGATGTTCTTGCTCATGATATTTTGTTGGTAGCCGTTGGTTCAAAGAACCCATGTATTCGGGTAGTGAGAGTACTAATCCTTGCTTTCCAGTATAGGTTGATAGCCATTTGGTGAGGCAGTCCTTCTTGTCGAAAATGTGAGTTGATTCACACTCGACGCCCACATGTCCCGCCCCCATTCCGAGTTCGACAACGTGAAGCATTGGGTTCTTAGGCGCAAGATCTTCCACTCGCCTCTTGACAATATGGAAACGGGTCACATATCGGCAAACGGGGCATCGAGCCTCAGCCCCGAGGTCAGTCTTTAGCCCGTTGAGAAGTATGTCCGCTCCGCACTTGACATAGACATCTCCTCTCTGCGGCAGAATCATACGGTATAGTGTAGGCTTGTCGGAGAATCCGACCAGTCTTATCGGACCATAATGGGACACTGCCTTCAACCCCTCGGGGCTTGTTACTCTGCGCAGCAGCTGAGCTGGTCTATGTCCTTCCGGAAAGATGTCGCGGCCAGCTTAATCGATTCGGTCATTGTCGGGAATACGTGAACCGTGTCGATGATGTCGTCGATTGTCAGCTTATGCTTGACCGCCAGAACTGCCTCTTGGATAATGTCAGCCGCGTTCTCCGCAAGAATGTGAACGCCCAGTATCCTTCCGGTCGATGCATCAGCAACCATTTTGACCAAACCTCTCATGTCCCTGATGACGATGGCCTTCGGCACCTTTGACATTGGTATGGTTCTGCAGGTGCATTCGTAACCGTGTTCGTGGGCTTGCTTCTCAGTAAGACCTACTGAGGCCACCTGGGGCGAGGTGAATACCGCTCTTGGAACGGGGAGGAAGTCTATCTTTCTATGTGTCCCCAACAGAGCGTTCTCTGCCGCCGTGGCTCCTTCCTTCGCTGCAATAGTTTCTAGCATCGGTTCGCCTATCACGTCCCCAGCAGCCCATACGTGCGGGGCGGTCGTATGCATTTCTCGGTTAACTCTTACCGCACCATCGTTTCTGAGTCCTACCGGCACGGTCTCCAGGCCTAGCAGGTCCGTGTTGGGGTCTCTCCCGGTGGCTAATAGCAGCTCATCTGCTCTAGCCTCGAACTCTCTACCCCTTGCATTGGCGACTACAACCTTCTCTCCTTGGGTTTGATACGCACGTTTGACTTGTACTCCCGTCTTGATCTCGATTCCTTCGTTTTCCAGGTACTGGCGTAGAGCCTCGGAGATTTCTGGCTCCTCTTCAGGGATTATTCTATCGCTTCTTTGCAAGAGGGTCACCTTTGTCCCCATGTGGGAATACATCTGGGCGAACTCAAGGCCTAGGGCCCGACCGCCGAGCACAACCATCGAGGCGGGTTTGTTCCTCAGGCTGAGAGCCTCGACGTTCGTCAAGTAGCCCACGCTCTCAATCCCGGGGATACTAGGTATCCCGGGCGATGATCCCGTCGCGACTATGAACCTTCTACCGTCAACATTGATTCCATCCACCTTAACCCGTGTCTTTGAGACGAATCTTGCGTTTCCACGGAAGAGTTTGGTTGAGGGTAGTGACTTTAGAACGTCAGAATACTTCTCTTTCCTAAGTCCTGTTACGATCCGATTCTTCTGTTCTATGATCCTGTTGAATTCGAGTGTTGTCCTTCCGGGCCGTATTCCGGGGAATTCGCGATGACTATCGTAGTATCGAAGCTCTCCCGCTCGGAGAAGGTTCTTGCTAGGGACGCAACCAACATTGACGCATGTTCCACCGAGAGTGCTCCTCTCTATCATGGCTGTTTTAGCTCCATGGTCGCCCGCCTTGATTGCAGCGGCGAATGCGGCTGAGCCAGACCCTAGAATGACCAGATCAAACATGCGCTTCGTCTTTTATATGACGGAATTGTCATATAAGCTTGCTACGAGCTAGGGGCTCGCTCGATTAACTTAATTGCAAAGAGGCCTATTACAAATAGGCCAATAGTGAGCCAACGATTAACCCTTCAAAAGACAGACGTGACAGCCGTCTCCTTGCTGTTCAACGCTCTCTCGAACGAGTACCGAGTAAGCATCATAAACCTGCTCAGAACCGGACCGAAGAATGTTGGCGAAATTTCAGACGCTCTCAAGATCGAGCAAACCATGGCTTCCCACAACCTCAAGTGCCTTGCATTCTGCGGACTAGTAACGAGCCAGAGGCTGGGAAAAACGGTCGAGTACACTCTTAACCGTGAAACAGTCGAGCCTATTCTTCGTCTAGCTGACAAACACATCTCGAAATACGCTGTCAACCTTCGAAACTGCAAAACACTCGAGCGGTGAGAGAGAATAGAGATTTGCTTCAAGAAGCCGATGTGCGAGAATGTCATACTCACTCCTGAGGAGTAAGACCAACCCATTTCGCACGCTATTTTTCTATAATCTTATCGTTGCAAACCAGGATGAAAAATGTTAAATTCATAACCCGTCTTTCGAAACTTGGTAAGTATGGCGAAGGAAGTAGCTTGTAGCGTGTGTTCCTTCCGAGTGCGCGCCGACACAGACGATGAGCTAGTGGCTCATTTCAAACAACATGCCCACGAAATGCACAAGAACGAGCCGAGCCGGGAACAGATCCTTGCTATGGCTAAGACCGTCCAGATAGCAACCGCTTAACAGACTAAAGCAACTGTCTCAAAAAATTCTCGCGGCTACCAGCAGTTGCCACGTTTACCATTGAGTCAACCGTGGTAGTTCATTTCTCCCGCAAGTATCCTTACGTCTAGCCAGTTTTCTTTTGGGGGAAGAGGACAAACGTAGTCTTCGCTGTAGGCGCAGTATGGGTTGTACGCGTAGTTGAAGTCGATCATGTAGTTGTTGTCGGGCTTTTCTTCGATGTCGAGGTACCGCGCAGCAGCGTAGCTTTCTTTTCCGGAAGTCCCGTCCCTGAAGGGAATGAAAAGCTCGTTGCTTTCCCGCTCCGTGGACTTGTAGGCTTGAAGTTTTACCTTCCTTCCCTCGATGTCGAACTCAAAGTATCCGAGCCGGTGGAACTGTTGCCTCGTTCCCTTGCTCGTGGTCATCGAGACTCTTTCAGGATTATCATATTTGTGCAGCATCGTGTGAACTTTGTACTTTGGGTCTGGCGGGAAGTACCTCAGCATTTTGAGCGTGTGTGTCTTACCATGTGCTAATGGAGATTCGTGGCTGGTTGCGAAAAACTCGTCTTTGCCCTTTCTGAAATCTTGCACTTGACGGATCCAGTCTTTGCCATCTAGGCCAATCATTTCTTGCTATACCAGTCCATTTGATGGCCCCATGGATCTGCTTAACGTGCTTTCAATCCTTTCCCTGACCGTTCATGTGCGAATTCCCAACCAATCGTTTCCTGGAAATCTCTCGTTTCCGTAACTATTTTTTCCTCCTAACTTTTCTTTTCCTTTAACTATTCTTTTTCGCTAACTATTATGTGACCCCCCGGGGTGGTCGATTTTCGCGCGCCCCGCCCTTCGTGGCCACGCTTCCACCCCATAGGGCTAACTAAATACCGGAGCCCTTTCCATAGGAAGCGCCTAACCTTGCAAGAAACCCTGAGCCCCGATCTGGTCAAGCTCGCTGCCAAGTCCGCCAGGGACGAGTACACGGATGGCGCTGTCTATCAGATGCTCAGCCGCCATGAAAAGAACCAGTCTTTCAAGAAAGCCCTAGAAGACCTCGCCCGCGGCGAACAATCACACTACGAGTTCTGGAAAGCATACACCCATGATACCACTGTCAAGGTGAACAGGCTGAAGGTCTACTTCACCCTCCTCCTCCGGCTCACCCTCGGCCTAACATTCACCATGAAATTCCTAGAGAGGCACGAGGATGCGCTTCACGAACGCTACCGGCAGATGGTGCAGAACATCCCACCCGCCGACAAGGCACGGTTCGAAGCCATGATGGAAGAGGAGGAACACCAAGAGTCCTACTTGATGGGCGAGATCCATGAGGGACGAGTCAAGTACATGAGCTTCATCGTCCTCGGCCTCGCAGACGCAGTGGTTGAGATATCAGGTATCCACGCCGGCTCCCTCGGAATATACAACCGAACAGAGCTCGCCGGTCTAGCCGGGGTCGTCGCTGGAATGGCCGCGTCCATAGCCATGGCATCCGCCGCCTACGCCCAGGCCAAACAGGGCTTCGAAGGATCGGCAAAATGGAGCGCGATCTACACGGGCGTATCGTACATGTTCACCGCGATATTCCTCGCCCTACCGTACTTCCTCACAGGCTCAATGATTACCGCCCTGGGAATCTCACTAGTGGTCGGAGTAGCCCTAGTCGCCGCGATGACCTACTATGATACAGTCATATCAGCGAGAAAATTCAAGAGACAATTTGGAGAAATCGCCGGAATTATACTCGCCGCCTCATTCGCCCTCTACATAGCTGGAACCCTAATCAGACAACTACTTGGAATCGTAATCGGATAGCGCGTGTTACGAGGCAACCTGCTTCAGACGCTCTAGAAGCATCATGCCTCGCCTCAAAGTCCCTAGCGATCCCTTCGCCGCATTCTTTTCTGTGAACCTGGCGGACCCGTCTGGCTTTGACTTCCCGCCGAACATAAGAACGGGAACCGGATCATCACTGTGCCCCTTATCTTCCACAGGCGTGGAGTGATCACACGTGACTGCCACAACAAGATCTTTCACCTTGGGCGATTTCGCCAACACGGCGAAGAACCCCTTGTCAATATCCTCAATCCTCTCCCTTTTCAGATCGAACAATCCATCATGCCCCGGCTCGTCGGGACCCTTCAAATGAACATACACGAACCCATACTTTCCGATAGAATCTAAGACAAGCTCAGCGCGCTTACGATAATCGTCGGGTCTTGTCCCAGGCTCCAATTCCCTAACGCTCATCCCGAGCAATCGTCCAATCCCGAGTTCGGCCGGAAGATCCGCCACCATCAAAGGGTCCAAACCCCATTTCGCCCGGAACTCCTCGACGTGAGGCTTGGAAGTTCCCGCGTCCCGCATCAACACGAAATTCGCGGGGACCATACCGTTCTTTCTCCTCTCCTCGTTTACCGGATGATTATCTAGAATCTTTCTGGCTTTGAAGCCGAACTCGTTGACCAAAGCCGCGGTCACAACGGCCCCGTCAGATCCGTCCAGCGGCTCGCACCTTGGAATATCGTATTCCTTCGCCCCCGGCTGAGCCAAGCTAATGTTACCCTTTCTGACGTAAGCTGGATCAAAGTTGGATACGTTCGAAGAAAACCGATGCCCATCAGGACGGAAGACGACCACCGCCCTATGACCCACGGTTGGCTTGAAAACGAACCGCGGACCCGACTTAAGCCGTAATTCCTTGTTCAGAGCAGCGCCGAGCTGCTGGGCCTCTGGAGTCGAGAGGTTCCTGCCAGCTCTCCTGTCCACAAGCTTGTCGCCTTTGACGGTCGCAAAGCCCGCCCTGAGCGCAAGATCACCATCATGAAATTCGACACCCGCACCAAGAGCCTCAACCACGCCCCGCGACAAGTGAGTCTCAAGCGGATCGTATCCTAGTAGAGAGAAAACGCCGGCGTCACTCTCAGGGGCAATACCTTCTCCGACGGTATACATCCGTCCCATTCTACCTCTCCCCGCCAAAGCGTCGAGGTTCAGTGTAGAAGCCGCTTCCAGGGGCGACTTTGTGCTACCAACCCTACCACTAGCGCCATCGAGAACAACCATGACAATTGGGAGCATTATCCGGAAAGCCTGGGGCTTGATGTTAGGAATTGGTAGAAAAAGAAGCCCTAAAAGAACAAGCATCTTGTTCGATTCCAAGCTGAACAACTCTGTCTAACAGCCCATCCAGCCACATGTCCCATCTCAAACGGACAGCCCTCACCTCCCAGCTCAAAGAGCACTTGGACAAAGATGTCGTTCTGGCCGGCTGGGTTCACGACGTCAGGGTCCTAGGAGGAATATCCTTCATCCTCCTCCGCGACATGAGCGGAATCGTCCAAGTAACGGCACCCAAGGCAAAGGTCAGCCCTGACATCGTCAAGGAGATCAGCACGCTCCACCAGGAAGACGTGATCCTCGTCAAAGGCAAAGTAGTCTCCAGCAAAATCGCCAAGAGGGGAATCGAAGTCATCCCCGAACAGCTAGAAGTGGTGAACCGAGCCGAGACACCACTACCACTCGACCCGAGAGGCGTCCAGAACACTCTCCTAGAAACTAGGCTCAACTGGAGATTCCTAGACTTCCGAAGCGAAGAATCCAACGCCATCTTCAAAATCCAATCCAAGATCCTCCAAGCCTTCCGAGAATTCTTCGCCACCAGACATTATGTGGAGATACAACCACCAGTAATCATAGCCTCG
>Ga0209590_10000929_pt1 | contig 10450 bp, 8 predicted proteins | sample CZO8metaG_FD_188353 | JGI IMG/M metagenome (GOLD analysis project Ga0209590, IMG submission 188353) | Vadose zone soil microbial communities from the Eel River Critical Zone Observatory, Northern California, USA - CZOApr15con1.8 metaG... | ecosystem: Environmental > Terrestrial > Soil > Vadose...
GAAGATCCGCGTCTCCTTCGACAGGAAGGCGCGCACCGTCGCGGTGTCGGACAACGGGGTGGGCATGTCGCGCGACGAGGTGGTGCAGAACATCGGCACCATCGCCAAGTCGGGGACGCGCGAGTTCTTCGAGTCGCTCACCGGCGACCAGGCGAAGGACGCGCGCTTGATCGGGCAGTTCGGCGTGGGCTTCTACTCCTCCTTCATCGTCGCCGACCGCGTGACGCTGGTCACGCGGCGCGCGGGGCTTGCGCCCGGTCAGGCGGTGCGCTGGGAGTCCGACGGCGGCGGCGAGTTCACGATCGAGGCCGCGGAAAAGGAAGGGCGCGGCACCGACGTCGTCCTGCATCTGCGCGATAGCGAAGACGAGCTGCTTTCGGACTCGAGGCTGAAAGGCATCCTCCGGAAATATTCAGATCACATCGCGATCCCGATCGTGATGAAGAAGCTGAAGTGGGACAAGGAAAAGTCCGAGGAGACGTTCACCGACGAGGACGAAACGATCAACCAGGCGAGCGCCTTGTGGGCGCGGCCGAAGTCCGACATCACCGAGGAGCAGTACCAGGAGTTCTACAAGCACGTCGCGCACGACACGGACACGCCGCTTGCCTACACGCATAACCGCGTCGAGGGCCGGCAGGAGTACGTGCAGCTTCTCTACATTCCGGCGCGGGCGCCCTTCGACCTGTGGGACCGGCGCGAGCGCCGGGGCCTCAAGCTCTACGTGCGGCGCGTTTTCATCATGGACGACGCAGAGCAGCTGCTGCCGGCGTACCTGCGTTTCGTGCGCGGGGTGGTCGACTCGAACGACCTGCCGCTCAACATCTCGCGCGAGATCCTGCAGGAGAGCCGCGACATCGAGGCGATCCGCGCCGGCTGCACCAAGCGCGTCTTGTCGCTTCTGGAAGACCTGGCGGAGAACCAGAAGGAGAAATACGCCACCTTCTGGAAGGAATTCGGCCGCGTGCTGAAGGAAGGCGTGGGCGAGGATTTCGCCAACCGCGAGCGCATCGCCAAGCTCCTGCGCTTTTCCTCCACGCACACCGACAGCGAAGAGCAGACGGTGTCCCTCGCCGATTACATCGCGCGGATGAAGGAAGGCCAGGACAGCATCTATTACGCGACCGCGGAGACCTTTCTCGCCGCGAAAAACAGCCCGCACCTGGAGATCTTCCGCAAGCGCTCGATCGAGGTGCTGCTCCTGTCGGAGCGCGTCGACGAGTGGCTGGTCGCGAACCTCCCCGAATACGAGGGCAAGGCGCTCGCCTCGGTCGCCAAGGGCGAGCTCGATCTCTCCAAGCTTCAATCGGAAGAGGAGAAGAAGGAAGAGGCGACGCACGCCGGTGAGCACAGGGCGCTCGTGGCGAAGTTGAAGGACGCGCTCGGCGACCGGGTCAAGGAGGTTCGCGTGAGCTCGCGCCTGACGAGTTCGCCCTCGTGCCTCGTCGCCGACGAACACGACATGGGGGGCAATCTTTCCCGCATCCTCAAGGCGGTCGGGCAGAAAGTGCCACAGGCGAAACCGATCCTCGAGATCAACCCGGCGCATCCGATGGTCAAACGCCTGAACGAGGAAAAAGCGCGCTTCGCGGACTGGAGCAACCTCCTCTTCGACCAGGCGCTGCTCGCCGAGGGCGGGCAGCTCGAAGACCCCGCCGGGTTCGTTCGCCGCATGAACGAGCTGATGCTCGAGATGGCGGGCGAGGGCAGCCGCATCATCGTTCCGGGGCGTTGAATTGCAAAGCTCCCTCTCCCCCGCAAGCGCGGGGGAGAGGGCTGGGGTGAGGGGGCGCACAATCGCGTGATACCCTGAACCCGGTGTTTCCGTTCCATCGAAAAATTCGCGTAGGCGCGGCAGCGCTCGTTTTCGTCTGGGTCTCGACGTCGCTGTGGGCGCAGCCCGCCCCCGAGCCTGCGACGCCCATCACGCGCAAGCAGCTCGTCACCGCGCGGCATTTCATGGTGGTGGCGGCGCATCCGCTCGCCGCTCGCGCGGGATACGACATTCTGAAGCGCGGCGGCAGCGCAGTCGATGCCGCGGTCGCGACGCAGCTCGTGCTCAACCTCGTGGAGCCGCAATCCTCAGGGATCGGCGGGGGAGGGTTCCTGCTCCACTACGCGGCTCGCGAAGAAAAGCTCTCGGCGTATGACGGCAGGGAAACCGCGCCGGCCGCGGCGAAGCCCGACCGTTTTCTCGGCGCGAACGGCCGCCCGCTCGACTGGCCCGCGGCGGTCGTCAGCGGAAAATCGGTGGGCGTGCCCGGGCTCCTGCGGCTGCTCGAGCTGGCGCACCGCAGGCACGGCAAGCTCGCCTGGGCGGATCTGTTCGAACCGGCGATCAAGCTCGCGGAGAACGGCTTTCCGATCTCGCCGCGGCTGCACGCGCTCGTCGCGGCCGACCGGTTCCTTTCGCGTGACGACAATGCGCGGCGCTATTTCTATCTGCCCGACGGCACCGCAAAACCGGCCGGCGCGCCGCTGAAAAATCCGGAAATCGCTGCGGTGCTGAAACGCGTCGCGGCGGAGGGCGCCGGCGCCTTTTACCGCGGCGACATCGCACGCGACGTAGTCGCCACCGTGCGCAGCCACAAGAGCGCAGCGGGCGACCTCGCCGAAGCGGATCTTTCCGCCTACGCGGCGAAGCAACGAGAACCGCTGTGCGGCGCGTACCGGCGCTGGAAAGTGTGCGGCATGCCTCCGCCTTCCTCGGGCGGCTTCGCGGTGCTGCAGATCCTGAAGATCCTCGAGCGCTTCGACCTCCGGAACGTCAAGCCGGAGTCGGTGGAAGCGGTGCACCTGTTCGCCGAAGCGGGACGGCTCGCATACGCCGACCGCAATCTCTACATCGCCGACCCCGACTTCGTCGCCGCGCCGCTCGCTGCGCTGCTCGATTCGCGTTATCTCGATTCGCGGGCAAAGCTGATCGACCGGCAGCATTCGATGGGGCGGGCACGTGCAGGCACCCCCGCGGATGTCGCGGCGACCTACGGGATCTCCGAGCCGCTGGAGCTCCCTGCGACCACGCATATTTCGGTCGTGGACCCGGAGGGCAACGCCGTCGCGATGACCACGAGCATCGAAGCCGCGTTCGGCAATCGCCAGATGGTGCGGGGATTTCTCCTCAACAACCAGCTCACGGATTTTTCCTGGACGCCCGAAGAGGGCGGCAAGCCGGTGGCGAATCGCGTCGAGGCGCGCAAGCGCCCGCGCAGCTCGATGGCGCCGACGATGGTGTTCGACGAAAAGGGACGTTTGTATACAGTGATCGGCTCGCCCGGCGGACATTCGATCATCAACTACGTCGCTTTGACGCTTGTCAACGTGCTCGACTGGAACATGGATATCCAGCAGGCGATCGACAGTCCGCGCATGGGCAGCCGCAACGGCCCGACCGATCTCGAGCAAGGCACGAGGCTCGAGCGGCTTGCGCCGGAACTTGAGCGCATGGGCCACATCGTGCGCATCCGCCCGGAGACGAGCGGCCTGCAAGGCATCGTGCGCACGAGCGAAGGTTGGGCGGGCGGCGCCGATCCGAGACGCGAAGGCGTGGCGCTGGGGGATTAATTCATTTTGGTGGCTTGCTTGATCTGTCGAGTGGCTGCACACGGCCGAGGCTGTGTGAAAACTCCAACCGCGCGGGTTTTTGGGAGCTGCAAAATGTCTCCCGAAGTGCCGATCGTCGATTGTGGGCCGTTCTGTGCGGTCGGGTTTTCACGTACTATCGACAAATCCGAGTTTTCACACAGCCTCGGCCAATAGCTGCCGTTCGGTCGATCATCAAAAGCAATTGAAGAGTTGGCGTAGCCGGCGTGGACCGGCCCGCTGCCGCGGGCTGGGATCAACCGCTTCTTGTGCCAACTCGCAACGAGGCGGGACTTGGTGCCCTTATCGACGAGGGCGAGGTGCACCTCAAGGCGGGCGACGTGGTGGTGCAGCAGGCGACCAACCACGCGTGGGTGAACCGCGGCAAGGAGCCCTGCCGCATCGCGTTCATCCTGATGGACTCGCAGGAGCCGTAAGGTTTAACGCCGCGAGAGCAGGAACGCGCCGGCCATCGCGCCGGCGGCGCAGATGCTGATGAGCCCGTAGCGCGCGTCGCGGCGTGCCATCTCGTTCGCGAGCGTGGTGAGGATCCTGCCGCCGGTGGCCGACCACGGGTGGCCGACCGCGACCGAGCTGCCGTTCACGTTGACGCGGCTCCAGTCGATGCGTCCGGTGGCGGGACCTTTCCAACCGCGCTCCCATGCCGCCGCGTTCGCCAGTACCTGCGCGGCGAAGGCCTCGTGGACCTCGAGCAGATCGATGTCGGCGAGCTTGAGCCCGGCTCGTGCGAGGAGGCGCGGCACCGTGATCGCGGGCGCCATCAGCAGGCCTTCATCCGGGTGCAGCGCGGCGTAGTCCATCGCTTCGATGAAGGCGAGCGGCCGGCGGCCTTCGCGCTGCGCGCGCTCCTCGCTCATCAGGAGCACCGCGGAAGCGCCGTCGGTCACGGGCGATGCGTTGCCCGCGGTGATGGTGCCGTCGGCCCCGAACGCGGGCTTGAGCGTCGCGAGCCGCTCCAATGAAGTATCGGGCCGCGGGCCGCTGTCCTTCGCGACGCCCTCGAGCGGCACGATCTCGGCGGCGAGCTTGTCGGCCGCGGCGACCGCGTTGCGGTGGCTCGCGAGCGCGATCTCGTCCTGGCGCGTGCGCGGGATCTCCCACTGCTTGCGCGTGATCTCCATGTGCTCGCCCATCGACAGGCCGGTGGTCGGCTCGCAGAACGTGGCGGGATCGGCGCCGCTCAGCCACTCGACGCCGCCGGCGATGCCGGCGCTGATGCGCCCGCGCGCGATGGCGTCGGCGATGATCGTCGCCGTGCGCAGGCCCGTGATGCAGTAGGACGACACGGTCTGCGCCTCGATCGACGCGGGCAGCCCGGCCTCGAACACGATCTCGCGCGCGATATTCGGCTTGCCGCGCTCGGGCACGACGGCGCCGAAGGCGATCGCCTCGATGCCGGCGGGATCGACGTTGTGGCGGCTCACCAGGCCGCGCACCGCATGTGTGGCCAGCGCGAGTGGACTGAGCTTGGCGAAGGCTTGGCCGGCCTTGACGAAAGGGGTGCGGGCTCCGGCGACGATGGCGACTCTGGGGGAGGTCATGGAATTCTCCGCTTGACAGCGTTGGGGATGCAAAATATGATACTCGTCATATGAAAACAGTCAAGGCCGCCGCCGGCTCCAAGAAGGAGCAGACCCGCGAGCGCATCCTGCGCGCGGCGGCGCGCGCCATCCGCAAGCACGGCTACGAAGGCGTCGGCGTCGCCGACGTCATGAAGGAAGCGGGCCTCACGCACGGCGGCTTCTACGCGCACTTCGATTCGCGCGACACGCTGCTCGCCGCGGCGGTGGACCAGGCGGGCGCCGAGTCGACCGAGAACCTGAGTCGCGCGGTCGCCGCGGCGAAGCCGGGCGAGGAGCTGATGGCGCTGGTCGACACCTATCTCGACGAGCGGCACGTCACCGCGGCCGAGCACGGGCTGGGCTGCGCCATCGCCGCGGCGGGGAGCGAGGTGCCGCGCCAGCAGGCCGAAGTGCGCCGCGCCGCAGCCCGGCGCATCAAAGATCTCATCGGCTTCGTCGAGCGGCAGTTCCCGGAATGGGGCAAAAGCGCCGCGCACGAGAAGGCAATGGGCGTCGTCGCGAGCATGGTCGGGGCGCTGATGCTCGCGCGCGCCGTGGACGACCCGCAGCTCTCGAAAGCGATTCGCAAGTCGGCGCGCGAGCTGATCCGCGGCGCCGCCGGCTGAGCTTTTTTTTGCACTTTAATATGATGTTCGTCATATCAGGGAGCGGTAGATGAGCAGGAAGCAGATCGGTATCATCATCGCGGCGGGCCTGGTGTTCGCGCTGATCTTCGGCGTGCGCCAGTCGGTGGCGCTCTTCATCGGGCCGCTCAACTCGGCGACCGGCCTCGGCATCGCCTCGATCAGCCTGGCGTTCGCCTGCGCGCAGCTCATGTGGGGCATCACGCAGCCCATCGCCGGGGCGGTGGCCGACAAGTACGGCACCGGGCGCGTGATCGCCATCGGCGCGGTGCTCGTCATGCTCGGCACGGTGCTGACGCCGCACGCGACGAGCACCTGGATGCTGGTACTCCTGATCGGCGTCGTCGCCGCGGGCGGCGGCGGCATGGCGGGGCTGGGCGTGCTGATGTCGGCGGTGGCGCGCGCGCTGCCGCCCGAGAAGCGCGGCATCGCGAGCGGCATGGTGAACGCCGGCGGCTCGTTCGGCCAGTTCGTGGTCGCGCCGCTCGCTATCGTGCTCACCGGCATGCTCGGCTGGATCGGCGCGCTTACGGCGCTCGGCCTTCTCTCGCTCGCGATCGTGCCGCTCGCCTTCGTGCTGCGCGGCAAGCATCCCGCGGCGGCGCACGGCGCGGCCCCGGAGAAGTCGATGAAGCACGCGGTGCGCGACGCGTGGAACGATCCGAGCTTCCTGCTGCTGACCGCGGGATTCTTCGTTTGCGGCTTCCACGTCGCGTTCATCGCCACGCACCTGCCGGGCGTGGTGGCGCTGTGCGGGCTGCCGCCCGCGGTCGGCGCCTGGGCGCTCTCGCTCATCGGGCTCTTCAACATCGCCGGCAGCTTCGCCTCGGGCTGGGCGATCGGCCGCTGGCGGATGAAGAGCGTGCTCTCCCTCCTCTACGCCGCGCGCGCGCTGGCCGTATTGGCTTTCGTCTTTGCGCCGAAAACGACGACGACGTTCATGATCTTTGCGATCGTGCTCGGCATCACCTATCTCTCGACCGTGCCGCCGACCGTCGGGCTGGTGGGCAAGCTGCACGGCATGCGCTACGTCGCGACGCTCTTCGGCATCGTGATGCTCTCGCACCAGGTCGGCGGCTTCCTCGGCGCCTGGCTCGGCGGCCAGGTGTTCGAGCGCACCGGCAGCTACGACTGGCTCTGGTACATCGACATCATGCTGGCGATCGGCGCGGCGCTCATCCACATGCCGATCAGGGAAGCGCCGCGGCTCAAGCCGGCGCTCGCGACGTAGGAGAGGCGCATGGCATACAAACGCATCCTCGTTCCCGTCGACGGCAGCCCGACCTCGAGCCGCGGCCTGCGCGAGGCGATCGGCTTCGCCAGGGCGCAGAAAGCGCGGCTGCAGCTCGTCCACGTCGTCGACGTCCACAACGCCGTGCTCGCGGGCCTGGAAGGCGCCGCCGCCGTGACGGATCTCGCCGCGGCGCTCAAGGCGCGCGGTCGCAAGATCCTCGCGAACGCCGCCACGGCCGCGCGCAAGGCCGGGCTCGCGTGCGACACGGTATTGCTGGAGAGCCTGACCGGCCCGGCCGCCGAGCCGATCGTGCGGCAGGCGCGCAAGTGGCACGCCGATCTCATCGTCATCGGCACGCACGGCCGGCGCGGCCTGAAGCGGCTGGTGATGGGCAGCGACGCCGAGCAGATCGTGCGCAACGCGCCGGCGCCGGTGATGCTGGTGCGGCAAGCGTGAACCCTCAGGAGACGTAAATGCGAAAGCTCGAAGGAAAGATTGCCCTGGTTACCGGGGCCAACAGCGGCATCGGCCTCGCCACCGCGAAGCGCTTCGTAAGCGAAGGCGCCTATGTGTTCATCACCGGGCGGCGCGACGCGGAGCTCGCCGCCGCGGCGGCGCAGATCGAAAGAAACGTCACCGCGGTACCGGGCGACGTATCCAGGCCCGCCGATCTTGATCGCCTGTTCGCACAAATCAAGCGCGAGAAAGGCAGGCTCGATGTGCTCTTCGCCAATGCCGGCGTGGCGAAGTACGCGCCGCTCGGCACGATCACCGAGGAGTTCTACGACTCGATTTTCGACATCAACGTGAAGGGCCTGCTCTTCACCGTGCAGAAGGCGCTGCCGCTCATGCCGGATGGCGCCTCGATCATCCTGAACGCCTCCATCGTAGGCAGCAAAGGCCTGCCGGCGAACAGCGTCTATGCCGCCACCAAAGCCGCGGTGCGCTCGTTCGCGCGCACGTGGACGACGGACCTGAAGGCCCGCCGCATCCGCGTGAACGCCATCAGCCCCGGCTCGATCGATACGCCCGGCCTGAGCAACTTGCTGGCGTCCTCCGATGTCGGCGAGCAACGCCGCAAGGCCATCGCGAGCGCCGTTCCCCTCGGCAGGATCGGCACGCCGGACGAGATCGCGAAAGCGGTGGTGTTCCTCGCCTCCGACGACGCGAGCTACGTCACCGGCGCCGAGCTGTTCGTCGACGGCGGCTTCGCGCAGGTATGACCATGGACCCGCGCACCCGCGCGCTGCTCGAGGCGCCGATCGCGCCGACGCTCCTGCGCCTGGCGGTGCCGAACATGCTGGTGCTGGTGGCGCAGGCGGCGGCGGGGCTGATCGAGACCTACTTCATCGGAAAGCTCGGCACCGACGCGCTGGCCGGCGTGGCGCTGGTGTTCCCGGTGGTGATGCTGATGCAGATGATGTCGGCGGGCGCGATGGGCGGCGGCATCTCCTCCTCGATCGCGCGCGCCCTGGGTGGCGGGCGCCGCGCGGACGCCGACGCGCTCGCGCTGCACGCCCTGGTGATCGCGCTCGGCTTCGGCGGCGCATTCATGATCGCGGTGCTCGGCGGCGGACGCTGGCTCTACCAGGCGATGGGCGGCAGCGGCGCTTCGCTCGACGCGGCGTTGATCTATTCCAACTGGGTGTTCGCCGGCGCGGTGCTCGTCTGGCTCTTCAACTCGCTCGCGTCGGTGATCCGCGGCACCGGCAACATGGCGCTGCCCGCCGTCGTGACCTGCGTGGGCGTGGTGATCCTGGTTCCGCTCTCGCCCGCGCTGATTTTCGGCTGGGGACCGTTCCCGGCGCTCGGCATCGCGGGCGGCGCGGTGGCGCTCGTTTTCTATTACGCGCTCGGCTGCCTCGCGCTCGCCGCCTATCTGTGGTCCGGGCGCAGCGTCGTGCGCCCATCGCTTCGCACCGTGCGCTTCCGCTGGCCGCTCTTCCGCGACGTCCTGCGCGTCGGCGCGGTGGCCGCGCTGGTGACGGTCGCCACCAATCTCACGATCATGATCGGCACCGCGCTCGTCGGCGAGTTCGGGCCGGCGGCGATCGCCGGATACGGCACCGGCGCGCGCCTCGAGTACCTGCTGGTGCCGCTCGTCTTCGGCCTCGGCGGTCCGCTGGTCGCGATGGTCGGCACCAGCATCGGCGCGGGCCAGCGCGAGCGCGCGCTGCGCACCGCGTGGATCGGCGCCGCCATGGCGGTGGTGCTCACCGAGGCGATTGGCCTGGCGGCCGCGGCGTTCCCCGCTGCGTGGCTCTCGCTCTTCGACACCAACCCGGAGATGCTCGACGCCGGCGCGCGCTACCTGCGCACCGTCGGCCCGTTCTACGGGATGATCGGCCTCGCGCTCTCGCTCTACTTCGCGTCCCAGGGCGCGGGCCGATTGCTGTGGCCGCTGATCGGCAACCTCACGCGCCTCGTGATCGCGGCGCTCGTCGGCTGGCTGGCGCTGCGCTGGAGCGGCAACCTCTCGCACGTGTTCCTGGCGCAAAGCCTTGCGCTGGTCGCATTCGGACTGATCAATGCTTTCGCGATCGCGGGCGGCTCGTGGTTCGGGCCGCTCACCTGGCCCTGGAGCGGCGCGGCCGCCCTGCAAAGGAGATCTATTTACCACTAACCCGCCCCGATCGCGCCCCTCCGGAGGGTGCGGAGGCGAGCGAAATTGACATAAGACCGATGTGCGCCGTTCGGGACAGCTTCAAGCACTGGACTGCGGCGCGCCGGAGAATTGATTATCCTATCCGTGAATGTCCGGTATGGAGAAAGGCGACCGGCGGCTCAGGGTCGAAAGCGTACGTTCCCGTTCAGCGGCGCGCAGCTTGCGGCGCGTCCGCTGCAACGCCACGCCGAGCTGCGGGACCCATCTACCGATCCGATGGCCCAACGGAAGACACTCAAGGCATCGCTCCGCGTTTGGGTGCGAGCCCTCAATCTAGCTAATGCAAGGCGACGCCCTGGATTTGACTCGCGATAGAGAGCCAGGGCTTCCGGCTATGCGCGGACCCGTGGCGGCCCGATGTCCTCTTGTTTCTTGCGTGCGACTGCAGAACGGGAATTGGTTCTCCTACGTATTGCTCATACCATCGCTTGGCGTATTTCCCGAGGTCAACGGAGGAGTGAACGACCTTGGTTTCCGGTGTACGAAGATAGACATTCAGATTCCATCGCTGGGCGAGATCATCCAAAAGTGGCCCTCGGGAGGCGTTCTCTTCAGCGAGTTCTCGTGCACCTTTCGCCAACAATTCGGCCCAGCCAACGACTATGCTTTTGAATGGACCCCAAGCATTCTCTAGTTGTAGGCCGGGTATCGCGCCGCGCGGTTGGCGTCCAACAATCACAAGTTCCCAACAATCGCCTCGCGATTCTTCCAGCACTACGCCGAGGGGGATAGGGTCTAGCGG
>Ga0209590_10000931_pt1 | contig 10437 bp, 6 predicted proteins | sample CZO8metaG_FD_188353 | JGI IMG/M metagenome (GOLD analysis project Ga0209590, IMG submission 188353) | Vadose zone soil microbial communities from the Eel River Critical Zone Observatory, Northern California, USA - CZOApr15con1.8 metaG... | ecosystem: Environmental > Terrestrial > Soil > Vadose...
TCCGTTCTCAAATCTTCGAGGGTCGAGCCGTTGATCAGGAAAATGTCCGGCCAGCCGTCGTTGTCGTAGTCGATAAAGGCAACGCCCCCGCACATCGATTCCATGATGTAGAGTTTTTGTGAGCCCCCGCAGGTCAGGTGAAAGTCGATGCCGGCGATGCGCGTCACATCCATGAACACCGTCATCGAAGCCGGCTTCCTTTGCGCGCCCGGGGCAGAAAACAGCAGAGAAGAAATAAGCAGCGCGCACAGTGAAAACGAGCGCAGACGCGCAGAGGGTGGGAAGTTCATTCTAGTAATTGGGCCGGAATGCCATCCCACTCGATTCTCCCCGTCGTTTCTTCAGTTCCACAAACTGCCGTAGCGCCTTTGCGGATTCCTCCGGCTTTTGCACCTTCCCATAAGCTCGCGCCAGCAGAAAGAACGGACTCGGGTCGTCCGAATTCAGCGCAGCCGCCTTCCGTAACGCCTCGATGGATTCAAGCGGCCGGCCGAGTTCCAGAAGAGCTTTCCCCAAAGCGCACTGGGCATCAGCATTCTCCGGGGCCAACCGCAAGGATTGGCGAAGCTGGACAGCGGCTTCCTGCATTTGGCCGGCGTCCAACAGGGCGCGTCCCATTCGGTAATAAACTTCGGCATTGTCCCGGTGCAGCGACAGTTCTTTGCGGAATTCTGCGATTGCTTCCGGATTGCGTCCAAGGCTCTCGTAGGCATAGCCAAGATGGTAGTGGCCGAGGGGAATTCTAGGATCGATGGAGAGAGCCTTGTTGAATTCACGGATGGCGGGAATTGTGCGATTGGTGTTCAGGTAGGCGCGGCCGAGCAGGATATGCGGCAGAGGTAGTTCAGGTTCGAGCCGGACCACGACTTCCAGCGATTCGCTGGCGGCGAGATACTGTTTCGTACTTAGATAGGCAAGAGCCAAATCGAATTGTGGTTCGTGGCGGTTCGGCATGAGCCGGGTGGCTTGCAAGAGTTCCTGAATCGCCGGCTCCAGCTGTCCATTCTGAAAGTATGCGAACCCGATCACATGACGCGTCTCTCCGTCGTCGGGCCACCGCGAGAGGGCTTCGCGCGCCAGCTCCAGAGCGCGGGGTTTTTCTCCTAAGCGCAAGTAACACAGCACGAGGCTATGCCACGCCTCCTTCCTCTCCGGGGCTTCACGCCGCACCTGCTCGAAGCTGCGAACCGCATCAGCAAAATCGCCCTGCTCGAAAGCCTGTTGAGCTTCCTTCAGCGCCCGATCCGTCGAAGTGGAAGGTATCTGAGCGAACGCTCTGGAGACAAAAACCGCGAAGATCAGGGGCAGGACTAGTCTCGATATGCTGCTGATCCACCTGCGGACTAGGAATATCATCTGCATCGCTTTAATGGAAATGGTATAACACCAAGCTTCGGGGTTTGTCACCAAACCGGGCGCGGGAGTTGAGAGGCTTCAGTTGGGCAGTCCGTTAAATCGGCTGCACTCCAGACAGCGGAACTCAGAAGTAGAGGGACACGCGGTAAGAGTGCCTTTACGTACCCTACTGCCGCGTCTCGCGTGTCCTCTCCATGAGCGCCACAAAAGATGAAACGACTCTACATTTGGGTGGTTGCACTTGGTGTTACTGGATTACTCGGCACCTTCCTGGGTCTATCGCTGGCGCGCAAATACCGCGCGGAGTCTCCCGCACAGAAAAGGAAGCTCCTCATTTTGGGTATCGACGGCATGGATCCAGAACTGCTTCAACGTTTTATGGGCCAGGGGAGAATGCCCAACTTTGCCGCGCTCGCCGCGCGCGGCAGTTTTCTCCCTCTGCAAACGAGTATCCCGCCGCAAAGCCCGGTCGCCTGGGCCAATCTGATTACCGGCATGGACCCAGGGAGTCACGGCATCTTCGATTTTATCCATCGTGATCCTGCCACCCTGACCCCTTACTTCTCGACTTCCCAGGTAAAGCCGGCCAAGCACAACCTGCGGCTGGGGAGCTGGATAATTCCCCTCTCGGAGGAGGAGGTGTTGCTTTTGCGGCATGGCAAAGCTTTCTGGCAATACCTGGACGAGCGGGGAATTCCCCTGACCGTTTTCCGTCTACCATCGAATTTTCCGCCCGTCTCCAGCAGAGGTAAGACATTCGCGGGGATGGGCACGCCGGATCTGCTCGGCGGATATGGCACATTCTCCTTCCATACGGACGACCTGATTTTCTCCCCGGGCCCAGTGAATGGCGGCGCTATCTACCCGGTCCAGGTTGCGGGTGACCACATTGAAGCGCACCTCCACGGACCCGTGAATACGCTTCGCAAGGAAAACCCTGAACTGATCATTCCTTTTACCGTTGATCGCGACCCTTCCGAGCCAGTCGCGCGATTCTCCATTCAGGACCACCAGTTCATTCTTCGCGAGCACGAATGGAGCCCCTGGATACCGCTGACCTTCAAGTTCATCCCACGCTTGAAAAGCATCACCGGGATCTGCCGCTTTTATCTAAAGCAAGTCCGGCCCCAGTTCGAGCTCTATGTGACTCCGATCAACATCGACCCTTCGAATCCGGCACTGCCGCTTTCCACTCCCGAAAAATATGCGCGTGAACTCTCGCGCGAGCTCGGCTATTTCTATACCCAGGGAATCGCGGAGGACACCAAAGCCCTCACCAGCGGTTTGCTGACTGACGACGAGTACCTGGTACAAGCGCGCATCGTGTTCGAGGAGCAGCGGCGTCTCTTCGATCATGAACTGGCGCGGTTCCGCACCGGGCTGTTTTTCTTCTACTTCTCGAGCCTCGATCTAAATGGGCACATGTTCTGGCGAGCGACGGATCCGAAGTCTCCCGCCTTCGATCCGGAACTCGCAGCGAAGCACGGACGCGTGCTCGAAGACTACTACCGCGAGATGGACGGCATCCTGGGTGAGGCGCTCCGGGCGGCGGACGAAAACACCACCGTTCTCGTGGTCTCCGACCACGGCTTCGCACCGTTCCGCCGATCCTTCAACCTGAACGCGTGGCTCGTGCAGAACGGCTATCTGGTCTTGCGCGCGGGAGCGTCTCCGCAAGGCCGCGACATCTTCCGCGACGCAGACTGGTCGCGGACGCGCGCCTACGGGCTGGGTCTTAACGGGCTGTACGTGAATCTGCGCGGGCGCGAAAAAAACGGAATTATGAATCCGGGAGCCGAGGCCGAGGCGCTCCAGCGAGAGATTGCGGAGCGGCTCCTAGCCGTGCGCGACCCGAATGACCAGCAACAAGTGGTGACGCGCGTGGACCGCGCCGCCGAGGCCTACTCGGGGCCAGACGTCTCGCAGGCGCCGGACCTCATCGTCGGGTACAACCGCGGGTATCGCGTCGGCTGGGACAGCGTGCTGGGCGGCGTCTCAGCGAACGTGATGGAAGACAACACCCAACCCTGGAGCGGCGACCACTGTATAGATTTCACGAAAGTTCCCGGGGTGGTCTTGAGTAATTACAAGATCCACGCGGAACATCCGGCTCTGACGGATATCGCCCCGACGATACTCCATGAGTTCGGGATCGCTACGCCAGATACGATGAAAGGGCGCAGCATCTTCGATCCCTCCGGACAGAAGGCGGATCGCGGCGCGCCCACACCGGATCACCTGGAAAAGTCGCACTGAGCCGTTCGCTGATCACGGCTGTGTGTCAAGTATATTGTTGCCCTTACAAAAACAGGGGGACCCCCCGGCCGCTGTTGCCCGATCATTGCCGCCCAACCCCCTCTATGGCGCTCCGAACCTCGTTGCTGGACACCCGCGCCTCGCGACGATATACTTCGCACTTCATTTTAAACTTCGGGGGTGCTCCATGGTTCCCAGAAAACTTTCATTGCTCCTATCCATCCTTTTGCTGGCTCTTCCGGTCTTTGGTCAGCAACAAACCGCTCCCAAGCCAAAGCCGCGCGTCCTCGTCCTGGGCGTCAATGGCATGGAGCTGGACATGATCCGTCCGCTACTGCTGAAAGGCCAGATGCCAAACTTGGCGAGCGTGATCGAGCGAGGCGCCTACGGAAAACTCCGTACCGTCTCCGCGCCCAATTGCCCGCGCGTTTACAGCACGCTGTTTACGAGCACAAATCCGGAAGAGAACGGCGTAACCGGCTTTGTTGTCGGGGGCATCACTGCCAACACGAACATGCTCAAGGAAGAGCCCGTCTGGTCGATGCTTTCGAAAGGTGGGGTCACCGTGGGCATGGCGAACGTCCCCGCCACTTTCCCCGTCATGCCTGTGAACGGGTACATGATCAGCGGCATGCTGACGCGCGGCAAGAACTGCGAAGACGGGGTGCTTTGCGCGCCGAAGCTGAGCGAAGTAATGGGTGGGGACGCCGTCTATCCCAAGAGCATGCAAACCGAGCTCTTGAAAAACGTCGGCGATTTCTATATTGATTGCGAGCGTATGCCGGCCGCGGGCGACCTGAAGGGCCACGAAACCGAACTGATCGATAAGTGGCTGGGGAAGGTGCAGCTCATTCGCGAGCAGCAGACCAAGCTGTTCGATTATCTTCTGACCGAGCATCCCACAGAGTTCACATTCCTGGCGCAGTCTTGCGAAGATCGCGTCGGCCACTGGCTCTATCCGATCACGCCGTTCAATGTTGGCTACAACCCAAGCGTCAACAACGTCCGTCTCGATGCCTTCCCGAACCAGTACATCGCTTTCGACAAAGTGCTGGGCTCGATCCTGAAGCACGTTGATGAAAACACATATTTAGTTATTTTCTCCGACCACGGCATCAAGCCCCTGCGCGAATTCGAAGAGAAAGATCCTCACGCGCACATGGACCACGAGAAAACCACGCCGGTGATTGCCAAGCACGATTTTGCGGATGGTGATGACGTCCCCGGCTCGTTTTTTGCCATGGGGCCCGGCATCAAGCATGACCTTCGCCTGATGGGCTTGGCCGCCAGTGTGTATGACGTGGCGCCTACGCTTTTGCACCTCTACGGAATCGAGCAGCCGAAGCAGATGCGCGGACGTATTCTGACGGAAATTTTCGAGAACTCCGACAATAAAGTGGCGGTGAAGAAGTAATTCTTCTTAATCTTCTCGTCAGGCAACGAAACTTGTTTTGATTCAATCGACCGGCCGCTTATTGCGGCCGTTTCGATTTCTGCAATGCCTTGGCCCGCGATGCAGCGCGTTCCGCCTCTTGCCGCCGCCCAAGCCCAGCATAGGCATCTGACAACAACTGAAACATTTCAGGACCGCTGCTCGAAGCTCCAGCAATCGGCTCAAGGAGTTCTACGGCATCTGCAAACTTTTTCTGGCGGATTAGCGCCTTCGCAAGACCGATCTGTGCTTCTACGCTTCCAGGTTGCGTAAGCACCGCCGCTTCCAATTGGTCCTCCGCCTCTTTCAAATCATTCAAACTGAGATAGACGCGGCCCAGCGAGAGTCGCGCAGCGAATTGGTTCGGATTCAACTTCAAGCTGGCATGCAGAGCGTCTCGCGCGCCGGGCAAATCGCCGCTCAATTCCAGCGCTCGCCCGTACTCAAAGGCAGCGGCCGCGTCGTCCGGGCGCGCGGCGTGTGCCCGCCGCAGATAGCCCGCAGCTTTCGCGTAATTCCCCGAAGACATCTCAAGCCGGCCTAGTTGCGACAGAGCAAGCACAGACCGGTCATCCAGTTGTAGTACCTTCTCGAGAGCCGCGCGAGCCTTATCCGTTTCCCCGTCCTCCGACGCCATCATCGCCGTGTGCAGCAGATTCTGTTCTTCAATCTTGTCCTTGGGATCGGGCAACAACGATGGCTCAGGAACATCCGTAGCGCTTCCAGCGTCGGCCGAACCCAGATACCCGAGCGCGTGCAGTTCATCGATGGTGCCCGCGGATACGGTTGCGGGCGAAGTTTTTGCGGGTGCAGGCGATTTGGCGCTTAGCTCCGCGAGTATTTTACGCAGCTTCTGCACTCTCGGATCCCATGGCACGTAATGGTTCTGGAGTTCGTTCGGGTCGGAAGGCAGATCGTAGAGTTCCGGCTTCGGCGCCTCGATAAACTTGAGGCCTTCCTTTCGAACGGACCGCAGAGGAGCCCATCCAAAGCGCAGCGGATAATCCGTCTCACCAAAAACGGTCCGGGGAGCCGCCCCAGTGCCCGTAAGGAATGGCCCCAGTGATTCGCCATCCAGTCTCGCCGGAGCGAGAACGCCCAACACTTCCAAGATCGAGGGCATGATATCTGTCGTGCGCACCTGCGCCTCGACCGTCCTGCCGGCTTCGCGTTGCTCCGGCAGCTTCACGAGTAACGGAACATGTGTGGTCGAATCGTAGAGAAAGATGCCGTGAGTGTCTTCGTGATGCTCGCCCAGTCCTTCTCCGTGGTCCCCCACCACAACAATCAATGAACTCTCGTACCAGCCTTGTTTCTTCAAGTAAGCAAGGAAGTGACCCAGCGCCGAATCCGCGTAGGCAATTTCTCCGTCGTAGAGCCGGTCCTTATAAATCTCGGAATACGGCGGCGGCGGCTCGTACGGATCGTGCGGATCATACAGGTGCACCCAAACGAAATGAGGCCCGGCGGGATGCGCGTTGAGCCATGTCTCCGCGTGTTCCACGACTTCCATCCCCCGGCGCTCCACTCGTCCCCAGCGCGACTTGGTTTCACTTTGCGCGGGAAAATTGTCGTAGAACTCGAACCCGCGATCAAGACCGGGAGCGAGCGCCTTGCTGTCCAGAATGACGGCGCCGATAAATGCCGCGGTCCGATAGCCTCTCTTCTTGAGCGTCTCGGCCAACGTAAGATGTGAGGCTGCAAGTGGAACTCCAAAGTCGCTCACTCCGTGGGCGCTTGGCAGCAGCCCCGTCAATATGCTCGCATGCGAAGAGTTGGTGATCGGGCTGGGCGTGAATGCCTGCGTGAAGCGAACTCCTTGCTTCGCCAATTGATCCAACGAAGGTGTTTGCACGCGGTCGTATCCATAACAATGAACGTGGTCCGCGCGCAACGTGTCGATAGTGATCAGAAAAACGTCCCGTCGGGACGCCTTGTCGGGCCTAGGCTCGCCGGCTGCGCCGCTCCCAAGGGCTAAGTGGCAACAGACGAGGAAGAAAAAGATCCGCATGGCGTCGAGCGTATCACAGACAACGCTCTCGAAATCCGGCCGTCACGCCCACCACCGGAACACCGCAGCATGTTTCCGTCAGCGAGGCGAAGCCCCCATACAATGAGCCGTATCCACCAACCGGACGAGGTAAACTGACGCCAAGCCATGGGCACCCAAGACTAGGGACACAGGAGTAGCTGGATGGTATCCCATCATTGGACATCGAGCATATCGGCCGTCTTCAATGGCGTAATCTTCCTTTCAGTGCCGATTTTGACAGCGCTTGCCATCCGAGGGTGGACAAGGCGCTGGCGACAGGAGCTGCCGCGCTGGCGCAGCACTCTCGGCCTGGCATCTATGGTGGTTACACTCCTCAGCTGGTTCGGCTTAGCTTTTCTGGCGTTATCAGTCACAATCATGCTCTCCGCAGTCGTCACTAAGCTGCCGCTACATCGGCCACCACTGCGGGTCGATATTGTTCATTCTTCGCGAGCACGGCCCAGGCGATTCGGGCGAGTTTGTTAGCTAACGCTACGGCGGCGACGTTGCGGTGCGTGCGCGATGTGAGCTGTGCCAGCCAGGCACTCAGACCGGAAGACTGCTTCGTGCGCTGTTGCAGGACCGCACGTGCGCCTTGCACGAACAGTCTTCGCAAGTAGGAGTTCCCACGTTTGCTGATACCGAGCAGCTTCTGCTGGCCACCGGTGGAGTGTTCGCGCGGAACCACCCCCATCCACGCTGCGAACTCCCGCCCCTTGTGGAAGGCCCCTCCGTTGCCGATCGCCGCGATGAGTGCGGTGGCTGTGACTGGTCCGATACCAGGGATGGCCACGAGCCGCCGGCAGGCTTCGTTCTCATGAGCGGTCTTTTGGATCACCGCATCGGCTTCGTCAATCCGCACCGATAACTGATCAAGATCCAGCTTCAGTTGGGTCAGCAGCAGGCGCACGGCGCCCGATAGATTAGCGTCGGCGTCTTCCAGGATCAGCGGTAAAGCGGCATGCACGTGATGCCGCCCCTTCCGCAGAGTTATGCCTCGTTCGAGCAGCAATCCACGAATTTGGTTGATGACTGCCGTGCGACGCATCACCCAACGCTCGCGCACGCGATGCAAGGACTGCATATCCAGCTGGTCATCAGTCTTGATCGGCACGAAGCGCATCGTGGGTCGTGAGACAGCCTCCGCGATCGCCTCGGCATCGATGTAGTCGCTCTTGTTCGTCTTCACGTAGGGCTTCACATACTGCGCTGGAATCAGCCGCACTTCATGTCCCTGTTCCCGCAGTGCTCGGCCAAGAAAATGCGAACCTCCGCAGGCTTCCATGCCAATCAACTCGACGTGTATGTTCGCTGTGAAGCGCAGCAGTTGTATGCGCGAGAACTTCTTTCGCACCACCACCTCGCCGCGCAGGTTAAGCCCGACCAGATGAAAAACTGTCTTGCCAAGATCAATGCCGATCGTGTGCAGTTCCATAGGACGCCTCCTCCGCAAGACTCTCATACACAGGCTGCTTGCTAGCTGAAGCGGCGGACCATCCCATTAGTAATTACTTGACAATAGGTACCCATATGCTATACTTCTCGTGTTACGCCGGCACCCGCCATTAAGGGCGCCTCGCCTTTTATGGCCTCCCGCCGCGCGGTCATTCTAACTCCCTCAAGATCTTCCCACCCCATTCGGTTACTCTCTCGCCAGCAGAACGCCCCCATAAGTCCTTTAGCTGCAACACTTATGGATCTCTTCGCAGGTGTTGCAAACAAAGGATTTACACGATCTCTAAGTCTTTTAGCTGCAACACTTACAAAAAACAGGGGAGAGGGGGGTGTTATGGTTAACGAGTTCCTTCCTCATGGAAAAGGAAATCTCAGCGTTCGTGGGAGCCGGCTACTTGGGACCTTCGAGCGCCAGGGGCATGTCGGCTGTACCGATGACTCCGTTGTGTTGGTCCACGACACCGAGGCGCAGCGTGTAGCGCCCGGGTGGCAATTCCACATCGACGTGATATGGCAGTCCTTGTTGCTGTATGCGAGTGAAGTCGGCGGGCTTAAGCGTAGGTTTTATCGCCACGTCCTTTTGCCCAGCGAGTTTCCGATTGGATCCATACGCAGCCGCATGAAACTCCAGGGCAAGCTTCTTGCCGCCAGCGTCATCCTGCGCACTGATCGTGCTGGGATCCACAATAAAGTCAATCCCCACCTTCATCTTGGCAGCCGGAGTCGGTGGCGTGACGCGCGCGTCAAACGTCACGCCGGTCGCTCCCGGCGATCCGTACTGCATCGCCATGCCGACTTCCGCATCCCGCTGTTTGGTGGCCTTCGCGTCATCGCCCGAGCCGGCTGCATAGTAGCCATGCCTCGCGCGCACCGTTGCTCCGGGACGATTCACTTTCACCTCGATCTTGTGGTACTTGCTATCCGCCTTGCCTTCGGGGGAATAACCGAGCAAATAGTACGAGGCGCCGTCCTGGACGCTGAGCGCCACCGAATGGTCCAACTCGTTCTGATTGATGAAGAACTTGCCTCCCGTGTCTCCCGCCACTTGTTTCATCGTGGCCTGCGTCTCTTGGAGTGCCCCGCTGGCAAGCTGGAGGCTCTGCGCATACTCGGCGCCTCCAACGAGCGTCCCGGCTTTGCTGACACCCTGGTCTTCCGCACCGCCGAGCAATTGGCCCATCAAGCCACGGGCATCCACCGCATAAACCGCCACCTGCGCGTCCGTCAGTATCGAATCGGTTTCCCGCAATTTATCCTCGTACAGGTTCTCAATGCGAACGCGGTTCGGGTCGTTATTAGGATTTGCACTGTATTGGATGACTCGCGAATAAGTGGCCATAGGGAATGCCCCGGATACCCATACCAGGCTCTTCCTCCCGGGAAGGCCGGCCACCGCTTGCGCAATCCCGCGGAATGCTGTCAGCGTCATTCCTACGCGTGCATCGGTAACAACGTTTGTTTGCTCTTCGTAGAACTCCTGCATCCTTTGAATAAACAGCCCTGGGTCCCTTCCGGGACTCCGTACGCCAGAGTCTGGCAACGCCCCAGACAACCGCGGAAGCCTCTGGTTGACGTCCGCGATTTGGAGCTCCATCGAGACCGAAGGATTGAAACTCTGAACCGCGGCTTTGAGCAGTGCCGGATCATCCGTGAAGTCCTGCAGCATTTTCAACGATCGTGCCAGGGTGTAGACGGCGATCTGCTGGCCGGGTTGCAATTGCTTATCGAGATACTTCAACATTTCCAGCCGCGCCCGGGATTGGTCCTGCACCGGCGTGTTCAACGCATCCAGCAGCACAATCACCGGCGCGCCGGACGGCATGCGGTACGCCGGACGATTGGTCGTCACATTCGGCGGCATGATGGCACGCTGGCCGCGCAACGCACGCGCCAGTTCCGCGGGTTG
>Ga0209590_10000937_pt1 | contig 10411 bp, 8 predicted proteins | sample CZO8metaG_FD_188353 | JGI IMG/M metagenome (GOLD analysis project Ga0209590, IMG submission 188353) | Vadose zone soil microbial communities from the Eel River Critical Zone Observatory, Northern California, USA - CZOApr15con1.8 metaG... | ecosystem: Environmental > Terrestrial > Soil > Vadose...
GAGGCCGAGGCTGACTGAGGACCGAGCGCTACCGCACGAGGTCGGTCGTGCTGACGTCGAGGCGTCGCGTCAAGGCGAACAGTGAAGTCGAGCTCGGCGCCGCCGCCTGGCCGTCGTGGCAACGCCAGGCGAGCCGTGTCTTCGCGTAGCCGACGCGCGGCAGGACCTCCTGCGCCGTGAGGGCGAGACCCCAGATCATCGTGCCCATCGCCACGATATGCGCAAGGCCGATCCGGCTTCTCCACGAGACTCGGGCGCCCCACGCGCCAGCCACCACGACGGTCCCAACTGCGGTCAGATAGAGGAGCAGCCACCAACCGCAGGCGCGCGCGTACGGCCACTGGGGCAACGCGATCCCGAGGATGACGCCCAGGGCCACGCACCCCCAGACGGCTCCCGGTCGCATCGGCCCGCCGATCGGCCGCATTCGTGACAGCGGTCGCGCGCCCAGGGTAGACGCGCGCTCCGACACGAATGGTCGATCGAAGGGCTTCCGCTTCGTATCGAAGGGCCGCAGCTTCTTGATGAGCGAATCGACGACCGCGGCCTCCTGGTTGCCGGCAGGAACCTTCCCTAGTCTGGCCAACTCTGCACCTCCGACGCGCATATCGACGTCGACGCTCTTCGGCCGTTGTGGCGCCAAGGCTCCTGTACGCAAAGCCGCTGCCAACCGGGATGTACGAAATCTCGCGGCTTTCACCGCGCGGCAGATTGGGCCGACTCTGCCACTGTGGCACGCATGTCGCGGAACCCGACGTCGGGGGAGCTTCTGATTATCGAGCGAGGAGGGCGAACAGTCGTGCGGGGGTGACCGGCACTTCGCGGATGGTCGCGCCGAGGTCCGCGACCGCGTCCTCCACGGCGTTCGCGATCGCGGCAGCACCCGGGATGGCGCCGCTCTCGCCCACGCCCTTGACGCCGAGTGGATTGATCGTCGAAGGATGCGCGTCGAGCGCGACCGCGAGCACGGGAAGCTGGTCGGCCTTCGGGATCGCGTAGTCCATCAGGCTGCCGGTCAGGAGCTGGCCGGCGCCGTCGTACACCACTTCTTCCATGAGCCCGGCGCCGATGCCCTGGGCGGCGCCGCCCTGGAGCTGGCCCTCGACGATCGTGGGATTGATCGCGCGTCCCGGATCGTGAACGATCGCGTACGCGAGCAGGCGGATCTCGCACGTCTCCACGTCCACCTCGACCGCGGCGGCGTGGGTGCCGAATGCCCAGGTGACGGTGTCCGGATAGAAGTAGGTGCACGCGTGGAGCCCAGGCTCGCCGGTCGCCTTGAGCACCTTCGATTTCACCGCGGCGTGAGCGACGCGACCCAGGCTCACGGTCCGGTCCGGCATCCCGACGACGTGCACGCGGCTCTGCTCGATGCGCACGTCCTCGGGCGCGCACTCGAGCAGCTCGGCGGCGACGCGCGCGGCTCGCTCGCGGACCTCGCGCGCCGTCTGCGCGACGGCGGGCCCCGAGTTGGCGGCGACGCGGCTGCCGCCTGTGCCCATGCCGAACGGGAAGAGGGCCGTATCGCCCGCCACGACGTGGACGTCGTCCCAGGCGGCGCCGAGCTCGGCCGCGGCGACCTGGGCGAGCGTCGTCGCGTGGCCCTGCCCCTGGGCCGTCACGCCGATGTAAACGTAGACCTTGCCGCTCGGGTCCACCCGCACGGTCGCGCCCTCGTAGGGGCCGAGCCCCGTGCCCTGCGCGTAGCACGCGAGGCCGACGCCGATTCGGCGCGCGCCGCCGGCCCGCGACTTCTGGCGTCGTCGCCAGTCGTCGTAGGGAAGGAGCGCGAGCGCGCGCTCGAAGGCCGCGGGGAAATCGCCCGGGTCGTAGGTGATTGGCACGCCGTCCTTGTAGGTCAGCCCTGGGCGGTAGGGCATCTCGGCGGGCCGCACGAAGTTGCGTCGGCGGATCTCGGCCGGGTCGAGGCCGAGCCGGCGCGCGCCGATGTCCATGAGGCGCTCCATGACGAACACCGCCTCGGGACGCCCGGCGGCGCGGTACGCGGCGTTCACTGCCTTGGTGGTGACCACGCTCGTGCCGGCGTTTCGGTAGTGCGGCACCCGGTACGGCCCCGGCAAGTGGTTGACCGTGTTCGCGGTGAGCCCGTCGCCCTGCAAGGGGTAGGCGCCGACGTCAGCGAGGAACGTGGCATCGACGGCGACGATGGTCCCATCGCGGGAGAACCCGATGCGGGCGTCGTGCACCTGCTCGCGGTCGTGGCCCATGCTCGCGAGATTCTCGCGACGGCTCTCCACCCACTTGACGGGCCGTCCGAGCCGGTGCGCCGCGGCCGCGACCAGGATCTCTTCGGGATAGATCGGTCCTTTCGGCCCGAAGCCGCCGCCGACGTCGGGCACCACCACCCGCACGTCTTCGACCGACAGCCCGAGCGCCGCGGCGATCACGTCGCGCAGCGCGTACGGGCTCTGGGTCGACGACGAGACTACGAGCGCGCCGGCGGCGCGGTCGCGATACGCGAACACGCCGCGCGTCTCGATCGGCACGGCGCTGAGCCGCGGGTGCCGTAACCGCTCGCGGACGACGAGGTGCGCCCCCGCCAGCGCGCGCTCGGCATCGCCGACGGCGCCGCGCGTCACCAGCGCCGCGTTGTCGGGCCAGCCCTCGTGCAGGCGCGTCGCCGACGCCAGGGCGGCCTCGGCCGTCGGCAGCGCTGGCAGTCGCTCGTACTCGATGCTCACCGCGTCGAGCGCGTCGGCGAGCCGGGCAAGGTCCTCTGCCACCACGACCGCGACCGGCTCGCCGACGTAGCGGACGACGTCGCGCGCGAGAACCGGCTGGGCCCAGGGGCGTCCTTTATGAGCGCCGCCGTACGCGGTCGGCACGTGCGGCGCGATCTCGCCGAGGTCCGAGGCGCTCCAGACCAGGACGACGCCGGGGAAGTGGCGCGCCGCTTCCGTCGCGACCTTCGCAAGCCGGGCATGAGCCTCGACGCTCCGCACAACGCCAAGATGCAGGAGCCCCTCGCACGTGAGGTCGTCGAGGAACCGGCCGCCGCCCGTCAGGAGGCGCTGGTCTTCTTTCCGCCGCGGCGAGGCGCCGATCATGTCGCTCCGGAATCTACCACGCGCGCGCGCCTCGCCTCGGCTAGACTCCCGACGCGGAGGAAGCACGGGATGGACGTCAAGCGCATGTTCAGGAAACTGACGTGGACGCAGCTCCTCGGCAACCTCTTCGGCGCGCTGCTGACGTGGTTCTACTTTCGGTTCGTCGACTACACGGCGGCCCAGTTCCAGGCGCAGGTCTCCCGAGGGGAGATCGTCTACTTCGTCCTCGGCTTCGCCGCGCTGATCGCGGTCGGCATCGCCGGGGGCTCACGCTGGGCGCGTCCACTCGAGCGCGCCGACCCGATAGCGGGCGCCGCTGCCGGGCCCGTGCGTCGGCGCGCGATCCTGGTGCCGTACGTGTTCGCCGCGCTGTCGTTCGGCGGCTGGATCCTGGCCGGTCTCGTCTGGGGGGTTCTGTACCCGATCCTCTGGGGCATCTTCTCGCCGGCGCGCTCGCTCCGGTCGGTGTTCGGCATCACGTGCATCGCGGGCACGGTGACCGCCGCGCTCATCTTCTTCGCGGTCGAGCATCAGTGGCGTCGCGTCCTGCCGGCCTTCTTCCCCGGTGGCGACCTGAGCGCCGTCCCCGGGGTGCTCCGGCTGCGCGTGCGGGTTCGGCTCCTCGTGATTTTTCTGGTGCTGAGCGTCATCCCGCTCTCGCTCCTTGGGGTCCTCGCGTACACGCGGGCCGCAGCGCTGCCCGGGGTGGACCCGACGGCGGCGCCCAGAATCGTCGCGAACATGCTGGTCTTCATCGTCTTCATCGTGGCGGTCGGCATCCTGGCAGCGGTCGGGCTCTCGCTCTACGTGGCCAGCAGCGTCGCGGGACCGCTCGGGCAGCTGCAGACCGCCATGCGCGACGTGGAGCGGGGCGATCTCGAGACGCGCTGTCCGGTCGTGACCAACGACGAGATCGGCGCGGTGTCCGAGGGGTTCAATCGCATGGTCGGCGGGCTCAAGGAGCGCGAGTTCCTGAAGGAGACGTTCGGGAAGTACGTGAGCCGCGAGATCCGCGACGAGATCCTGGCCGGCCGGATCTCGCTCGAGGGCCAGGCGCAGGAGGTCACCGTCCTGTTCGCGGATCTCCGTGACTTCACGCCGTGGGTGGAGGCGACGAGCCCCCGCGAGGTGGTCCGTGACCTCAACGCGTACTTCACGGAAATGGACCGCGCCATCCGGGAGCACCGCGGGCTCGTGCTGCAGTTCATCGGCGACGAGATCGAGGCGGCGTTCGGCGCACCGGTCGCGTACCCCACGCACGCGGAGATGGCGGTGCGGGCCGCGCTCGAGATGCGCCGACGCCTGGCGGCGTGGAATGACGAGCGCGCGCGGGCCGGGCAGGTCCCGCTCCGCCACGGTATCGGGATCCACACGGGGTCGGTCCTCGCCGGCAACATCGGGAGCTCGGAGCGACACTCGTATGCCCTCGTCGGCGATCCGGTCAACCTGGCGTCGAGGATTCAGAATCTCAACAAGGAACTCGGCTCGGACATTCTCGTGAGCGGCGACACGCGCCGGCGACTCGACGGCCGCTTCGAGCTGTTGCCGCTTCCCGCGGTGCGGGTCAAGGGAAAGTCGCTCGAGGTTGAAGTCTACCGCCTCGCTTGACGCTCGCGTCACCGGGCGGGCGCGAGAGGGGTCGGGAGCGCGTGCGGCAGGGGGCGACTGGACCACGCCGCACGCGTCCGCTGCTCCCGGGCGGCTGGGCTCCATCCGGGCGCGCCGCGCCCGTCGCCACGCGGCGGGAACGGATCCTGTCGCCCCCTACCGCACGCGCTCCCGACCCCTCCCGCGCCCGCCCGGCGTCTTCGGTTCTACGTCCTTAGACTTTTGTCGTGTGCGCGAGCTGGCGGCGCTAGCCGGGTCCGGGAGCGGGGGGTCGGCACTGGGGAAGGGGTCGACGCGATCCGTTCCCTCCAAGTGGCGACGCACCTATTCGCGGGTGATGGAGCCCAGCCGCAACGGGGCAGCGCACGCGTGCCGCGTGGTCGCGCGACCCCTTCCCCAGTGCCGACCCCCAGCTCCCGGACCCGGCTAGCGTTGCAGGCGGTCCACGAAGGTATTGAGGCGGGTTGCGTCGTGGCTCAAGAGATCGAGGAACCAGAACGCCGCGCCCTCGGGATCGACGCGGACGACGAGCGACAAGACGTCGATCGGCGGACCCCCGTCCGGCGGCGCGAACTCGAGCTTCACCGCCTGGCCCGGCCTGAGGCGCCGGCTCACGCGCACTTTCATGCCCGTGGACGAGAGCTCGATGCATGTTCCGTCCAGCGTTGCCTTGGAGGCGGTGATGCGCACGCCCAGCTTGACCGTGGCGCGCGGCACGGGTCGGCGCTCCACCGGGCGCTGACCGGGCTGTTGCCGGGCCATGGCGAAGGGCTTGAGGTATGCGAGGACCTGGCCCAGCCGCTCGAGCGTGACAGGCTTCCGGATGAAGTCCAGGGCGCCGAGCTGGAGACACGCGCGCGCTTCCACCTCGGTCGCGACGCCCGAGACGACGACCACGGGCACCTCGGAGTCGCGGACGCTCGGGAGACTGAGGAACTCGACCCCGCTCATCCCCGGTAGCCTGATGTCGAGCAGGATCGTGTCCGGTCGCGCGCTCGCCAGCGCCTCGAGCGCGGCTTCCGCGCTTCCAACGACGGTGGGCTGATACCCCAGCTCGCCGATGAAGTCCCGGAAGATCTCGGCCAACCGCTCGTCGTCTTCGACGATCAGGACCCGCATAACGCTCGCCTTCCGATCGGGCCCCAGAAGACCGGCTCGGGAGTCAGGTGGACGCCGAAGCGTTTCTCGACGGCGGCCTGCAGCCGACGGGCGAAGGCGACGACGTCCTGTGCCCGCGCGCCGTCATGGGCGACGACCGCGAGGGTGTGGCGCGTCGAGAGACCGATCGGCCCGTCGGTCACGCCCCGCGCGAACCCGGCGTGCTCGATGAGCCATGCGGCGGAGAGCTTCACGCGGCCCTCGGCCAGGGGCCAGCGCGGCATCGCCGGATCGCCGGCGCGCGCCTCGACCGCGGCGAGCTCGGCCGCGGGAATGATGGGATTCGTGAAGAACGAGCCGCAGCTCCGGCGGTTCTCGTCGCGGGGATCGAGCACCATGGACTTGGACCGGCGAATGGCGATCACGCTGGCGCGCACCTCCGCGAGCGTCGGTGTCGCGATGCCGCGCGCGGCCAGGTTCTTCTCCACGTCCACGTACCGGACGGTCGCGGGGCCATTGGGCCGCAGCCGGTAGCCCACCGACAGCACGACGTACCGGTCGGGCTCGCCGCTCCGGAAGCGGCTGTCGCGGTAGGTGAAGCGGCACTCGCGATTCCCGAAGGTGACGATGCGCCCGGTGGACGTGTCGAGGGCACGCACGACGCTCACGGTGTCGCTCACCTCCTGGCCGTAGGCGCCGACGTTCTGCATCGGCGTGGCGCCGACCAGCCCGGGATCCCGCTCAGGCACTCGAGCCCCGCCCAGCCGCGCTCGACGCTCTTTCGCACGAGCTCGTCCCAGGGCTCGCCGGCCGCGGCCGTCAGCTCGACCGCGCCGTCCGCCTCGCGCGTGTCGACGCCGCGCAGCGCGATCTTCACCACGAGACCGTCGACGCCCTCGTCGGCGACGACGAGGTTCGAGCCGCCGCCGAGCACGTGGAGCGGCACGCGTCGGGCCCGGGCCCACTCGAAGGCCGCGAGCACGGCGGACTCGTCGTGCGCCTCCACGAAGTAGCGCGCCGGCCCACCGACACTCATTGTGCAGTGGTCCGCCAAGCGGACGTGCTCGAGCGGGGTCATACCTTGAGCATAGCGCGTCATCTGCCGAGTTCCATCCTCACATGGAACGGCCCCTTGACTGGCTCGCGCGGATGCAGCACGATCCCTCTACTGCGAGGGAGGACGCGATGGCCTACTCGAGAGACTCGAAATCATCAGCCGTGCGCGCCCAGCTCGACCACCCCGTGATCGACGGTGACGGACACTGGCTCGAGCCCGTGCCGATCTTCCTCGACTACCTCCGGCAGCTCGCGGGCCCGTCGGTCGCCGAGCGGTTCGTGAAGCAGGCCACCGAGCATATCGACCGCGGCTGGTACGACATGACGCCCGCCGAACGGCTCGACCGGCGGCCCACGCGCCCGACGTGGTGGGGAGAGCCGGCCAACACCTTGGACCGCGCGACGGCGATGATCCCGAGGCTGTTCTACGAGCGGCTCGACGACTTCGGGATCGACTTCGCGCTCCTCTACACCACGCTCGGCCTCTTCCACATCGGCAATCCGGACGAGGAGCTGCGCCGGGCCATCGCGCGCGCCGTGAATCGTATGAACGCGGAGATGTTCAGGCCGTACGCTCACCGCATCGCGCCGGCGGCGGTGGTGCCGATGCATACGCCCGAGGAGGCGATCGAGGAAGCCACGTACGCGGTGCGCGAACTCGGCCTGAAGGTCATCATGATCGCCAACCACGTGCGGCGCCCGGTCCCGGCGTTCGCCCGCCAGGCCGCCGATCCGGGGCAGGTGCGCCACTTCGTCGACTCGCTCGCGTACGAGAGCCCCTACGACTACGACCCGTTCTGGGCCCGCTGCGTCGAGCTGAAGGTGGCGGTGACCGCGCACTCCGGCAGCATGGGCTGGATGGGCCGCGAGTCGGTCAACAGCTTCACGTTCAACCACATCGGCCACTTCGCCGCCGCGAGCCAGGCGTTCGCCAAGGCGCTGATCCTGGGGGGCGTCGTCCAGCGGTTCCCGTCGCTCCCCTTCGCGATGCTCGAGGGCGGGGTGGGCTGGGCCTGCAACCTCGTCACCGATCTCATCGGGCACTGGGAAAAGCGCAGCGGCCGCCCGATGGAAGCCCACGTCCGGCCAACGAACCTCGACCGGCAGATGCTGAAGGACCTCTTCACCCGCTGGGGCGGCCGCGCCTACGAAGACAAGATGGACGAGCTGATGGGCTGCCTCAGCCTGGTGCCTCCGTTCAAGACCCTCGAGGAGATGACGGAACGCGAGTACCGCGAGCAGATCGACGACTTCGCGGCGGCCCACGTCGGCTCGGCCGACGAGCTGCGCCGGCAGTTCACCGAGCACTTCTACTTCGGCTGTGAGGCCGACGACCCGACGACGGCCTGGGCGTTCGATCGGCGCGGCCATCACCGCCTGCACCCGATCTTCAGCTCCGACGTCGGCCACTTCGACGTGACGGACATGACCGAGGTCCTGGAAGAGGCGCACGAGCTGGTGGAGCACGGCCTGATCACCGGGGAAGACTTCCGGGAGTTCGTCTTCACGAACGCCGCGCGTCTGCACACGGCCCTCAACCCCGACTTCTTCAAGGGCACCGTCGTGGAAGACGCGGTCGCGAAGGAGCTCGCGCGCTGATCGACGCGGCCCGGCGCTGGATCGACGAGGCCGAGTGCGTGGTGGCGCTCACGGGCGCCGGCATCTCGACCGACTCGGGCATCCCGGACTTCCGGGGGCCGCAGGGCGTCTGGACGAAGAACCCGCAGGCCGAGAAGATGTCGACACTGCAGAACTACGTCGCCGACCCCGAGGTGAGGAAGCGCGCGTGGCAGAGCCGGCTGCACTCGCCGGCCTGGCAGGCGGAGCCGAACGACGGCCACCGCGCCTTCGTCACCCTCGAGCACCGGGGCAAGCTCGACACGCTGATCACCCAGAACATCGACGGGCTCCATCTGAAGGCGGGGTCGTCACCAGCCCGCGTGATCGAGATTCACGGCACGATGCACGAGGTGGTGTGCCTCGCCTGTGGCGAGCGCGCGGCCATGGAGCGGGCGCTGGCGCGCATCCGCGCCGGCGAGGAAGACCCGCCGTGCCGGAGCTGCGGTGGCATTCTCAAGTCGGCGACGATCTCGTTCGGCCAGGGACTCGTGGACGAGGACCTGAAGCGCGCCCAGCAGGCTGCCGCGAGCTGTGACCTCATGCTCGCGGTCGGTACGAAGCTGTCGGTGTACCCGATCGCCGGGGTCGTGCCGGTCGCCAAGCGGGCCGGCGCGCGCGTCGTCATCCTCAACGCGGAGCCGACGGAGATGGACGAGCTGGGCGACGCCGTCCTGCGCGGGTCGATCTCGAGCCTCTTGCCACGCCTGGTGGAGAGCGCTGCGTGCCGGTGACGCGGTTCGAGGTGAGGCTCCGGCGTCCGCTGGCGGGCGGTGCGCCGTTCGGCGACGTCGGCCCATACGAGGAACTGAAGGGGAGCCTCCACTTCGCGATCGACCCCAAGCACGCGGCGAACGAGCGCATCACCGACGTGGCGCTCGCGCCGCGCGACCAAGCGGGGCGCGTCGAGTTCGAGTCGGACGTGTCCATCCTGGTGCCGGTGGACCGCGCCCGGGGCAGCGGGCGCGTGATGCTCGACGTGGTCAACCGGGGGAACACCGTCGCGGTCCCCAACTTCAACCGCGCGACTCGCCCGGCGTTCGTCCCCGGTTCGAATCCGGATCCGCCCGTCGACCCGGGCGACGGGTTTCTCATGCGGCGCGGCTTCGTGGTGATCTCGTGCGGCTGGCAGTGCGATCTCCCGGAGGTGCCGGGGCTCCTGGGCCTGCGCGGGCCCGAGGCGCTGGACGCGCGAGGCCACCGCCTCACGGGCCGCGTCTACACTCAGCTCCAGACGCCCGAGCCCGCCACGCACTTGCTCCTCTCCGACCGAGGCCACCGCGCGTACCCCGCCGCCGATCTCGACGAGCCCGATGCGGTCTTGCTGGTCCGCGACCAGCCCGACGGCGAGCCGACGACGATCCCGCGCGGCCGGTGGCGCTTCGCCCGGGTCGCCGGTGGCAACGTCGTGCCCGACGCTCGATCGGGCGTCGTTCCCGATCCCCGGTACATCTGGGTCGACGGCGGGTTCGAGAAGGGGCGACTCTACCAGGTGACCTACACCGCGGTCGGCGCGCCGGTGCTCGGGCTCGGCATCGCCGCACTCCGTGACTCGGTCGCCTGGCTCAAGCACGGCACGCCGCGCGAGGGGCATCCGGCGCCGGCGGCTATCCGTTACGCGTACGCCTACGGTCGATCGCAGACCGGGCGGCTGCTCCGGACGCTGGTCTACAACGACCTCAACCTCGACGAGCAGGGGCGGGAAGCGCTCGACGGAATCATCGCGAACGTCGCCGGCGGGCTTCGCGGTGAGTTCAACCAGCGGTTCGGGCAGAACTCCAAGGATCGGCCGCACATGATGGACTACGTTCACCCGTCGACCGACGAGGAGCTGCAGCGCCGACTCGCCGCGCGCGGGAGCAAGCTGAAGGTGTTCTACACGAACAGCTCAGCCGAGTACCACCGCGGTGACGCCTCGCTCGCCCACACGGATCTCGCCGGCACGCGCGACGTCCCGTCCGGTC
>Ga0209590_10000941_pt1 | contig 10404 bp, 9 predicted proteins | sample CZO8metaG_FD_188353 | JGI IMG/M metagenome (GOLD analysis project Ga0209590, IMG submission 188353) | Vadose zone soil microbial communities from the Eel River Critical Zone Observatory, Northern California, USA - CZOApr15con1.8 metaG... | ecosystem: Environmental > Terrestrial > Soil > Vadose...
CTCCGCCCTCGACCCGGAGATGATCAACGAGGTGCTGGACGTCATGACCGATCTGGCCAAGGACGGCATGACGATGATGGTCGTGACCCACGAGATGGGGTTCGCGCGAAGGGTCGCGCATCGCGTCGTCTTCATGGACGGGGGGCGAGTGGTGGAGGAGGCCACCCCCGAAGCGTTCTTCGCCGCAGCCAGGTCGGACCGCGCCAAGGAATTTCTGTCGAAGATCCTATCCCACTAACCGGAGGTTACTGATGAAGCGCATGCTCTCCGTCGTTGTCGCCGTGGGCCTCGCTCTTTCGCTCGCGTCACCGGCAGGGGCCCAGCAGGATACGCTGGCGAAGGTCAAGGACTCAGGCGTCTTGACGATCGGGACGCGCACGGGCTCGCCGCCCTTCGCGTACATCAACAAGAACAACGAGTGGGTCGGCTTCTCGATCGATCTGGTCGAGATGCTCGTCAAGCCCGAGGTCCAAAAGGCCGTGGGCAAGCCGATCAAGATCGAGAAGAAGGAGTCCACACCGCCGACGCGCATCCCGCTCCTCTCCTCGAACGCCGTCGACCTCATCGCCGGAACGATGACCGACACGCCGCAGCGGCGCGAGGTCGTGGACTTCAGCCTGACGTTCTTTTACACCGGCGCTCAGTTTCTGGTGAAGAAGGGCAGCCCCATCAAGAGCGTCAACGACCTCGCCGGCAAGCGCGTCGCCGCGCAGCAGGGCTCGACCAACGCCAAGATCCTTCGTGAGAAGTATCCGCAAGCGCAGCTGCGCGAGTTCCCGGATCAGCCGGCGGCGTTCCAGGCGCTCCTCCAGGGTCAGGTGGACGCCTACACGAACGACGGGATCCAGCTCTACGGGCTCAAGGCCAAGGCCCCGAAGCCGGACGAGTGGGACGTCGTCGGTGACTTCTACTCGGAAGAGCCCTACGGCATGGCCATGCGGAAGGGCGACGCCAAGTTCAAGGCGGCCGTCGACGCCGGACTCAAGAACGGCTTCGAGTCCGGGAAATACTTCGAAATCTACGAGACGTGGTTCGGGCCCAAGGGCGAGCTCCCGTATCCGATGACGCCGCAGGTGAAGGCGTATCTCTTGAAGCAGATCGGCAAGTAGCGCGCCGGGCCGGCGGTCGGTGAATTACCAGTTCAAGTGGAGCGTGCTCTGGAGCGGCCAGTCGGGTGTCTGGCTGCTCCAGGGCCTCATCACTACCGTCGAGATCTCGGCGCTGGCCTGGGTGCTGGCGGCGGCGCTCGGAATCCTCTCGGGCGCGCTGCGGACCGTTCCCTGGAAGCCGGCCCGCGCACTCGCCACGTTCTATGTCGAGTTCTTCCGCAACGTGCCGTTGCTCGTCTGGATGTTCTTCTGGTACTTCGGCGTCCCGCCGCTGCTGCCCCGGGCAGTTCAGGACTGGATCTTCAACCACGGTGCCGAATTCTGGGCGGGCACGTTCGCCCTCGGCGTCTACCACGGGGCGCGGATGTCCGAGGTCATCCGCTCGGGCATCCAGGCGATCCCGCGCACCCAGTTCGAGGCCTCGGTGGCGATGGGACTGACGACGTTCCAGGCGTACCGGCTGGTCATCGTGCCCATCGCGCTCCGGCTCATCGTGCCGCCGGCGACCAGCGAGTCGCTGAACCTCCTCAAGAACTCCTCGGTCGCGCTCACGATCAGCGTGGCCGAGCTGACCTTCCAGACCCGTCAGATCGAGACGTACACGGCCAAGGCCATCGAGGCCCTCACCGCCGGCACCGTCATCTACCTCGTGCTCTGCGTCGGGATCGCGGCGATCATGGCGCGCGTCGAGCGCCGCTTCGCGATCCCCGGCCTCATCGCGCGGGGAGGCTGAGCGTGCTCGACGTCGGCGTCATCGTCTCGAATTTCAGGTTCCTGGTCGTCCAGGGGCTGTTCGGCTGGGGCGGCTTCGCGGGGGGCACGCTCCGCCTGGCGATCCCGGCCATCGCGCTGGGGTTTGTCCTCGGGATCTTCATCGGTCTCGCGCGGCTGGCGCGCTCGCGCTGGATCAGCCTGCCGGCGACGCTCTACGTGGAGTTCTTCCGCGGTGTCCCGCTCGTCATGGTGATCTTCTGGATCTGGTTCATCATCCCGCAGCTCCTGCGGCTCCCGATCCCGGAGTACGGAGTGGCGCTCACGGCGTTCGTGATCTTCGAGGCCGCCTACTTCGGCGAGATCGTCCGGGCCGGTATCCAGTCCGTCCCCCGGGGCCAGGTCGAGGCGGCGACCGCCGTCGGGCTGACCGGCGCGCAGACCATGCGCTTCGTTGTCCTGCCGCAGGCGATTCGCAATATGGTGCCGGCGCTGGTGACGCAGATGATTGTGCTCTTCAAGGACACGTCGCTCGCCTCGATCATCGGCTACGTGGATCTGACCAAGGCGGCCCAGATCGTCAACAACCGTGAGATCAAGCCGTTCGAGCTCTACCTCTTCATCGCGATCGTGTACTTTGCGTTCACCTACTCGATGTCGCGGTTCGCCCGCCGGTTCGAACGGCGGGTGACCGCCTGACAAGGAGCGGCTACTCCCCGACCTTCGAGGAACTCGAGCGCCAGCGTGCCCTCATCCCGCTCGTCGTCGAGGAGGGCGGCGAGGACACGGTCGGCGGCAAGACGACCGCCCACGCGTTCCTCTTCATCAGGCTCGCGGGCGCGCTCGGCATCTCGAGAGACGAGCTCTTCGCAACCGAGTACCTGCCGACGACGATCATCGAGAAGAACGAGCTCTTCCTCCTGCAGCGCACCTCCACGCTGGAAGCGCTGTGCGGCGGGAACATCGCCATGGAATCGATCAACGCGATCCACGTGCAGCGCATGGCCGCCGCCATGGAGCACCACTACGGTGTGGCCCCCGCGGCCCTCGACTTCTACCATGTGCACATGGAGGTCGAGGGCGACCACGCCGACCGCGCCGTGCGGATCCTGTCCCAGCTCGCGACGACGGACGACGAGCAGGCGCGCGGGCGTCTGGCGATGCGTCGCGGCATCACCGCGCGCCGCATCTGCGCGGACGGGATGCTCGAAGCGTTCGTCGGATCGACGCGCTAACTCCGGCGCCCCCGCCGCCGCGCACGGCCGTCGTCTTTGCTGGGACGCGGCTCGGCGCGGCTCGTTTACTTGATGGCGCCGGCGGTCAACCCCGAGACGTAGTAGTCGAGGAAGAACACGTAGAGGATCACGATCGGGACCGAGGCCAGGACCGCGCCGGCCATCAGCGACCCCCAGTAGTAGATGTCGCCGCGGATCAGCTCGCTCGTGACGCCCACGCTCGCCGTGATCTGGTCCGACGAGGACGTGAACGTGAGCGCGTAGATGAACTCGTTCCAGGAGAATGTGAAGGCGAAGAGCGCGGCGCAGACCAGGCCCGGCACCGCGATCGGCAGCACGATCCGCCAGAGCGCCTGGATGCGCGTGGCGCCGTCCACCATGGCGCACTCCTCGACCTCCTTCGGGACCGTCCGGAAATAGCCCATGAGGAGCCACGTGCAGAAGGGAACGAGGAACGTCGGATAGGTGACGACGAGCGCCCACTTCGAGTCGCCGAGGCCGAGCCAGTTCACCACCTGGGCGAGTGGTAAGAACAAGAGGGAGGTCGGGACCAGGTAGGTGACGAAGATGGCGGTGCCCAGGGTCTCGACGGCGAAGAACTTGAGCCGCGACAGCGCATAGGCGGCGATCGTCCCGATGACGAGAGACCCGAAGGTCGACAGCACGGTGACCAGGAGGCTGTTCTTCGTCCACGTGAGGAAGGCCGTCTCCCACAGGAGCTTCGTGTAGTGCTCGAGGGTCGGTCCCTTCGTGATGAGCAGCGGTACGGCGTTCCGGTCGTAGAGCTCGCGGTTCTGCTTCAGCGACGTCAGCGCCATGTGGTAGAAGGGGAACAGCGCGAAGATGAGGAACGGCAGCAGCGCCAGGTGCGCGGCGATCCGTTGCGTGAGCTTTCGACGCGTCATCAGTAGGCCTGCTTTCGGACGAAGCGGAGCTGAGCGAACACGACGATCATCAGCACCGGGAAGAGATAGAGCGAGATCGCCGCGCCTTCTCCGATACGACCCGTCTCGAGCCCGACCTGGCGCGCCAGCGTCGCGAAGAGGTGGGTCGAGTTGATCGGGCCACCGTGGGTGAGGACGTAGACGATGTTGAAGTCGCTGAAGGTGAAGATCGTGGAGAAGAGCACCACGATGGCGAGCACGGGCTTGAGGAGCGGCAGCGTGACGTGCCAGAAGCGCGCGACCGGGCCGGCCCCGTCGGCCTCCGCCGCCTCGTAGAGCTCGCGCGGGATCGAGACCAGCCCTGCCAGGATGGTGATGAGGAAGAACGGCAGGCCGCGCCAGATGTTGACCACGACGACCGCCGTCATCGCGTAGTACCTCTGGCCGAGCCAGTTCGGCCCGGGCGGATCCATGATGCCGAGGGCCAGGCCCGTCCAGTTCACGACGCTGTAGAGGGAGTTGAACATCCACCACCAGCCGAGCGTCGACAGCGCGGTCGGGATCACCCACGGGAGCAGCAGCGCGCCGCGGATCAGCCGCTTGAACCAGAGCTGCTGGTTCAGGAGCATGGCCAGCGCTAGCCCGAAGACGAGCTTGAAGCCGACCGCGGCCCCGGTGAAGACGAATGCGTTCTGGAAGGTCTGGCGGAAGGCGTCGCTCCCCCAGAGGTTGATGAAATTGCGGATACCGATGAAGTGGCTCGGCCGGCCGATGAAGGCGTTCGAGACGGAGAAATACAGAGCCATGCAGAAGGGATAGGCGACGAGCAGCAGCAGGAGGAAGAGCGCCGGGCTCACGAAGATCGGGCCCAGCCACTCCTCGCGATCGAGCAGTCCCCCGACCCGCGCGCGAAGCGATACGCGGGCCGGCGCAGCAGCGACGCCGACACTTCCGATAGCCATATCAGCTCCCCGCCATGACCTTCTTCATCTCGTTCTCGGCCCAGACGATGGCGTCCTTCGTCGCCGTGCCCGTCACCGCCTTGGCGATCATGTTGGGCATGATGAACGAGTTGGTGATGAGCTGCACCTTGTCGCTCGGCGGCGCGGGCCAACCGTAGCAGTGATATTGCACGCCTTCGGCCTTGAGGCCGGCGTACTTCGGATCCGTCTTGAGGACGGGGTGATCCTGCAGCTTCTCGTAGACGGGCAGGTTGAAGGCGTCCGCCGACATGATGAACTCGTCGTAGACCTCCCGCTTCCCGAGCAGATAGCGGATGAACTCCTTGCCCGGCTCGGCATTCTTGGAGAACTTCCAGATGCCGATGTGGCGCGGCACGTCCGTCTCGTGCCGGCCCGCCGGCCCGCCGGGCGTCCGGTGGTGGTTGATGGTGTCGGCGGTAGGGAGCTTCATCTGCTTGGCCACGATGTAGGCGCTCACCGGGTTATGGATCCAGCCGGCCTTGCCTTGCTGCATCGCCTGGTTGTTGCTCGCGTCGTCCCAGGACAGGACCTCGGGCTCCATGCAGTCGCGGAACATCTTCTTGTACCACTCGAGCATCTGCGCGGTCTGCGGGCTGTTGATCCGGACGGTCTTGCCGTCCTTGTCGACTTCCAGCCCGCCCAGGGACCAGAGCACCGGGCCAGCCGTCGAGATCGAGTCGTAGTTCTGGCTGATGGGAATGCCCACCGGGTTCCCCATCTTCTTTAGCTCCTTGCCCACCGTGTAGAGATCCTCCCAGGTGTCGGGGATCTTGAGCCCCGCCTTCTTGAAGAGGTCCTCGCGGTAGGTGGCCACGAACATGGCGTGGTACTGCGGGACCGCCCGCCACGTGCCGTGGACGCGGGCCGTCTCCGCGGCCGAGGAGAGCACCTTGCCGTACTTCTTCTCGAGTTCCGCCACCACGTCCCCGAGATCGATCAGCTGGCCCTCGTAGAGCCAGGGGAAGTGCATGCGCATCTCGACGAGGTCGTGACCGGCCTGCGACTGGACCTCGGAGGCGTACTTGGCCGCCTGCTGGGCCGCGGCGATGTGGTCGATCCTGAGCTTGATGCCGGTATCTTTCGTGAAGCGCTGGCCGATCTCGGCCAGCTTCTTGTCCATGAGTGGCGCGAAGTTGTTCCAGCAGAGGTACGAGATCTCCCGCTGCTGCCCGCGCGCGGGCGGGATGCCCGTGGCGAGGATTCCCGCGAGGCCCGCGCCCGTCGTGGTGGTCAGGAAGTAGCGCCGCGTGGTCGCTGACATGACTCCTCCTCTTTCATTCAGAGCGCCGGCCGATCCGACTACGGTGAGGCCGGCTCGTTTTCGGCGATGTCGATCCGCCGGGGAATCGCTCCTCGAACATCACGTAGAGCGTCGGGATCAGGATCAGCGTGAAAAAGGTGGTCGGCATCGATGCTGGCGGAAGAACCTCATTGACTCGTCATGATACCGCAACTCGACGGAGGTCGCGCGGGGCGCTCCCCTATGCATTCTCTGTCATATCCCTCGGTTTCCAGTTCTTGTATCGCTCCCGGAGCACCTTCTTGTCGAACTTTCCGACGCTGGTTTTGGGCACGGCGTCGATGATCTCGATCTCGTCGGGCAGCGCCCAGCGGGCGAGCTTCGAGCGCAGGAAGTCGATGATCTCCCCCGGCTCGATGACGCTCCCGGGCTTCGGCACCACGCAGGCGAGGGGCCGCTCGACCCACTTCGGGTGGGGCACCGCGATCACCGCCGCCTCGAGGACTTTCGGATGGGCCATGATCATGTTCTCGACGTCCACACTCGAGACCCACTCGCCGCCGGACTTGATCAGGTCCTTGGTCCGGTCGGTGATCTGGACGTAGCCCTCGGCGTCGATCGTGGCGACGTCCCCGGTGCGGAACCAGCCGTCCGCCGTGAAGCGGTCCGCCGACTCCGCGTTGTCGTAGTAGGACGCCACGACCCAGGGGCCGCGCACCTGGAGCTCGCCCATGCCCAGCCCGTCCCACGCCAGCTCCTTTCCGGAGTCGTCCACGATGCGAGCGTCGACGCCGACCGAGGGGTACCCGACGCGGGCGAAGACGTCGTACTTCTTCTCCTCCGGCCAGTCGCCCATGTAGCTCTTGAGCCGGGTCACGGTCCCGAGCGGCGTCATCTCGGTCATGCCCCACGCGTGGGACATCTGGACGCCGAAGTTCTTCGCGTACGCTTGCTGGAGGCTCTTGGGCGCCGCGGAGCCCCCGATCGCGATCGTCCGCAGCGACGAGATGTCGAAACCTTCTTTCTCGCAGAGCTCCTTGACCGCGATCCACACCGTCGGCACCGCTCCGGTAAACGTCACCTTCTCCGCCTGGATGAGCTGGCAGATGTCGCGCGGCTGAGGGTTCGGGCCCGCGAAGACCTGATCGGCGCCCACCATGACCGCCGTGAAGGGCAGGCACCAGGAGTTGGCGTGGAACATCGGCACGATGTGCAGGATCCGGTCGTCCTCGGAAATCCCGAACTGGTCGGTCATCGCCTCGGCGAGGCAGTGGAGGAACATCGCGCGGTGTGTGTAGACGACCCCCTTGGGGTGGCCCGTGGTGCCCGACGTGTAGCACATTCCCGCGGCGTCGGTCTCCTGGAGCTCGGGCCAGCCGCTCACCGGCTCGGCGCCCGCCACCAGCGCCTCGTACGCGGCGTGCTCCACGGAGGCGGCCGCGCCCGACGACCCGAAGGCGCCGGCCTCATCGGGCATGACGACGATCCGCCGCACGGTCGGGAGCGCGTCGCGGAGCGCCGCCAGCAGCGGCAGGAGGCTCGCGTCGGCAAAGATGATCGAGTCACCGGCGTGATTGATGATGTACGTCAGATCGTGCGCCGAGAGCCGGATGTTGAGGGTGTGCAGGATCGCGCCGGAGAGCGGTACGGCCCAGTAGAGCTCGAGATGGCGGTGAGTGTTCCACGCGAAGGTCGCCACGCGGTCGCCTCTGCGGACTCCGAGCGCCGCGAGGGCCCCGGCGAGTCGCATCGTGCGCGCGACGAACTCCCCGTACGTGTACCGGAAGAGCGGCCCGCCCGGCACGCGCGTGGCGATCGTCTTCCTGGCGAAGAGCCGCCGGCTCCGCTCGAAGAAGTGGGTGAGCGTGAGCGGGTAGCTCATCATGAGGTTGTCGAAACGCGCGTTCACCGTGATCGCCCTCCCGGAGCCACCTCTCCCAGATCCTCCGACGTGGCGCATCGAAAGCCGACGAAGTGGTGACCGGCCGCCGCGCCGCGTCGATTGTACGAGCGCCGCCGGGTCACGCCGAGCGACTCGGCCGGGTCGTCGTGGCTCGCTCCCCGGACGACCACGCGGCCGGTCGCGCCGGTGTACGGCTCGCGGCCGTCGTCGGTTCTATAAGGATAGGGGTGGAGCGCGGTCGACGTCCACTCTCGCAGGTTGCCGAGCATGTCCTCGACGCGATAGGGGCTGGCGCCGGCGGGCCGGCTCGTGGAGTCCGTCGCGTTGTAGGCGCGTCCAAAGACCGCGAGCCGGGGCGTCGGCGCTGCGAAGCCCCAGGGGTAGGGCCGCTGATCGTCGCCGCGTGCGGCCTTCTCCCACTCCGCTTCGGTGGGCAGGCGCCTCCCCGTCCAGGTGCAGTAGTCCCGTGCGCCGAACCACGAGACCTCGACCACGGGGTGGCGCTCGAATCCCGGATCGGCGATCCAGAGCCCCCGGGACCGGTGGATGCGCGCGTCTGCGTCGTCCTCGTCGTAGCGCCGGTCGGAGCCGGGCGGCCTGAGGCCGGTCGCGTTCAGGAACAGGGCGAACTCGGCGTTCGTCACCTTGTGCCGCTCGATCCAGAAGTCGCGGACGGAGACCCGATGGCGCGGCGCCTCGTCGGGCGGCCCGTCGTCGCGCCCCATCCAGAAGGCCCCGGCCTGGATCAGCATGATGCCGTCCGCCCAGGCGACCGCCGGGACGGCAAGGAGATTGGCGGCCAGAAGGCTCACGACCAGGCGGCCCACGAGGATCATGGTATCGTGAGTGCGGCATGCGCTCTCGCTGGAACGACGCCGAGGCGAGCCAGCTCCACGGCCTCGACCTCCTCGTCTACGCGTCGCGCCTGGTCGGCGCCGAGACCTCTCTGGTGGTCTGGGGCGGCGGCAACACTTCGATCAAGACACGCGAGCGCGACCACCGCGGCCGGGAGATCGCCGTGCTCCGGGTCAAGGGGAGCGGCTCCGACCTCAAGTCCGTCCAGCGTCGAGACTTCCCCGGCGTGCGCATGGACGACATTGCAGCGCTCCTGGGCCGCGACGAGATGAGCGACGAGGAGATGGTGAGCTACCTCGCCCACACGCTGCAGGAGCCCGGCGGCGTGCGCCCGTCGATCGAGACCCTGCTGCACGGTTTCCTCTCGGCCCCCGCGGTCGTCCACACCCACGCGGACGCCGTCGTGTCGCTGACGAACAACGACCGCGCCCATGACGTGATCCAGGGCGTCTACGGAAAGGACGTCATCTCGCTCGCGTATCGCCGACCCGGGTTCCGCATCTCCCGGGACGTGGCCGACGCGATCGCCGACCGCCCCGAGGCGAAAGCCCTCCTCCTCGAGCGTCACGGCACGATCACCTGGGGAGCGACCGTGCGGGAAGCGTACGAGGCCACGATCGAGCTGATCACCCGCGCCGAGGCGGCCATCACCGAGCGAAAGAGGGGCCGTCCCGTCTTCGGGGGCGCCCGAATACCCGTGCTCGAGCCGGCGGCGCGGCGCGAGACGGCGCTGGCGGTGGCGCCGCGCCTGCGCGGCCTGTTGAGCCGCCGGCACCGGGTCATCGTGACCTTCGATGACTCGCCCGACGTGACGGAATTCGTCTCCTCGTCGGACGCGTCGCGCGTCTCGCAGATCGGGCCAGCCACCCCGGATCACACAATCTACGCCAAGCGGCTCCCATGCTTCGTGGCCGCCAACGGCTCCGAGGTGGGCGCGGCCCTCCCGGAGACGATCGAGCGGTCCGTCGAGCGCTTCGTCGTCGACTACACGCGCTACTTCGAGGAGAACCGGTTCGAGGGCGCGCAGCTGCTCGACCCGCTCCCGCGTGTCGTGCTCGTCCCGGGGCTCGGAATGTTCACTGCGGGGAAGGACCGGCGCACTGCCGGCATCGTCAGTGACATCTACCACCACACGATCGCCGTGCTTGGCAACGCGGGGGCCTTCGGCGACTACGTCTCGCTTTCCCCGAAGGACGCCTTCGGTGTCGAGTACTGGCCGCTCGAGCTCTACAAGCTCACGCTGGCGCCGCCCGAGAAGGAGTTGGCGCGCCGGATCGCGCTGGTCACCGGCGGCGGCTCCGGCATCGGGCGAGCCGTCGCGCGGCGCCTCGCCGCCGAGGGTGCCCACGTCGTCGTGGGCGATATCGACGCCGCGAGCGCACAAAAAACCGCCGACGAGATCGTGGCGGCCGTCGGGGCCGGCCGGGCGCTCGGCCTCGAGATGGACGTGACGCGTGAGGCGTCGGTGCGTGCGGCGTTCGAGG
>Ga0209590_10000946_pt1 | contig 10390 bp, 9 predicted proteins | sample CZO8metaG_FD_188353 | JGI IMG/M metagenome (GOLD analysis project Ga0209590, IMG submission 188353) | Vadose zone soil microbial communities from the Eel River Critical Zone Observatory, Northern California, USA - CZOApr15con1.8 metaG... | ecosystem: Environmental > Terrestrial > Soil > Vadose...
GGCGCTCGACACGCGCCGCCACCGGCCCGGCACCGTCGTCAAGGCCGCGACCCTTCACCGAGCGAGTGTCCTGGAGCGTGATGGGCGCCACCAAGTCAGCGTGATCGTGGATGTCTGAGCGATGTCTCGGCTGTCTCCCATTTGGGACACCGCATCGCCAATCGCGTGTCATCGATGCTACCGGAGGGAAACGAAACGCGCCCGGGTCGAGCAGAGAAGGCGTGGAGCGGCGGTCACTTACCACTTTTCCGGAATTGTGGCATCGAGGTTGCTTAGGGTCTCCGGGTCTATGCGCCAGCAAACGATCAGGAGGCCGGTCACGCTGGAGGGGGTAGGCCTTCACTCAGGCAAGCAGGCGAGGGTTACCCTGTCCCCGGCGCCCGAGGACACCGGCATCGTGTTCCGCGCAGGCGCCGATCGGATCGCCGCCGTTCCGCAGAGCGTCGTCAACTCGCACTACGCCACGACGATCGGGAGGAACGGCACGCGTGTGCAGACCGTCGAGCACCTGATGGCAGCTGCGGCCGGGCTCGGCATCGACAACCTCGAGGTCGAGGTGGACGGCCCGGAGATCCCGGCGATGGACGGCAGTGCGAAGCCCTTCGTCACTCTGCTCGCCGCCGCCGGACGGAGCCAGCAGTCGGCGCGCCGGCGACCGCTCACGCTCCCCTACCCGATCCGCGTCGGCAGCGGCGGGCGCTGGATCCACATCTTTCCCTCGACGACCTTCCGCATCAGCTACACGCTCGACGTGGATCACCCGGCGATCGGCACGCAGGTCCTGTCCTGGACGGCCGCCACGGAGCGCGCCTTCGTCGACGACGTCGCGCCAGCCCGCACCTACGGGTTCCTCAAGGACCTCGGGCTCATGCGGAAGAACGGCCTCGCGCGCGGCGGCTCGCTCGACAACGCGGTCGTGCTCGCGAACCGCGGCCCGCTCAACGGCCTGCGCTACCGCGACGAGTTCGTCCGGCACAAGATCCTCGACCTCATCGGCGACCTGGCGCTCCTCGGCCGCCCGATCCTCGCGCACGTCGTCGCGCGCAACGGGGGCCACACGCTCAACGTCGAGCTCGGGTTCGCGATCCAGCGCTCCCTGGGCATCGAGCGGCGGCCCGCGGGCGCCGCCCTCAGAGTCCTGCCGCAGGTACCCGCGTCCGGCCTCGCCGGCATCTGAGCCGCGGGCCCGCCGACCGCCCACGCTATAATGTCGTGTCCGTCGTATGCGTGCTTCCAGTCTCAGGCGCTCGCTCCTCGCGGCGGCGTTGGCGCTGGCGGTTGCGGCGCCCGCGCGCGCCGAGCTGCGCATCAGCGACCTCGCCGTCTTCCTCAACGACCACGAGGTGACGGTCCACGTCGTGCTGCTCGGCGCCGTCCCCGAGGCGTTTCAGGAGGGGATCCAGAGCGGCATCCCGGCGCACGTCCGGGTCACGGTTGAGCTCTGGCAGTACAATCGCTACTGGCGCGACCAGCAGCTGATGGCGAAGGTCGTCGAGCGCACCCTCGTCTACAACGTGGTGACCAAGGAGCTCAAGGTCACGTCCCTCAAGGGCGAGGCGCGGCCCGTCCACATCACGCGTGATTTCCGCGACGCCCACCGCGTGCTCTCCGAGCTGCGCGGCCTCAAGATGACCCCCGCCAGCGCCCTCGACCCCAACGCGGTGATCTACGTCCGCGTCAACGCCGAGGCGGCGCTCAACGGCGAGAACACCTTCCTCGCGCGGATGGCCGGCACGGCCGAGCAGACCTCACGCCAGTCCGACTACCGCACGATCCAGCGGGTGCAATAGTGCCGCTGCTCAGCGATGAGAACCGACGCCAGCGCAACCTCCTGATCATCGCGGGGTTCCTGTTCCTGGTCGCCGTGGCGAACCTCGTGGACACCGGCGTCTACGCGCCCGATCTTCCCCTCGCCTCCAACATCACGATCTTCGCCCTCCTCAACCTGAACCTGATCGTCCTGCTGCTGCTGGTCGTGCTGCTGTTCCGGAACCTGGTCAAGCTCTGGTTCGAGCGGCGGCAGAACGTCATCGGCGCGAAGTTCAAGACCAAGCTCGTGCTCGCCTTCCTGTCGCTCTCGGTCGCGCCGGCGATCCTGATCTTCCTCATCGCGTCGAACTTCATCAACAAGTCGATCGAGGGGTGGTTCAAGCCGCAGGTGGAGCGCCCGCTCGACCAGGCGCTCTCGGTGGCGCAGACGTACTACAACGACCTCGAGCGGACCGCGCTCCGGCACGCGCAGCGCATCGGCCGCGTGATCGACCGCGACGGCCTCCTCGGCGAGCACCGGCGCGAGGCCCTCGCGACGTACCTGGTCGAGCAGCAGGAGCAGCTCGGGATCAGCGCGCTCACCGTCTTCAACGCGCAGGGGCAGGAGTTCGTGCACGTCAAGGACCCCGTGCTCGGCGACCTCCAGACCCGCGACGTGAACGAGAGCCAGCTCAAGCGCGGGCTCGCCGGCCAGGAGGTCACGACCGTCCGCGAGCTGTCGTCCGGGGACCTCATCGAGGCCTTCATGCCGATCTGGTCGCAGCCCCGCGGCGCGGAGCCGCGCGTCGCCGGCGTCGTCGTGGTCGCCACGCACGTCTCCGAGCGGCTCGAAGCGCGGGTGCGCGGCATCTCACAGGCGTTCCAGGAGTACAAGCAGCTCAGGCTCCTGCGGACGCCGATCAAGGGCATCTACATCCTGCTGTTCCTCTTGATGACGCTGATCGTGGTCTTCTCGTTCGCCTGGTTCGGGCTATACCTGGCGCGGGGGATCACGGGCCCCATCGCCGAGCTCGCCGAGGGCACGCGCGAGGTGGCCATCGGCAACCTGAGCTACAAGGTCCAGGCGCGCGCCAACGACGAGCTCGGCGTCCTCGTGCAGTCGTTCAACCGGATGACCGACGACCTCGCCGAGTCCAAACGGCGGCTGGAGGAGGCGTACCTCGACCTCTCGGACAAGCACACCGAGCTCGAGGACCGTCGCCGCTACATCGAGACCGTGCTCGAGGCGCTCTCGAGTGGCGTCGTGTCGTTCGACCCGCTCGGGCGGCTCACGACCATCAACCGGGCCGCCGCGCGCATGTTCGGCGTGAACGAGGCGGCCGTCGGCCGGCTCCTCGAGGAGGTTTTCGCCGGCCCCGACGTCAAGGACGTCGTGGCGCTCGTCCAGCGGACGCGGCGCCCGAAAGCCGGCGGCGTCGAGCAGGAGCTCCACCTGCGGCGGCGCGGCACGACGCTCTCGCTGCTCGCCTCGGCGACCGCGCTGCGTGGGCCGGAAGGCGAGTATGCGGGCGCGGTCGTCGTCTTCGACGACCTCACCGAGCTGCTGAAGGCGCAGCGCGTCGCCGCGTGGCGGGAGGTGGCGCAGCGGATCGCGCACGAGATCAAGAACCCGCTGACGCCCATCCAGCTCTCCGCCCAGCGGCTCCGCCGGCGGCTCGCCCGGAGCGGGGGCGAGAACCAGCAGCTCGTGACGGAGTGCACCGGGACGATCATCCAGGAGGTCGACGGCCTGCGGCGGCTGGTGGACGAGTTCTCGCGCTTCGCCCGGATGCCCGCCCTGGCACCGCGGCCCACCGACCTCGGGCCGCTCGTCGAGTCCGTGGTGGCGCTCTACCGCGAGTCGCACCCGGGGCTCACGCTGGTCACGCGGCACGCCGGGGACCTGCCGTCCGTCGAGGTCGACCCCGACCATATCAAGCGCGCGGTGCTGAACCTCGTGGACAACGCCGTCGAGGCGGTGGGCGGCGCGGGCGGGGTCGGCGTCGAGACAGCCCACGTCCCCGAGACCGCCCACGCCAGGATCATCGTGACGGACACCGGGCCCGGCATCAGCCCCGAAGACAAGGACAAGCTCTTTCTGCCCTACTTCTCGACCAAGGCCGCAGGCATGGGGCTCGGGCTGCCGATCGTCTGGGAGATCGTCACCGAGCACGGCGGTACGATCCGCGTCGAGGACAACGAGCCGCGCGGGTGCCGGTTCATCATCGAGGTGCCCGTGTCGCGCACCCCCGCGCCGGTCGAGGCATAGCCGATGTCTGGCGAGCATATCCTGCGCGCGACAGCGCGCCAGCGCCTGGGCGCGCGGCGCCGAGGTGTAGGATGTCCGGCGAGCATATCCTGATCGTCGACGACGAGCCCGCGATCCAGACGACCCTGCGCGGCGTCCTGGAGGACGAGGGCTACCGCGTCACCGCCGTCGGCAACGGTGCGGACGCGCTCAGGGTCGTCGCCGACGAGCCGCCCGACCTCACCTTCCTCGACATCTGGATGGAGCGCATGGACGGCCTCGAGACGCTTGCCGAGATCAAGCGCCTCCGCCCCGAGGCGCTCGTCGTGATGATCTCCGGGCACGGCACGATCGAGACCGCCGTGAAGGCCACCAAGCTCGGCGCATACGACTTCATCGAGAAGCCGCTCTCGCTCGAGAAGACGCTGCTCACGGTCACGCGGGCGCTCGAGCACGCGCGCCTCGCGCGCGAGAACGCCGCCCTGCGCGAGAGCCTCGTCGAGCGTGCGGAGATCATCGGCGAGAGCGAGCCGGTCCGCCGGCTCCGCGAGCAGATCGCCACCGCCGCGCCGACGACCGGCCGCGTGCTGATCCGCGGCGAGAACGGCAGCGGCAAGGAGCTGGTCGCTCGAGCCATCCACGCCCAGTCGGCGCGGCGCGAGCGGCCGTTTGTCGAGGTCAACTGCGCCGCGATCCCGGAGGAGCTGATCGAGTCCGAGCTCTTCGGCCACGAGAAGGGGGCGTTCACGGGCGCGCTGGCGCGCCGCCGCGGAAAGTTCGAGCTCGCCGACGGCGGCACGCTCTTCCTCGACGAGATCGGCGACATGAGCCTGAAGACGCAGGCGAAGGTGCTCCGGGCGCTCGAGGAGCAGGCGTTCGAGCGCGTCGGGGGTAAGGACACGATCCGGGTGGACGTGCGCGTGATCGCGGCGTCCAACCGCGATCTCGAGACGCTGATCCGCGAGGGCCGCTTCCGCGACGATCTCTACTACCGCCTCAACGTCATTCCGATCGAGGTGCCGCCCCTGCGCGCCAAAAAGGACGACATCCCCGTGCTCGTGGACCACTTCATCGCGCTCTTCTGCGCCGAGAACGGCAAGCGGCCCAGGACCGTGTCGGGCGAGGCGCTCGGCTACTTCCTCGCCTACGACTGGCCCGGAAACGTGCGCGAGCTCCGCAACATGGTGGAGCGGCTCGTGATCATGACCCGCGGCGACGTGATCGGCGCCGACGACCTGCCGGCGCCGCTCCGCCCCAAGGCCGCCGTCCCCGCCGGCGAGGCGAGCGAGCGGTCGCTCAGAGAGGCGCGGGAGAACTTCGAGCGCGCGTACATCCTCGCGGAGCTCCGGGCCAACGACTGGAACATGACGCGGACTTCGGAGCGGCTCGGTATCGAGCGGAGCCACCTCTACCGTAAGCTCAAGGCTTACAACATCACCCCGCCCAGACGGGATTCCTGAGCGCGCGGCGCGCCGATGGACGCCTGGAATTTCGTCCGGAGGAGCTCCTACCACGACTCCGTCACGCTCATGCGGCTCACGCGAGATCTGGAGTCGGCCTCGGGCGTGAGACGCGCGGCGGCGATGATGGGCACACCGCAGAACCTGGCGCTGCTGAGGGAGGCGGGCCTCCTCGCCGGCGACGGCGAGACCGCCGCGCCGACCGACCTCGTCATCGCCGTGCTCGCGGACTCGTGGGGGGCGGCCGACGCGGCGCGGGCCGTGGCGGAGAGCGCGCTCGTCGCGCGGCGGACGCTCGCGGGCCAGGGCGTCGCGCCGCGCCCGCGGACGCTGGCCGGCGCCCTGCGGGCGATGCCCGGGGCGACCCTCGCGCTGATCTCGGTGCCGGGCGCCTATGCGGGCGCCGAGGCGCTGAAAGCCCTCCACGCCGGTCTCCACGTGATGCTCTTCAGCGACAACGTGCCGCTCGCGACGGAAGTGGAGCTGAAGCGGCTCGCGCGCGAGCGTGGTCTCTTCCTGATGGGGCCAGACTGCGGCACGGCGATCGTCAACGGCGTACCGCTGGGCTTCGCGAACGCCGTGCCGCGCGGCCGGATCGGCATCGCGGCCGCGTCGGGCACGGGGCTCCAGGAGGTGACCTGCCTCATCGCCGCCGCGGGCGAAGGCGTCTCACACGCGATCGGCGTCGGCGGCCGCGACCTCTCCGACGAGGTCGGCGGCCTCATGATGGCCGAAGCGCTCGCCGCGCTCGCCGCCGATCCGGCGACGGCGGTGATCTGCGTGATCGGCAAGCCGCCGGGGGCGGAGACCGTGAAGACGCTCCGCTCGCGCCTCGCCGGACTCGGCACGCCGTGCGTCGTGCACTTTACGGGCGATGCAGAGCCACGCCGCGCCTCGCTCAGGCCACCCGCGGCACGAGCCGGCCTGGCCGACCCCACGGGGACGGCACGCGGGGCTCCGTACACGGCGGCGAGCCTCGAGGACGCGGCGCTCGCCGCCGTCGCAGTCGCGCGGGGGACCACGCCCGCGCCCGTCGAATTCGGCGCGCCCGCCGACGCGGTCGCGAAGCTCGTCGAGGATGAGCTCCTGCCGATGCGCAGGAACCAGCGGTTCGTGCGCGGCGTCTACGCCGGGGGCACCCTCGCCTGGGAGGCTCGCTCCATCCTCGAATCGCACCTCCCCGACGTCGTTCCCGGCGTCACCGGTGGCGGTGCGGTCCACCGTGTGGTGGACCTCGGCGAGGACGTCTTTACCCTGGGGCGCCTGCACCCGATGATCGACGGAACCGTCCGGCGCGAATGGATCGAGAAGGAGGGCGCGGATCCGGCGACCGCGGTGCTGCTGCTCGACGTGGTCCTCGGCTACGGCGCCCACCCCGATCCGGCGGGCGAGATCCTTCCGGCGATCCGGTCCGCTCGGCGCCGGGCCGACGCCGAGGGGCGCCACCTCGCCGTCGTCGCGAGCGTCTGCGGCACCGAGGCCGACCCGCAGCGCCGCTCGGCGCAGGTCGCGGCTCTCACGGCGGCCGGCGTGATCGTCATGCCGTCGAACGCCCAGGCGGCACGCCTGGCGGCGCTCGTCGCGGCGAAGCGCGTCTGATGGCCCGGACGGCGCTCCTCCCCGCGGACACGCGGGTCGTCAGCGTCGGGCTCCCCCTCTTCGCCGAGGCCCTCGCCGCGCTCGGCGTCCCCGTGGTGCACGTGGAGTGGCGACCGCCCGCCGGCGCCGACGGGTACCTCGTCGCGCTGCTGGAGCGGCTCGAGGCGCGGGGCGAGGCGATCGAGCGCGCGAACGCGAGCGCGTTCGACGGTCTCGTCAACGGCCTGCCGTTCCTCGTCGACTGCCGCCCGGCGCACGAGGCCCTGGCGCTCCCCGAGCGCGTCGTGCTGCACGCGGGCCCGCCGATCGAGTGGGAGCGGATGTGCGCACCCATGCGCGCTGCGGTCCTCTGCGCGATCCGCTACGAGGGGTGGGCGGCCAACGACGACGCGGGAGCCGCGCTCGTCGGCCGCGGCGACGTCCGCCTCGAGCCCTGCCACCACTGGAAAGCGGCCGGGCCGATGACGGGGATCATCACCTGGTCGATGCCCGTCTTCGTCGTCGAGAACCGCGCCCACGGCAACCGCGCCCACGCGACGATCAACGAGGGGCTCGGCCAGGTGCTCCGCTTCGGCGCCACCGACGACTCGGTCATCGCGCGCCTGCGCTGGCTCGCCACCGAAGCCGGCCCGCTCCTCGGCGCGGCGCTCCGCCACTCGCGCGGGATCGACCTGCGCGCGCTGATGGCCCAGGCGCTCCGCATGGGCGACGAGATGCACCAGCGCAATGTCGCCGCCTCCGCCCTCCTCGCGCGCGCGCTCATGCCCCACGTCGCCCGCGCCGGCGGCAGGCATGGCGCCGTCGCGCGCCTGGCCGAGTTCGTCGCCGGCAACGACCAGTTCTTCCTCAACGTCGGGATGGCGGCGGGCAAGGCGATGGCCGATCCGGCCTCTGGCGTCCCGCACTCGACGCTCGTGACGGCCATGGCGCGCAACGGGACCGACTTCGGGATCCGCGTCTCGGGGCTCGGGGGGCGCTGGTTCGTGGCGCCCGTCGAGACGCCTGTCGGGCTCTACTTCCCGGGGTTCGGGGCCGACGACGCCAACCCGGACCTGGGCGACAGCGCGATCGTGGAGACGATCGGCCTCGGCGCGGGCGCGATGGCGGCCTCGCCCGCCGCGGCGCGATTCGTCGGCGCGGGCGGCATGGCCGAGGCACTCGCCGCGACCGCCGAGATCGCCGAGATCTGCCACGGCGAGCACCCGTACTTTCGCATCCCCACGCTCGAGGACCGGGGGGCCCCCGCCGGCATCGACGTGCGGCGGGTCGTCGAGACCGGGATCACCCCGCTCATCAACACAGGCATCGCCGGCCGGACGGCCGGGACGGGCCAGATCGGCGCCGGCGTCGTCCGCGCGCCGCTCGCCTGCTTCGCGCAGGCGCTCGAGGCGGTGGGAGAGTCGCTCCCGTGAAGATCGCGACGTGGAACGTCAACTCGATCCGCACGCGCCTGCCCCGCCTCCTCGTGTGGCTCGAGCGGCGCCGGCCCGACGTCGTGTGCCTGCAGGAGACGAAGGTCGCCGACGACCAGTTCCCGTTCGCCGAGCTGCGGGCGCTCGGCTACGAGGCGCTCGTGGCGGGCCAGCAGACCTACAACGGCGTCGCGGTCCTGACGCGCGCCGGCGCCGAGGAGGTGGCGCGCCGGCTCCCCGACGAGGGCGACGACGCCCAGCGGCGCCTCCTGGTGGTGCGCGTGGCCGGCCTCAAGGTCATGAGCATCTATGGGCCGAACGGCCAGGAGGTCGGCTCGGACAAGTACGCCTACAAGCTCGACTGGTATCGCCGCTTCCGCGCCTTCCTCGAAACCTCCTCCAAGCCCGACGAGGCGCTCGTCCTGTGCGGCGACCTCAACATCGCCCCCGAGGACCGCGACGTCTGGGACCCGGAGAAGTGGCGCGGCCAGATCATGTTCAGCGACCCTGAGCGCGCGGCCTTCCGCGATCTCGTCTCCTGGGGGCTCCGTGACTCGCTCAGGCTCCACCGCCAGGAGGGCGGTCTCTTCACCTGGTGGGATTACCGCGCCGGCGCCTTTCACCGCGGCTGGGGGCTCCGGATCGACCACGTCCTGCTGACGCCCGCGCTCGCTGCGCGCTGCCTCTCCGTCGAGATCGACCGCGACGAGCGCAAGGGCAAGAAGCCGTCGGACCACGCGCCGGTCGTCGCGACGCTGGCGGATTGATGGCCGCGACCGCCGGCCGCGCGGTCGGGCTCCTGCTGCTCATCTGGATCGCGTTCCGGGTCCTCGGCCAGGGCTTGACGCTCACCTCGGGCGGGGTCGTCGCGTTCCTCCACGGCGTGAACCTCGTCTTCCACGAGGCGGGCCACCTGATCTTCGGGTTCTTCGGCCAGTTCGTCGGGGTGCTCGGTGGCTCGCTGAACCAGGTGCTGATCCCGGCGATCTGCGTCGTCGCCTTCCTGCGCACGCACCAGCGCGCCTCCGCCGCGGTCGCGCTCTTCTGGACAGGGCAATCGCTCGCCGACGTCGCGGTCTACGCGGCCGACGGCCGGGCGATGGCGCTGCCGCTCCTGGCCGAGGGGCTCATCCACGACTGGAACTACATCCTCGGCCACACGGGTCTGCTCCAGCACGCCGAGGCCATCGGGCGCCTCATGTTCGGCGCCGGCGCGCTCCTGATGCTGAGCGCCCTCGCGTTCCTGGCGCTCGATCTCCTCCGCGCGTGGGGCGCCGCCGCGGCGGGGAGTGGGTGACGGCTCGCCGGACAGCGCATGCCGTCACTGGCCCGATTCCATCCGCCGCCATGGCTATGTTCTAACCGCTTCCTCGCCGGCCCGTCGCCTCAGGGTGCTCAAATAGCCAGCGCCGGCGCAAGTTAGCAGTCAGCCATCGGTGGCACCCCGCTTGCTCCCCTCATGTCGGAAGACCGAGGACACGAGGGGGGACCCAGATGATGAAGTGTCAGTGCGGCGGCCTACTTCGCTTCGATCTCCAGCATCTGCAGGACGCGGGCAGGCTTGGGCTGCGCGATCAAGTATCGCTCCTCTGGAAATGCATGGTCTGCGGCCGCTCGCGCAAGAGCGACGAGTCGTATCCGCTCAGTCAGGTCGTGGCATCACTCGACCAGTTGACCCTCGCCGACAGATCGCAGGGATGACCGGACTCGCGATCCCCTTCGCAGTAGTCGTCGGCGTCATCCCCGCAGGGATCTGAAACTCGCCGCAGTCAAAACGAACGTACTTCTGAGGCGGAGCCTCTGGTTGACAGCGACGGGCCTCCGCCTGTAGAGTGACCGTAGTTCGTGCACTTTCCTTTAAGTGAGCCCCGAGAGGCTCGTAAGGAGAGAAGATGGCCGCCCCCGTACCGCGCTTCCGAGAG
>Ga0209590_10000949_pt1 | contig 10369 bp, 11 predicted proteins | sample CZO8metaG_FD_188353 | JGI IMG/M metagenome (GOLD analysis project Ga0209590, IMG submission 188353) | Vadose zone soil microbial communities from the Eel River Critical Zone Observatory, Northern California, USA - CZOApr15con1.8 metaG... | ecosystem: Environmental > Terrestrial > Soil > Vadose...
GGCAGCTTGCGCAGGCCAGACTTTTTTTTCCCGCCGGCTCGCGCCACAACTTCTCCCCGCGCTCCACCCACAGCATGCCGGGGTTGGCGAACTCGTCGGCCTGCAGCGCCCTCAGGTCCTGGCCGAGGAACTCCGAGCCTGATTTGAGCTGATCGAGCGGGATGCCGCGCTCCTGCGCCTGCGCGCCCGGCGCGGCGAATGCCGCCGCAAGGAGCAGCCGCGCGGCGCGGCCGCGCCTCATCCGCTGACGGCAATCGGCTGCCGCTCCGAGCCCTGCACGCCCTCGTCGTCGATCCAGGTGAACTCGAGATTGCCGCTCGCTTCGGCCACGGTGTAGAACTGCAGGTAGGGGTTGGCGGCGATTCCCGAAGAGAGGTCCGCGCGGAACACCTCGACTCCGCTGTAGCGGCAGGAGAAGGCGTTGATGACGTTGCGCTTGATGAGCCGCCCGACGTCGTCGTGGCGGAAGCCCGTCTCCATCGGATGCTGGATCAGGACGCGGACCTCGATGACCTCGCCGCGCTTCGCCTGCCGTGGGATCTGGATCCGGGCGGCCATCGGCCTAGCTCTCGTCCAGGCAGGCGGAGAGGGTGACGACGATCGGCGCGGTGTCGGACCAGAACGTGCCGTCGGAGAGCTGCGCGACCGCGGTCACGCGCTGGCTTCCCGCGAGGCGCACGCGCGAGTTGATCTCGGCCTTGCCTGCGCGCGGGCCGAGGTAGAAGCTCGCCATGTTGGGCACCGGGTTTCGGTCGGAGTACAAATGGATGCTCTTTACGTGATCGGTCGCCGTCATGGGACTGTCGACGGTGATCCGGATCGGGACGGAGTTGCCGTTGTCCGCAAGCTGCGGCAGCTCGAGCGTCACCTTGCCTTTCCTCACCGGGGCGCCGTTGGTGAGGACCCTGATGATCGATTCGAGCGGGTCCGCTTGCGCGAGCGCGGCGCCGGGCGAGGCGAGCGTTCCGGCGAGGCCTGCGAGGAATTCGCGGCGCTTCACTGCGGCTCCTTCAGCGTCGCGAGATAGGCGACGACGTCCTCGACCTGCTGCGCCGAGAGGATAGTCTTGCCGAGGTAAGCGGCGGCCACTTGCTTCAGTCCCTCGGTCCTGTAGTAAGCGGGCATGGGTGTATTCGGGTTCACGCGGGTCGAATCGGCGACGCGCAGGCGCAACTGCGCGGGCGAGAGCTTCGCGCCGACACCCGCAAGCGTCGGGGCGATATTGCCGAAGGCTTGTTCACCGGGCACCGCATGGCACAGAGTACACGCTCCCGCATCGCGATTCACCACGATGCTTCGACCGCGCGCCGCGTCGCCCGGTTCGGAAGTCAGGGCCCGCGGAATCGCGTCGCCGATCACATCGAAGTGCACCGGCGGGCCCTGTGAGAAAGCGGCGCCTGCAGCCAGCGACGCGAGCACGGCCGCCGCTGTCATTCTGAGCGAAGCGAAGAATCCGCTTCCACCGCAACAGCAGATTCTTCGGGCTGCGCCCTCAGAATGACAGGCAGCGACGCCCACCCGCCTCAAGCCAGCGTCAGCCCGTGGTTCTTGAGCGGCAGCGAGCGGATGCGCTTGCCGGTCGCGGCGAAGATCGCGTTGCACACCGCCGGCGCGATCGACGCCTGGCCCGGCTCGCCGATGCCGCCCCAGAAGCCGCCCGAGGGCGCGAGCACCACCTCGACCCTGGGCATTTCGCGCAGCCGCATCAGCCGGTAGTCGTGGAAGTTCGACTGCTCCGCGCGCCCGTCCTTGATCGTGATCTCGCCCCAGAACATCGCGGTGAGCATGAATACCGCGCTCCCCTGCATCTGCGCCTGGATGTTGTCGGGGTTCACCGCATATCCCGGATCGATCCCGAGCACCAGGCGCCGGATCGCGACCTCGCCGTTCTTGTCGACCGAAAGCTCGACCACGGCGCAGGTATAGCTGCCGTAGGCCTCGGTCTGTGCGACGCCTCGATAGACGCCCGAAGGGAGTTGCTTGCCCCAGCCGGCCGCTTTCGCGGTCGCCTCGAGCACGCCGAGATCCTTCGGGGATTTCTGGAGCAGCGCGCGCCGGTACTCGTACGGGTCCTTGCCGGCGGCGCTCGCCAGCTCGTCCATGAAGGACTCACGAACGAAGGGATTCTGCGAATGGCCGACGGTGCGCCAGAAGCCGACCGGCACGTGCGCGTTCCTCTGCGCGTACTCGACCCTCACGTTGGGGATCGCGTGCGGAATGTCGTAGATGGAGGCCACCGCCTGCGGATCGACGCCCTCGGCCGGCGCGAGCGGCGGCCTGAGCGGCAGGCGCGGGAGCGTTGCGATGATCGAGGTCGACGAGACGCGCGAGTACCAGGCGATCGGATTGCCGGAGCCGTCGAGCCCCGCCTTCATCCGAATCAAGCTCGCCGGCCGGTAGAAGTCGTGCTGCGTGTCCTCCTCGCGGGTCCAGAGCATCTTCACCGGCGTGCCTTCCATCGTCTTGGCGATCGCCACGCCCTGGCGCACGAAGTCCTGCGCGCCACCGCGCCGTCCGAAGCCGCCGCCCAGCTGAACGCGGTGCACTTCGACGTTCTCGAGCGGCACGCCGGCGGTGGCGGCCGCGGCCGCGAGCGAGGCTTCGGCGTTCTGCGTGGAAGTCCACACGTCCAGCTTGCCGTCCTTGAGGAGCGCGGTGCAGCCCATCGGCTCCATGGTGGAGTGCGCGAGATAGGGCGTGTAGTACTCGGCTTCGAGCACCTTCGCAGCCGAGGCAAGAGCCTGCTCGACATCGCCTTCTTTGCGCGCGACGGCGATGTCGGTCTGCGCATCGAGCCCCGTGCGATAAAAGTCCATCAGGCTCGCGCTCGAGACGTTGCCGTTCGCGCCCACGTCCCATTCGATATGGACGTCGCGCAGCGCCTCTTTCGCTCGCCACCAGTTGTCGGCGACCACCGCGACGAAGGTCTCGAGCGGCACCACCTTGACGATGCCGCGCCGGCCCTCGACCTTGCCCGCATCGACCGATTTCACCTTGCCGCCGAACACCGGGCACTGCGCGACCGCAGCGTAGACCATGCCGGGCAGCTGCACGTCGATGCCGTAGCGCTGCCTGCCCATCACCGTGTCGGGAATGTCGACGCGCTTGACGGATTTGCCGATCAGCTTCCAGTCCTTGGGGGCCTTGAGCTTCACGTCCTTCGGCGGCTCGAGCTTCGCCGCGGCGCCCGCCACCTTGCCGAAGCTCAGCCTGCGCTTGCTCGGAGCGTGGGTGATGACGCCCGCGGCCGCCGAGCATTCGGACGCCGGCACGCCCCATCGCTGCGCCGCCGCCGCGATCAGCATCTCGCGCGCCGTCGCGCCGCCGCGGCGCAAATACTCCTGCGAATTGCGGATCGTCCGGCTTCCGACCGACGCCATGTCGCCCCAGGCGCGCTTGCGCCTCACGTTCGCGTTCGCGGAGGCGTACTCGATCCTGACTTTTTCCCAGTCGCACTCGAGCTCCTCGGCGACCAGCATCGGCGCGGAGGTCATGCTGCCCTGGCCCATTTCGGCGCGGGCGTAGCGGATGATCACGGTGTCGTCCGGGCGGACCACCACCCAGGCGTTCACTTCGGCGCCGGCGGCGTCGCCCGGCTGGGCGAGCGCGTCCGGCACCGGGAAACCGAAGCTCAGCCCGCCGCCGATCGCAGCGGATTGCTTGAGGAATCTCCTGCGGGAAGGCGCGAATGTTTTCGTCATGGCCGCCCCCTATGCCTTCGCCGGCTTCATCGACTGCGCCGCGGCGTGGATTGCGGTACGGATGCGCGCGTAGGTGCCGCAGCGGCACAGGTTGGTCATCGCCGCGTCGATGTCGCGGTCGCTCGGGTTGGGGTTCTTCTTGAGCAGCGCCACGGCCGCCATGATCTGGCCCGATTGGCAGTAGCCGCACTGGGGAACTTCGTGATCGATCCAGGCTTTCTGCACCGGGTGCATCCGGCCGCGCTGCGCAAGCCCCTCGATGGTGAGCACGCTCTGGCCCGCGGCCGCCGAGACCGGCACCGAGCAGGAACGCACCGGCTCGCCGTTCAGGTGCACGGTGCAGGCGCCGCATTGGGCGATACCGCAGCCGAACTTGGGTCCTTTCACGTCGAGCACGTCCCGCAATACCCAGAGCAGGGGCATCTCGGGCTCGACGTCGGCGCTGCGCTTCCTGCCGTTGACGGTGAGTTCGATCATCTGGAATCTCCTTGTCTGTGATGCAGAATCGCGAGAATTGCTCCGTATCGAGGTTCGCGCAGTTTACCTCATCAAACGAGGCGCAGACCCTGGTTCGAGAGCGGCAGCGAGCGGATTCGCTTGCCGGTCGCGGCGAAGATCGCGTTGCACAGCGCCGGCGCGAGCGGCGCGAGCGGCGTCTCGCCCATCCCGCCCCAGAACCCGCCGCTCGGGACGAGCACCGCCTCGATACTCTTCGGCATCTCGGCGAGGCGCATGATGCGGTAGTCGTGGAAGTTGGATTGCTCGACGCGGCCTTGGCTCAAGGTGATCTCGCCCCAGAGCACCGAGGTGAGCCCGTAGGCGACGCAGCTTTGCACCTGCGCCTCCGCCGAATCCGGGTTCACCACGTAGCCCGGATCGACCGCCACGACCACGCGCCGGATGTCGAGCTCGCCCGCATCGCTCACCGATACCTCGAATACCGCGGCGGCATAGCTCCCGTGCGAGTCCTGCACAGCGATGCCGCGGTGCACGCCTGCCGGGAGCGGCGATCCCCACCCCGAGGCCTTGGCGACTGCCTCGAGCACGCCGAGGTCCTTGGGCTTCGCTCGCAGCAGGGCGCGGCGGAATTCGTACGTGCGCCATTTCATCCACGAAACACTCGCGCATAAAGGGGTTCTGCGAATGAAACACCGTGCGCATGAAGCCCACCGGCACGTGGCTGTTCCTCATCGCGAACTCGATTCGCAGGTTCGGAACGCCGTAGGGCAGATCGACGATGCCGCCGAGCGCGTGCCGGTCGACGCCTTCCTTGATGTCCTGCGGCCGCACCCCCGCCAGGATCGAATGGCTCGCGTCGCGGATACGCCAGGCAATGAGATTTCCCGCGGTGTCGAGCCCGGCCTTGAAGCGCATCAGGGTCATGGGACGGTAGTAGTCGTGCTGCATGTCCTCTTCGCGCGACCATAGGAGCTTCACCGGCCTGCCTTCGACGGCCTTCGCGATCGCCACCGCCTGGCGCGTGTAATCCTGGAAGCCGCGCCGCCCGAAGCCCCCGCCCAGGTGCGTGAGGTGGACGTCGACGTTCTCGAGAGGTACGTCCGCCGTTGCCGCTGCGGTTGCGTGCGTGGCCTCGGCGTTCTGGGTCGGCGCCCAGACCTCGACGCGGCCGCCTTTCACGAGCGCGGTGCAGTTCATCGGCTCGAGCGGCGCGTGGTTCAGGAAGGGCGCGTAGTACTCGGCCTCGATCACTTTTGCGGCCGCGGCGAAGCCCGCCTCGACGTCGCCGTCGTTCCTCGCCACCGGCACGCTCGTGTCCTCGAGGCCGAAGCGGACGAACTCCCGGATGCTCGCGGTCGAGGCGCCGCCGTTGGGACCGACGTCCCACTCGATCGGCAAAGCTTTCAGCATCCGGTTCGCGCGCCACCAGTTGTCGGCGACCACGGCGGCGGCGTCCTCGAGCTTCACGACTTTGATCAAGCCGCGCAGGCCGAGGATCCTCTCGTCGGCGACGCTCCGCAGCCTGCCGCGGAACACCGGACACTGTGCGATGGCGGCGTACACCATGCCGGGGAGCTGCACGTCGATGCCGAAGAGCGGCTTGCCGGTCACCTTGTCGGGAATGTCCAGACGGGGCGCCGGCTTGCCGATGAGATTCCAGTCCTTGGGGTCCTTGAGCTTCACTTCGCCGGGGGGCTCGAGCTTGGACGCCGCCTGGGCCAGCTGGCCGAATCGCAGTCTCCTGCGCGACGGCCTGTGGATGATCACGCCGTTCTCCGCGTCGCATTCGGACTCGGGCACCTTCCATCTCTGCGCCGCCGCGGCGACGAGCATCTCGCGCGCGGTGGCGCCCGCGCGGCGCAGATACTCCTGCGAGTCCCGGATCGAGCGGCTGCCGCCGGTGGCCATCGAGCCCCATGCGCGGTTGCGGCGAAGCTGCTCGCCGGTCGAGACGAATTCGGTGCGGACCTTTCTCCAGTCGCACTCGAGCTCCTCGGCGACCAGCATCGCAAGGCCGGTCGAGCTGCCCTGCCCCATCTCCGAGCGAGCCACGCGGATCACGACGCTGCTGTCGGGGTTGATGACGATCCAGGCCGTCAATTCGGGGCCTTTCCCTTTCGCTCCCGCCTGGGCGAGCGCCGAAGCGGGGATCGCCAGCTGGAGAGCGAGGCCGCCGCCGACGGCGGTGGAAACCTTGAGGAAATCGCGGCGGGACTGGCGGAACGGGGTGGTCATGGCTTTCGCGGACCGATCAATTCTGCGCTTCGGGCTATCCGGCTGCAACCGGTAAACAGCCCTCGCTCCTCGGTATTCCGGCAAAACCGCTCCGACGTATCCTGATTCCCATTTGCACTTGAGCGGCCGTCCCGCACTGATTACAATGCAATCATTGATTGCACAGGAACGATCCCATGGCCAGCATCACGATCCGCAAGCTGGATGAGCAGACCAAGGCGCGCTTGCGCGTGCGGGCGGCGCACCGCAAGCGCTCCATGGAAGACGAGGCCCGAAACATCCTCCGCGCAGCCCTTGCCGAAGAAGCGGCCACGCCGCGCAATCTCGCGGAGGCTGTCCGGCGGCGCTTCCGGCCGCTCGGCGGCGTCGAGCTTCGCCTGCCGGTTCGGGAGCCGATGCGCGAGCCGCCCAAGCCCGTGAAGTGATCGTACTCGACACCAACGTCCTTTCGGAGCTGATGCGGCCAGCGCCCTCCGAGCGCGTCGTGCGCTGGGTGGCCGCCCAGCCGGCAACCAGCCTTTACACGACGAGCGTCACGCAAGCCGAGATCCTTCACGGCATCATGCTGCTGCCATCGGGCCGGCGGCGCATCGCGCTGGAATCCGCAGCCGAAGCGATGTTCAGCGAAGACTTCGGCGGCCGCGTTCTTCCCTTCGGGAGCGAGGCGGCGCATCCCTATGCCCGCATCGCGGCGGAGCGCCGCCGGGCCGGACGGCCGATCTCCCACTTCGACGCGCAGATCGCCGCCATCGCGCGTTCGGCTGGAGCGGCGATCGCGACCCGCAACGTCGCCGACTATGACGCCTGCGGCGTCCAGGTGATAAACCCCTGGGAAACCTGATCTATAACAAAGGGGTTAACGAAAGCTTCGCGTCCTCAGCGGTGAACGCTCACGCCGTCGGCAGCCGATAGTCCCCGAAGTCCTGCCGCAGCTTGGTTTTCAAAAGCTTCCCCGTGGCGGTGTGCGGCAGCTGCTCGACGAAGGTCACGTCGTCGGGCATCCACCACTTCGCCACCTTGCCTTCGTAGTGCCTGAGCAGCTCCTCCCGGGTGAGGCTCGCGCCGGGCTTCCTGACGGCGATCACGAGCGGCCGCTCGCCCCACTTCGGGTGGCGCACTCCGATCACGGCGGCTTCCGCGACCGCCGGATGCGCCACGGCGATGTTCTCGAGCTCGATCGAGCTGATCCATTCGCCGCCCGACTTGATCACGTCCTTCGAGCGGTCGGTGATCTGCATGTAGCCGTCCGCGTCGATCGTGGCGACGTCGCCCGTGGGAAACCATCCGCCGCGCAAGGGGCCGCCGCCTTCGTCCTTGAAATATTCGCGCAGCACCCACGGCCCGCGCACCAGAAGGTCGCCGAACGCCTTGCCGTCGCGCGGCAGCTCCTGTCCTTCGCCGTCGACGATCTTCATCTCGACGCCGTAGATCGCGCGCCCCTGCTTGCACTCGATCGCGAACCGTTCTTCGCGGGACAGGACGGCGTGCTTGCCCTTCAGCGCGCACAGGCTCCCGAGCGGGCTCATCTCGGTCATGCCCCAGGCGTGCTGGCAGCGCACGCCGTACTCCTCGCGGAACGCGGTGATCATCGCCGGCGGGCACGCCGAGCCGCCCACCACGACGTGCCTGAGCGTGCTGAACTTGAGTTGGTTTTGCTTCATATAGGCGAGAAGGCCGAGCCACACCGTCGGCACGCCGGCGCTCGTCGTCACCTTCTCGGACTCGAACAGCTCGTACAGGCTCCTGCCGTCCAGCCCCGCCCCGGGAAACACGAGCTTCGCGCCGTTGAGCGGCGCGAAATACGGAACGCCCCAGGCGTTGACGTGAAACATCGGCACCACCGGGAGGAACACCGACTGCGCCGAGCAGTTGAACACGTCGGGCATCGAGGACGCGTAGGCATGCAGGATCGTCGAGCGATTGGCGTAGAGAACGCCCTTGGGTCTGTCGGTCGTGCCCGAGCTGTAGCACAGCCCCGCGGCGGTCCACTCGTCCAGGCGCGGCCACTCGTAGTTTCCGTCCTCGCGCGCGAGCAGCTCCTCGTAGCAGAGCAGGTTCGGGAGCTTCGCCTGCGGCATGTGGGCGCGATCGGTCATCGCGACCCAGCCCTTCACCCTCTTGCACTCGAGCGCGAGCTTTTCCGCGAGCGGCGCGAACGTCAGGTCGAAGAACACGTAGGCGTCTTCGGCGTGATCGACGATATAGACGAGCTGCTCGGGGAAGAGCCGCGGGTTGACGGTGTGGATCACCGCACCCATCCCCGACACGCCGTAGTAAAGCTCGAAGTGGCGAAACCCGTTCCAGGCAAGCGTGCCGATCCGATCGCCTTCTTTCACGCCGAGCCGCGCGAGCGCCTGCGCGAGCTGCTTGGAGCGCCGGTGCGCCTGAGAGTAGGTGTAACGGTGCACGGCGCCGGCGCCGTCCTTGCCGGGCCCTTCCACGGTGCGCGACACGATCTCGGTGTCGCCGTGGCAGCGGTCCGCGTGCGCGATCAGCGACGAGACGAGCAGCGGCATTTCCATGATGAGGCCGCGCAGCATGGCTCTCCTCCTCCGGGCGCGTTTTTCGTGACCGGGACGGCGCAAATTACCCTGCGCGAAAATTCGTGTCAATCTACAATCGGCCCCATGAGCGTGAGAAAACTCCTCGATCTCACCGGAAAGGTCGCGCTGGTCACCGGCGGCTCGCGCGGCCTGGGGCTGCAGATCGCCGAGGCGCTCGGCGAGATGGGCGCGAAGCTCGCGATCGCGGCGAGGAAAGCCGAAGAGCTGGAAGAGGCGCGCGCGCACCTCGGAAGGCAACACCTCGACGCGCTGGCGCTCGTTTGCGATTTGTCGGAGCCCAAGGCGATCGAGCCGATGGTGACCAAGGCACTCGCGCATTACGCCAAGGTGGACATCCTCGTCAACAACGCCGGCGCCACCTGGGGCGCGCCCGCCGAAGAGCACCCCCTGGAGGCGTGGCAGAAGCTCGTGAACCTGAACCTCACCGGCACCTTCCTCGTGACCCAGGCAGTGGGAAAGCGCTCGATGATCCCGAACCGCTATGGCAGAATCATCAACGTCGCCTCCATCGCGGGCCTGCGCGGCAACCCGGTGGGCATGCTGAAGACGATCGGATATAACACGACCAAGGGGGGCTTGGTGAATTTCACCCGCACGCTCGCCGCGGAATGGGGCGAGCACGGCATTACGGTGAACGCGATCGCGCCGGGATTTTTTCCCTCGAAGATGAGCCGGGGAGCGCTGGAGAAGCTCGGCGAGAAAATCATCGCGCACTCGCCCCTGCACCGGCTCGGCAACGAGGAAGATCTGAAAGGGGTCGTCGCGCTGCTCGCCTCCGACGCCTCGCGCCACATCACCGGGCAGATCATCGCAGTCGATGGAGGCGCGAGTGTCGCCTGAAGGGGCCCCGGCGACGCCGAGCTCCGCCGGCATCAAGATCCCGTTCACCGAGCACCTCGGCATCCAGCTCGTCGAGATGACCCGGGAGCACGCGGTCGTGTCTCTCCGGAAGCGGCGCGAGCTGCTGAACAGCTGGGGCGCGACTCACGGCGGGGTGATCATGACGATGCTCGACCTCGTCATGAGCTGGGCGGTGCGCGGGCACTACGGCGTGGTGGGCGGCGTGCTCACCGTCGACTTGAGCGTCGGCTTCATGAAAGGAAGCTTCGGCGACAAGGTCACGGCCGAGGGCCGCGTTCTGCACGGCGGGAAATCCACCGCCTTCTGCGAAGCCGAGGCGCGCGACGACAAGGGCGTGTTGCTCGCCAAGGCGATCGGCACCTTCAAGCTGCTCGCGGACAAGGAAAAAAAGAACGGATAACGACAACCCTCGTTTTTATCGCGGCCCAGCGACACCAGCGTCGGACTTGCGCCCAAACAGCGAGAATCGCTCGCTGTTGTCGCCGGGTCGGCTGCCGTCCCAAAGGAGTTGCCAGCCGTCTTGCAGCTGGACGCGATCCCCGGCCCTGC
>Ga0209590_10000951_pt1 | contig 10367 bp, 10 predicted proteins | sample CZO8metaG_FD_188353 | JGI IMG/M metagenome (GOLD analysis project Ga0209590, IMG submission 188353) | Vadose zone soil microbial communities from the Eel River Critical Zone Observatory, Northern California, USA - CZOApr15con1.8 metaG... | ecosystem: Environmental > Terrestrial > Soil > Vadose...
CGAGACGATCGGAGGCGGGGAACGAGTTGCCTTGACGCTGGCGAAACACCTCGGCGCGGACCTCATCACCACGGACTTCGATCCGACGATCCTCCAACGGCTCGACGTGGCCGACGTCAACGTCATCTCCCTCGGTCCTCTCGCACGACGGCCACCTCTCAAACAGATCGACGCGAGCTGGAAGTTCGCCCGGGCTCGCCTGGACGACTACGACTTCCATTACCTCATCGGGAACTGGGCTCACTACGCCGCGAGGCGCCACCATCCGAACGTGTACTATTGCCTCACGCCCACCCGCGCGTTCTTCGATCAGAGACAGGCGATGCTCGCCCGGTTCTCGTTGACGGGCCGTTTGGCCGCTCGCACGTGGATTGGTGTGCAGAGCCGACTGGAGCGTCGATCGATTCGACATTGCGACGATGTCATCGCGATCAGCGAGACCGTGCGCGCTCGGATCCGCCGCTTCTACGGGCGCGACGCGAAGGTGATCCATCCGCCCGTCGCAACGCACCGATACCGGTTCAAGGAACTCGGCGACTTCTGGCTCGCCGTGAGCCGCTTGTACCCGGAGAAGCGGATCGAGTTGCAGCTCGAGGTCTTCCGTCGGCTTCCGGCCGAGCGACTCGTCCTGGTGGGCGGGCACGCCCCGGGGGACATGGCGGAACGGTACGTTGCCCGCCTCAAACCGCCGCCGAACGTGACGCTGCTCGGAGAGATTCCGGACGAACGCCTCGTAGACTTGTATGCGCGCTGCCGCGGGTTCTTGACCACCGCGGTCGACGAGGACTTCGGGATCACGCCGGTGGAAGCGATGGCGGCGGGGAAATGCGTCCTCGCGACCGACGAGGGCGGGTATCGAGAGACGGTCGTTGACGGGAAGACCGGGTTCCTGTTGCCGCCGGATCCTGACCTCTTCGCGGCGAAAATTCGGGAACTCGATGACTCAACCCTGCGCGCGATGAAGGACGACTGTAGGGCGAGGGCGAGCGATTTCGACGAATCGGATTTCATCAGCAAGATGCGGGCCTTGTCCGGATAGTCGATACCGTTAAAGGACTGCGAACGGGTTCCTGCCGAGGATGACGAAATCCGCCCTGGTAACGGGCGCCACGGGCCAAGACGGCTCGTTCCTGATGGACCTCCTCCTGACGAAGGGGTACGAAGTCCACGGGCTCGTCCGCCGGCTGAGCATTCCCAACATCGGCAACATCCAGCACCTCGTCGACCGCGTATCCTTGCTGGACGGCGACCTGATCGATCAGTCTTCGTTGAACGCCGCCGTGAAGGAATCCGAGCCCGACGAGGTGTACAACCTCGCCGCCCAGTCGTTCGTCGGAACGTCGTTCGTACAACCCGTGCTCACGGGCGAGATCACCGGCCTCGGCGCCGTGCGTGTCCTCGAAGCGGTCCGCGCCTACGCGCCCGACGCACGGGTATATCAGGCCTCATCCAGCGAGATGTTCGGGAAGGTCGACCGAGAGCCGCAGGACGAGAGCACACCGTTTCATCCCCGGAGTCCGTACGGCGTCGCCAAAGTCTACGCGTACTGGGCCTGTGTGAACTACCGGGAGGCCCACGGCCTGTCCGTTTCCAACGGCATCCTGTTCAATCACGAATCCGAGAGACGCGGTCTCGAATTCTTGACACGCAAGGTGAGCAATGGCGTGGCGAAAATCCATCACGGCCTCGCGAAAACGATCACACTCGGGAACCTGGATGCGAGGCGGGACTGGGGGTACGCGCCGGAGTTCGTCGACCTGATGTGGCGGATCCTCCAGCACCGGCAACCGGATGACTTCGTCGGATCGACGGGCGAGGCCCATTCCGTTCGCGAGTTCGTGGAGGAGGCGTTCCGCGTCGCTGGCATCTCGGATTGGGAGGCGCACGTGAAGATCGACGAGAAGCACTTCCGCCCCTCGGAGATCTACAACCTCCGCGGGGACGCGCGGAAGGCGAAGCGCATCCTCGGATGGCAACCGAAGACCAAGTTCAAGGACCTCGCGAAAATCATGGTCGACGCGGACATCGATAGCCTCAACGGATCCCGCAAGCCGAGATGACTCGCTACGGCCGGGGTGGAGACGGGAAGCACGCCGTGCAGTGGGGGTCGATGTCCCCCATGCTCTTGTGGTACTCACAGAATCGGGCCGTGAGCATGAGGCCAGAACAGAACTCGTTTACGCTCGCAATCTGGTCCGAGAGGGTCATCCCGTGGGCGATCCGCTCGGAGAGCCCATGCACATACGGTTTGATCTCCGGGAAGAGGCGGAGCATCTCTTGGTCCACGCCGCGGCTCTGCGTGTTGTAGTGGCTCACCGCCGCCTGCGTGATCCCCATCGACCGCGCGACGTCGACCTGCTTCATCTTGTAGGTGTGTAGCAGCTCCCGAGCCAACCGCGCTCGGATCGTGGGAAGCAGCCTAGCGACCACGAGTTCTTGGGGTTGAAGCATCCGGCGCGCCCGGCCCGTCTGGGACCGGAGTGAATACAGTATAACACGGTATTTAACCGTGTCCCTTTTCCTCCTCCTCGCGATAGTTCCCGGTTTGCGTCGACTCGCATTTTCTATGGAGGGAACGATTCGCATGGGAGGCCAGAATCACGTGACGCAGCAGCGCGGACTCTCCCAATAATCGAGACCGAGCTGGACCAGCGTCGGATCGGTCGACGTAATCGCATAGGCGTCGCCGTCCGCCGTCCGGGACATCGTCAAGACCTGTTGGCCATCGACGACCAGAAGGACGCACCCACAGACGATCGCGCGGATCTCTGCGGCTTTCTCAAGCTCTTTCATGACGGGAATCTCCGGCACCGCGAGCCGGATGCGGACCCGGCGCCGGGCGGACCGAGCGAGGTCGTCTTCGAGCTTCCGGAAGATCTCCTCGTCGGAGGCGAGAACCACGACCTCCTTCCGCGCAGAAGAGACGAGCGCCTTCGCCCGCGCGACAATGTTCGGGAGGCCTTTCACGATGTATGCGACGTCCGTCCCGGGGGACTTCGTCGCCGCACGGAGGGGCTCGATCAGGGAGCCCAGACGCGTGGTCGCGGCCCGACGCCGATCGTATTCGGCTTCGACGAGGCGGTTCAGACGAATCTCCACTTCCTTGGCCGGCACGACCCGGTACGTCTTTGGCTTTCCTTCTTGGACTTCGACGAGGCCCTTCTCGGCCAGCTCGTCGAGGGCGTAATAGATCTTCGAATCCGGAATCCCAGTCTTGACCACCAGGTCGCCCGCGCTCGCATCGCTGATCCGGACCAGCGCACAAAATGCGTCCGCGGCGTAGCCAGAGAACCCGAAATCACGGAGGGTGCTGCGAATTCTCTCGGCCGAAGGTCCGAGTGTTTCCTGCAGAAGCGCGTTTGCCCGCGCCTTGACTTCCGACATCTGGTAGGCCAAGGGAGAGAGACTATTTAATGTTGGCTACTACTAGTCGGTAGTAGATACCATGGGAGCTAGCGGAGAAGCAATCCGTGCGAAAGTGCGTGAGCGCTACTCGATCGCGGCGACCGGCCGCGGTTCTTGCCAGGACGACGCATGTTGTTCGAGCGGATATTCTTCAGCGGAGCTCGAGCGGATCCCGGCCGAATCGGTCCTCGGGCTGGGCAGTGGAAATCCGGTGCGACACGCGCGACTCAGGCCCGGCGAGACCGTTGTCGACCTGGGAAGCGGCGGTGGAATCGATGTGTTCCTGGCGAGCGGCCTCGTCGGTCCCGGAGGAAGGGCCACCGGGATTGACATGACTCCGACGATGGTTGTGCGCGCATCGAACGTGGCGGCATGTCACCACATCGAGAACGCCTCGTTCGTTCTTGCGCCAATCGAAAGACTGCCCCTCCCGGATGCACACGTCGACGTGGTCCTGAGCAACTGCGTCATCAATCTGAGCCCCGACAAGCCGGCCGTCTTTGCCGAAGCGTTTCGGATCCTCAAGCCGGGCGGACGCCTCGTCATCTCGGACGTCGTCCAAGAACGGGACCTCGGAGCCATCGAAGACGATTGCGGCTGTGTGGGAAACGCGATGGTCCGAGAAGAATACCTGAAGACGATCCGAACCGCGGGATTCGTGGGACTCCGAATCGTGGAAGACCGACCGTGGCGGACTGGACCAAACGGGATCGATGCATCCGCGGTAACCCTCGTCGCGAGAAAACCGGACCAGGAGGTGAGTACGTGATTTCGACCGAAATAACGCTGGCGAAAGCGCTCGCAGATGACCTCCGGGAGCAGGGCTGCTGCGGGGGCGCGACGTGCTGCTGTGGCGACTGCTGCACCTGTGGCGGCTGATAACCGATGCATCCGAGGGGACCTCGGGAGGAGATCGCCTCGTCCCGCACACGACGACATCCCTGATGACCGCGCGACTCAACCCGGAACGACAATCGAGGGGACCGAATGCAAACTTCGGTAGATCGCGGTCAGCTCCGCCTTCTCCGCGTCCCCCAGTCGGGAGTCTTGAATATACTCCTCGTAGAGCGGCGTGACGTCTTGATCCCCGAGGCACGTGACCGACATATGGAGGATGTACTCCGACAGAATGTGAAGCGAATGAGGCGGCGGAGCGCGAGACGACTCCGCATCGTTCATCTTCCTCCGAGAGAAACGCATCGGATGGAACCTGCCGGGAATGGCGTACCGGCCCGAGGGGTACGTAACCCTTTTCGGCCGATTATCGCGGCGCGAATTGAGGAGCAAATCGCCGGAACCGAACCCTGGTCTCCCCGGGTCGGACGGCCAATCCTCAAGTGCCGGACGGCCCCTCCCCAGTCACCACGAACCCATCTCCCAATCGGTCCCGGACGGTCTGTTTCTTCGACGGCTCCTGCCCCGGCAATCAGTTCGCGCAGAAGGGGCCCATGAAAGCCGCCTTCGTGATTGGAGACCAGGAATTCGTTCGTGACGTACGGGATCTGCGAACGCCCGACGGTCCCATGCGCAGCAACAACATCGCAGAGTACCACGGCCTGATCTTTCTGCTGCAACACTTGCGCGACCTCGATCGCGGACGAGGTTCGAAAGGGGCCTATCTCGTCTGTGGCGACTCTCAACTCGTGATCCGCCAGATGCGCGGGGAGTACCGAGTCCGCACACCCCACCTGGTCCCTCTACATGCGGAGGCTTCACGCCTTTCGTCGGACCTCGATGTCGAATTCCGCGAGGTTCCGCGCGAGAAGAACCGAGCGGGATTCCTCCTCGAATAGAACGAAACGTCACTAGGAGTCCGCGAAACCGATTAGTTACACTCGTATACAAGTGAACACGGCCTTGGCGACAGATTCTTGACCCTGACGAGGCGACTACTCCCAAAGCCATGCGTGGGGAAGACGGAGTTCGCGTCCTCGGCAACCATCGAGTCCTGCTTCTGGTCCTGGTCCTGGCGGCCTCAACCTGGACGGTGACGGGTTCAAGCGCCCCCACCCCCGGCTTGGCGGTAGAAACCCGCTCGGTGGGCCTGACCAATCCCCTCGCGCTGCAGCCGCATGACCCGATTCACATTACGGGCAACGAGGGCTTCAACGCCTCCAATGGCGTTCAGAGTGGATCCGGAACCGTTGCGGACCCATACATCATCTCCAACTGGCTCTTCGACGCTGCGTTCTACCCGAATTCCAACGAGATGATCTGGATCGAGAACACCGATACGCACGTGGTCGTGCAGAATTGCCAGGTCATCCATTTTGACATGATTGGAGAGCACTACCAGGCGTTTTATGTGGGCAAGTATCCGGGCGAGATCAAGACACCGACGATTGCGCCGCCCAACATCGATCTGACGAGCAATGTGACCTTCCTGAACAATGACATCGACAGTCGCTACGGATACGGCATTCAGATCGCGGAAGGCTCGTCGAACGTCCTCGTGAAGGGGAACCGAATCACGATCCATCCGGACAACGTAAGTGGCCGAGACTGGATCTATGGAATCAACGCGGCCCGGAATACCCACGCGATTTCGATCGAGGACAATCGGGTCAATGCCGCGAGCCGTCAGTATATCACCATCGGCATTCACTTAAGCGACTACTATGTGAGTGAGCAGCGCCGAGCGTCCCAGCTCGTTGCTCGAAACAACACGGTCATCGATGCATCCGGCGGAATTCATGTTGAGTCCTCCCGGTTCACGCTGGTCCGAGACAACATCGTATACCAGACGGACCTGAACAGTCTTCTGTATGGCTGGCCACGGGCCATCACGGTGCGAGAGAGCGCGCTGAACGCGAGCCTAATACACAACACGATCCGCGTCGAGGTCACCGGAATCGTAATCGGTGCCGCGATCGATCCCTGGGACGCTTTTGGACCGATTACCGGCGCGAGTAACACCACGATTCGAGACAATATCATCTCGAACGTGGACACCGGTATCTCGATCGGAAATGTGAGCGGCACGCACATCGTCAACACGACCTTTTCAAGTGTGGCCCTCCAAGAGCTGAACCTGAACGGAGAGAGAGGTGCCCCGCGAGACCTGAGGCTGACCGACCTGTCGTTGCCCCTGCGGATTCGTGCACCAAGCGGAACGGTGCCGATATCCTGGTCTTGGGCGGACTTGGCCCACAATGCGGACTACCACCTCGTTGGGCGGGGCGAGCCGACCGATGTCGACGTTCCGTTCACGACGAACGCCGCGGGAGTCGGCTCGATCGACATCATGCAGCCGCTCACCAGCCTCACCGCGGTGACTACATACAGCGTCATAGGGCCAATGCCCCCTTCCGGCGGAATCGCCGGCCCGAGCGGTCGAGAAATCCCCTATCTCCTGATAATCGCCGTGTGCGCCTCAATCAGCATCGTTATCGTCATCGAGTTATTGTTCGAAGCGGTGGAACGTTTACGGCGCGGAACGGGCCGGCGCGATTGAGCGAGTCGGAATGGCACTCACGTCAATGACCCGCCGTCCGACCACTTGCCCCATCTCATTGATGTCCTCCTCCGGAGTGCGACTCAAGCCCGCTGGCGAAGCCACCAGGGAGAATTGAACTCCCGACCTGCCGCTTACAAGGCGGCTGCTCTACCGACTGAGCTATGGTGGCGCACGGAGTCCATTGTCCCTTCCGGTAAAAGGTTTCCGCGCGAGTCAGGCGCTGTCGCGACGTGAAGAGTCTCATTTTTGGAAATCATGGAAAAGCCTTTATTCGCGCCACTCGGCCTCCGCCCGGTTTGCGTGATCAGTCTTCCTTGTCCAACCTGCGGTAGCGAGCTCGCTTTCCTCGAGCAGTACCAGCGGCACTACTGCTACACCTGCGGAAACTATGCGCCGGAGGGGTACGGAGACCGGGGCGCGAAAATCTGTCCGACGTGCCGGGGAATCCTGTCCTATGTGGCCCAGTACGACCGCCAGTATTGCTACCGGTGCAACGCGTACCCGGCGGACGACGCGGTCCTTCAATCGCTCGAAGCCGCCATGCCCGTCGACATTCGGCCCGCACCCGAAGCGAGCGAGCCCAGCATTGCCGTGACAGAACCCGAGAAGACGGAGGTGGCCGAGAAGCCGGTCGAGGTTGAGAGGAGGGTCGACCCTGAGAAGACGGCGGAGCCTTCGGTGGAGCCGTTGGTAACCGTGGCCGCGGCGCCGGCAACACCGATTCCGCAACCCGAAGAGATCGTCGAAGAGGAGCCTCCTCAAAGCGAGACGACGGAGCCGCGACCGAGACCGCCAATCGTTCGTCTGAAGGTCTTTCAGGCCAAGAAGCCCGCCCTCATGGATCTGTGCAAAGCGTACAATCTCGATCCGACAGGGACGAAAGAGCAACTCCGCGAGCGGTTGCTGAGCTATCTCGACACGCTCGAAGGCGAGGCCGAAGTGGAGCAAAGCGTCGAGGAACCGGAATCGAGTGCCGAACCGGCTACGACCGGGCCCGCCGGCGAGGTCGAGAGGGAATCCTGGCCGACTTCGCGAGAGATTGTCGAAGCGCAGCCCGTCGAGGAGGAGCGGGCAAGAGGAGAGCCCGCAGAGGCCTCCCCGTCGGCGGTCACCCCGGAGGTCATCGAAACACGGCCCTTGCAGGAATCCGTCGTGGAAAGGATTGACACGCCCGTGCTCGTCTCGGTCACCGAATCTCAGGCCGATCTTTCCGCCGCTCCCGAAGTCGAGCCGTCGAGGGCCCTCCATCCGTGTCCGACCTGCGGCCGCGAGCTCACGTATATCGCCCGATACCGCCGTTGGTACTGCTATCATTGTCGCGCGTACGCCCCGGTCAGCCAGTCGAAATTCGCCTGCCCGAACTGCGGCGCCGCGCTGCGTTGGATCGGCCAGTACGAACGATGGTGGTGCGATTCCTGCCGACGATACGCTCCTGCAGACCTTCCGAAGCCCGAGTCCGCGGCAGTCGCCTCCGCGACGCCCGCCGACGTGGCGAAACCGGTCTCCTACGCGACCGCCTATCCGACAAGCACGATCACGCATCGCCACCGAAGCCCCGGGAGCGGGATCGGCCTCGTGGGGTTTGGCATCATTCTGTTCGTGTTGTACGAGCTCCTCGTGGACCTGCCCGGGGTCCTCTCCTACACGACGGGAATCGCGGTTGCGCCGGACCTCGGGTTCGGCCTCCGGTTCTTCGCCTTCGTCTTCGTCGCGCTCGGCGCGATCATGGGCTTGTCCGCGGTGCGCGACCGGCGCTGAGCCGGCAAAGGTTTTTCCCCGCCCCGACGTTCGACGCCGGGCCATGCGGCTCCAGCAGATCGTGAAGGACGAACGGCGCCCCCGCGAGTTCGACCCGCGGGAATACATCTCCACGTGGACAGAGAAAGATCTCCTCCACGGGAAGGTCGCGGATGCATGGGTGATCATCTTCCGAACCCGCGGCTGCTACTGGGCGCGCGCAAGCGGTTGCTCGATGTGCGGCTACGTGAACGATGTGGCCCAGGAGGTCGCCCCCGAGGACATCGGCCATCAGCTCGACGTCGTCCTCAAGAAACACCAGGGGCAGCCCCTGGTGAAGGTCTACACGTCCGGGAACTTCTTCGACGACCACGAGGTCTCCCCCGATGTCAGGGAGCGAATCTTGAAGGAACTCGGTGACCGCTGCGACAAGGTCATCGTCGAGACGCTCGCTCACCTGTTGCGCCGAGACCAGCTCGAACACGCCATGCGTTTCGTCGACGAACTCGAGATCGCACTCGGGCTCGAATCGACGAGCGAGAACGTCCTCAAGTACGCCGTGAACAAAGTGTGGGGCCTCAAGGAGCATGCCCGGGCCGCGTCCCTCGCTCACGAGCTCGGGGCGACCGTGAAGACGTACCTCCTGATCAAGCCGCCTTTCTTGACGGAGCGAGAGGCGATCGAGGACGCGGTCCGATCGGCACACGAGGCGGATCCGCACAGCGACACGGTCTCCTTCAACCCGGTGAACGTGCAGAGCCGCACGATCGTCGACCGCCTGTTCCGCCGCGGCGAGTATCGCCCCCCGTGGCTCTGGTCCGTCGTCGAGGTCCTCGAACGGACGCGTGACCTGAACGCGCACGTGAAGAGTCACCCGACTGCCGGCGGCATGGTCCGCGGGGCGCACAATTGCGGAACCTGCGATCGCCGTGTCGTGAACGCGATCGAGGAATTCTCTCTCGGCCTTCGACACGATTTCGCCGACCTGTCGTGCCCCTGCCAGGACGTGTGGCGCACCTATTGCGAGGCCCAGCCGTTCATGCTGACGTCGTCCGATCCGCTTGCGGTGCTCGAAGCGTAACGTTGATGCGAGGACCGAGGTTCGGGAATCTCGATCCGAATGCGCGACTACGAGCTGAAGAGGGGCACGGGGAAGATCCTTGAGGGCGACGGCCTGAGAAAGATCGCCGCGGAAGTGTTCGGCGATGTCGGGAAGGATGGCGCGAAGGTGATCGTGTCCTACGGGGCCCTCGAGAAGATGGTCGCGTGGACCGACGGGAAGAAACTCTTCGTCGACACGTCGATGAAGACCGGGGTGGCGGACCACATCGCCACGGACACGATCAAGGCGTACAACACATTCCTCGAGCGGGCGACCGGCCTGACGGCGAAAGAGCGGAGCAAGCGGGCGCAGGAAGCCGCGAAGAGAGGCGCCGCCTGACGGACCGGCGCTCCCGCTGGCGCTCGAAGAAATGGAAAAGGGGTGCGGGCGGGCCCTCGGCCTAGCCGAAGAGCGCACCCAGGCCCGCGGCCGCCTCTTCCTCGGAGACTTTCTCTTCTTCCTTCTTTTCCTCTTTCTTCTCCTCTTTTTTCTTCTCGGCGGGCGGCGCTGCCGCGGGAGCGGCGGTCGGCATCGCGACGGCGGCCTTCAGGGCCTCGTCGATGTTTACGCCTTCCAACGCAGCGGTCAGGGCCTTCACGCGAGTCTCGTCGACCTTCACTCCGGCGGCCGTGAGGACCTTCTTCAGGTTCTCCTCGTTCACCGGCT
>Ga0209590_10000954_pt1 | contig 10357 bp, 13 predicted proteins | sample CZO8metaG_FD_188353 | JGI IMG/M metagenome (GOLD analysis project Ga0209590, IMG submission 188353) | Vadose zone soil microbial communities from the Eel River Critical Zone Observatory, Northern California, USA - CZOApr15con1.8 metaG... | ecosystem: Environmental > Terrestrial > Soil > Vadose...
CGGTGACCGATATCTCGTCACGTGACGAACCCGAGAGGGACGACGGAGATGGTGGCTAAAAGTCACAACTCATGTTAACACTGAAGTACTGTAGTTGTCAAGGTAAATCTATGGTCCGTGTCAAATCTATGGTCCGGGAAGTGGTTGACGGAAAAGAAGATAGCGCCGTAAAGGCGGAAGCGTGCCGCCCAAGTCTCCCTCCATTTGTTGTTCAAATCTGAGTTGACTTGGATTTTCATCCAGCCATGCTGGAAGTAGCGCTAGTTCGCGACGAAAGGACGACGCCAATGATTGTCAGGTATTTGCACAGGAATGAGCTTATTGAGGTGTCCCGCTACTGCTGTGAGTACATATTCCAAGTTGAAGGAAGTCAACCTGGGAAGATAGGAATTGTAATAAACGGCGGTTGGCATGAAGCCATCCCATCGCTCGGTTGGAACGGTTCAGAGACAGACCTACTAATAGGTGTCGCACAAGAGTTCTTGGAAAAGGCGCTGGCCAGAAATTGGGCACCGGCTGTAAAAAATAACCGGCTTGAAATTCCTGACAAAGAAATGGAATATCGCGTACACAACGGTTTTTTTCCGGGCTAGACTCATTCAGCCTTCGACACACCGGAGACAATCATGCAAAAAAGAATCGCTGTTATTGTTTGCTGCTGGCTAGTTTTCCTTGGAGGATGGGCTTTCGGCCAGAAGAAGATACTTGCATACGACGGTACAACCTGGAGAACCTTCTCTCGCTCTGAGCGGGCTACCTACGTACTTGGATTCTTGCACGGGTATGAAGCTGGCGCAGTCGACCGTATGCTTTGCAGGGACTGCGTCGGCCCACAACTCAAAGCGCAACTACAGGAAATCCAGGCTGACTGGGGTGCGCGAGCCCAGAATCGTATAGACATTTTAATTAAGGATGCTGCCGTCGACCCAATCGTAGACACAATGTCCACATTTTATGGCGACTATAAAAACGTTGCAGTCTGCTGGCCCTATGCGCTCACATTTTCCGCTGAGTCGGTCGCGGGCCGACCCCCAACTGAGCGAGAACTGAATGTCGCACGAAAAGTAGCGGCCGAAAGTGGCTGCGAGTGACGCAGAATAGTAAAAGGGAGCAAGTGATACAACCGAGAGGATGCAGGATACGTGTTGTTGTTCGCGAGCTGGGAAGCCGGTATGTAGCCGATTTTTACGATCATGGTGGGATGTTTATGTTCGATATAGTGCCGAATGGTCTAGTGGACTGGGAGGAATTCTTACAGTGTTGCGAGTATCTGGCGCGCGATTATGATGATAAGTAGGATGCGGGTGTTACAGAGGGGCTTGTTGTTGTGTGTGTGACGCTGGAAGAAAGCGATCAGAGATGCTTGATGTTGGCGCGGAGCCAGGCGGCGAGGCTTAGGATGGCTTGTGCGGCGGATTCTTCGGAGGCGGTGAAGTGATAGCCGTTCAATTCAAGGAAGAGGACGCCGACCAGGAAGCCGGTGCGCTTGTTGCCATCGATGAAGGGGTGGTTGCGGACACAACATGGATGCCTACCTCAGAAGTGGCCCCTAGCGGACACCTGCGCGACGTTTCGCAGAGGCCGAACTCAATTCGCCCTTGCGAATCTTGGTGAACTGGCGAATTTGCACCTTTCCATTCGGCATGTTGGCGATAATCTGGAGTTTTCCGCCCATGGCTTCGATGATCTTGCTCAAGGTGCTGATATACATATCCGAGCGCCGTTCCATTTTGGAGATAGAAGCTTGCTTGACACGAAGCGTGTCTGCCAGCGATTCCTGGGTCAGGTCCATGGCCTCGCGGAGCTGGGCAAGGCCCATTTCCGAGATCATTTTCCTGGCTGCTTTTTCACTGCGCAGGCGCGCGCCACGAGACATCTTTGCCTGAAGTTCCTTGAAATTCCTGGCCATTTCTATTTTTTCTCCTTTTTTAGGGCTTCGAGATGCAGGTCATAAAGAGCATCGGCAACCGGAACAAATTCGTCATACCAGCGATCATTTCCAGTTTTGTCACCGCCGATCAATAAAATCGCGCAGCGGCGCGGGTCAAAGGCAAAGAGCACCCGATAGGGCCTTCCGGAATGTTGTATCCGAAGTTCTTTCATGTTCGGATGACGAGAAGAGTGAATCAAATCGGCGTGAGGACGAGGAAGGCCGGGGCCGATCTTCTGTAGCAGAATCACTTTGGCGTTTACGTCCACCTGTTCCGCTTCCGTCAGGGCATCCCACCAATGAGAGAACTCGTCTGTAAATTCGACCTCCCATTCCATAGATGGAATATAGCTTAAGGGCTATGTTTTGTCAATGACGGATCACCGCCGCTACACACGGAATCAAGAACGTAATTCGGCAGGAGACGAATTTGCGATCATTGCTTTGAGGCGGCGGCGTGGCGGAGGCGGAGGGCGAGCCAGGCAATGGTGGCGAGCATGCCGAGATAGCCGAGGGTGCGCATGGTGGCGCCGATTTTCTGGTCCTGGGCGAGGAGGCCCCACTGGGTGAAGAGGATGGTCCAGTCGCTGTCTTCGGAGCCGACGAGGGGCAATGCGGAGGTGCGGGCGTCGGCCATGTAGGTGCCAATGTAGGGGAAATTTTCGAAGAACCAGAAGCTGGAGAAGGCGAAGCCGATGGCTTCGCGCTGCCAGAAGAAATAGATGGCGCACAAGAGCGGGACGAGGAGTTCGCCAAGGGTTCCACCGAGGATCATGGTGGTGTTGCCGAACCAACTGAAGAAGAAATGGCCGCCTTCGTGGATGATCAGATTAACGTTGTCGGGGAATAGAAATCCGGGGCCGTGAGCGAAAGCGTACAGGAGGAAAAGTGCGTAGAGACAGAGCCAGGCGATTCCGGCGAGGCGGGAAACTGGCTTCCAATCGCCGAATTTGTCTTCGAGGAAGGCCACTGGCGTTAGGGTAGCAAGTGCGAAGCAGAGGGGAAAGCATTTAGGGCGACGCGTTTCGACGAATGCAATCCGGACAGGGAATCATCTTTCAGAAGGGGCTGACTGCAATGCAGAAAATGCGGGAAAAGCTCTCGAATTCAGTGTTGATTGCCGAGTAGGGGCGCAGCATGCTGCGCCCCTACAACCGCCCAGCGCAGTGGGAGTTACTTGTCGGTGGCGGCGAGGGCTTCGTAGGCGGCGCCGAGGAGGGGGGCGGATTCGTTGAGGACGATGGAGACGGGGATGTTGCTGAGGAGGCCTTCGAATTTCCACTTGTCCTTGAAGGCGTGGAAGAAAATTCCGTCTTTCATTTTTTCGAGAATTTTGACGGCGATGCCGCCGGCGACGTAGACGCCGCCGAGCGCCAAAACTTTCAACGCGAGATTTCCGGCTTCGGCGCCGTAGATGGCGGTCCAAAGATCCAAGGTGTCGGAACACACGCGGCAGGACTTGTCCAAGCCACGGCGGGTGATCTCCGGGGCGGGATCCGCATCGGGATCTTCAAACGTCGCGTGTATAACTTTCGGCGCGAGGAATTCGTGAATGGTGCGGAAGCCGCGACCGGAGAGAATGAGTTCCCAGCTCACTTGAGGATAGCGGCGGCGCATGAAGCGCAGCAGTTCGATTTGCTGCTCGGTGTGCGGGGCGAAGTCGGAGTGGCCGCCTTCGGAAGGCACAACGCGGTAGCGGCCGCCGTCCCATACCAGAATCGACTGGCCAAGACCAGTACCTGCGGCAATCAATGCGCGGGTTCCGCCCGGCTCGGGCTTGCCTGGATTCAAGATGCAGAAATCTTCCGGAGGAAGATGCTCGATGCTGTGGCCCGTGGCGCCCAGGTCATTCAGGAGAACGACGTGCGGGACACTCAACTCTTTGATGAGGCTAGCGGTGTCGACGATCCATGGAAGATTTGTCGCTCTCACGGTGCCGTTGATTACCGGCCCGGCAATGCCAAAGCCGGCGGCAACGATGCTTTCCTTTCCGAGATGATCGGAGGCCTGGCGTGAGAATTCCTTGACGATGCGTTCGAATTGCGCGAACTCCTTGCTTGCGAAGCGCTGCTTGAAGACGGGCGTGAGCGTGCCGCGTTTTTCGGAAAAAAGCGCCAGATTACACTTCGTCCCGCCAACGTCCCCTGCAAGGATCACTAGTGCCTCCTACGCCGGTCTCTATCTTTAGTTTACTTCAGGTGCTGCAACTACGGGTTGTACCACTGTCTGCCGTCACGCTCGAGCAGAAGATCGGATTCTCTTGGACCCCAACTCCCCGAAGGATATTGTGGCACGGTGGCGCTCTTGGCGGCACTCCAGACGTCGAGGATGGGATCCACCAGAGACCAAGCGGCTTCGACGCTGTCGCCACGATCGAAGAGCGTGGCGTCGCCGCGCACGCAATCATTCAAGAGTGTCGCGTAGGCGCTGCGCGTGGCGTCTCCGAAACCTTCCTTATAGCTGAAATTCATGGTGACGTTGCCGATGCTCATTTCGGTGCCCGGGCGTTTCGCGCCAAAGGAAACGGAAATACCTTCGTCGGGCTGGATATTCAAGACGAGGCGGTTGGGTTCGACTTCACGCTCGCGGAAAACCATGTGAGGGGCACGGCGGAACTCAATCATGATTTCCGTGGTGCGCTTGGCGAGGCGCTTGCCGGTGCGAAGATAGAATGGAACGCCGGCCCAACGCCAGTTGTCGATCAAGAGTTTGCCGGCGACAAAAGTTTCGGTCTTGGAAGCCGGCTTCACGTTGGGCTCTTCGCGGTAGCCAGGCACCGGCTTATCGCCGAGTTTTCCGGGAGCGTATTGTCCGCGAACGACGGCTTGCGCGACCATTTCCAAATTGAAGGGGCGGATGGACTGCAGCACCTTCAGTTTTTCGTTGCGCACGGCGGTGGCGTCGAAAGAAGCGGGAGGTTCAACGGCTACAAGCGATGTTAATTGCAGAACGTGGCTCTGAATCATGTCGCGGAGCGCGCCCGCGGTTTCATAAAAACCGCCGCGGCGCTCGACACCGAGGGTTTCCGAGGCGGTGATTTGCACGTGATCGACGTAATTGCGGTTCCAAAGAGGCTCGAATATGCCGTTGCCAAAGCGGAGGACGAGCAAGTTTTGCACCGTGTCCTTGCCTAAGTAGTGATCGATGCGGTAGACCTGCTTCTCATCGAAAACGTTGAGGACAATCTGATTGAGGGTCTTGGCTGAAGCCAGATCGCGCCCGAACGGTTTCTCAATAATGATGCGCACCCAGGAGTTCGGCGAACATGGGTGGGCGAGTCCGGCGCGGCCAAGCTGTTCGACGATGTCTGGATAGACCTCTGGCGGAGTGGAGAGATAGAAGAGCCGGTTGCCGCATAGATTCTTGGCAGCTTCCACCTCCGTGAGGCGCTTGGTGAGCTGCGTGTAGGCTTCGGGGTTGGCGTAATCCCCAGGACTGTAATGAAGGTTTGTGGCGAACTCGTCCCACTGTTTGGGATCGATGGGACCGACTTCGGAGATGCTCTTGGCCGCGTCGCCGAGGGAGATGCGAAAGGCATCTTCGGACATGGGCGTACGCGCAAAGCCCACGATGGCGTAGCGCGGTCCCAGCGCGTTGTGAATCGCCAGGTCGAACATCGCGGGAATGACTTTGCGCTTGGCGAGGTCTCCCGAGGCACCGAAGAGAACTACGGTGCAGGGCTCGACCACGCCTCCGTACACTGAACCGGAACGACCTGTATCCGCAGCCATTGTCTCTTCCTCCGCCAAGTTAAGCCCTGTTCAGGCGCCCGATACAGCGTCCAAAACTATACCTCAACCCCATATTTTCCAAGCTCTGAACGCAATTGCTCAGCGTTCTGGTGGTGAATGGTGTTCATGCCGAGGCGCCGCGGGCTTTCCAGGTTCAGCGGCCGGTCATCAATGAAAAGACAACGCTCCGGCGGGCGCTGGGTGACTTCCAAAGCGACGCGAAAGATCGTCTCTTCGGGCTTCCGGGAGCGAACGTAACAGGAGCTGAAGAAAACCAGAAAGTTCCTGCGAAGGTCGAAGGCTTCGATGCGGTAGTTGTTGAGCTCCAGCGGCTCGTTATTGATGGCGCCGACAAAGTATTTGCCCGAGCTCGCGACCTTATCGAGAATGGCGCGGGTGTCCGGGTATTCTTTGGACTGCGCGAACATGAAGGCGGTGAATTCCTCGCGCGTAAAGGCGCGCAGGCGATAGAACAATGTCCGGTCGAGGTATTCATTCAAGGTGATCTGTCCGGAATCGAAGGCCGGGAAAGAGAGATCGTGGCGGTCCTGAAATTCATCCCAATCCAGGTGAAATGCGTTGGTGGCTTCTTTTCGTGATCCGCGGTCCCAGCCATTTGTAAGGATGACGCCGCCGATGTCCCAAAACAGCGTGGTGATTTCAGCCAAGGGCGCAGCTCCTATAAATTCACATTTAGCTTCGGGCCGTACCATTTGATGAACGAGAACGCGAAGAGATACTAAATTTACGGTGCTTCGATACGCCTCTTCCCGAGCGCGCTGTTGATGATGGTTTCCAGTTGTGTCAGGCCTGATTCGGCCCCACCCGTCAGATGCAATCGTATTACGGGTTTTCGCCGGCGGCCAAGAGATTCGAAGTCACCCAGTGCCAGAGCGAGTTGCAACTGTCCGAAAGAATAATCGGCGCCTGGAATGACAAGATCATTTGCCGGTGCCGCGGTCAAGAGCAGGAAGAGTCCTTTCGCGGGGCCGCCCATGTAGACCTGCCCGAAGAGATGAAGATAGCGAGGTCCAGGAGTGATCAGCACCGGAAGTCCAAGCCTGGATTCGAGCTGCTCACGAATCCGGCTGAATATTCTTTCTTGGGCCTCCCCGATTCCCACAAAGGGTAGCAACGCGACATAGCCTTTCGGATGCCGCAAACCAAAGAAAGTACGTAGTGCCTCGGCCATATTCAGGGTGGAGATCTGCTGGCGTGTTTCGCCCTCCGCACACAGCTCGATTCCTCCTTCTCGCACGCGCACGGCCGGTGCAGGAGATTGGCGCTTGGTTGCCATGTGCTCCAGTATCTGCACGGTTCTTGTCCTGCTCTCCCGGATGTCTGGATCGTGGAAGGGATCGACCCCGAGCTGCGAACAGGCCAGCGCGGTCGCAATCTCCCATTTGAATAGCTCGACGGCCAGTTCCTCAGGGCCGTTCAATTCGATGGTGACCATTGGCACACCGGCTTCGCGCAACTCGTCGTATCTGCTGCCAAGTTCCGGGGCACCTTCCCCAGCCATCTTGAGAATTGTGACGAAGCAGCCGTGCTGAAGCATCGCCAGCCCGTACGACGGGAGGCCGAAAACCGGGATGATTCCGTGTCCCTTCTTGCCGGTGCTTGCCCCCACCAGAGAACCGATCCGGCTCGCTACCGGCTTCAAGCCCTCCGGACTGAAAAAGACCAGCCGGTCCAGGCCCTCGATTTCCGCGGCCGCCAGGAACGCCCCGAGAGACACGGCGGGGTTCGCTTCCTGCGGCGCCGAGGGTCCGCAGGCATCGCGCATGGCTAGCGTGCGTGCGAGAAGATCATTCGGATCCAAACGACAGAGCGCCGCGAGAAAGAAATTGAAATGAATCAGCGATGAATAGCGGCCATGGATACCCGGGGGATCAAGAAAGCTATCAAGGAAGTCATATTCCCCGGCGAGTTCGCCCAAATAAGAATTCTCCTCGGTCAGGATGACAAAATGACGCGCCGGAGACCGGATTCCCCGCGCTCTCAGACTTTCAAGAAAATACAAGAGCAAGGAGTGTGTCTCGATGTGTTTGCCTGATTTGTTGGCAAAGACAAAGAGAGTTCTATCGAGGCGCAGCATCTCATCGAACGCGCGGAGGGAATCGGGATCGATGGTGTCGAGAAGAAAGGATCTTTTCCCCAGCCTTGCATTCGGTAAGCGCAAAATGGCTTCGGCCGCCGGATTTGAGCCTCCCATGTTAACGAAGACCACGTCTTCAAAACCTGCGGGTTCAATCTTCGCGGCGCGGGCGACCACGCGGGCGAGCAACGGCTCTAATTTCCCGGGCAAATCGAGCCAGGCCAGATTGCGCTTCAGGGATTCTGTTTGGAACTCTTCGACTGGCCAAAGGGAAGTATCCTTCGACCAAAGCCGGGCGAGCGCGTTATTGGCGGAGAGGTTTTGCAACTCCCGCCGAAAGGCGCTTTCCAGAAGACCTGGAAATATCGCCTGCGTAGGTAGCGGCAAGTTATCTCCTGAGAATCCTGCGAGTCTTGATTCTACTCTTGCTGTGTTGACTGTTTCCATATTTTCCTTGCGAATCATGCAAGGTCCTGTCTGCGAGACGATGGGACTCGCGCGGACCGGCATGGAAAGACTGCATGCAACTAGGAATTTTGCCGCGTTTGCAGTAAGGTGAGATGGAAGAACGCGCGTGAGGAGAAAAGCATGGCGAACGAATCTTGTGGTCCAACACCGGCACCCAGCGAAGCGGTGAAACCCGGCACGCGCTTGGTGCACTGCGTGAAATTTGGCAAAGAATTGCCGGGTCTGGATCGCATTCCGTGGCGAGGAGAGATTGGCAAGCGCGTCTACGAAAGCGTTTCGAAGGACGCCTGGAAGCTCTGGCTGGAGCATTCCAAAATGGTCATGAACGAGTACCGGCTGAATCCTCTCGACCCCAACTCGCAGAAAATCATGGAAGAGCAGATGGAGCAATTTTTCTTCGGCGAAGGCGCTAAGTTGCCCGAGGGATACGTTGCGCCCAAGGCGAAAGGTTAGTTCCCCTGGTTCGTCATACGTCGCGTCGCGGGATGTTCGACCGGCAGGCTCGGCGTAATCGTGAACGATAATTTTTGATGGGCGTCGCGGAGCGCCTGCTCGACTTTCTCCGGCGTGCTTCCCCGCGCAAAAATAAATCCCAGATAGCTCGAGCCTTCTGGCCAGGCGGCAATGTCATCATGCAACCGGGCGGTGATCGACAGTTCGGTGATCCCCGGAATCGAACGTGCGGCTTCTTCTCCAGAGACTGCTTCCAGAATCCCGCTCTTTGGAACGGGAATCATCATGACGCCGGAGGCAATTCGTTCGCGTGGCGAATTCCATCCGGGAAGTTCCAGGGCGTGACGAACAAGAAGCTCTTCCAGGCCACTTGGTTCACTTGCCCCATCGAGTGAAAATCTAAGGGAGCGGGCACAGAGACCGCCGATCGGTCTCGGTGCGACTTCCAGTGGCCACACTCCGTCTTCGTTGATTCGAAACTCCGCATGAATTGGCCCATGCGACAGACCCAGGGCTTGGGCTGCATCTCTCGCGCATTTTTCGATGGCTTTCTGCACGGATTCGGGAAGCCGTGACGGGGTGACGTAGATCGTCTCTTCGAAGTACGGTCCTTCAAGCGAATCGGGCTTATCGAAGATCGCCAATACCTTTAGAATGCCATCTGTAAGAAGTCCTTCGAGCGCGACTTCCCCACCAGGTATGTAACCTTCGACCAGCATCTGATCGAGATTGGGCTCGCGAGTGGCAAGAATCTCTGGAGATTTGAGCAGCAGTCGAACACGTGCCGCCGCCGTGAGAAATTCTTCGCGATTGTTTGCACGCACGACGCCCTGACTGGCGGAAAGCGAAAGCGGTTTCAGCACACAGGGATAGGAAATCCCCAGCAGCAGCGGCTCGGGCGTGGGATCGATGGGAAGATTCCGAAACCACGGGACGCTCAGCCCGGCGTCTCGAAAGACTTCTTTCATGCGGAGCTTGCTCCGGCAGGCCTCCACTGCTGCAGGATGGTTGTAACGTACACCCAGACCACGCGCGGCGTAAGCGGCAGCAGCAGTGGGCCGGTCACCGAGAGCAAGAATCCCGCTGACATCCTGGCCGCGAAGCGCTTCCATGACTGTGTAGGCAGCCACCTCCGGCGTTTCGAAATGCACGGCAATGGCCTGATCGCCCCAGGGATCTTCGAGCTGGTGGCAGCGGTCGGTGACGTAAACAAGCTGCACGCCCAGCTTGCGCGCGGCATCTTGAAAACTGCGCGTCTGATAGCCGAGTTTCGCGGTAAAGAGCAGCAATCGTTTGGATGGATGCGTCATTCGTGGTGCGTTTCTAGGCCGTGATCAAACAAAGCCATCGGCGCTAGCGACGGCGTTTTTCACCAGAGGCTTCGGGACGCCGATGGAGACCAACTGGTCCCGGGTCGGCTCGGCACAGCAGTACCAGGGTTCGCTGAGGAACGGGATGCCCGCGTGGGAGCGCGCCGAGATATTGATCTGTGGCGCGGGCAATCCGGCCGCAGAGTGCGCGGCTTTCCAGATGCGTTCGAATGTAGCCGACCGCGATTCTTTTTGCCGCTCCGCGGCGGCGGCGATATCCTGCACGGTTTCGCTGAGAGCGTCCAGGCGCGGGTCGGCGTTTTTCCATGGATACGCCAGCGACTGCGAATCGAAGGGCCTCACCAGT
>Ga0209590_10000955_pt1 | contig 10354 bp, 8 predicted proteins | sample CZO8metaG_FD_188353 | JGI IMG/M metagenome (GOLD analysis project Ga0209590, IMG submission 188353) | Vadose zone soil microbial communities from the Eel River Critical Zone Observatory, Northern California, USA - CZOApr15con1.8 metaG... | ecosystem: Environmental > Terrestrial > Soil > Vadose...
GAGCGGGCCCCGTCCGGCCCCGAGGCGCCCCGAAGCCCCTACAGTAGTCTCGGCGACGAACCGACCAGACCGCCTCGGGGTTTGCTCAGAAAATCACGCCGGCGAGCTCGCGCTCGATTTTCATCGTGCAGGGTGGGCCATCGGCCCATCACCATTTTGTCGGTTTTGTCGGTGACTCGCGCGCCCTCTCCCTGCGGCGCACCGCGGGCGGCGAGACGAAGCCGAACCGGCCCCATAACGCGACGCGTCAGACCAGGGAAGTCGGGTCCATTTGCGGTGAGTGAGCGGTGAGTTGCTCACCGGACCTCGGCATATTACAGCGCGTCGCGTCAGACCGCTCAAACGAGGTGTACCGCCAGGGACCATCCGGTGCTGCTCTCGCACTTGGCGAAGTATCGTTCGCTCCTGCCCTCGCTGGCGTTGCTCTTTCATCTGATCGACGGGGTCGACACGGGCCGGCGCGGGCCGGTCTCTGGCGCCGCGGCGGCGCAGGCGGCCGCCTGGTGCGAGTACCTGGCCGCCCACGCCCGCCGCTCACTGTTGCCCTCGCCACGGCCGTGGCCGTTCTGCTTCTCGCCGTGCCTCTCGCCGTCGACGCGCAGCGGCAAGAGGGCAAACTGCCACGGATCGGCGTCCTGATGGCCAGCGGGATGACAGGAGTGTCGTCCACAGGGACGTCGAGCAGGGCCAGCAACGCTGGCAGCGTTTGCTTCAGGGATTCGTCCAGGGGTGCTCGGCGGCATCCAGCCCGGGCCGCTCGAGCGGTACCATTTGCGCTGAGTGAGCGCTGAGTGCTCAGCGGACCTCGGCATATTACAGCGCGTCGCGTCAGACCGCTCAACCCCGCTTCGATGAGCAACTCCGTTCCCGTCTCCGCGGGACTCGCCGTCGGCATGCGGAGCAGTGCTGGTGTGCGTCGTGGCGTTCGGCTAGACTCCCAGGCAGCCGTCCCCCACCGAGGTGCCCATGCGGCTGTATCGAACACGGGGAGCATCCGATATGATCGCGCAGACGGCCCGCGGGGAGCAGGGTCTGTGCTGGCGGGAATGTCCCTCCGGCAGATGGGGCACGGCTATATCGGAAATCCTGGTTCGGACCGTTGGCGGCAACCGCCGGAGCCCGTCCGCCTGCGCGATCACAACCGAAAGGCAGGTGACTGAACACGCACGCGAACGACCACTTAGCGTCGCCCCGGCAGAAGGAGTTGCGTTATGAAAAGCGGTTCTCCGATTAGGTCCCCGCATCACCACTGGTCGCTCTCGCGCCGGCAGTTCGTCGGCGTCACCGCAGGCCTCGCGCTCAGCGCTGGAGTGTCGACGGCGCGCGCGCAAAGCAGCAATCCACACACCGATGCCCAGCCTCAACCGATTCCCGGAGGGGCTACTCCGTTAGGTGTGCTGGTCCACCACAATCCAGTTCCGGCGCCTGGCGCGCCGCTTTCGACTCTCGCTGACCCGTCAGAGATCACCGACTTCAATGGCTTCGTGGGCCTCAACCGAATTCGCGGCGCCGGGTTCGGCACTGGCTTCCCCGCGCTTGCCTTCCAAGCGGACATGGGCTTCATGGTGGGTGACTACATCGCGATAGACGGCAAGCACTATCACGCATCGTTCGGGTTCATCTGACTGGACATCTACAACGGTCCGGTTGGATCGGCGAACGTCAGTCAACAGATCCACGACTACAACCCGCACATCACGCCCAACGGTCTGTTCTGGACGATCCTGGTGCCCCCTGACAGTGTGGAGGTGCATCTCGGAGCCGGCGAGGCGGCGTTCCGACTCACCACGTCCGTGTTCGATGATCACGACTTGAAAAGCTCGCTTGGGGTTAGCGCGTTTCCGGCTGGGTTCCCACAGGCCGCCGAGGTCAGTTTCGACGTGGAATGGAGCGGCATCCTCGAGCAGCAACACATCCGCAACGAGGACATGAACTTCGAGGGCGACTTCCTGCACACCGGCTCGACAATCCGATGGTCGGCGATGGATTTGTCTTCGGGCTTCCAGTTCACCTCGGAGGGCCCCAATCCTGCGCGGGCTTTGTATGGGGTAATCGGCCACGAGCGGAACGGCGTGTTCTTCGAGTAGGACGCACGGAAGGGCGCCGATGCTGTTCGGCGCCCTTCTCGGCCCGCGTAGAACTCGCCACTGACGAGGAGCCGCATCTCGGCGCCAAGCTTGCCGAAGGCGACCTCCCTTCTTGCTTCATCGACAAAGTGCGCGTCGATCAAAAACAGGTTGGTTGTTATTTGCGTGGGCGCGCTTCTGGCACGCTTTGCAATCGCGACGTCAGGCGCCTCGACGCGGGAAGGGGAGACCCTAGGAGCCAGGAGTGAGCCCGAACGATGTCGCAGAATGGCGAAACCACGAAATCGCCGCCAGCGAACCGCCCAGGGAGCGGCCGAGGCGGTAGTGGGGCGACCCGCTCGGAGGAAATCGAACCGGGGCCGCGCAGTTATCAGCTAGGCGGATAGCATGGGACTCTGAGTCTTGGAAGAGTAGAATCCGGGCTCTTCTCGGAGCGGCAGATCGAGCTGCTGAAGACCTTCGCCGACCAGGCGGTCATCGCGATCGAGCGCTGGTGGTCTCACCCAGTGACCGCACCCGTCTTGGCATCGAGCGCCTGGACGGTCTGGGAGCTCGCGCCGCCTTAGGCAAGCTCGCTCGTCAAATTCAACTCGTTCCGCTTGTCGCCACCTCTCTACCTGTCGAGCCGAATCCAAAGACTGCTGAGTACGCGAGGCGACATGGTGTCGTTCTTTTGCGGGCGGCAGACATTGATCGGATTCTGGACTGGGTCAATACCAAAAGAACTTACGCGACGCTCTTATCCTATCTGGAGCAGCTCAAGGAAGAGTAGTCCCCCAGCAGTCGTCAGCGGCAGCTCCCCGCGCCTGCTGCTGCGGGGTGCGACGACCTGGGATTACGACACCGACCTCTGGACAACCGGACGGATTGCCAGGAACGACTTCGCGGCTCCCATGAGCTTGGTCGCTTCTGCGCTATTGACCATGGGCACCTCGGTTGGGATTGCTGGCGGGAGTCTAGCAGAGACCGTCGCGTCGGGGATCGTCGCTGGTAGTTGCGGAATCTTGGCGCGATCTACATCTTGCGCGGTTGACCAGTCGAAGCTTCATGCACTGGTGGCGCCGCTGCACGCACGATCGAGCAGATGCGCCTGATCAACGCGCTCTGTCGGTTTGCGGAGATGGCGGAGGAGCGTCACCCTCGAGCCCCGGTCGTCACGGAATCACCACGCCCTTGAGCGTGACCGGGTTGTGCAGCGTGTAGTCGAGCTCGTTGGATTGCAGGACGCCGGGCGGCGTCAGCACGTCGAGGATCTTGGGCACCGTGGCCGGGTCGGCGGTGCAGTGCGGATCGGCGCTCGCAGCGGCGCAGACGCCGAAGCTGAACGGCCCCGGGGTCGCGGTGAAGGCCCGCGCCTGATCTAGCTCGAATCCATCTTGGCCGGTGAGAACGACAGTGAATCCCCAGCCCGGGCCGGGCTGCCCCCCGAGCGAGGCGGTTGGAACGCTGAAGGTGATGAACCGGGAGACCGCGTTCGCGCTGATCGAGATGGTCCCGAGGACGTTACCGTGCGCGTCGACGTAGCGCTGACCGAACCCTTGCACCTCGAGGAGACGACTCCACGCGGACAACGGGTCGATGACGTACCGCCGCTGGGGAAACGCCGCCGCCGTCGTGGTGTCGCCAGCCGCCGCGTTGGGATCGTGCACGTACACGTCGACCAGCTGGGCGCCGAGGGGGCTCCCGAAAGTCGGCGTCAAGTCGGCGAGTCGCAGCTTGAACGTGACCCTCGAGCCGTCCGCCGAGACGATGACCCGGAACGCCTGGATGTCGTAGGCGCCGGCGCGGAAGTCCGGAGAGGTCGGGTAGGTGTAGTTGCCCGGCCCGTGGTCGTCGGCCCCGGGGTCGCTGACGTCCAGGACGACGGTCCCGGGGGTGAAGTCGAAGACGATCGTGCGCTTGTCGCGCGCCGTGGCCCCAGCCGAGCTCACCGCCACGGTGTTGAGCACCGTGGTGCCGCCGCTGACCGACACCGTCACGCTGAACGCGCCGTTCCCGGCCGCCGTGGTCGACGCCGTCGTCGTGGCGAAGGTCGAGTCGATGTTCGTCGCCGCGACGTACACGGCGTTTCCGGGAGCCGTGGTTCCAGTGACGGTGACCGTCGCGGTGTCGACGGGCGACTGGTTGGCCGGGCTCGTCACGGTCAGGTCCGTGCGTCCCTGCGTGTGGGCGACGTAGCGTGAGAACGTCGCGGCGGGCTGCTCGAGGATCTTGCCGGCGCCGAGATCGCCCAGCGTCCGGACGAACGCGGCGGCTGACCAGGTCAGCGGCGAGGCGGAACCGTCGGGTTGGCCGCTCGTGAAGCCGATGGAGGCCACAGTGGGATCGGTCCCGAAAGGCGAGGCGGCGAGATCGGGAAGCTCCCAGTCCTGCTCGGGCAGGAGGCCGACGCCGCCGGCGAAGCGCGCCATGGAGTCGATCAAGCTCGCCGCCGTGTTCCCGTCACCGCTCTGCAGCGCCTGCGCGGCGCGCTCGGCGGTGAGCAAGGGCCAGAGATGGCCAGTCCCGACACCGCTGGGAGCCCAGGGACGGCCGGTGATCGCTGCGTCCCCGAAGCCATCGCCGCTGTAGCGGTGCCAACCCGGACCGTTCGGCGTCGTGCTCTTCAGCATCGCATCGATCACGGGCAACGATCCCGTGATCGTCGCGTCGGTCGCCGGCAGCGCGCCCAGCCGCGACAGCTCCAGGAAGCCCGCGTCGACGACGGACCGCTGGTCGAGCGTGGGGCCACCGTTCCCGACGCCGTAAGAGACGGCGGCATTCGGGTCACCGGTCTTTGACAGGCGGATGAAGTACGGTTGGGGGGCCAGCGGCCCGTTCGTCGTCACCGTCCACCCCTTGACCGAGCGCTGGAAGTCGTCGGCGACCCCGAGGAAAATGTTCGCCGCCGCCACGTCGCCGTTGGCCTGGGCGAGATGGGCGGCCGCCACGAGACCCGCGATCTCCGCGGCGATTGTCGAAGGTGAGTAGCCGTTCTGCTCCTCCCAGCGCTCGGCGCCCAAGGCGGGTCCGTGGGAGATGAGGAAGCCGGCGGCCGGCCTGATGTGGTTCTGGTAGAGGCCAGCATCAGTCATCCCGAGCTGGTCGGCCATCAGGATCGGATATGCCGTCTCGTCCAGCTGGGTGCCGAACGACGAGTCGGGTGCGAGCTTACCGTTGACGAGACTGTTTCTGGGCATCGAGCCGTCGGCCAGCTGCTGGCGGTCGAAGAGGAAGCTGACAGTGTCGCGAGCCGTCGTCTGGTCACCGGCCACGACGAGGGCGGTCCAGGCCTGGTAGAGATCGCGCGCGAACACTTCCCGGTACGAGCCGAAAAAGGAATTGTTCGGATCGTTCGCCGGAAGCGCTTGACCCCACGGCGCGGCGAGGCTCGCGACGATCGCTCCCGGGAAGGTCTTGTCTTCGGCCGCCTTCACCAGATTGGCGCTCAGGTAGTACTCGTCGGCGAGCTCGTTCACGCGCTTCTTCTTGATGCCGGGCAGCGAGGAGGGTGGAAGCTCCAGTGAGTCGTCGTACGCCTTCCAGCCGTCCCGATAGCTCGCCTGCGCCTGGTGGAAGCCGCCGGCCAGCGAGTACCCCGCCGCCGCGATAGCCTCCGCCTGGGTCGAGCCGAAGCCCAGCGCCAGCGTGAAGCTGCCGCCGTCCTCAGGCAGCTTGACCTCTGTGGTCACGACGACGTTGCCGTCGGTGGCCTGCGTGAACTGATTCGTCAGAGCTCGGACCGCGTCGAGCTGGACGAGCCCATCGCTGCTCGTCCCCGCGAAGCCCACCGTGGCGTCTCTGAACGGCCTGGACGCGTCGAGCGCGACGAACACGGGCTGGGCGTAATCGCGATTGGTCGCATTCGTCGTCGTCACCGTGTCGAAGACGACGGGAACCAGATGGCCGGTCGACGTGTCGATGATGGCCGAGTCGCCGCCGGCGTTGGCCACACCACCGCCCCCGTTGCCGTTGATGGACGGGTCGAGACGGATGAAGAGGCGCAGGCCGCCGACGGCGGGCTTGAAGAGCACGAACAGCAGCAGCGTGTTCGCGGCCGGATCGGTCACGTAGCGGGTCACGATCTCGTACGTGCCGCTCCTGGCGGTCGTCGTCACCCGACATTCCATGCCGCCGGCGTCGGCAGCCTCCACGGAGTACGTCATGTCGCGCGTCTGCAGATCTGTGAAGGTTGCGCCGTCGGTGACAATGTACTGCAGGGTCTCGACGTTGGTGGTGTCCACGGTCGGGTAGTAGACGTCGCTCAGCACGCCGTTCGCGACCGTGTACCACACCTTCGACGTCGTGTTGCGCGCGGTGCCCAGGCAATCCTTCCGGGCCAGCCCGAAGTGCGAGACCGCGCCGGGGTCGTCCGGCGCGGTCTGCGCGGCGGCGGCCAGTGCCGTGGCGGCGACGAACACCGCCGCCAATGCCAGCCGCCCGAGCCAGAGGAACGCGTGAGCCACCAGGAGCGGCCGAGCGCGATCGATCTGTGCCATGGGTGCGTTCCTTCCTCGGTGTGGGTTGGGGCCGGGATTGCCGATATCGACCAGGTTCACGTCCCTCTCACTACCGCCTTCGTTACCTTGGCTTGCACCGAACGAGCCGTTCGCTCCATCACGTCACCCGAGCCGCTCAATGCGTGCGAGGATCTGGCGAAAGAAGGGCCCTGTCAAGTCTCTGGCTGGGCCTCGCGGCCCCTGAGAAGGCCAGGTCACGCTCAGGTCACGCCTTGGTCGCGTCCTGGTCGTGCACAGGTGCGGTTCGATGACCACGCCCACGCCGTAGCCCTCCGAGTATCTTCGCCAGGTGCATCGGCAACCTCATGCCCGTCTGCCCGTGCCGTTGCTTCGGGCTCAGGCCGTCGAGCGCGATCTTCGGTCTCAGCCGCTAGCTACAACAGCGTCCACTCGGCTTCCGTGACCTTCTCGCCCAGGTCCTCTTTCAGGACCCGGTGCACCCACGACCGCATCCGCCGTTCTCTCGTCAGCCGTCCGTCGTCTTCCCGTCTGATCGCTTGGGGACCGCCACATCACCGGGATCGCGGACCTCGCTCTCTCGAGCCTCGTGCCGCAGCGGATGGAGGTCTTTCACGAGCTCATCCCGGGCCTGCAACGAGTTCTCTTGGTCTATGACGCGACGAACGGTCAGGACGCGCGGGGGCGTTTCGTGGTGGCGCTGTTACTTCGCTCGAGCAGATCGAGCAGCGCCTCGTGGACTGAATAGTCCATGTCAGCGATCCGATCGGGCCCAGTCACCGACCACCTCAGCTCTTTCGTGATGAAGTCGCGGTGGCGACGGTCCGGGTCCATGCCGTCCAGCCACTCGAGGATCTTCTGGGCGGCATCCCGCGACGACGGACCGAGGGAGCGCGCTTCCTCAATCCTGAAGAACAGCCTATCGAGGAGGGCTTTGGCATCGCTCTTGATAGGCCCTTCGCGTCGCGCGAGCCGACCCGTCGGCGTCGCGACGATGCTACCGCAGTGGGGACACAAAATGGCTTCGGGCTTGATGTGCTCGGCGCAGAAGGAGCATGCCACCCGGTCCTCGTCCGCCTCTTCGTCGCGTTTCGCGCTCGGCCGCACTGCCAGCACGATCGCGCCGATGCCGATCAGCGCTACGCCGAGGAAAACGGGCGCCCAGGAAAGATTGTCAGGAGGCCTCGGCTCGCCCACGAACATGTGCAGGATTCCGGGAAGGTATGGCGCCACAATGATCAGACCGAGGACCAGCAGCGCCGCGCCGAATGCTCTCATAGCCACCTTCCTACTCCAGCCACGTGACGCTCCCACCTATTCTCCTGTATCCTGAGGGGAATTATCAGCCAACTGGACCGCACATTAGGTGCGCCTAACAACGTGACCGGTTCGGCCTTCGTTTCGCCGCCCCGCCGTGCGCCACAGGGTGAGGCGCGTGAGTCACCGACAAAACCCACAAAATGGTGATGGGCCGATGGCCCACCCTGCACGATGAAAATCGGCGTGATTTTCTGAGCAAACCCAGCAAACCCTAGGTGGTCTGGTCGGGTCGGCGCCGAGGCTACTTCACGGGCTTCGGGGCGCCTCAGGGCCGGACGCGGCGCGCTCGGGGAGGCCTCGGAGCCGAGGGTTGAGGTGGAAGCGCACCGGTGGCCGCCCCCCGTCCGTGCGGCGAACCCTGCTCACGCTTCAGCGTTCGATGCGGGAAATCGCCGACGCAAACGTGAGTCCGAGTGCGCCTCGTGCGGGCAGTCTAGGCGGTGTTCGCGAGAGCACGCTCAAAGATTTCCCGGCACCCGGGGGACATGTCGAGCAGCTCACAGCCCCACACGTTCCCCACCGGGGCCTCCGGCCCTTGCCAGGCCACTCGCCCGAGCGCTTCGATCGGCCGCGCGACCCCTGGCTGATGGAAAGTGACCCACAGAGTTGGAGAACCGTCGTTGAACGGTTGTTCCGAGGCGAACCCAACGCCCCTGGAGGAGATGTTTCGCGGCAGCCCCTGGAACAGGACCTCCCCAGCCGGACTTTGAACCTCCACCGTCACGTCCGGGCGGCACGTCCGTAATGCCCGGCGACGTTCCCCGTGGGTCCGCAGCGCGGCGAGCTCGGCCTCCAGGGCCGTGCGCTGGACTCGCTCGACACTGAGCTGATGCTGACAGTCCTCGGCCACTCGCCACGTCTCCGCCGCGTCCCCTTGGGCTTGGGCAAGCTGTGCCTCCAGGTGCTCGGTCCGTTGACGCAGTCTCTCATGGGCTTCGTCGCGCTCACGCTCAGCCTCGTGAAGCCACGCCGTCACCTCACGGTGGCCGGCTTCCAACTGACCATAGGCCTCCCGGAGGGCCTGCAGCTCCTCTTCGAGACGCGCACTGGACGCCTTGGCCTCGCCCAGATACCACTCACTTTGTTCGCACTGCGTTCGGGTCCGTTCCGCCGTCTGTTGCCACTCCTCGACTTGGTGACTCAAGTCCTTCGCCACGGCTGTCAGGTCCACTTTAATCGTGAGGAGATCCCCTTCGGCTGCCACGTTGACGTTCGTCATCCGAGCACCTCCAATCTCTTGCAGATAAGCGTGCATTGAGCCGACCCGGCGGAATCGCCTCCCCCCGTTTGTCCCAATCGCGTGGCGGCTAGGATTTGAAAGGTCAATGCTTCTTCGCCAACCCCCGGAGCTTCACGTAACTCCAAATCTTCTTCGTCATCTCAGATGGCGCGATCGACGTGCTGCCGAAGACTGACTCGAGGCTGTCCGAGCAGCCGGCAAAACTGATCGCGTATCCACCAAATGCTGGTCGCTTTGTCCTCGTCTTCGCCATGTCCACCCTCCCTGAGGATCTGATGTCGGCGCCAGACTACCATATGTAGTTGGGGCAGTCCCTCAAAGAATACGATATGTTGTGTTTAGGTGAGGATCGATGGGTGAAGGTGGCACCGTCACCGCTCATCGTGTTTCCTTTCTTCGCGGGTCACGGCCCCGGACGGGGGGCGGCCCACGGTGCGCTTCCACCTCAACCCTCGGCTCCGCGCCGAGGGGTCTCCCCGATCGCGCCGCGTCCTTCCTCGAGGCGCCCCGGAAGCCCCTGAAGTAGCCTCGGCGACGACCCGACCAGACGCCCCGGGGGTTTGCTCAGAAAATCACGCCGATTTTCATCGTGCAGGGTGGGCCATCGGCCCATCACCTTTTTGTCGGTTTTGTCGGTGACTCGCGCGGCCCTAGACGACGGAGACCGACGAGCGCATGGGGCCAAGGCCGCGCGATGGCGCCGGGCCCGGGGCGGATAATATGCGTCGCCCTCGGGACGCGCCTGTGCTGAGGAATTGGCAAATGACGCCCGACAGGGTTTAGGTCCCCCAGCCCCGCGCACGGAACAACAGGATCAGAGGCGCAGGAATCGATCAGAGAAGCATCAGAACTTCTCAGAGAGTGTTCCGGCGGGGTAGGTACGGGGCAAGTGCAGGATAACTTCGTGTCAACTCACATCATTCTCCTGCACCGAAGATTTACATCCGGAACGCTTCTTCCGGGTCAACATCAGAAGTGAGAGTGAGAGCCCGGACCCGCTCTTCAGGGCTGAGCGGGTCCGCATCCTCGATGACGAGCCGACACGCCGGGAGCTCCGGAACCTCGAGCTGCGCGGGGACAGGGTGACCCCAGGGCCCGGACACGATGATCGTGCGAACTCCCTGTGTCTCGCGATCTGTATGGCCATCCAAGGCGCCATCAAGCCGGCCTCCTTCGCCGAGGTGCGGCCCATCCCGACCAGCCGGGGCGGTCCCGTCGCGTCCCGGCTAGCCGCCTGGGTGCGCCGCGAC
>Ga0209590_10000956_pt1 | contig 10354 bp, 7 predicted proteins | sample CZO8metaG_FD_188353 | JGI IMG/M metagenome (GOLD analysis project Ga0209590, IMG submission 188353) | Vadose zone soil microbial communities from the Eel River Critical Zone Observatory, Northern California, USA - CZOApr15con1.8 metaG... | ecosystem: Environmental > Terrestrial > Soil > Vadose...
AGAAAAATCTTTTGCGGCAACAAAAGGCGGACGGCCATTGGTGCGGTGAGCTGCTGGTCGATTCTACGCTCTGCTCGGACTTCATCCTGTTCATGCACTGGTGTGGCGAAGTGGATGGGCAGATGCAGCAGCGTTGTATCCGTCACATTTTGAGACGGCAACTGCCCGACGGCGGTTGGAATATTTATTTTGGTGGCGCGAGCGAGATCAACGCCTCGGTTAAGGCCTACTTCGCGCTGAAGCTCGCGGGCATTTCGGCGGACGCGCCGTTCATGCAGGAAGCGCGCGCCAACATCTTGCGGCTGGGTGGCATTCCGGCCATGAACACTTTCAGCAAACTTTATCTTGCGCTCCTCGGCCAATTCCCGTGGAAATATTTGCCGACGATTCCGGTCGAGATGGTGCTGCTGCCGAGTTGGGCGCCGTTCCACATTTACAAAATGTCGTCTTGGAGTCGGGCGATGCTTATTCCGCTCGCCATCATCAATCATTTCAAGCCGTCCCGCGTGCTTCCCGGCGAAAAACAATTGCACGAGCTTTATCCGTTAGGCACCGAGAACCAGGACCTTCGCCTGCCGCGGAGCGAACGCTTCTTCACCTGGCGCAATTTCTTCCTGCGCGTCGATGACGTTTTCAAATTTATGCATCCGCTAAAGTTTCGTCCGATGCGCCAGCGCGCACTCGAGGAAGCGGAGCGTTGGATGCTCGAACGAATTGGCAAGGGGAGTGACGGACTCGCTACCGTGTATCCCGCCATGCTCAATTGTCTCATCGCTTTGCGTGCGCTCGGCTACCCGAAAACGCACCCGGTTTACCTGAAAGCGGCGAAGGATTTTGCCGGTCTGTTTGTCGATGATCCGGACGATTTTCGGATTCAACCTTGCCTCTCGCCGGTTTGGGACACTGCCATCAACATGATCGCCCTGGCCGAGTCGGGTTTGTCGCCGGAGCATCCGGCGCTGCAAAAGGCGGCCGATTGGTTGATCAAGAAGGAAGTGCGGATTCGCGGCGACTGGGCCGTGAACAACCCGCATCCGGAGGCGAGCGGCTGGGCCTTCGAGTACAACAACGTTTATTATCCAGACGTGGACGACACCACCATGGTGCTGATGGGGCTTCGTCTCGTTCGGCCGCAAGATCGACAACCGCTCGACGGCCTTTTCCGCCGGGCCATCGATTGGCTGCTTAGTTTCCAATGCGACGATGGCGGCTGGGCTGCGTTCGATAAAAACGTGACGACGCCGTGGCTCGAAGACATGCCATTCGCAGATCATAACGCCATTCTCGATCCGACCTGCAGCGACCTAACTGCGCGCACACTCGAGCTTTTCGGTTACATCGGATTCGACCGGAACAAACGTTCCGTGCGCGACGCCCTCCAATATTTGATCGACACGCAGGATGACGACGGTTCGTGGTACGGACGTTGGGGCGTCAATTATATTTATGGGACTTGGCAGGTCCTCCGTGGCTTGCGCGCGATCGGCCAGGACATGACGCAGGATTGGGTTTTGCGCGGACGCGATTGGCTGGAGAGCTGTCAGAATGATGACGGCGGCTGGGGCGAAACCTGCGTGACGTATGACGATCCCACGTGCAAGGGGCGAGGGGAGAGCACCGCTTCGCAAACCGCCTGGGCGGTCATGGGCATTTGCGCATGTGGCGATCTCGACCGGCCGAGTATTCAACGCGGTTTGCGATTTCTGCTCAGCTCGCAAAAGCCCGACGGTTCATGGGACGAACCGCAAATCACCGGCACCGGTTTCCCGCGCGTGTTTTATTTGAAGTACGATTTTTATCGCCAAAATTTCCCGCTTCTCGCGCTTGCGACTTACGTGAATTATCGTAACGGCCTCGGACATTATCCGAGCTGTTATCGCTGCGATCGGTAGGGTCGGCGCGCTGCGCCAACCGCGGACGTCACAGCGCGGCGTCCTACCGCGAGATCGACATCTCATCCATTGTCGCTGCAATTGACCTGAATTATTCGCGGCCTAACGTTTCGGCATGGCTTACGAACTACCGAAATTACCCTACGAATATACGGCGCTCGAGCCGCACATCGACGCGCGGACGATGGAGATCCATCACACCAAACATCATCAGACTTACATCACCAACCTCAACAACGCGATAAAAGGAAAGGCCGATCTGGAAAAGAAATCGGTCGAAGATTTGATCGGCGATCTCAACGCCATTCCGGAGGACATTCGCACCGTCGTCCGCAACAACGGCGGCGGTCATGCCAACCATTCCTTCTTTTGGAAAATTATGGGCCCGAAGGCCGGCGGCGAACCGAAAGGCAAACTCGTCGACGACATCAAGTCCACTTTCGGCGGCTTCGATGCTTTCAAGGAAAAATTTGCCGCCGCCGGTACCGGTCGCTTTGGCAGCGGCTGGGCGTGGTTGATCAAAAACAAAAGCGGAAAGCTCGAAGTGATTTCAACGCCCAACCAGGACAGTCCGCTCATGGACGGCAACACGCCGGTGCTCGGTCTCGATGTTTGGGAACACGCCTACTATCTCAACTACCAAAACCGCCGGCCCGATTACATCAGGGCCTGGTGGAACGTGGTAAACTGGGACGCGGTTGCCAAGAATTACTAACGATTCGCTCCTTCACGGTTCTTCTGTAGCGGCGGTCTATGACCGTCGTGTGCTTGAATTTCGGCGCTCACAGAGCGCCGCTACAGGCAAATGGCCTATCTAAACGAGAACTACTTAAAGCTTCAGGCGGGATATCTTTTTCCCGAGATCGCGCGGCGCGTGCGCGAATTTTGTGACGCGAATCCGGAAGCCGCCAAGAGATTAATTCGCTGCGGAATCGGCGACGTCACCGAGCCGCTGCCGCAAGCTGCCGTCGATGCCATGAAAGAGGCGGTGGAAGAACTCGGGCATCGCAAAACATTTCGCGGTTACGGTCCGGAACAAGGCTACGAATTTCTAAGATCGACAATCGCACAGGGCGATTATCGCGACCGCAGGATCGACATCGCCGACGACGAAATTTTTATTTCGGACGGATCGAAATGCGATTGCGGTTACATCCTCGATATCCTGGGCGGCCAGAACAAAGTCGCGATTACCGATCCGGTTTATCCGGTGTATGTCGATACGAACGTGATGGCCGGCCACACCGGCCCGGTGAAAAAGGATGGCCGCTATGAAGGCATTGTCTATTTGCCGTGCACGGCGGAAAACAGTTTTGTTCCCGAGCCCCCAACGGAACATGTCGATCTTGTTTATCTCTGTTTTCCAAATAACCCGACCGGCGCGGTCGCGACGCGGAAGCAATTGAACGACTGGGTCGAGTACGCCCGCGAACACGAGGCGCTATTACTCTTCGACGCCGCTTATGAGGCGTATATTTCGGAACCGGAGCTTCCGCATTCCATTTTTGAAATCGACGGCGCGCGGGAATGCGCAATTGAATTGCGCAGCTTTTCCAAAACGGGTGGATTCACCGGTGTTCGCTGCGGATTCACGGTGATGCCGAAGAGTTTGCTGGCCCAAACCGAGTCTGGAAAAAAATTGCCGCTGCACCCGCTCTGGCATCGGCGTTGGAGCACAAAAGCCAACAGCGTCAGTTATCCGGTGCAACGCGGCGCGACCGCGTTGTATTCGCCGGAAGGCCGCAAACAAGTTCGCGCGCTCGTCGATCATTACATGGGCAACGCAAAAATCCTGCGCGACGCGTGTCCAAAAATCGACATCAAGGTTTTCGGCGGAGTGAACGCGCCCTACATCTGGGTGAAAACGCCGGACGGCTTGACCAGCTGGCAGATCTTCGATCGGATGCTGCGCGAACTGAACATCGTCATCACGCCTGGCAATGGTTTCGGCGCGCAAGGCGAAGGTTATTTCCGTATCTCCGCGTTCAACTCCCGGGAGAACGCCGCGGAGGCGGCGCGCCGCCTTCAGACTTTTCGCTAAGATCGACATCCACTCGCGGAAGGATTTCGAAACACTCTTGTCGATCTAATCGACGCGCGTAAAGTTCCGCAGTTTTGGAGAAACCGAGTCTTCCCAATCAAGATCTGCCGCAGCTCTATCGTTTTTGCTTTCTCATGCTGGGCGACGCGGGCAAAGCGCAGGAAATTTTCCAGGCAATCATGCACGACGCCGCGCTGCGCGCGGCCGAAGGTGAATTGCCGAACGACCGCTTGTCGATCTTTCGCGACGCGCGCTATCGCTGTTTGGGAGCGAGCGAAGCGGGCTTGCAAGCCGAAGCGATCGAATTGGAGGAGCATGAGATCGATTCCAGCGCTCCAGTCCAAATCGCAAAGCTCGAACCGGCGCAACTCGCGGTTTGGATTTCGGCCGCGCCCGATCCGCAGCGGACGGCCCTGGCACTTTTTTATCTCGATGAATTTGATCACGAAGAATTGCTGGCGTTGAGCGAACTAAAGACAGCCGAACTCGCCAACCTCATCGGCAACGGGCGGCAGGAATTTCAGGCTTGGTTGAATGCGACTTTCCCGCGCGAGCAAGCTTTCGAAGAACAAGCATGAAAATGCCGCGTCTCTCGCGTCGTCAGCGCATGTTCGTGCAGTGCGCCCCTTTCAATGAGGAACGTATTCGCGACCGCTCCATGCGCGCGGCTGTTTTTCGCGTGCACAAAACCGACGAGTTCGCGAATCAACGCGAGTTTGATCGCGCGGTGGCCGCTTTAGTTCAAACGGTTCCCATTCCGGAAGGAGTCACCGCATGGCTGTCGAAGGGAATTTACGTGGCCGCGCCGAAGCGCACTTGGAAACAAGCGCTGCAAAATCCGGCCGTGCTGGCCATTGGCATCGCCGTCAGTGTGATCGCCGCCATTTTCGTGATGAAGCTGATCGAACGCATGAACGAATTCCCCGGCGGGACCACCGCGCGGCGGCTGCTGACGGTGGCGAGCTCCGTGCACTCGCTGATGTTGGATCCGGTGAAAACTGACGCGGGCGCGCTTGGGGATTATTTTTTTATGAAACATCGGCTGCCGCATTACGACGTGCCGCCGGAGTTCGCCGATCTGCGCACGCTCGGATGCCGCGTCTTCGACGACGAGGAAGGCCAGCGCGTCGCGCAAATCTGGCTTATCGAAAAACATATGCAGTTCTTTATTTTCCCGGCGGAGCGTGATCTGAGGACTGGTGCGGCGCGCCATTTCTCCGGCTGGCGTTATGTCGATCAATACCGTTGGACCGGAGTGGTGCAGGAGCGCAACGGCGTTTGTTTCATGGCCGCACTGCGCGGGAGTGAAAAGGACCTCGCGCCGTATATTTCGAAGCCGAAAGATTAGATCGACAATCACAAGACTTGTCCTGAGCGGAGTCGAATGGATCGACATTGTCGGTCGCGTTGACAGTTCATGGCAGGCGATTCAATCTTCTGGCGTTCATGCCAGGGGTAGCTCAGCGGTAGAGCAGCCCCCGAAAGCATTCGGGGTTGGTCGAGGTTTGAGTAACGTGAAGCGCAGTGAAAAATTTAATGCCAGGGTAGCTCAGCGGTAGAGCAGGGGACTCATAAGCCCTTGGTCGGGAGTTCAATTCTCCCCCCTGGCACTTTTCATTTCGGATTGCGGATCGAGGGATTGCAGACTGTTTTGTTGAGCGTTGCACGTTCTTCGGTTAACAACATCGTCGGGTCTTATGTCCGAACCGAACCCGGATCCACACCTTGAGATCCCTCATGTCTTGTTCATCGACATTGTCGGGTCCTCGAAACTGCTGACCAACGAGCAGCGTGAGGTTCTGGGCAAGCTCAACCAAGCTGTCCGAAGCACGGAACAGTTCCGGGCAGCCGAAGCGTCTGGTAAGCTGATTCGACTTCCAACAGGGGATGGAATGGCGCTCGCTTTCTTCACCAGCCCGGACGCACCGGTTCGTTGCGCTTTGGAAATCAGCAAAGTCTTGAAAGATCACCCGAATCTTGCCCTGCGCATGGGTATTCACAGCGGACCGGTGGAGCCGGTTCTTGACGTGAACGACAGATCAAACGTTGCGGGTATCGGAATAACGATGGCGCAACGGGTGATGGATTGCGGCGATGCTGGACACATTCTGCTCTCAGAGAGGATCGCGGACGATCTCGGGCAATACAGCAAATGGCGACCTTGCTTGCATGACCTTGGGGAATGCGAAGTGAAGCATGGTGCGACGATCAACATCGTTAACCTTTACACCGATGAGTTCGGCAATCCCACGATTCCTGAGAAGTTAAAGAAAGAGCCTGCGAAAGCCGTCGCTGCTGGTCATGGGGTTGCACGTCTGCGAAAGTCAGCTCTGATCGGGACGACACTCTTGGCGGCGATCGCGCTCGGTATCAGTCTTTGGTTCTTTTCTCATCGCGCGGCGCAGAAAACGACAAACGCTCCCGCTACAAATGCTTCGCCGCTCGCAACGCCAAGCGTGGAAAAGAGAATGGCCGTGCTCCCTTTTGAAACCTTTAGGACCCGAGAATCGAGACCAAGCCTCGAACTTGGCATGGCAGACACTCTGATTACGAAACTGAGCAATAGTCGGGAAATAATCGTGCCTTCACTGAACTCAGTTCGAAAATATGGCGGTTTAGAGCAGGACCCTGTGGCGGCTGGCCGCGAGCTAAAGGTCAATTCGGTCCTGGAAGGCAACGTCCAGAAAGTAAACGATCGCATCCGAGTCACGGCACGTCTAATCAGTGTGCCAGACGGCGTCTCACTCTGGGCGGGTACGTTTGACGAAAAATTCACGGACGTTTTTACACTTCAGGACGCGATTTCACAAAGGTAGTAGAACGCGCTCGCATTGCGGTTGAGCGGCGAAGAGAAAAAACGCTTGACCAAACGCTATACTGAGAACGTCGAAGCTTATCAGCTTTATCTAACGGGACGCTATCACTGGAGCAGACTGACTCCGCCCGATATCAGAAAAGCGATCGGTTTTTTCCAGCAGGCGATTGATTCGGACTCTAACTACGCACTGGCGTATTTCGGACTAGCCGAAGCAAATCGTTCGTTGTCTATCAACGCCGACATCCCATCCAAAGAGTGCCTCCCCCAAGCCAAAGCAGCGGCGCGGAAAGCATTGGAGATCGATGATTCGCTGGCTGAAGCGCACGCCTCGCTCTCGTTCAGTCTCATCTGGTTTGATTGGGATTGGGCCAGCGGAGAAAAAGAAGCGAAGCGTGCCATCGCGCTCAACCCTAATTCCGCGCACGCCCACTTTGCCTACGCTCACGTTCTATCGGACCTCGGGCGCCATGACGAAGCCATTGCCGAAATCGCGCGAGCCAGGGAATTGGACCCGGTCTTTCTATTGTACCGCGCCCTGGAAGGAATGTTCCTCCATCACGCTGGCCGTAATGACGAGGCCGGCGCGAATTTGCAAAAGGTACTTGAGCTCGACCCCAATTTTTGGATCACACACCTAGTGTTGGGAAAGGTTTACATCCAGCAACGAAAATATCCCGAAGCCATTGCCGAGTTTGGCAAAGCCAGAGAATTATCGCACGGAAACTCGGAAGCGATTGGCTCGATCGGTTACGTCGACGCGTTGATGGGTGATAAGGCGAAAGCTCGAGCCGTCCTCGAAGAATTGAAAACCTTATCTAATCAACATTACATTCCTCCCTATAATATCGCGTTGGTCTATCATGGACTCGGCCAGCAAAGCGAGGCATTGGCATTGTTGGAGAAAGCTTGCGAGGAACGTGATGTGCGCGTAACTCTCTTAAAAGTCGATCCGAGATGGGATTCACTTCGCTCCAATCCGCGATTTGTCGCAATCTTGAAGCGCATCGGTCTTCAGTAGTCAACATTCGATGTTGGACGCTTTGCCGAAGTCATAACCCGCATTCAGCGCGCGGTGCCCACTGATGACCGGCAATAACTTTCTTCAAAGACTTTTCGCGGGCGGAAATTCCTATTGGCTGACGCGCTTCGTAATTCTGCGCCTACTCGGTTTCGTTTACGCAATTGCATTTTTGGTGGCGATACAGCAATTGGTGCCCCTCGTCGGCGAGCACGGATTGACGCCGGCAAGTCATTTTCTTGCCGCAATCCAAGCGCAATTTGGCTCGCGTACGGCAGGTCTGTTGCATTTGCCGACGCTGTTTTGGTTCGGCATTTCAGATCACGCATTGTCGATCTTTGCTTGGTTCGGTTTCGGCCTTGCGCTTGTTGTCCTGGCTGGTTACGCCAACGCGATCATCCTTGCGGCGCTTTGGATGATGTACATGTCGATCGTCCACGTCGGCCAAATTTGGTATGGCTACGGCTGGGAAATTCAGCTGCTCGAAACCGGCTTCCTGTCGATCTTTCTCTGCCCATTACTCGATGGACGTCCATTTCCGAAATGTCGGCCGCCGCTGCTCGTCATCTGGCTTTTTCGCTGGCTCGGTTTTCGTATCATGCTCGGCGCCGGCCTCATCAAAATGCGCGGCGACCCATGCTGGCGCGATCTCACCTGTCTTTATTATCATTACGAAACGCAGCCGATCCCGAATCCGATCAGCCGCTATCTGCATTTCGCGCCGCATTGGTTCCACCAGGTCGAAACAGCCTGGAACCATTTTGTCGAACTGATCGTGCCGTGGTTTTCATTCGGGCCGCGCACCGCCCGGCACATTGCCGGCGTATTGCTGGTCAGTTTTCAAATCATCCTCATCATCAGCGGTAATCTGTCGTTTCTGAACTATGTCACGATCATTCCTTTTCTCGCCTGCTTCGATGACACGTTTCTTTGCCGCATTTTGCCGAAATCGCTCGTTCGGCGCGCCGAGAAAGCGGCGCAGGAATCGGAGCCGTCGCGCATCAACAACTCGATTGCGATCGCATTGTCGATCCTGGTCGCGTATTTGAGCATCGCGCCGGTGCTCAATCTCGTTTCCGGCCGGCAATTCATGAATTATTCCTATGATCCGCTCGATCTCGTGAACACCTACGGTGCGTTTGGAACGGTCGGCCGTGAACGCGACGAAATCGTTTTCGAAGGAACGCAGGACGCGTTCATCACCGGCGACACGAAGTGGCAGGAATACGAATTCAAAGCCAAACCGGGCGATCCAAACCGGCGCCCCGCGATCATCGCGCCTTATCAACCCCGGATCGATTGGCAAATTTGGTTCGCCGCCATGGCGTCACCGGCAGAGTACCCGTGGACGTTGCATTTCGTTTGGAAACTTCTGCGCAACGATCCCGGCACGCTCTCGCTTCTCGCCCACAATCCGTTTCCGAACGCGCCGCCGCGTTACATTCGGGCGCGACTCTATCGTTACCAATTTGCGCCGATCGGCGCCCGCGCCTGGTGGAAACGTGAACCAATCGGCGAATGGCTACCCGCGCTCTCCACGGACGACGCCAAGTTCCGCCGCTTGCTCGGCGCGATGGACTGGCTCGATTAGAAGATCGACCTGCTTCCACGCCCCCAGGGCAGCCGATTGAATCAATCAGCTGGGTCGCCCAGCTCCTTCTCTGAACACTCTGGTTTAAGTCGCGAGCAGCCTTGAAGGAGCTGCCCGCTGCGGCGGGTTCGGCGACATCTAGAGCGCGCGCTCTTTCAAGCGTGCGATGGTTTCGCGCAACATGCGGTAGCCGAAATGTCCCTGCGGCACGCGGAGCAATTCCGAGCCGCGCCACTTCTCATGAATTTTTTCGATGTCTGCGGGACGCGCGATTGAATCGAATTCGCCAGCGACGAAAAGGACGCGCTCGGCGTCGCACAGCGGCTCGTTATGCACTGGCGAGCTGAGATGAAAATGCCGCGCCACCAGCGACGGTTCGATTTTCTCGCGCCGCAATTCTCGCCGCATGAAGGCTGTAGCCGGGCTTTCCCAGATCGCGTGTTCAACGTTGACGATCGGCGCCATTAACGCCACGAAACGAAAATCGCGCTCGACCATTGCGAGCAGCGCGCCGATCCACCCTCCGTAGCTCGTGCCGAGCACGCCGAACTCGCTACAACCGCGTTTGCGCAACGCCGCGATCAATTGCCGCACCTCGATAACCCCCTGACGCAAGCCTTCGGCGTTGCGGATGAGATCGGCGGTAATGGCAAGCTCGCCGTTCCAATAGCCGCGCGGAACACGCGAGTAGTGATACGGAAGGTGCACGAAGCATGCATTCCAGCCCAGTTCGTTCAAGCGCGCGGCCAAGCGACGATAGCCAGTGTGACTCGCCGACATGAGAGCGTGCAGCATGAGCACAATCGGCGCGCGCCAGCCACGCCGGCATAGAAAAAAATCCGCGCGAGCGATATTGTTCGCAGGAAATTTTGTCTCGATTGGGCTGCGCCAAGTAGCACTCGCTCCGTTTCCGATTGCGCTCGCAAGATCGATATCGTGGCGAACTGCATAATAATCATGTGCGGTGAGCTTTTCGCACTCCGCCACATACCGC